>Ga0265297_10009046_pt1 | contig 13040 bp, 9 predicted proteins | sample Munlanlwell13791_FD_192502 | JGI IMG/M metagenome (GOLD analysis project Ga0265297, IMG submission 192502) | Leachate microbial communities from a municipal landfill in Southern Ontario, Canada - Leachate well 137-91 | ecosystem: Engineered > Solid waste > Landfill > Unclassified | place...
GTTTGAGTGGACGTCCAGTTTGCAACCCAGCCGGATGCTGTTGTTGCACAGTCGGAACGGAATTCAATAAAAAGCGAACCCCCTGTGGAACTTATTGTTGTGGGGCTGATAGTATTGTATCTTCCTATGAGCGGAGCAAATTCATTGGGTCCATCATATACATAAAGAAAATCGTAATCTGCTTCAACATTAAATTGTGAGAATGTTAATGTCACGCTCAAAGCTCCGGGAGGCTGTATGAGCCAGAACAAACGCTCATCATCTCCATAGTTTCCCGAGCTTCCTCCGCTATCATAAAAATTCCCCGATGCAGAGATTAAGGTTGTAACGGGCGTTGAGTTATTTATGAGCTTGTAATAATATTCCCAGTCCCAGTTTGGCCCCGGGTCGGTATGTAATTGATTATAAAAATGCTGATGCCCTTTTATTTTGACACAAGCCGTTTCTCCACCCAGAGGGTGAAGCCCGTTATCTAACTGTGTGCCGTCATCAAGGGTTTCTCTGCAAAAAGTCCGCAGGGGATTTATATTATGGTCGTTGCAAACATCCCGCGTGAGGGCTGCTGAAGTCTGATACATCAAAGGCGTGTACCATGTCGGGTCATCAATCCATCCTTCGTGTTCGTAACCGATGGCATACCAGTTTTCGCTTAAAACATGCCAGGCTGCATTGTTTTCATTAACCATTTGAGTAACCTGTCCAGCATAACTAGAATTGGACGCCACCACATAATGAGTTGAAGCATTGGCATCAGGGTTTTGAAACCAGTTGATACAACTTGTGTAGGACCCTTGAACTGTATGTATGGCGATAGCGGAAACAGTATATCCATTCCAGCCTGTATAATGATTGGGAGATTCTATCCAGGTGCAGTTTGGCTGGTTGTAATCCGGACAGGGGCCGGATAAAAAGACAGGAACATACACATTTCCTTCTTCATCAACGGCTTTTTCTTTTGAAATATTAACCCGCTTTGAAGAAAATATGTTAAGATTTTCTTCCCCGAAAAATTCTTTCAGGTTAATAGTGTATTCTGGAAAAAGATATTGTTGTTGATTAGACTTTTCGTTTAAAAAACGAAAGATAGCATAAATGTATAAATTCATAGTATAATCACTTATGCCGGAAAGCCCTTCAATATTTAATTCGCTAAGATGAATCAAAGCCCGGGAAATTTTTAAAGCGACATCGCCATTACTTTTTTGTTGTGAAAGAACATTATCAAACGCTGCTGCATAAGCAAGAATATTAGAGCGCGGTTCAATGATAATATCATTTAAATTATAACCCGACAGGTAGGCCACCGTTTTCAGATTTTCACGAAACCACCCTTTGCCGTCCAATACCAGACCCATCACTCCATAAAACCCAGGCATACCCGTGCAACTTATTTCTTCTGTTAAAGGATTTATATGGCGTATATGAGTATTTGTATAAGCTATAGCTTCAAGCGCGCCCCGGGGAATCTCAGGAAATTTTTGGTAAGCCTCCTCAAAAAATTCCCGATAAGGATAATTATCATCTTTTTGTTGTGCAGCTAGATACATGGATGATAAAAATAATAAAAAAAATATAAATTTTTTCATGCGTATAATTTAATACAAATTTATTAAACTTAACCCGATTTAGCTAAACACTGAGGGTATGAAAACTTAAATTGTATAACAATTTTTTTATGGTAAAAATTTATTTACTTTTTTCTTTCTGAAATTTAATAAAAAAATCAGATAAATCAAAGTACAGTGAACTAAAACTAACAAAACAACAAAAAATATAGTTGCCGTATAATTTTTTTGAATGGTATTGTTGTGTTTAATAAAACAATTATCATTTGTTCTGATGACGGGATTAAGGTAAATTTTTGTGTAATCGTTGTAGGGTTCGGTATCAAAAATCTCTGCGCGTATATAAGAATCTGATTCTTTTATTTTATAAGTAATTTTATCAGTATTGATTTCAAAAGAAACGGTTTTTCCCCAATCGCTTTTTATAATTATAGAATCAGAAATTTTGTCAAGCACCAGTTCAAATGTATCATGGTGTACAGCAACACTTTTTATCCGGTTCATTTCCTGCCCCAGCCAACCTTTTACGGCATAAAAGCTGCCTCTTTTTAAACTTTCCATGACGGTTTTCTCTTCCTGTGTATCTGCGTTTATCATTGTCCAGCAAACGCCGGACTTGCCATCGGTTATATCGTGTGCATCGTCATTTCCCATTATCCATGCGGTATGACCATGAGATAACGCATAATCCCAATGCGAAACAGATTGAGCCATGGGGCTTACACCCTCAATACAATCGTAGTTTACAAGGTATTTTAAATCGTCATGGCTGTAACCCTTCTTAAATAAAGGATGCGCAAGAACAATGATGTTGTTTTCTTTTTTAATGTCGTTTATGATGTACTGTTTATGGCTTCTGCTTAAAAAAAGAGGAAAATCAAAATAGGATGGTTTTTCTGAATTTATTACCAATTGATGGGAACGCATCAAATTATAGCCATGTTCATATACATAAAAGAATATTTTTTGTGAAATTTTCTTTTCGGTAGTTTGGTTATAATTTGAAATACCTATGAGATTATAGCCCAAAGAAACATATCTTTCAATAATTTCTTCAACGGTGTTTTTTCCATTAGTAATGCCTCCAAATGTTTTTGAATGTGCATGGAAATTGGCTTTTATCCAATTCTCCTTTAAATTTTCATAAGGATTATAAAATATTTCGCCTTTAAAAGGTGCCGGCTCTGAAAAACGATAAATTTTTGTTTTATAATAAGGAAGGGTAATTATGATTAACAAAATGACAAAAAGCGTTATAATGGTTTTTAAAAATCGCTTTTTTTTTCTGTTTGTCATTGTTATGTTTTTTTTGGTTTCGGCAAATGATGGTTATTTTAAAGATTATTAGAGGCGGAAAATTCCGCTTTTGCTTTTTTCAATCTGTAAATAAAAACATTGTATGCTGGTTTGGAATTTCTTGAAACACGTATGGTTTCTCCGGCATCAAAGTGTTCAAATTTATTTAGTAATGATTGTTCCGGGTAGCTGTAATAACGGCTGGTAGTTATAAAATAAGCATCGGTATTTTGTGGAATGGCACCCCTAAGATAGTTAATGCGTAAATATTGATGGGCGTGATTTGCGTTTCCATAAACATACAAATTCTTTTTAAAATGACTTGCAATATAAAATTCAATATGTCCCGCAGGAAACCAGTTGTGTGTTATAAATACATAATTGCTGTCAATTTGGCCATTCTTAAGGTCGTCATTTATCATTTTTACAGTTTGTTCCTTAACTTGTTGCCACCCGTACAGGTCAAGGCTTATATCGTTTTTTCCCAATGTCTCGGCTTCAGAGTTTTTGCTGTTTAAAAAAATGCCGTAATTAACGAAAACCAGCCCAGATACAACTATAAATAAATAAAAAATATTTCCTAAAAAAACGCTTTTAAATGCTTTGGAATTTGTTGATTTATTATGTTTTTCTCTTAGCATAACTGCCGAAAATAATATGAGTCCGAGATAGCCAGGACCACTCCAATGAGGAAGTGTTCTGTTAAAAAAAGAAATAAATAAAACAGTAACAATAACCGGCAAACTCACAAAAAACAAAAAAGAAATCGCAGGCTCCTTTACTTGTTTTTTATTTTTTAAAAAAAACACCATACTGGACAAAATAATAAATATGTTTACAGGATTGTTGTAAAATAACTGCCCGAAAAATTCCGCAGCAAAATATCCTGGTTTAAATTGCAGGTTTTCAAAAACAATTCTTTTACCATGAAACGCAAAGCTTGATAAGTCATTGTTGAAATTCCATATGATTACGGGCAAAAACAGGCTTAAAGAAACAATTGCAGAAACATACAAATAGGGATTTTTAAAAAGTTTTAATTTTTTTTCCTTTAATGCAAACAACAACAACCCCAGCCATAAAAACAAAGCCGAATATTTTGAAAGGAAAGCCATGCCGGCAGCTATTCCAAAGAAAATAAGGTATAATTGTTTTTTCCTTTCTGCATATAAAAATTGAATAAAGAAATATACGGCCAGAAGCCAGAAAAAAGTTAAAGGATTGTCGGGCAGAACAAAAACAGAGGATATGATAGAACAGTAAAAGGATGCCGAAAACAATAAAGCGGCATAAAACCCGGTCATGTTGTCTTTTAATAGTTGACCTGTTTTATAAATTAAAATGAGATTTATAGTTCCTATAATTAGTGCCAGCATCCTGACGCCGAGTTCGGAATTGCTGTTAAACAATAATGTTGAAGCCCTGACAAGCAATCCAACCATGGGAGGATGGTCAAAATAACTCCAGTCTAAATACAAACCGTATGCAAAATAGTATGCTTCATCCACGCCCAAATTAGTGAAAACAGTAATAAATATTCTTATTACCGTATGAAACAGAAGTAGTAAAAGAAAAAATTTTGAAAATTTATGCATTCAAAGTTTTCTAATCTCTATGAAAAACAAAAAATATCTTTTCAGCAAATATAATTGCATTAATTCAAAAAATAAAATTTTAGAATTTATAAGCCGCAACATAAATGCTCTATGGAACAGCAATGGCAATTCCGATAACGAAGGGCTGTTTAGCCGGAATACAGCTTTATGCCGGCTTACAGGGAGCTATCGGAACTCGCGGTTCTTTAAGAAAGCCATCGTAAAGTAAAAAATCAGTTATTATTAAACACCCCGGCCAGCAAATCTTTACGTCCGTCACAATCATCGCTTACTTTTACTAAAGTCATTGCATCTCCATCAATGGCAATGGTATAAACCCCGACTGGTACACAATCGTTGGTGGTTATTGTAAGCTCGTTGTCGTCTAAAGAATAAACTCCGTTGGTGTTGTAAGCACCCCATGTAAGGGTTATAGAGCCTCCGTCAGAAAAAACCGCTGTCAGCGTAACAGAGAGAACCGATTTTGTCCATGTACCTACAATTTGTTTTTCAAGTTTATTGCAAGAAGATAACACAAACAGCATAAGGACTGCGAAAGAAACAAGTAATATTTTTTTCATACGTAAAAAATTTTATGGATTTAATATCTTGTGTAAAAATAATAAAATTTAAAACGGAAGAAGATGGCAGTTGAATGATTTATGTGATTCTTCGCAAAATATTCACTTCTTCGTTGCTCAAAAAACGGTATTTTCCCCGAGGCAAATCTTTTTTCGTTAACCCTGCAAAAACAACACGGTCAAGTTTTATTACTTCGTAACCCAATGATTCAAAAATTCTTCGTACAATACGGTTTCTGCCGGAGTGAAGTTCTAAGCCTATTTCTTTTTTTGTTTCACCGTAAGCGATATCGTCCACCTTAATAAAACCATCTTCGAGTTCGATACCTGCAATAATTTTTTTTAAATCTTCATACAAAAGCGGTTTATCCAATACGGCTTTATAAACTTTTTCAACTCTGTGCTTCGGGTGCGTAAGTCGTTTTGCAAGCTCACCATCGTTGGTGAACAGTAGCAAACCCGAAGTGTTTTTATCCAGTCGGCCCACAGGATAGATTCGCTCTTTACAAGCGTCCTTAATGATTTCCATTACGGTTTGCCTTTCCTGAGGGTCGTCTGTTGTGGTAAGATATCCTTTGGGTTTATTTAAAAGTAAATACTGCAGCGCTTCTCCGCTTAATATTTGACCACCTAAATTTACCACATCTCCTTGTTTAATTTTTATGCCTAACTGTGTAACTATTTTTCCGTTTACAGTAATTGCGCCCGACTCAATAAGTTTGTCTGCTTCGCGGCGGGAGCATACACCCGCATTAGCAATATATTTGTTCAGGCGGATACCTTTTTCTCCCAGCTTGTTGTTTTGATTACGCCGCGGGGCATACGTGTTGTCTTGCACAAATATCTCCGTATTGCGATATTCATGTTTTCGGGGGATATACGTTTTTTGTTCTGTTTTGCGCGGCCTTTTTTTGTTCGAAAAATGAGTGTTTTCATTTTCACCATTATGCAAAAAATGTTGCTTGTCAGTATAGGATGTTTTATCTTCACTACTTCGTTTGTGGGTATAACGCTCTATTGGCCTGTCGGCAACACCTTCTTCTTTCCGGGATGGACGTGTTGTTCTTTTTTTGTAATTATTTTTGCCGGTGAATTTTTTATCAGAATACGTTGATTTCTCCCTATATTTTTTTTCTCTCAAACCATATGGTTTATCGGAATATGGTTTTTTGTCTTCGCTGCTTCTTTTGTGGATGTAACGTTCTATTGGCCTGTCAGGGCCATCTTTTTCTTCTTTTCTATATGGTTTTGTTGTTTTGTTTTTGTAGCCGCTTGTTTTAGAATATTTTTTTTCAGAGCCACTGTAGTTATTTTCAAAGGATTTAGCAGAAGGAACTGATGAGCCTTCTTTTTCGTGGCTATATTTACCAGATGGCTTGTCGTAGCGTTTACGGGAAAAAGGTTTTTTATCGCTTGGTTTCCGGTTTTTCTGGCCGTTAGTGTTTTTTTTAAAAGGGGAACTACCGGATTTTTTCATAATATAAAATTTCAAAGAGTTGGATAAAAAGCATCTTCAATATGGCTTATATGCACAGGATGCGACGGCAAAATTACGGAAATAATATCAAAGCGGGCTTCTTTTGTGCAATTATTTTTTTCGATGTACGCATTTGCCGCACGTATCAGAAAGCTTTGTTTCTTTTTGGTTACAGCAGTTTCGGGTTCACCGAAAATGATATTGCTTCGGGTTTTTATTTCAACAAAAACAAGGTGGGTGTCCGTTTCGGCAATAATATCAAGTTCATCTTTTCCATAACGCCAGTTACGGAACAAAATTTTGTATCCTTTTTCAGCAAGGTATTTTGCAGCAACATCTTCGCCCTGTTTTCCGAGTTCGTTATGTTCGGCCATTTGAAAATGCTTTATTACAATTGTAGTTTTTAATCAAATTTCTTTTACCCTTCAATGAAAATGAGTATTCAAAAAGAAGTTGTTCTTGTAATTGAGAGAACTTGTTTTTGTAGATATTCCTCGCGATGTATCCAATTATTTTTCTCATTTCGGGAAATCCAAATGCTTACAATAACAACCTGAATTTACAAGCTGAAGCACAAATTTACATAAAATAAATACCCATAAATAAGTTTTTTAAATGCAATTTTAAAGAAAACAATCTGTTATTACAGTAATTCTTATTTTCTTTGCCGCAATGATACGCCGCCTTTTCATATTTGTTTTTTTGTTGCATATAGCCGTTTTAATTTCAACGGCACAACATCTCGCATTTGGTAAAGTTATTGACTCGGTAACCGGGGCGCCCCTGGCCTTTGTTAATATTCTGGTCAACGACAACGATTTTGGCGGCTCAACGGATATTGACGGAAATTTTTATTTTAAATCGCCCACTCCCATACAAACGCTGACATTTAAGTTTGTCGGGTATAACCCTGTTGTTGTCAAAATGACGGCCCCGGCAAAATCACTAAAAATCTTGATGCTGCGCAAAAGCCTTGAATTAAGCGGCGTGGAAATATATCCGGGCGAAAACCCCGCTCATAACATTATACGGAAAGTTCAGGCAAATAAGAAAATAAACAATCCGGAAAACATTCCTTTATTTAAGTATAATTGTTACAACAAAGTCGTTGCCGAATGGTATCTAGACAAAACAAAATATACCATTAGTTCCAATCCCGACTCAAAGTTAAAAGATGATAGTACTTTTTTGAAGATGAGTCGTTTAGCCGATGAACAACATATAATGATGCTCGAAGCCTTTACCGAACGTATTTACAAGGATGGGAAAAGCCAGGAAACCGTTTTGGGAACAAAAGTTTCAGGGTTTACTGACGCAAACTTTACGACACTTGCCACCGATATACAACCCTTTTCGTTTTATACGGATTTTATTTCGCTTTCCATAACGGACGTAAAAGACTATCTAAACCCCATAAGTAATGGAAGTATTGGCAGATACAGTTTTATACTGGAAGACACATTGTTTGACGGCAATGACAGCGTATTTGTTATTTCTTTTATGCCCATGAAAGGAAAAAATTTTAATGCTTTGAAAGGAGTTCTTTACATTAATTCTAACCGATATGCTATTCAGAATGTAATTGCGCAGCCCGCCGAAGAAGGGTTGTGGTCCATAAAAATACAGCAACTATACACATTTGTGGATAACAAATACTGGTTTCCGTCACAGCTTAATTACGACTGGTTATTGCCTAATTATCCCTCAGAAAAAGTGGGCGTGGTGATGAAGGGAAGGAGCTATATTTCTGATGTTAATTTTTCCCCTGAATTGAAAAATTCAAATTTCGGCCCCAGCAATCTTGTTTTTGAAAATGGAGCTGGTTCTCGTAATGCAGACTTTTGGCAAAATTCCCGAAAAGATTCCCTCACTGCAAAGGAAATAAAAACGTATCATGTCATTGATTCCTTAGGAAAGAAACATAAGTTTGATTATTATTCTCTGGCAATTGAAAAAATACTCGAAGGCTATATCCCACTTAGTTTTTTAGACTTTTCACTAGAGGAACTTTTTAATTATAATAATATTGAAGGTGTTAGGATTGGATTGGGACTTCGCACTAACGAAAAACTTTGTCGGTGGTTTACCATCGGCGGCTTTGGTGCTTACGGTTTTTGGGACAAAAAATTTAAATACGGCGGTAATTTTGAATTTACATTATCAAAAAAACATGAAATATTTATTGGAGCGTATTATCTTAAAGATTTGGAAACTCCTGGGATGACAGATTTTGTGGGGTTTCGAAATTTTTCTTATTGGAATGAATTTCTGATTGACCGGATTGATTTTGCAGAAAAGCTCAATATATATTTTAATTTCAGGACATTAAGGTATGCACAATTTGAAATTTCGGGATTGCATGAAAACCGCAATCCGGAATATCCATATTACTATTTACCAACAGTATCAGACACTTTTGCCGGAAATATTCATAAATATACCGAATTGAAAATCGGTGTTCGCTATGCTCACGACGAAAAACTTATTGATGCTTTTAATAAACGATATACACTCGGAACAAAGTATCCTGTTTTATATTTAACGTATATTCATGGCTTTAAAGGCTTGCTGGGAGGGCAATTCAATTATGACAAACTGGAACTGGCACTGGAAAAGGAATTTTTAATAAAACACCTGGGGAAAACATATCTGTTTCTTGAAGCGGGTTATATATGGGGTGAAGTGCCTTATACAAAACTTTTTAAAGGCAAGGGTTCTTATACAACAAGCTTTGTTTTTTATTTCAGGAATACGTTTCAGACCATGCGTATTGATGAATTTTTATATGACCGATATTTTGCTTTTCATTTCAGGCATTCTTTTGGAAATTATTTATTTAAAGGAAAAAAATTCAGGCCCGAACCAAATATATGCCAAAGCATACTTTATGGAGAGCTTTCACATAAAGAATATCACAGTGGTATTGATTTCAAAGTTCCAGATAAATGGTATTTTGAATCGGGTTTGATGTTCGACAATTTATTACGACTGAAATTGTTCAATCTCGCTTACCTGAAGCTGGGCGTTGGTGTTTTTTACCGTTATGGAGCCTATGCTTTTGATAATGAGCTGAAAAATTTCGCCCTTAAACTTAGTTTTAAAATTTCGGGGAGCAGGTAATACCCCCCGGGAATAAATGGAGTCAAATAACGGTCATTAGAAATTAATTTTTAAATGACGAATTTGGATTAAAAAAAACAAACATTAATATCTCGCCCAGGTTTATACTGGAATTTTTTGTAAAATTAATAAAAGGTTTAAGCAGCTATATAAAATGAAGGGTAATGTTTACAATTTCCGGATGATTTCCTATTCTTAAAGGCGGCCCCCACGTTCCAACACCGCAGGAAATATAAAAATGACTGTTGCCAATTTTTCTGTAACCCCAGTCGGGGTTATATATAGCTCTTGTTATTAGATTGAGCGGAAATATTTGTCCGTTATGTGTATGCCCTGATAATTGCAAATCCACTCCTGCTTCTGCAGTTTTTTCAAGATAAAAAGGCTGATGATCAAGCAAGATGACAGGCAATGTTTTCTCAACACCTTCCAATAGTGAATTAAGAGGCTGGCGTTCCTTTCCTGTAAAACGTTTCATATCTTTGTCGTTACGTCCGGCAAGCCAGAAAACACTGTCAATCAGAACTGCAGAATCGAGCAAAAACTTAACGCTATGCTTTTCCAGATAGGCAATGGCAGCATTTGCCCCGCCAATAAACTCATGATTGCCGGGAACAGCATAAGAGCCATATTTTGATGTGATATTTTCGAGGTGTTCTCCCAGATTTTGTTTAATAACATGACGGATATTTTCATCTACAAGGTCACCGGCAAACAAAACAATATCAGGCGATAAAGTATTAATTGTCTTCGTTATTTTTTTAAGTTTTTTTGCGCCAATAATAGTTCCTAAATGAATGTCTGAAAGCATTACAATATTCAAAGATTTCAGCTGCCCGGCCTTTTTATCTAGCTTTAAATCAAGTTTTGAAATTTTCACCTGCGATGCGTTAATAAAACCATATATCATCAAAAGGAAAACCACCATTATAGAACCAAGCATTACCAGAATTTTTGTTTTGGCATAATCGGCATAAAATATGGCGGGCAAAAAATGAAACCAGTAGTTAAGCAAGCGAATAATATCTATGCAAAGAATAAGGAGAAAAAAATACAGCATTGCAGCAAACCAGAAAGAGCCTATCCAATTGAAAACACCTGCAATGGTATAGCCAATATAATTTTCTAATGCACGGGCTATAATATATGATAAGAACAAAACAACAAACAATGCAATATAATAAGGCCTTATGGAAGGAGCGAATGCTAATGCCTGCCAGCCGCGCAGAAAAATATAAATGTTAACCAGCAGATGAACTGTAAAGACTATGATAAGAAAAACAATCATGGCATACGGTTTCATAGGGTTCGTTGAAAATAAACCATTATAAACTCATTTTTAATTATTTCTTGATGGTAAAGCTAACGCCCGCTATCTTGCCCCCTAAAGGAGGATTAATTTTTGTAACTTTTACAGAAATTTTCTCTGCTTCATGAAAATTATTTTTAATAGCATCCGCTATTCGCGATGCCACATGTTCAAGCAACCTGGATTTTTGTTCCATTTCTTTTTTTATCAAAACATATACTTCCTGATAATTAATGGTTTTTGAAAGGCTATCCGTTTTTTCAGCCTCCATGCTGTTGTAATCAAATTTTACAGTTACCAGAAATTTGCTGCCAACAATCTGCTCTTCGGTAAAACAACCATGATAAGCGTAAAACTCAATATTTTCAAGAATTATTCTACCCATAAAAATTTATTTGAGGGGGCAAAATTAGCCAAAAAACACGGTAAATGATTACTTTTGCATCTCTATAGCAAAAAACTATTTATGGAAGAAAACTTCAACACTTTGAACCCTTTATCATCTGCTGCGAGTGATGCAAAATCATTGAATTTTATTGAACAAATCATTGAAGAAGACCTTTTAAAAGGGAAAAATGACCAAAGAGTACATACGCGATTTCCGCCGGAACCTAACGGCTATCTGCATATAGGCCATGCCAAATCTATATGCCTGAATTTCGGACTGGCCAAAAAATACGGAGGAAAATGCAACCTTCGTTTTGATGATACAAATCCTACAAAAGAAGACACGGAATATGTAGATTCTATTATGGAAGATATCCGCTGGCTGGGATTTCAGTGGGATGGAGAGTTTTATGCCTCGGATTATTTTGAAACTTTATACGAATATGCAGTCAGGCTGATAAAAAAGGGGAAAGCTTATGTTTGTGATTTGACTCAGGAAGAAATGGGCACCACCCGCGGAACCGTAACAAAGCCCGGAACAGAAAGCCCTTACCGCAACCGCAGCATTGAAGAAAACCTGGATTTATTTGCCCGTATGCGAAACGGTGAATTCCCCGACGGGGCAAAAGTTCTTAGGGCAAAAATTGATATGGCCTCCCCGAATATGCTTATGCGCGACCCGATACTTTACCGGATTTTACATTCCGACCACCATCGTACAGGAAACAAGTGGTGTATATATCCGATGTACGACTTTGCCCATGGGCAGTGCGATTCCATTGAACGCATAACACATTCAATATGTACCCTTGAGTTTGAAGTACACCGCCCATTGTACGAATGGTTCATTCAGGAGCTGGAGATATATGCCCCACAGCAAATAGAATTTGCCCGCCTTAATATAAATTATACTGTGATGAGCAAGCGCAAGCTGTTGTCACTGGTTCAGGAAAAAGTAGTTAACGGTTGGGATGACCCGCGCATGCCCACCATCTGCGGCATACGCCGCCGCGGATATACTCCCGAAGCCCTAAGGAATTTTGCCGATATAATTGGAGTGGCTAAACGCGATAATGTTATTGATGTTTCACTGCTGGAACACTGTCTGCGCGAAGACCTCAACAAAAAAGCCCGCCGCATGATGGGCGTGATAAACCCCGTAAAACTTATACTGGACAATTATCCTGCAGACAAGGAAGAAGAAATGGAAGCTGTTAACAATCCCGAAGACCCTGCAGCAGGGACACGAAAGATTCCTTTTTCCCGTGAATTGTACATAGAACAGGAAGATTTTATGGAAGTGCCTGCTCACAAATATTTTCGTTTGTATCCGGGAAACGAAGTGCGGCTAAAATATGCCTATATTATTCGCTGCGACAGTGTTGAAAAGGATGAAAATGGCAAGGTAAAAGAAGTACATTGTACTTATTTGCCCGATACACGCAGTGGCATGCCCGACAGCAACCGCAAGGTGAAAGCCACCATACACTGGGTGTCGGCGAAATACACTCTTGAAGCCGAAGCCCGATTGTATGACAAACTTTTTACTAAGGAAAATCCGGAAGACGTTACCGAAGGAATGGATTTCAGGTCAAATCTTAATCCTGATTCACTGAAAATCGTTAAATGTTTTACCGAGCCTGCCACAAATCATCTTAAATCTGGCGACATCGTGCAGTTTGAACGCGTGGGGTATTTTTGTGTGGATCC
>Ga0265297_10009047_pt1 | contig 13039 bp, 17 predicted proteins | sample Munlanlwell13791_FD_192502 | JGI IMG/M metagenome (GOLD analysis project Ga0265297, IMG submission 192502) | Leachate microbial communities from a municipal landfill in Southern Ontario, Canada - Leachate well 137-91 | ecosystem: Engineered > Solid waste > Landfill > Unclassified | place...
GACCTGACTTTAGCTGGCCTTTTTGTTTCCAATTTTGCTTTTGTTGCTGCGATTTTTCTTTTCTACAAGCTCATAAGGCTGGATTTTTCAAAAGAAGTCTCCAAACGCGCAGCAATCCTGTTCTGTGCATTTCCAACAGCTTATTTTTTGCACGCACCGTACACTGAAAGCGTGTTCATCCTGTTCTCTATTGCAAGCTTCTACAAAGCAAGGCTGGGGGACTGGAAATGGGCGGGGCTTTTGGGCATGATTGCAGCAGCCACCCGGATAAATGGCGTGTTGCTGTTGGTTGGCCTTGCAGCAGAATATTTTGCCCAAAGAAAATGGGACCTTAAGCAATTGGATTGGAACGCTGCTTTTCTTTTGCTTGTTCCGCTGGGGCTGCTTCCTTATCTTGCAGTAAATTCAGCCGTGTTCGGAGACCCGCTTGCGTTCCTGTCAATACAATCAACACACTTTCACAAGGCAATTTCCATTCCTTATGATGGCCTTGTCACTTCTTGGTTGAACATCATAAACACCTTCCCGGAATCCCCGCCCGTTGCTGCAATTGAGATTGTTTTCGCATTCATCGGATACGCATTCGCATTGATGGCGTTGGCAAAGACACGGTTCTCATATGGCGTTTACGCGCTTGCTAGCGTGGTATTCTTTACCTCCACCGCATATTGGATGAGCAACCCGCGTTACGTCCTGTGCGTTTTCCCAGTGTTCATTTCCATGGCTTTGGCTGCAAAAGAAAAAAACACCTATCGGGCATTCATAGCCGTATCCGCATTATTGCAGGCATTGTTCCTTTTTTGGTACGCGACAGGAAAGTGGGCGTTCTAGCATTCAGGGATTTTTTTGCCTGTGGAATGTTTTTGACGGATGTAATCATATGCAGCAGCCATGCGCGCAACGCTTTCTTCCCGTTCTTTTTTGATTAGCCCGATTTCTTTGAGCCGCAACCTTGCATCCGATACTTTTGCAGGCTCAACAAAAAAACGCACAAACTTTTGAAGCCTTCCGCGGGGCTTGATTTCTCCAACAGTCCTTTCGAGCCCATTTTGCTCTTTTGTCCATAAAGAGACGTCCTTGTGGAATTCTATAGCCTCTAAAAGGTCAGCAACAGCATGGCCCACAAACTCATTCTCCGAAGGTTTTTTTGGCAACCGATAAGAAACGGCTTGTAAATAGCGGTCAAAAGACACCTTACTGCCATCTTTTTTGGCCTTTTCAACATCATCCAAAAGAGGCAGGATTTCCTTTTGATGCTTGAAACTCAAATTTAGTTTTTTATTCGCCTTTTGCTGTTCCAATTCGTTTTCCTGCATAATAATCATCCAAATAATCTTCAGTTCCTGAAAGTTTGTTGAATTGATTTGGATACAATCCGATAATAAATCATCCGGCAAGAATATTCTAATACTGCCAATCTGAAGCAGGGGTGGCAGAGCTTGGTCAAATGCGCAGGACTTAGACGAAAATCCCCGGAATAAGGAAGCGGCAAACAATCGCTTCCGGTGATTCTCTGGGAAATCCTGTGCCTTAGGGCTGCAAGGGTTCAAATCCCTTCCCCTGCATCGTTCTTTTTTCTATGTTTGCATCACGTGCAAGTGCTACGGGCAGTTTGCGGAAGCTTCCTTGTGCCCCGGTTCGCATCTGAAACATCTTACGACCACGGATTCGGCGAAGCCGTCGTCGGGATTATACCAGGTCGGCCCAACCTCCCTTGTCCAATGCGTCAGCTCGGGTTCTCCTGCTTTCCGGATGCATAATGGTCCGCTGCGCGTCCAAGAGCCGCAGTCCATACTTGTCAAATAAGCGTCCGAAGCTTCGAGATAGCTGTCCACCGGCCCGCTTGCGATTCCGCTGGTTGAGGTCGTTGTCTGGCGGCCTAGACCGGAGTACTCCGATCCATTGTAGACACAGGAAATGGAGTCTATGGTGACGTTGATTTTTCCGACCGACGGATCTGTGTTCGCGCTGGCTTCAATGCTAGGCGAAGGGCTGGCGCCGGGGATTGCAGTAGCAACTAAAGAAGGGCTTGGCGTCGGATTCGGTGGGGTTGACACGCAACCGGATAGCATCAATGCGGTTATCAGGAGCAATATTATTTTCTTCATCAGAGACCCCTCGAGGTAAGTTCAATTCGCCTTAAAGGCTTTTGCTATCCGGGATTCAAATCCCTTCCTCTGCATCCTTCAGACTATACTTTTTACCTAGAGTCTTGGCTTGAAAGACAACAAACGGCAAGCATAAATAGTTGAATACCCTCTATTTACATGGTGATTGCATGCGAACTACACTTGAATTCGAGGGTTTTCCCGAAATCATCCTCCAGAAAGCTGTTGACTTGGGCATAGCCCGCTCCAAGACTGACGCTTTGCGGATGGGCATATTTTCCTTGAATAAAGAATACGGCCTTGTTGAAAACTCCGAGGCAGAACTTGTTTCGCGCAAGTTGGCGCAAGAAGAGAAGGAAATGAAAAAAAATAAGGCAAAATACTTGAGCGAGAAGGTAGCACTTTCAAAATACCGGTGAGACGCTTTGGACCTAACGCCCTATTGTCTTGACTTCAAGCCGGGATGGGACCGTCACTTCAAAGATTTCGACAAGAGCGTCCAGCAACGGATTCTGACAAAATTCGAGCACATGAAACAGCCTTTGCAAGCAAGGGGACTACACGGGTCGCGTTACCACGTGGAAGAGGTTGGCAACTATAGAATCGCATTCATCCAAGATGATATCAGCCGAATCAAGCACATCCACTTTGTGGGCGACCACCCGCAGTACGAACGCTGGTACTCTGGAAAAGAATAATCCGTCAAGATTCAAGAAACAAATTCGAGCCTCTTCCCCCGCATCCATTTTTTGGAGTGGAAAACTATATCCACTGCCGAACACTTTTTTTGTATTTTCTGTAGCGTTCCCCGAATATTTTTTCCAGTTTCCGTTCCTCTTTTGGAATGATTACCGTTTCAATTATCAGTACAAATACGATTGGAAAGGCAAAAGAAACCAGTTTTCCTAAAAATATCGCAGTACCAAAAAGTATGCTTGCCATTCCAAGATAGATTGGATTGCGGCTTAGGCAAAAAGGACCATCAGTAATGAGCGAAGTAGGCGACTCAAAAGGCGACAAGGTTGTCCTGCTTCTTAGAAACAATTCACGGCTCAAGAATGCCATGATTATTCCAAATCCGATGAAGATTATGCCGAAATACGTGTATGGCACAGGAAGAACTGCCTGAATGGGAAATGCAAAATTCAGCCAGACGGAAAGAACAAGCAGGATGAGGAAATACGTTTGCCCATCTGCCATAGAAACCGCCTTTTGAACGTCTTTGTGATTCTATTTCAATAAAAAATAAATGAAAAAATGAGAGTTTACTTTTCAGCGGCTTAATCGTACTCGCGCTGTCCCGCCCTCAAGATTATCGCAATGCCTGCCATGATTACTATGATGGGCACCCACGGAAGGCTGAAGGACCACCAACCCATGTCGTGGCCGAACCAGTTCACGCCCAGCATAAGTACGAATGCCCCAAAGATCACCTTGCCATAGCCCGAACCGCCGCAGCAACGCGTGCGCCGACCATCATCGTTGTCTTTTCTTGCCAAGAAAACCACCTTAAACGAATTGACTGCAGAGGATGTTTTAAATCGTACGAAACTTGCATTCTCTTCGCCATCTGACGAGGTTGCTCTGGTTATTAATCCCAATCTGCCGAATGTCAATCGGTGGTATTGTTTGGACGCAAGGGCAAAGGCAGGCTGGACTGTTGTCGCAGGCGGAGTGCTCATCAACCTGATGCTTGGAGTCACTTACACGTGGAGCGTGTTTGCAGGCCCGCTTGCGCAAGAGTATGGCTGGAGCCAAACGGAAGTGCAGCTTGCGTTTTCAGTGATGCTTGCAGCTTTCGCGCTTTCAATGATTCCTGCTGGAATGCTGATTGACCGCTACGGCCCGCGCATAGTCGCACTTGCAGGAGGGTTGCTTTTAGCAGCAGGCTTTATTGCTACTGGACTCTTTGCAACAACGCCACTATTGCTTTACATAACATACGGCCTGCTTGCAGGAGCAGGAGTCGGCCTGGCATATGGCACCCCAATCTCTGCCGGAATGAAGTGGTTTGAAAAAGGAAAAGGCCTGGTAAGCGGAATCATTGTGTTTGGATTTGGCTTTGGGTCGCTTTTGCTTGCACCGGTTGCAAAAGAGCTCATAATTTCGCAGGGAATCCAGCAGGCGTTCTTAATGCTGGGATTGGTGTTTGCGGCAGTAGTCAGCTTCGGCGCGATGCTTTTGAAAAATCCAGAGGAATACAAGCCAACTGTGCAGGCAAAGGGGCTTGCGGCATTTGGAATCCTCAAAAAGCGGGAGTTCTGGCTTTTGTGGGTGATGTTTGCATTCTCATCCGCAACTGGACTGATGGTCATTGGGAACCTTGCGACTTATGCCAAGCTCTCATTTTCAAGCACGCACGGAATGGATGCTGACTCGGCGTTTTCGCTTGCTGCGCTTGCAGTTGGAGTGCTAGCTGTTTTCAATGGCTTGGGAAGGATTTTTGCAGGCTGGCTTTCAGACCGGATCAGCAGGCCAAAAACCATGCTTTTAGCTTTTGGAGTGCAGGCAATTGCAGTAGCATCAATAGCCTCTGCAGGCGTTTATTCGCCCTTGCTTTTGCTTGCAGTGATGTGCATTGTAGGCCTATGCTTTGGCGCAAACTTTTCACTCTTTCCTGCGGCTACTGCGGACTTTTTTGGCACCACAAGCAGCGGAGTGAACTATGGCCTGATGTTTACTGCATACGGGATTGGCGGCATTATTGGCCCGCAAGCCATGGCGTATTCACTTGATGCGGCAAAAGCATCAACAGGCGTACTGGGTGTTGGCGCGTATGCAACGCCGTTTCTTTTTTCAGCAGCACTCGTTGGAATTGCAGCGCTGATGTCTTTGCTTTTTGTAAAGAAATCATAATATAGTGCAAAAAATTAACCAATAGAGGATGCAAAGCCGCAAAAGGCCTTGTTGAGGGGAATGCGCATGAAGGGCAAAAAGAAAAGTTCATTGCATAGGAAGGCAGTAAAGCCCGAGCAAAAAAAGCAGGTGCACGCAAAGCAAAAGGCAGTGCTTTCGCTTCCGCAGGTATCCTTTGAGCCGGAAAGCAAAGGCCGCAGCCCAAAAATGGCTATTTTTGCAGCGTTCGTGTTTGTAATCCTTATAGCGTCGCTCAACTACGCAACTGGGGCGCTGACTTTTACAGCCAAATTGCCGTTTTTCTTTGACACGTGGGCAACGTCTGCAGCAGCAATGGTTGGCGGGCTGTGGGCAGGGGTTGTTGGCGGACTGATCTACAACTTATTCATGGCATACACTACATGGGGTTCGCCACAATGGGTGTGGGCATTTTCAAGCATGTGGGTGGCTTTTGCAACTTGGATGCTTTACAAGGACAAGTGGATAAGCATACATAACCCGCGAAAGCTTCTTGCTGCAGGCGCAGTCATTGGGATTACAAACACATTCATAGTGTTTTCAATAAGCTTGCTTGCATTTGGAAGAGTCCCGGACTACAGTTCGACCATGTTCATACAGGATGCATTCCGGTCCTGGTTTGGCAACACCGCAATAGCATCTTTTGTGGAAACGCTGATAGTCAACCTTGCTGACAAGATCATTTCAATTACTGTTGCAGCAGCGGTAGTTGCATATGTTCCTGCAAATTACAAAGCGTATTTCCACAGGGTTTGAAGCGAAACTATATTTTCAAAACCATGCAGTCGATTGCGCAAACTGTATTTGCAAACACAATCTTGGCTGCATCGAATGCTTTCTTGCGGTCAGATAAAACAGGGTACTTGTGTGCGGCAAAATGAGTCAATGCAAGCATCTTGGCTTTAGACTGCTTTGCAATCTTTCCTGCAACTTCCGGACCCATGTGCGGCCATTCAGGTGAATTCTTCTCTCCAGGCAGGTTTCCACACTCGGTAATCAGCAAGTCTGCGCCTGCTGAAAGCTTCAATATAGCATCGCACGACCCGCTGTCAAGGCAATGTGAAATGGCTATTTTCTTGGCATTTTCCTGCAACTCAATGCGAAAGCCGATGCATGAGTCGGCATGTGACAGCAAAGCAGCATTAACAACATAGGCTCCAAGGCCATCGGAAATTTTATTTTTTCCAATGGCAAGCTCTTCAATTTCAACGTTTGGAAGGTTCTCTAAAGCATCGGTAAATGGGCTGTTTACAATCGACTCCACAATTTTTTTCCCGCCTTGTTGCACAAAAATGCGAATTTTAGGATAGTCAAATCTGCAAAGCTGGTGCAAGCCGATGATGTGGTCAAGGTGAAAGTGGGAAATGAATAGGTCTAGTGGCTTGGACTTGTCTGGTGCGAACTCGGATAACCTGCGGATGCCGTCGCCTGCATCAAAAACGATATAGCGCTCTTTCGCGTCAACAAGGGTGCAAATAGTGTTTCCAGTCTCGGTTGAAAACCAGCCGTTGGTGCCAAGGAAGATAATGCGCATAACAATCACACCCACATTCCATTCATCAGTTGAGAATCCAGACGTAATAGTTCAGAACAGATGCAAAGCTTACCCATAGAATATAGGGCACAAGAAGCCACGAAGCAGTTTTGGATATCCGCCAAAAAACGGCGATGGTTGCGGCAATTGAAAGCCACAGCAGTGCAATTACGAAAAGTCCTGAAAGCGGAGAGCGCATGCCAAAGAATACTATTGACCACAATACATTCAGGCAAAGCTGCAGTCCGTAAACGCCAATGGCAACGTTCCTGCTTGAGCCTTTGAAACCTTTTTCCCATACAAGGAAGAATGAAACTGCCATCAGCACGTAAAGCACGGTCCACGCAGGACCAAACAACCAACTTGGCGGGGTGAACGCGGGCTTTGCAAGCTGGGCGTACCAAGTTGGGATTGATGCGATAGTAAAAATTGAGCCAATTAGTGCGGCAATAAAAACAACAGCGAGGCTTGCGGCAAACATCCACAATTGCTTGCCTTTTAAGAAATTGAAAGCAATTCGCGCCAACAAACTCACCCCAAAAATTCCTTCTTAAGAGCATAATAAACTCCGTCTATTAAATACCCTCAAAATCACACTAATTCTTGTGCGCACGGTGCGCGTTGGGGGCAACAAGATGGACTTTGCAAAGTCAATAGAAATCTGGAAAGCGGTATTCCTGAATCCAGTCAAGTTTTTTGGAAAGGCCAAATACAAGTCCGATTTGGGCACTGCCTTGCAATGGGCTGCAATAGCAGGCGTAATCGGCGCAATATTGAACTTTGTCGGGCTTTCGCTTATTGGAAAATCCAGCGCAACTGAACTTATCGTGTCCATGGTAATGATGGCAATACTTTCGCCATTAATGCTGGCAATAGTTTCTGGTTTGTTCTACATTTTTGCAAAATTGTTGAAAGGAAAGGCAAACTACGAAACACAAACCTATGCAATGGCTGCGTTCCAGTCGCCCATGTCAATTTTGATGGCAATTGTAAACGTAGTATTTAACGTGATTTTCCCGGCAGAGACTGGCGCTTTTGGCGTTCCGATGCGCACAGGCATTGCAATGTCACTTTATGCAGTTGTAATCCTTGCAATAATGGCATATGGGATGTACCTGTTCATAGTCACCTTCAAAGCAGTGCACAAGTACAGCACACTTAGGGCGGCGCTGACGTTCCTTTTGCCTGCGGCAATACTCGTGGGAATATTCATCCTGTTTGCAATGTTCTTTTTTGCAACGTTTGCATTCTCCGGCCCAGTATCAATGTCAGGCTAGGTTTGTTGTTGAAAGCATAAAGAAGGCAATAAAATGGCAGCATCTTGCAAGGCTCGTGCGCACGTATCCTACTTTTTGGTAGTGGCTTTGCTAGCGCTTTTTGCCGCAGCAGTTTACATTGCCTATACTGACCCGCAGGTTAACACCGAGATTTCAAAGATTTTTGCAAAAAGCATGGCAAGCGTATCCTGTGTAAACGGAGTCCTTTCAGATGACAATGGGACCTGCAAATGCAATGCCGGCTGGAATGGCACTGCATGCAACTTGCCAATCTGCGAGTTTTCATGCAACCACGGCTCTTGCATAAAGCCTAATAGGTGCGGGTGCCAGGCAGGCTGGGGTGGAGACCAATGTACAATGCCAGTATGCTCGCCATCGTGCGTTAACGGCATATGCACGCAAAACCACACATGCCAGTGCGCATCTGGTTGGAAGGGTTTGACGTGCAATATTCCGGTTTGCGAAAAGCCGTGCGGGCATGGCACTTGCCAAAACAACAGGACTTGCATTTGTGACGACTTATGGGCAGGGGATGGATGCAATATGCCCCAATGCAAGCCAACTTGCAAGAACGGCTCGGTGTGCAATGAAAATCACGAGTGCGAATGCAAGGAAGGGTTTACTGGTGCGGATTGCTCAGAGGTATTCTGCGACCCGGAATGCGCTTATGGAACATGCAGCGCAAACCGTACTTGCGCATGCCAAAAAGGATGGAATGGCACGGCATGCGATATTCCGACTTGCTCTACGCAATGCGTGCACGGCACATGCTCGGAAGGCCATGAATGCGAATGTGATCCAGGATATGACGGCCAAGCTTGCAATATTCCCGTATGCGACCCTTCGTGCCTGCACGGGTCTTGCAATGAGAACCTTACTTGCGCATGCAGTTTAGGATGGAACGGCACTGCATGCGATGAGCAGCTGATTGGCTAGTCCGTCCGTACAAGGCGGGAGTACCTGATTTTCCTGTTGGAGAACAGCTCTTGGGAGAACTCTGACATTTTCTTGCCATCGCCTTTGAGGACAAAGATTTCAAGACACTTGTCCTTGCCAACGTGAGTGTGCGTCTGCATGACCGTGATTTTTTCGTAGCCATGCTTGATGTGCGTGATTTCGTCCTCAGCATCCTCGTCATGCATCGCAATAAGCACTGCATCTGCGTTTTTTGGCAGGTCCTCGCTTTGACGCACCTCGGAAAGGATATTCTCCACACCCCTGCGGAAAAGCTCGGAGCGGTTGCGCATCCCCATTTTCTCAACTGCATCGTCAGCTGCCTTGAGGGTTTCGTCATCAACAGAAATGCTGATTATGGCCATTTGTTATTAACACCAATAAAAACAAACCAGGAATATTATTAACTTTTTTGTCAATTATTAATAACCTTGCTGCATTGAAGAACATGTGATTCTTATGCATTTCAAACTGCTCAGCATATGCCTCCTGTTTTCCTGTTTGCTCCTTACAGGATGCACCCAGCAAAGCACCTCAACACCAATAGCAGCCACTAATTCAACCCCCACGCCAACCACAGAAGCAACTCAAAAGCCAGTACTCGTGGTCACTACTTATTTTCTTGAGGACTTCGCAAAGCAGGTGGCAGGAAGCGACGCGATGGTTGTGAACCTGCTTCCGGATGGCACCAACCCGCATTCTTACGAGCCAAGCCCCAAGGACTTGGAGTTAATCAACTCGGCTGATGCCTTCGTATTCAATGGCGCTGGCTTGGAGCCTTACGCTGCACGAGTTGCAAAGACACTTCCAACGTCAGTTCAAGTAGTTGAAGCCTCAGCAGGGCTTGTGCTTGTAGAGGCAACGGATAAAGATCACGGCAACTATGACCCGCATGTTTGGCTTGACCCTTTGTTGGCAAAAAAAGAAGTCACCGCAATCCAAAACGCACTGATTGCAGTTGACCCAAAAAACGCCGAGGACTACCAGGCACGCGCTCTTGCATATTTTTCGCAACTAGACGAACTTGACCAGTACATCCAAAATCGCTTGGCCAACCTGTCAAGCCGCAAGTACGTAGGCTTCCACCCGGCATTCACATATTTCAACAAAAGGTACAACCTGTCTTATGCAGCAGTAATCGAGGAGTTTGCAGGTGACGAGCCAAGCGCACAGGAAATGGCTGCAATTGTGGACACGGCACGCGCAACAAGCATCACCACCATCTTTGCTGAGCCATTTCTGGACCCGCGGGCAGCAGTGGCCATTGCAAGGGAAATCAACGGCACGGTTGAAATACTCAACCCGCTGCACACACTAACTGCGGAGGACCGTGCAAAAGGCAAGGATTATCTGTCTGTGATGCGTGACAACGTTGACACGCTTTCAAAGGTCCTTTCATGAAAAACGCCAACAAACTAAACATACTGGAATTTGACAAGATTTCATTCTCCTACGCAGGCGAACCAACCCTAGAGGATGTTTCGTTTGCAGTGCAGAAAGGGGATTTCATAGGCATAATCGGCCCCAATGGCGCTGGAAAAAGCACTTTGTTCAAAATTGCGCTTGGTTTGGAAAAACCGACAAAAGGCAGTGTCAAGCTTTTTGGAAAGAAACAGCCGGACTTTTCAGACTGGCATAAAATAGGCTTTGTGCCGCAGAAGGTGCAGTTTGACCCGAACTTTCCGGCAAGCGTATTCGAAGTTGCTGCAATGGGCCTTGCACAAAAACTGGGCCCGATGCCTCTTTCAAAAGAGCAAAAACAGGCAGTAGCAGAGGCATTGGCAGAAGTAGGGCTAGAAGACAAGGCGGACAAGCGCATCGGCGAGCTTTCAGGAGGCCAGATGCAAAGGGCTTTCCTTGCACGCGCTCTTGTGTCAAAGCCCGCCCTGTTGCTTCTTGACGAGCCGACAACGGGCATAGACTCGGACCAGCAGGAGAAGTTCTGCTGCCTGCTTGAGAGGCTGCACACGGCCTAACCATAGCCATAATCTCGCACGACCTTACATTCATGTCATACCTGGTCAACAAGGTAATCTGCATCAACCGCAAGGTTTTCTATTGCGGCCATCCCAAGGAAATCGCAAAAAGCGGCGCGCTGCCAAAAGCTTACGGCCACGGGGTTCACGCAATCACGCACGACCACGAGCATGGCGCATGAACATAAACAAATATAAGATTGAAATGAACACGATGATCGAAAATGCTTGAATTTTTGTCCTACACTTTCATCCAGAACGCGTTCATCGCAGGAACCATAGTCGCAATAATTTGCGCCATGCTTGGTCTGATCATCGTGCTTCGCAAGCTTTCGTTCATGACTGATGGCATAGCACATGCAAGCCTTGCGGGAATTGCAGCTGCGATTGCGCTCAAAATAGACGTGCTGATAGTTGCGGGTTTTGTTGCGTTGCTTTCGGGCCTGGGAATCAACCGCATCCGCGAAAAAATGAAAATTTCTGGAGACGCGGCAATCGGCCTTCTTCTGCCAGTTGGCCTTGCAACGGGCATCGTGCTCCTTTCCCTTGCAAAAGTCACCAGCGTGGACCTGATGTCCTACCTTTTTGGAAGCATACTTGCAATCACAAGCGCCGACTTGCAATTCATTGCGGTATTTGGCGCAATAGTAATTGCAACTATTGCAATGCTTCGAAAGCAGCTGTTTTACATTTCGTTTGACGAAGACAGCGCCAAGGCAAGCGGCTTGCCTGTATCAGCAATCAATTACATTTTCTTCGGCCTTGTCGGCGTTACAGTAGTGCTTGCGCTTCGGGTTGCAGGAATAATGCTCGTGTCCGCACTTATGATAATCCCGCCGCTTGCAGCGCTTCAACTAAAGAAGGATTTCACAACTACGCTTGCACTATCCGCTGCTTTTGGAATCCTTTCGGTGTGGGCGGGAATAATCGCATCCTATTACATCGGAGTGGCAACGGGAGCTGCGATTGCACTTGCAAGCTTTGCGCTGTTTGTTGCAACTTACGCGATAAAAAATAAGTAGAACAGCAGTTACGCCTTTGCAATTGATGGTGGCTTAACAGCGTCTTTTGGCTTGCGCAGTATTGTAATGTATCCCGTGTGAGTAAGGCCAGTTGTTGCAGGCCTGCATCCGTGCGGACGCACCAAAAGCTCGCGCTCAATAGTCTCAAGCGAGATTATGTGGTCAAACCCGAGCTCGGTTCCAACGGTTACGAATGCCTTGACCTGCTCCACATTCGGGTGGTAACCAGTGCAGTAACCGCCAGCTCGAAGTGCTGCGAAAGCATTGGGAAGGGCTTTTTCAGAGCAGGCCATGTCCAAGTTGACCAAGTCAAGCTCGGTTTCCTCGATTTTTTCAAACACGTCTCCTACCTTAAGCTCGACTCGGTCAGTAAACCCTGCTTTTTCCACGTTCTTGCGAACAAGAGTGGCGAAGTCCTCGCGGATGTCGTAAGCGTAAACCTTTCCATTCTCGCCAACAAGCGAGGCCAGATAAATTGTAAGAAAGCCGCTTCCAGCACCTGCATCAAGCACGCGGTCACCCGGCGCAACTCCAGTGTATGCGGAGATAGTCGAGGCGTCTTTGAGCGTGATGACCTGGGGGCCGCGCTTGAGTTTTTTGTATAAAGTTACTGGGAACAAAATAAATCACATCGTAGATTATGAAAATGAAATAGTGGACTCAAACAAGATTGAATGTTCTTGCTTTGTACTTTGCGCTGATTCTTCCTGCATTGGAATTGACTTTTCCTATGCGCTCGCATTTGAAACCTTTTGACGAAATGAATGACTGCGCATTATCAGCATGCTCGGCAGATAATATGATTGCAAACCCCCAGCCCATGTTGAAGGTGCGAAGCATTTCCTCATCAGTAATTACCTTTCCAAGCTTCCTGGCAGTGTCTTGCAGAACGCCAAAAATTGGCTGTGGCGAAAAATTGTCAAACTCCAATCCGATTCCTTTGTTGAACAAAAAGAGCTTCTCAAACTTAGGATATGCATCGCCAGTAATGTGAACTCCCGCCTTGACATGGTAGGTATCCGCGTGGTACGCTCGAACAATTTTTGAGTAAATCCTTGTAGGCTCCAAGCATGTTTCAACAAGTGACTTGTCAAGCCCATCGACTTTTGCAAACGGGTCTTTGTAGTAGCCATCCCATTGTGAAAACAGGACTTTTCTCACTAGTGAAAATCCGTTGCTGTGGATTCCCGAGCTCTCAATTCCCAAGATTACATCCCCGGGCTTGATTCCGGTTCCGTAAATGACTTCGTCTTTGTCTGCATCAGCATAAAGAGAAAAATTAAGGTTGTACGGG
>Ga0265297_10009048_pt1 | contig 13037 bp, 16 predicted proteins | sample Munlanlwell13791_FD_192502 | JGI IMG/M metagenome (GOLD analysis project Ga0265297, IMG submission 192502) | Leachate microbial communities from a municipal landfill in Southern Ontario, Canada - Leachate well 137-91 | ecosystem: Engineered > Solid waste > Landfill > Unclassified | place...
TTTTTAACCCAAATACATTAGAAGGTAATTTACAAGTTTTTGATAATTACCCCAAAGAAATAATGGTCGCTTACAAAACAAGTGTTCTTGTTAATTCTCCAAATAATATAGTTAACCAAACTCATCCAAATAGAAAAGGGGAAAAATTCAATTTTTCAACCAAAGAATTAAATGATAAATATTTGAATAATGAAATCATAGATTACGATTTGATAGATTTTTCAAAAATTATAGGTTGCCATCAAGAATTAGAATTCTTTTTTTCTAAATTTTTAACTATTAATAAATAAAAAAGTAATGGAAAAAATAAGTGGAGTTTATATGATTAAAAATTTAATAAATGAAAAAATTTATATAGGCAGTTCTATGGATATTTTTAAAAGGTGGAATGAACATAAAAACACATTAAGGAATCAAAAACATAAAAACAAACACTTACAAAGAGCTTGGAATAAATTCAAAGAAGGAAACTTTGTTTTTTCTATAATAGAAGAAACAAATAAAGAAAAAAGTGAACTAATAAAAGTAGAGCAAAAATACTTAGATTTATATAAATCCTACAAAAGAAATGTAGGGTATAATTTGAGTAATTCTTCAATAGGTCCAAATGGAATAAAAAGAACTGATTTAAAAAAATACAACATTAATAATAAAAGTAAAATAGTTTATCAATACGATTTAAATGGGAACTTTATTAAAAAATGGAAAAGTATAAATAGTGCAGCAAAAGAATTGGGATTTAAAAAACATGGAATTTGCAACTGTTGTAATGGAAAATTAAAACAATCATACAAATACATTTGGAGATATGAAACTATTGATAATAAAAAAAAGATTGATACAACAGATGTTGTTTTTTTTAATAGAAAACCAATCGAACAATTTGATTTAAAAGGAACATTTATTAAATCTTGGGAAAGCCAGAGAAAAGCAGCAAGAGAATTAAATATTAGTCCTTCTAAAATAAGCAGTGCGTGTAATTTAAAAAGAAAAACAGCAGGTGGATATATCTGGAAATATAAAAATTAAACATATGAAAAATAAAATAAATGTAATTGTACCATTTTACAACTGTAAAATTTATTTAGAAACATGTGTATCATCAATAATGACACAAAAATATGAAAATTTTCATGTTTATTTTATAGATGACTGTAGCAGTGATGACTCTTGGAGTGTTCTACCTCATGAAGACAATCGTGCCACATGTATTAAAAATGAAATAAATTTAACAGCATTACCAAACATACACAAAACAGTAATGGAATTCTGTGAACCAGACTCTATTGTAGTTTTATGTGATGGAGACGATAAGTTAATTAACAAAAATGTTCTATCATTTATAAATAATATATATAACGAAAAAGACTGCTGGTTTCAATATGGGCAATCTTTATGGTCTGATGGAAGAAGAGGTTTTGCTAGTGCATATTCAGAAGAAGAATTTAATAATCTTCGAAAAGCTATTTATAGAGTAAGTCATATTCGTTCATTTAGAGCTGGAGTATATCACAAAATAAAAGAACAAGACCCAGAATTTTCTCAATTTAAAGATAAAAACGGACAATTTTATAAGAGTTGCTATGATGTACCTATTGTTTGGAATTTAATGGAGTTATCTGGGTATGAAAGATGTTATTTTAATGATGTTCCTCTTTATTTGTATAATAGAGAAAATCCGCTTAATGATGATAAAATCAATCAACAGCTACAATGGGACATTCATAAAGAAGTTTCTTTAAAGCCTTCCTTAAAAAAAATAGAAAATTACCTATAATGGAAAATCATTTTACTATTGCTATAGATACTTGTAACCACGAAGATTGGATTGAAAGATGTTTGAATACTTGTTTAACACAAAAATATAAAAATTTTGATGTTATTCTTGTGGATGCCGTATCTGATGATAAAACTTTTAAAATAGCAAAAGAATATGAAAAAAATTTTAATAACTTAAAAGTTTATCAAAATGAAATTAGAATTCCACAAGTTGCAAATTTTTTATGGTTAGCACAATTATCCAAACCAAACACAATTATTGTTTCAGTGGATGGAGATGATTGGCTAAAAAACAGTCAAGTCCTTAACAAATTAAATGAAGTTTACAACTCTGGAGAAGTATGGATGACATATGGAACATATGAGGAATTCCCATATAGAAGCGTTTCTCATATATACAAAGCGTATCCAGAAGAAGTTATAAAGAATAATTCTTTTAGGGAATATCAATGGTTAGCTTCACACTTAAGAACATTTCGAAGAGAATTGATTTTTAAAATTAATTCAGAAGATTTCAAACGAGACGATGGAGAATGGCTCGATACTGCAGGGGACCAAGCTATAATGCTTCCAATGTTAGAGTTATCTGGAGAAAAAAGTAAATATATCTCAGACATTTTGTATGTATACAATGTAGCAAATCAGAAAAGGGACGGAGCTATAAATGAATCAAGACAGATAGAATTGGCAAATTATGTTAGAAGAAAAGAAAAATACAAATCTATTCAATCTTTATAGTAATGGTTATAGGGAACGGTATGATGGCAGAAGCTTTTAAGCAGTACAAAGATGATAAAAACATTATCGTTTTTGCTTCTGGCGTATCAAACTCTCAAGAACAAAATGTTCAATCATTTCAAAGAGAAATAAATCTTCTAAAACAAAATATTGATTTTAGAAAAATGATTTATTTTAGTACTATTAGCATTTTTGACAATAGTTTAAAAAGTTCTAAATATATTTCGCATAAGTTACATATAGAGAATTTAATACAAGAAAATTGTGAAAACTACCTTATTTTTAGACTTCCAAATGTAGTTGGGAAAACAAATAATAAAAACACATTCTTCAATTTCATCAAAGATAAAATCATTAATAATGAAGAATTAATTGTACAAAAAAATGCATCTAGATATTTTATAGATGTTGAAGATTTAACCAAAATATTACCAATTATTATTTCTAATGAAAATAAAAAATGTATCAATATATGTTTTGATAATAAGGTTTACATAACACAAATGATTGAAATATTTGAAGATATTCTTGGAATTAAGGCAAATAAAACATTTACAGAAAAAGGTTGCAATTATATCGTTGATAATTCCTATTTCTTAAATGTTATAGAAAATAACAACATTTTAATTGATAATGACTACAATAAAAAAATAATCAAAAAATACTTATGAAAAAAGTTTTTATATTTACTGAAGCATATGAATGTGGATTAATTTTAAAAAAGTGCCTTGAGTCTTTTTTTAAATTCCACCCAGACACTGTTGTTAATGTTTTTGGTACCGCAAAAGATTTTAAAGAGCTTGGGAAGTTCCAAAATGTTGAATATTTTGAACTTAGTGATGATGATAATCTTAGAGAATGTTTCAAACACGGGCATCTTGGAACGGCACATATCGGCACCAGAGTAATACAAGAGTTTTCGAAAGAATGTGATTATATCATTCATTTCGATAGTGATGTTATATTTAGAAAAGAATCTGTATCTTTATTGACAAATAAGATAGAAGAAGGTTATGACTTAATAGGTCCTATCAGATGTTATAAAAACAACATGAATAATAGAAAAGATTTATCTGAACTAAAAGATGTAACACAAACGTATTTCTATGCATTTAACAAAAACAAAATAAGCAGTTATGATTTTAACACATTAAGACAAATGATTGTCGGTTACTATAATCCACTTAATCATCCAATTCTCGATTACTTTGACCCAGTAAGTTTTGATATTTTAAAAAATGGAGGAAAAATTTATTTTTTAAATCCAGATGAAGTGGGCGGGTTAACATCAGAAGGTAATCGAAAAAACAAATTTGAAGAAATAAATACTGTTTGTGGAGATTTTGGAGAAAATCTAGTACATTTTGCTGGAGTTGGGTCTGGGATGAAGTTTTATTTTAAAGGTCATGGAACAGCACATCAAGCATATGTTGATTGGGCAAAATTACAATTTGCAACATATTACAAATTGTTCTATAATGTTGACATAGAAGGCATCTCAACAGATGAAAAAAGAGTTGAAATCTTAAAAAAAGAATTAAACTTGATAAATAATATTTGAGAAAAAATGTTTTTTTGTCTATATTTGAATATATTAAAAAATGTAAATGAAAACTCTTTTTGAAAAAATACTTGATAGAAGACTTGATTATGAACACATAAAACAAGAAAACTCACACATTTTACTTTTTGATGAAAATGAAGAGTTTGATATTAATGTGATTATTGGTGTCAGGGGAAGAAAAGAGTTTTTGCCTCCATTAATAGATAGCTTTAGTGAGGCCATAAAAAATACTAATAAGAAAATTTGTTTTACTATATTAAACCATGCTTCCTATCCAGAACACTTAAAATACTGTAAAGTCAATAAAATAAATTATATCTGGACTAAAGGTAATGTAGAAGACCAATACAGTAGAAGTTTTACGTATAATTTTGCTGTAAAATATGGACATAAAGCAAGTTTTTATTTGTTACACGACCTGGATGTTTTAGTTAAAAAAGATTTCTTTGACCAGATATATCAAAACATAGGTAATTCTAAATGTATGCAAACATATGGAAAAAGAAGAATTTTATATCTTTCTCAAGAATTAACACAAAAGGTGCTTAATAAAGAAGTAGACTATAACGAATTCAATGAATCAACCCCAGGTATATCACCACCTATGTACAATGGAAAACCATCACTGGGCTCAAAAGGTGGTTCGATTATAATAAGCAGAGATTTATTTTTTAAGGTTGGAGGATTTGACCCTGAATTGTTTTGGGGGTATGCCGCCGAAGACCAGTTTTTTTGGGAAAAGGTTAAAACTTATACAGAAATATCTTATGCAGATAATCCTCCTATTAATATGTTTCATATGTGGCATTCACCTTCTTTTACTACAAATCCTTTGTTATATGAAATGGAAACAGATTGGTTAACATTTAGAGACATGTCTAAAGAAGAAAAAGAAAACATTATAAAATTAAAGGAGAATTTATTAAAGTAAAAACATGAAAATATACGAACAAATAATTAAAACAGGAGATTTTTGTTTTGATGTAGGCACTAATAATGGAAACAAAACAGAAAAAATGCTTGAAATGGGCACTAAAGTTCTTTGTATTGAACCACAATTAAGTTGTGTTGAATATATCAAAAAAAGATTTCAGGGAAACCCCAACATTCAAATAGTACCTAAAGCAGCTGGTGCACAAAAAAGTAATGGAGAAATTTTCATTTCTCAAGCACATACTTTGTCATCAATGTCAAAAGAATTCATGCAGGAAACCTCAAAAGAAAGATTTAAGGGTGTAACATGGAATTCAACTCAAAAGATTGAGATTATAACGCTTGATGAGCTTATAGAAACATTTGGAATGCCAGCATTTTGTAAAATAGACGTTGAAGGATTCGAAGTAGAAGTTCTCAAAGGTTTGACAAAGCCAATAAATACTTTAAGTATTGAATTTGTGCCAGAACTTAAGCATAATACAATAGAATGTATTAATTTGTTAAAAAACATAGGAAACTATTTATTCAACTATTCTGAAGGAGAAACTGAAGTGTTTTCTTTTAGTGAATGGATTGGTGCAGAAGAAATGATAGAGTTCTTGAAAAAAAACAATGATTTTAGAGTTTCTTTTGGAGATTTATATGCAAAGCTTTTTTAATATGATTTCTATTGCAATTCCAGTATATGAGATGAAAGGGGTAGGTGAACATTACCTGGAAATTAACTTAAATCAAATTCTTTGTCAATCGTACAAAGATGTAGAAGTTATAATCTCTGACCACAGCATTGATGATAATATAAAAAATCTTTGTGAGTCTTATAAAGACAAATTGAATATCGTTTATATTAGAAATGAAGAAAAAAGAGGAAGTTCTTCTGCAAACTTAAATAATGCCTTAAAAAATTGTAGTGGAGACTTAATTAAAATTTTAATGCAGGATGAATTTTTGAATAATACCAATTCTTTGGCAATTATATGTAAAAAATTTGAAGAAGATAAAAATCTTAAATGGTTAGTTACTGGATGTTCTTTTGGGAATTCTCCCTTTGTTGAATCAGGAAAAATGTTTCCACATTATTCGGAAAATATAATTAAGTCAGTGAACACAATAGGAAGTCCAAGTGTTCTAACAATTAGAAATTCTGATTTAATTTTTTTTGATGAGGATTTTTTATGGGTAATGGATATAGATTATTATAAAAAACTATTTGATAAATATGGCGCACCTAAAATTTTAAACGAAGTTTTGATTTTTGTACTACAGCATAATAATCAAGTCTCTAATTTTGTGTCACAGGATAGAAAAAAACAAGAAGAGCAATTTTTATTAAACAAATACTTAAAAAAATGAATATAGAACAATACATAAATGAACCACTTGAAATTCAAGAAGAGCTCCTTAAATATTTTAAAAAGGAAGATGAAATAATAATTTTTGATATTGGTGCTTGTGAGGCAGAAGATTCAATTAAATACTCAAATATTTTCCCAAACTCAAAAATTTTCTCTTTTGAGCCATTTGTTGATAATTATGAAAAAGGACTACTTAATATAGAAAAATATAAAAAAAAGAACATTAATTTATTTAATGAAGCCTTAAGTGACAAAATTGGAGAAAGTATTTTTTATTTATCAAGTGGTCATCCAAAATATGTAAACAATTCAGAAGAATGGAATTATGGTAACAAGTCAAGCTCTTTAATTGAACCAAATCCTCATGAATGGTTAAGATTTGATAATTCTGTAACAGTAAAAACAAATACTATATTTAATTTCTGTAAAGAATATTCAATTAATTTAATTAACTTTGCACACATGGATGTGCAAGGCGCTGAATTAATGGTTCTTAATGGTGCATCATCTATGATAAACAATATAGACATAATTTGGCTAGAAGTAAGCCTTGTTGAGTTTTATAAATCTCAACCACTCAAAAATACTGTGTATGGATTTTTACAAGAAAATAATTTTACAATTGTAAAAGACACTTGTACTAGTGTGGCTGGGGACCTGTTGTGTATTAATAACAAAATAATAAAAAAGTAAAATGGAAAAAATTCAAAAAAAGTACGAAAACTTATGTGGTAAAAATTCAGATATCAATGAACATTTACCAGTTATCAAAAAGTATGCAGAAGATTGTGAAACCATTATAGAAATGGGCGTAAGGAGTATAATATCCACATGGGCTCTTCTTGCTGCAAAACCTAGAAAGTTAACATCAATTGACATTGTTCATCCTTCTGTATATAAAAATCATGACCCAGAAGGATGTAATTTAGATGAGGTTTATGTACTTGCAAAAGAAAATGGTATTGATTTTCAATTTCAAATTGGAGATACTTTAAAAATAACAATTGAAAATTGTGATTTACTTTTGTTGGATACTTTACACACTTATACTCAATTAATATCAGAGTTGAGACTTCACTCTGATAAAGCAAAAAAATATATTTTAATGCATGACACAGAAACTTACAAAAATACTGGTGAAGATAAAGCAGAAAAAGGATTATTTAATGCTATTGAAGAATTTTTATTGGAAAATAAAAATTGGAAAATCAAAGAAGTATATAAAAATAATAACGGACTTACAATTTTAGAAAGGGTATAATATGAAAAATTTAGAGTTAAAAACAAAATTGAATTTGTAAAAAGAATTTTAACAGATACAATTCCAGAAGAATCAAGAGAAAAGTTTTTTAATTCTCCTGACGATTTAACAGTGGATGAAATATTAAATGCAATTTCTGTTGCTGTTGACCCTAAAAGGCTTGATGGTCTTGATTGGCCAAAAAGAGCTCACACAATGATTGGAATGAAAAGATTAAACAATTTACAATTTTGTGTTAATGATGTAATAAAAAATAAAATAGAAGGAGATTTGATAGAAACGGGAGTATGGAGAGGAGGAGCTTGTATTTTTATGAAATATATGTTAGATGAATTAGAAGTGAAAGATAAAAAAGTTTATGTAGCAGATTCTTTTGCTGGACTTCCTTTGCCTGATGAAAAATATTTACATGATACAGGAGATAAACATCATCAAGAATCTTTTTTAAAAGTTGACCTTGAAACAGTCATGTCAAATTTTAAATCTTATAAAGTATTAGATGACAATGTTATATTTTTAAAAGGATGGTTTAAAGATACTTTACCAACTATTAAATCTGAAAAGTTTTGTTTATTAAGATTGGATGGCGATATGTATGAGTCAACCATACAAGCACTAGATAATTTATATTATAAACTTTCTCCTGGAGGATATATAATAATAGATGATTATTGTTTAAAAAATTGTGTTGCTGCAGTTACTGATTTTCGAAATCAACACAACATTAAAGAACCTATGGTACAAGTTGATGCTTGTGGGGTCTATTGGAAAAAACAATAAATTATAATTTTCATTGAATGAAACAAATACTCAATTCATATACATATCCAGATTGGCCAAATATTGAAATTGACTATTCAAAGCCAGTTAGATATTTTGTTGATAGTTTCCAGGGATATAACCCCAATGAAGATTCTTTTAAAATTCTCCACATTAAAGAAGCTGAGGCTATTTGTAAAATGAGATATGAAGTTATTAAAAATCAAGATAAGTTTGACGCAATAATAGCTTACGATGAAGAAATTTTGAGAAACTGTAAAAACTCACATTTTCTTTTATTTGGCACAGCATGGGTACACAATTATTCTTTTCCAGAAAAAAATTCCAGATTTCAAATATTACAGGACATAAAGAAATCACGGATGGCCATATTTTAAGAAAAAAGATTCACTATAAGCAAACAAAGATAGCAAATCCTATAGATTTTTATATCAGTAGATTTTTGGGAGTTGAAAATTTCAATAATAATAAAATCCTTGGAGACCTTAAAGATTCCCTTTTTGATTCTCAATTCCATATTTGTATAGAAAATTCAAAGCAAAAAAATTATTTTACAGAAAAAATAATGGACTGTTTCGTTACAAAAACAATTCCTATATATTGGGGATGTCCAAATATAGGTGATTTTTTTGATATAAATGGAATCATTGTAGTTAACAATTTTAACGAAATTATAGATTCTTGTAATAGTTTAACAAATGAAAGTTATTATAAAATGCTACCTGGGATAGAAAACAATTTTCTTTTTTCAAAAAAATATGTAGATTTAAAGAAAAACGTTGAAGAATTAATCCAAAAAATTTTAAAATGAAAGCAATAATAACGGGGTCAAACGGGCTTCTAGGTTCAGCCCTAAAAAAACAATTAGGAGAAAACCACATTTACCACACAAGAAAAGATGGCGATTTATTGAGTTTAAATCAAACAAATCTTTATTTTTTTTACAAAAGCTTCGAAAATCCTGACACGTTAATTCATTGTGCAGCAAGAGTTGGAGGAGTGCAGGCCAATATGAATAACAATCAGAGTTTTTTTTCTGATAATCTTTCTATTAACAACAATGTCTTAGATAATGCCATAAGATATAACTTTAAAAACGTTGTAAACATTTTGTCAACTTGTATATTTCCAGATAAAGAAGTTACATATCCATTAACTGCAGGCCAAATTGATAACGGTAAGCCACATCCTTCCAATCATGGTTATTCTTATGCAAAAAGATTATTGTATCATTCTACTAAGTATGCCAGGGAAGTTTCAGGAAACAATTGGATTTCAATTATTCCAACAAACATTTATGGAGCTAATGACAACTTTAATCTTGAAAATAGTCATCTTGTGCCCGCCTTAATAAGAAAAGCGTTTGAAGCGTCTAAAACAGGCCAAGATTTCGTTGTCTGGGGAGATGGAACCCCTCTGAGGCAATTTATATACTCAGAAGATTTAGCAAAAATCATAATTTGGGCTATTGACAATTGGGATTCTGGAACCCCAATGATGGCCATAAATGAAACTGAATACTCTATTAAACAAATAGTAGACATTATAGCAGATAGGTTTCAAATTTCACAAGATAGAATAAAATTTGACACCAGTCGGCCAAATGGACAATTTAGAAAACCTGCAAAAACAGATGTCCCATCTGATTTTAAATTTACTCCAATAGAAGAAGGAATTAATACAACAATAGATTGGTTTATACAAAATGTTGACCGAATTCGAGAATAAAGATTTGACTTTTTTTCGTTTAAAGCTTATATTTTAGTAAATTTAAATAATGAAGAAAGCATTTCTTACAGGAATTAATGGCCAGGATGGGTCTTATCTCGCAGAATTACTATTAGATAAAGGATATGAAGTTCACGGGATAATTAGAAGGACAAGTAGCTTCAATACTAATAAAATTGACCACATATTTAGTAAATTAAAACTTCACTATGGTGATGTTACTGACCCCATATCCATATCTGACCTTATCTCAAAGATTCAACCAGATGAAGTTTACAACTTGGCAGCACAATCACATGTTCAAGTATCTTTTGAAATTCCATATTATACCGCACAGGTTGATGCCATTGGAACATTAAACATATTAGAGGCCATAAAAAATCATTGTCCAAAAGCAAAATTTTACCAAGCATCAACATCAGAACTTTTTGGAAAAGTTCAAGAAACGCCTCAAAAAGAAACAACTCCATTTTACCCAAGAAGCCCCTATGGTGTGGCCAAATTATATGGATATTGGATTGTAAAAAACTATAGAGAAGCATATAATCTTTTTGCATGTAATGGAATATTGTTTAATCATGAGTCTCCTCGTCGTGGAATCACTTTTGTAACAAGAAAAATAACATCAGAATTAGTACGTATTCATTTTGGGGAAAACAAAACCTTAAAACTTGGAAATCTTGATGCAATGAGAGATTGGGGACATGCAAAAGATTATGTAACTGGAATGCATGCAATGCTGCAACAAACTATTCCAGAAGACTTTGTTTTAGCAACTGGAGAAGCACATTCCGTAAGAGAATTTGTTGAAGTTGTTTCAAAACAATTAGGATATGAAATTGGGTGGGATGGAGAAGGGGTTGACGAAAAAGGATATGATAAAAAAACAGGTCAATTATTGGTAGAAATAGACCCCAAATATTTTAGACCATCCGAAGTTGAGTTTCTGCTTGGCGATGCAACAAAAGCAAAAGAAAAACTTGGTTGGGAGCCCAAAATTAAATTTAACGAGCTAATTATAGACATATTAAATAGTGATATTGAACAATATAAAAAATATGGAAAGATAGAATAAATTTTGAATTTTTGTTTTTTTTCCATATATTTGCCACAAATTAAACAACAAGGACATGATGTTAAAAAATTTAGAACAGACTGAAATAGATTACATAAAGAAAATTTATTCGGATAAATCTTTAACCTGGGACGAGAGAATGGGAATTTTGATGGGTCGTTTTGGGAAATCTGAGAGAACAATTAGAAAATGGTTATCAAAGCTTGGAATTAAAGAAAGAACAAATGGTTCTGCAATAGGAGATGTTGAATCTCCACAGTTTGAAGATGCAAAAAAGAGACAACATGACCCTACTAAAAAGAGATTTATTATTTCTTGGGCTCAGAATAATACTCCAGTACACTCAAAATTTCTTGAAAATATTAAGGCATATGCTGAGTTTATTGATGCAGGTATTCACATTATTGCTGGAAGATATAAAAATCCAACATCTGTTTTCACAGATAAGAATTATGATGTGTGGTCTCCTGAATTAGCAGAGTATTTAGATGCAAATCGCCACGACATTCATAAATACCTTTCAATTTTATCTGATGTAAAAATCCAACCTACAGCAGTAAATCCAATGAGTGGGCTTGAAGGAATGAGTGGAATTAACTCTTGCATTTTTGGAGCTCCCAAAGTTCAATTGGACGTAATAGGCGCATTAGAAGGATACAAACCAAAGCTTATGCTCACTACTGGTGCTGTAACTTTAAAAAATTACACAGATTCTAAATCTGGTAAAAAAGGAGAATTTCATCACATGCTTGGATTTGTGGTAGTAGAAATAAAAGATGAAGAGAAATTTTTTGTACGTCAGGTTACAGCAAATACAGATGGTGATTTTACAGACCTTTATTATTCTGTAAAAAATGGGGTAGTAAACAAAATTGATTCTGTAGCAGCAGTAGTTTTAGGAGATGTACATCTTGGACAGACCGATGAAGCTGTAATGGATTCTACAATAGAAATGCTCGACAAACTAAAACCAGAGCATACTGTAATTCATGATTTATTTGATGGGTATTCTATAAGTCATCATGACATGAAAGACCCCATAAAAATGTATAGAAAAAGTGTTGAAGGCAAAGATTCTTTAAAAAAGGAAATCGACAATATGCTTTCATGGATTGATTCTATGAGAAAATATAATTTGGTTGTTGTTAGAAGTAATCACGACGACTTTGTTGATAGATGGATAATTAATACTGATTGGAAAAGAAACATTCCAAATTCTGTTGAGTATATGGAATATGCCAAAGTTCTTCTTGAAGCTAAAGCACCAAATGGAATTATTCCATACATCATTAATCAAAAATTTAGTGATGTGAAAACTTTAGGCAGAATGGATTCCTTTAAAGTGATGAAATGGGAATTAGCCGTACATGGAGATTATGGTCAGAATGGAAGTCAAGGCTCAATAACTCAATTTAGAAGATTAAACACTAAACTTGTTATTGGGCATTCTCATACGCCAGGAAGAAAAGACGGAGTTTTGCAAGTAGGAACTTCAACAAAGAAGAGATTGGGTTATAACTTGGGTGCCAGCACATGGTTAAACTCTCACGTAATTATCCATCAAGATGGGAAAGCTCAACATGTTCATTTTATTGAGGGAGAATATTCTACTTTTAATTTCGAACCTAAAAAACACAAATAAATTCAAAAATATTTTTTTTCAATATTTAGCAGAAAAGCCTTTACATTTGTAGAGGCTTTTTTTATTTTTAGTACATCAATACAATTGTCATGGAAAAAATTAGAGTTATAAAAAGCATCAAAACTTTATTCGGCGACCCATCAATGCTTTCTTCAGAACAGCTTGATGAATGCTATGAA
>Ga0265297_10009049_pt1 | contig 13036 bp, 6 predicted proteins | sample Munlanlwell13791_FD_192502 | JGI IMG/M metagenome (GOLD analysis project Ga0265297, IMG submission 192502) | Leachate microbial communities from a municipal landfill in Southern Ontario, Canada - Leachate well 137-91 | ecosystem: Engineered > Solid waste > Landfill > Unclassified | place...
TTACTAATTATAAAAATGCCAAGTTAAAATTATTTGATAAGCTTAAAACCGAATCGCCGAAATTGATCGCCGGTCAAAAAATTCAAAAAACTATCATTGCCAATTTAGATGACGATCATGCTAAAGAATTTTTAGCTTCTTGGGCAGAACAAAAATTCGGTTTTACTTTAAGTAATCGGTCAACCGATGAAGGCCGGGTGACGAGGGCGGAAAAAGAAAAAATCTCCGGCGAGGGGATAGAGTTTATTGTTGAAAACCAGCCTTTTTCGCTTAAACTTTTCGGTCAGCATAGCATCTATAATACTTTAGCGGCAATCAGTTTAGGTTTATCTCAAGGCTTAAGCTTAAATAGTATGGCCGAAGGGCTTTTAACAATCCAGGGTATTCCCGGCCGAATTGAATTTATTGAAGCGGCGAAGCCTTTTAAAATAATTGTTGATTATGCTTTCGAGCCAAAGGCCGTTGAAGCACTTTATCAAATAGTCAGTTTAATCCCTCACCAAAAAGTCATTCACGTTTTGGGTTCAGCTGGCGGCGGCCGCGATCAATCAAGACGAGATCGTTTAGGCAGTTTAGCCGGAGAAAAAGCGGATTTTATTATTATCACCAATGAAGATCCTTATGATGAAGATCCGCAAAAAATTATTGACCAGGTGGCGGCCGGTTCAATTGAAGCCGGGAAAAAACTTAATTCTGATTTGTTTAAAATTTTGGATCGGCGTGAAGCAATTGTTAAAGCTTTGAATTTAGCGAAGCCCAATGATTTAATTTTAGTCACCGGCAAAGGCAGCGAGCAGGCGATTGTAGTAAAAGATAATAAAAAAATTCCTTGGGATGATCGGAAAGTTATTAAGGAAGAATTAAAAAATTTAAAAGTCAAAAGCAATTAGTTTTTTAGGAATGTCTGCCTCCAGCCTTTCGATTTCACTCAAGGCCGCCCCGAGTGAGCCGAGGGGCGGCAGGGGTTACTTTTGTAACCAAAAGTAACCAAAAGTTTTGGGGGTCACCTATTCGCCTTTAGCGTCAATCAAATTTTATTTCTCCCGCCTTGGGCTCAAAGTTGACCCCCAAACCCCCAGCCCTTGAACCATCACTAGTTATTCAAAATCTATTTTATTAATTTTTTATTTTCTTAATTTCTTAATCTATGGATTATTGGTCGAGAATAATTTTAGCTTCTATTATCGGTGCCGGAACTGGTTTAGGGATTGCTTATTTTTTTGGCCATCATTTAATTTTTGTTTTTATTTTTTTGGCCATTGCTTTGGCAACCGAAACTAGTTTAAGAACTATTAGAAATGTCAAAATTCCGCCCAATCCCTTGATTAACAGGGAAGACCAAATCAAAGGTAAAGACGGAAATATTGTTAAAAAACAAGGTCCAGAACCAAAATTTTGACTACCTGTGGATAACTTTAGTTTTTACGAGTTATTTTAGCTAAAATTAGCTATTTCATCGCGAGAGTCCATTGTTGATAATAAGATGTTTGACATAGTTTTATAAATATGATAGTATTGAAAAGCTAAAACAGATTATTATCGGTGGCATTTTTGAAAATCCCCGCTATACGAACCAACGCATCATTATTTAAAAAAACACGTAGTGGGCATCTTTTCTTCTCAAAAATTATAAACAAAAAAATCAAACTCGCATCCTTACTTTAGGTTGGGAGAAATTTTTGTTGTTTATACTCTATTCTCAATAAAATATGGCGGTAAAAAATCAAACCCGAAAAATTTTTACTACCCTCAGGGCGGCAGTACCAATGCCGGACTTGATTGAAGTTCAAAAAGATTCTTACGATTGGTTTTTAAAAACTGGTTTGATTGAATTGTTTGAAGAAGTTTCGCCGATTAGAGATTTCATTGGCCGAGATTTGGAATTATATTTTGGTAGATATTATCTTGATGAACCGAAGTTTGATGAGGTTACCAGTAAAGCTAAAAATTTAAGTTACGAAGCGCCGCTTCGGGTGATGGTCAAACTGACCAATAAAAAAACCGAAAAAGCCGTAGAGCAGGAAGTTTATCTGGGTGATTTTCCCTTGATGACCGACCGCGGCACTTTTATTATTAATGGTATTGAACGGGCAGTTGTTTCCCAGCTAATTAGATCAGCTGGGATTTTCTTTACCTCGGAATTTTATGGTGAACGCCGGTATTATGGCGCTAAAATTATTCCTAACCGAGGTTCATGGCTTGAATTTGAAACTGACATTAATAATGTCATCTGGGTTAAAATTGACCGGAAAAGAAAAATTGCCGCCACCGCTTTATTGCGCGCTTTCGGCAATAGCAATGAAGAAGAAATTTTAGAATTATTTAAAGAGACTGACACTCATCCGGAAATTTCTTATATCAAAAGTACTTTGGCTAAAGATGTTACAGCCAATGAGAGCGAAGGCTTGATTGAAGTTTATAAAAGAATCCGGCCCGGCGATCTGGCCACGGTTGATAATGCCAAATCTTTGATCTATGCAATGTTTTTTAATTTTGACCGTTACGATTTCGGTAAAGTCGGCCGCTATAAAATCAATCAACGCTTTAAGCATGATTTGCCGATCACCAAAGAAAATCGGGTTTTACGAGTCGATGATTTAGTCGAGGTGATGCGAGAAATCATTCGTTTGAATATTTCCCAAAAAGAGCCGGACGATATTGATCATTTGGGCAACCGCCGCGTCCGGGCGATCGGCGAGCTGGTCCAAAATAAATTCCGAATCGGTCTGGCCCGGATGGAAAGAATTGTTAAAGACCGGATGAGCACTTTGGATGTTTCAGAAATTACGCCCAATCGATTGATTAATGCCCGGCCGGTGATTGGTTCTGTTAAAGAATTTTTTATGTCTTCTCAGCTATCGCAGTTCATGGATCAAACTAACCCTTTGGCCGAACTTGAACATAAGCGCCGGCTTTCCGCCATGGGTCCGGGTGGTTTGTCCCGCGAACGAGCCGGATTTGATGTCCGCGATGTGCATCCCACTCACTACGGCCGGATTTGCCCGATCGCCACGCCTGAAGGACCAAACATTGGTTTGGTCGGCCACTTGGCTTGTTATGCCCGGGTGAATGAATATGGCTTTATTGAAACGCCATTTCGTAAAATTAAACATGATATTAAAAATAGTGCTTTAGAAACCGAAGGGGAAATTGCCCGGCAGGATATAGCTGATCCAAAAACTAATGAAGTAATTGTTAAAGCCGGCGAGGAAATCACCGCTAAAATCGCCAAACAATTAGAAAAAATCACGGAGATCAAAAAAGTGCCGGTTAAACCAAAGGTAACCAAAGACGTGATTTATTTGACCGCCTTTCAAAGTGAAAGTTCAATTACTACCGCTGCGACTACTCCGATCGACGAGAACGGATATTTTCTAGAACCCCGGGCGGAAGTGAGAAAATATGGTGAACCGGAAATTGAGCATGTTGAAGTTATTGATTATATGGATGTGGCGCCAAACCAAATTGTCAGCGTGGCCACTTCTTTAATTCCTTTTTTGGAACATGATGACGGTGTCCGTGCCTTGATGGGTTCTAATATGCAACGGCAGGCTGTGCCCTGCATTAATCCGGATGCGCCGATTGTCGGTACCGGTCTGGAAGGTAAGGCCGCACAGGATTCCGGCCATGTCATCTGCGCCCGCGCAGACGGCAAGATCATCGGCGTTCAGGCCGATCAAATCCAAATTTTAGAAAATGGCGGCGACCTCAAGACTTATCGGCTTAATAAGTTTGTCCGGTCAAATGCCTCAACCTGCATTAACCAGCGGCCGGTGGTGGAAAAGGGCCAGGAAATAAAGAAAGGCGATGTTTTGGCTGACGGCCCGGCAACCGATCACGGTGAGTTGGCTTTGGGTCAAAATATTTTGGTGGCTTTTATGGCCTGGGAAGGTTATAACTATGAAGACGCCATTATCCTTTCTGAAAGATTAGTGCAAAAAGATCGTTATACTTCTATTTATATTGAAGACTTTCAAGTCGAAGTCCGCGACACTAAACTGGGTCCGGAAGTCGTGACTTCTGATATTCCTAACATCGGTGAAGAAAAATTAAAAGATTTAGACGCCGAAGGTGTGATCCGGATTGGCGCTTCAGTTTCTTCCGGCGATATTTTAGTCGGTAAAATTACCCCCAAAGGTGAAACCGAACTTTCAGCCGAAGAAAAATTATTGCGGGCAATCTTTGGTGAAAAAGCCAGAGACGTCCGCGACAGTTCTCTTTATTTGGAACATGGTGAAAAAGGCAAAGTGGTTGATGTTAAAGTTTTCAGCCGCGATGGTGGCGACAAATTATCATCGGGCGTAATTAGAATGTATCAGGTTTCCATTGCTAATTTAAGAAAAATCCAAGTGGGCGATAAAATGGCCGGACGCCACGGTAATAAAGGGGTAGTTTCCGTTGTTTTGCCGGTTGAAGACATGCCGTTTTTAGCCGACGGTCATCCAGTTGATATTATTTTAAGTCCATTGGGCGTAGTTTCCCGGATGAATTTAGGCCAGATTCTTGAAACTCATCTTGGACTGGCTGCGGCTAAATTAGGTTATAAAGTAATGAGTCCGGTTTTAGACGGGGTATCAGAGGAAACAATTAAGTCGGAATTGGTAAGAGCCGGTTATTCGCCAAACGGCAAAATGACAGTTTATGACGGCCGAAGCGGCGAAGCCTTTGTTCAGCCAGTCACAGTCGGCCAAATTTATATGATGAAATTGAATCACATGGTGGAAGATAAAATTCACCAGCGATCAATTGGTCCTTATTCTTTGATCACCCAGCAGCCCTTAGGCGGTAAAGCCCAGTTCGGCGGTCAGCGGTTTGGGGAAATGGAAGTTTGGGCAATTGAAGCTTATGGCGCGGCCAATACTTTGCAGGAAATTTTGACCATCAAATCAGACGATGTCTCCGGCCGGTCAAAAGCCTATGAGTCAATTATTAAAGGCGAACCAATTCGCCGATTAAATATTCCGGAATCATTTAATGTGCTATTGCGTGAATTAAACGGTCTTTGTTTGAATATTGAATTAATCAAAGACGGCAAGCCGGCGGTGGCGATTAAAACCGAGCCAGACCATAAGCCGATGCCGTTTAAAAGAGAATTAAGATCTGAAAAAGAAACTGAAGCGGGAGAATAAAAATTTTAAAATAGATTAATTATAAGTTTTATTAAAATATGGTCGAAGAAAAACCCGTAATTGACTTTGATGGCTTGAGACTGACTTTGGCGTCGCCGGACCAAATTCATGAATGGTCTTTTGGCGAAGTGACCAAGCCGGAAACCATCAACTATCGAACTCAGAAACCTGAGAAAGATGGTTTGTTTTGTGAAAGAATTTTCGGACCGTCAAAAGACTGGGAATGCTACTGCGGTAAATACAAAAAAATCCGCTACAAAGGAATTGTTTGCGATAAGTGCGGCGTGGAAGTGACGCGTTCAATTGTCCGACGGGAGAGAATGGGCCATATCAATTTGGCGGCACCTTGTTCCCACATTTGGTTTTTAAGAGGGGTACCGTCAAAGATCGGTTTAATGCTTGATCTGTCCCCTCAAGCTTTGGAAAAAGTAATTTATTTTGCCGATTTTATTATTACTAATGTTGATGAGGATTTAAAAAAAGAAACTTTGGAACAAATTCGTCAGGAATTCAAAGTTAAAAAGAAAAAAATTGAAACCGATTCCAGCCAAAAATTGAATTTGATCAAGGTCCGGGCTGGTCAGGAAAAACATGAAACAAAAACCCAAGGAGCAAGTGTTGGGACCGAAAAAGAAACCTTAGCTTTGGAAGAAGCTAAGAAAGAAAAAGTCAAAGAATTAGAAAAGATTTTACATTTGGCTGAACAGGAATTAAAAGATTTAAAGCCGATGCGGATAATTTCGGAAAATGTTTACCAGGATTTATCCTTAAAATACGGCCATATTTTTGAAGCCAATATCGGGGCCGAAGCGGTTAGAAGTATTTTAGCTGCCATTGATTTGGAAAGATTAGCCAGTGAATTGACCGAGCTGGAAAAAAATAGTGAAGCGCCGCAGAAAGATAAAATTTTAAAACGTTTAAGATTAGTCAGGAATTTCCAAAAAAATAAATTGCGGCCGGAATGGATGATTTTAACTACCGTACCGGTGATCCCGCCGGACTTAAGACCAATGGTGCCTTTGGATGGCGGACGATTTGCCACTTCCGATTTGAATGATTTATATCGGCGGATTATTAATCGTAATAACCGGCTGAAGCAGCTGCAAGAGCTCAACGCGCCGGAAGTTATCGCCCGGAATGAGAAGCGGATGCTGCAGGAAGCCGTCGATGCTTTGATTGATAATTCTGCGCGGCACGGCAAAACCGTTGTCGCCTCAACCGGACAGAAACGGATGCTTAAATCTTTGGCTGATATTCTAAAAGGCAAACAGGGCCGTTTCCGCCAAAATTTATTAGGCAAAAGAATTGATTATTCCGGCCGGAGCGTTATTGTTGTCGGGCCGCGGCTTAAAATTCATGAATGCGGTTTGCCTAAACGAATGGCTTTGGAGCTTTTCAAGCCTTTTATTATCAGTAAATTAATTCAAAAAGAATACGTTCATAATGTCCGAAGTGCCAACCGGTTTATCGAATCGGGCCGTACTGAAGTCTGGGATATTTTGGAAGACATTGTCAAAGACGCCCACGTTTTGCTCAATCGGGCGCCAACCTTGCACCGTTTAGGTATTCAGGCTTTTAAACCCGTTTTGATTGAAGGTAAAGCCATTCAGATTCATCCGATGGTTTGCGAAGCTTTTAATGCCGACTTTGACGGCGACCAAATGGCTGTCCATGTACCATTAACCGAGAAAGCCAAATGGGAAGCCGCCAATCTAATGCTGGCATCAAAAAATCTTTTGAAACCGGCCACCGGCGACCCAGTAGCTAAACCAAATCAGGATATTGTCTGGGGTTGCTATTATTTAACTTCCGTCCGGGATGACGGTTCGGATAAAGTCAGAATTTTTTCAAGTCCTGATGAAGCAACTTTGGCTTATGAATTGAATAATATTACCATTCAACAAAAGATTAAAGTCCGGGCTGACGCATGGCTCGAAAAGAAATTGAAATTAGCCGGAATTAAAGAAAGAATTATTGAAGTTTCCGTTGGTCGGATTTTATTTAATAAAGTTTTACCCGACGATTACCAATTTCAGAGCCAGATGATGAGCAGCCGCGGTCTACGCCAGATGGTGGCGGAACTTTTGGAAAAATATGAAGGGCCGGTAGTGGCGGAACTTTTGGATAATATAAAATATTTAGGTTTCAAATATCTGACTAAATCCGGTTATTCTTGGGGAATGGACGACATGCCGGAAATGAAAGAGAAGAAAGAGTTAATTATCAATGGCGAGCAGGAAGTGGAAGAAGTTGAAAATCAGTATGATACGGGACTTTTAACCGATAGCGAACGCCATACTAAAATTATTGAAATTTGGATGGGCGTCAAAGATAAAATTGTCAGCTTAAGTAAAAATACTCTTAACCCGACTGGCCCGGTTTATACAATGGTGGAATCCGGTGCCCGGGGCAGCTGGAGTCAGCTGATTCAGATTATCGGAATGAAAGGTCTTGTTACCAATCCGGCCGGCGAAATTATTGAATTGCCGGTCAAAGGAAATTTCAAGGAAGGTTTTGACGTTTTGGAATATTTTATTTCCACTCATGGGGCCAGAAAAGGTTTATCCGATACCGCTTTAAGAACTGCCAATGCCGGTTACCTAACCCGGCGGTTAATTGATGTTTCTCAGGATATCGTAATTATTGAAGAAGATTGCGGTACCACCGAAGGAGTAACTTTAACCAAGAAAGGCAGCGATGCTTTGAATCTTAATTTGATTGATCGGATCAAGGGTCGTTATATGGCGGAAAAAATTGTTGATCCAAAAACCAAAAAAGTAATTATCAATAAAGGTGAAATAGTTGATTCGGCCAAAGTGGTGGAACTCAAAAAACTTGATTTAGCCGAAATTAAAGTCCGGTCAATGATGCATTGCCAGACGGTTCGGGGCGCTTGCCAAAAATGTTATGGCTGGGATTTGGCCTACAATAAGCCGGTTGGAATCGGAACGGCGGTTGGTATTATTGCCGCTCAAAGTATCGGTGAACCGGGCACTCAGCTGACAATGAGAACCTTTCACACTGGCGGTGTCGCGGGACTCGATATCACTCAAGGCTTGCCGCGGGTGGAAGAAATTTTTGAAGGCCGGCCGCCGAAGAATAAGGCCTATATTTCCGAAGTTGACGGCGTGGTCAAATTTGAAGAGACTAAAAAAGAAGCCAATAAACTTACCCGGTTTAAAACAATTAAAATTGTCAGTGAAGAAGTCGGTCAAGATATTTATCCTTTAGTTGCCGGCAAAGGCAAAGAAAAGAAAGAAATAAAGATTTCAGTTAAAGATAAACAAAAAGTTAAAAAGGGTGAATTGCTTTTTCTGGATGCTGACGGGGAAAAAGTTATAGCCAAAAAAGACGGCACCGTTAAAATCGAAAAAGAAAGAGTGGTTGTAGCCACCAAAGAAAAGACAGGGGAAGTTTATCAAATTCCGCCCGAATTTCATTTGCTGGTTAAAGACGGCGAACTGGTTACCAAAGGTGACGCCTTGACCAACGGCAGCTTGGATTTAAAACAGATTTATCATCTCAAAGGCAAAGAAGCGGTTCAAAGATATGTAGTTGATGAAATTCAATCAATTTATTCTTCTCAAGGCCAGAAATTAGACGATCGTCACATTGAATTGATTGTGAAACAAATGTTTTCCCGGGTTTTAGTCAAAGAACCGGGCGATACCGAACTTTTGAACGGCCAACGGATTGAAAAAGATGAATTGACTGAAGCTAATGTTAAAGTCGGAAAGAAAAATGGACAGGAAGCTAAAGTTGAAGAATTGCTTTTGGGAATTTCCAAAGTATCGCTTTCCACTTCCAGTTTCCTTTCGGCCGCATCATTTCAGGAAACTTCCCGTGTTTTAATCAATGCCGCGGTTGAAGGCCGAATTGATCATTTACGCGGTCTGAAAGAAAATGTCATTATCGGTCGGTTAATCCCGGCTGGTACCGGCTACAAGGCCGAAAAAGAAAAAGAAGAGGAAAAACCAGAAGAAAAAAAAGAAGCAGAAATTTAAATTTATCAAGATTAGATAAACCTCGTTAGAAATTTCTGACGGGAATCAACATAGCGCTCCGATTTTAAGTCTGCCTGTCGGCAGGCAGGTCGGGGCGTTTTGTTGATAAAAAATCCCCGTCCAGTCAGCATTGTGACTAGACGGGGGAAAAGAGAGTGAAACCTGTTGTCTCGCCGCATCAATGTCTCTAACAACTAAGCAAGCCGCCTTGCGACCACGAAGTAAGAATGGTGAGCATGCCTTTGTTTTCTGACATAGCCTGGGCCGTGTGGTGGGTCAATTGACGCCTCAGAAGTGAAACAAAGCACATCAAAACCGGCCTGTGAAAGCATGGCGGTAAAGTCCGGTGGCTCGTCATACCTGAGGTAAACACCGTGTTGCAGAAATTCCCTTTCCGACAGCCTTATGCCTTGGCCAAAAGTAGAGTCTTGGCAAGAGGTAAACTCCAGCAAGGCATAGCCTCCCTTTTTCAGCAAAGCACGAAACTGTTTGATCACATCAGTTACGTTTCTGATGTGTACTAGCACGTGGTCGCAGATGACCACATCCAGGCTTTGCGGCTCACAGGGGATATTATCCAAAGGGCAACAGATAAGTCTTAGGTTTTCCTGATTCTGGTAACGCCCGTTGCAGTATCCTATCGCCTCTTTGGAATAGTCCGTTCCGATGATATCGAAACTAGCCTCAATAAATGGCTTCAAGTTTCTGCCGTCACCGCAGCCCGCATCCATCATGTTTCTTATTCCATAAAACTTCAACCAGGGAATAAGTCTTACGAAGAATGGAGTTGGTTGCTCGTTCCAAACTGAAGCACGCGGAGGGTTGTTTTGATGAAACGCCGAGTAGACGCCGTCCCAATAGTTTGAGTCAGTTGATTGCGGTTTATTCATGGTTTTTTTCTCCGTCGCTGATCATCTGTTGCAACTCCAGAAAACTTCCTACTACCGGATAGGAAGAGTTAATCTTACCCTGTCGCCTGAATAAGATAACCCTCATACCTAGTTCCTTGGCCGGACCTAAGTTGGACTCTAGGTTATCGACGTAAGTGCAATCCTGAGGTTTGGCCTCGAGTAACCAGCACATTTTCACATAGGCCTTGCGGTCAGGTTTTCTTGCACCCAGTAAGCTGCTGGTCACATAGTGTTTAACCAGCGTTCGTAAACCAAGTTGGTGATTTCTGAAGTTTGCCCATTCCTGACTGTCATTACTGAGCACGGCGATTTGCTGACTTTTCTTAACCTGGCGGACGAAGTCAGTGAAATTCGGATCCAAAGTGACTTGTAGTAAAAAGCCAAGATCAGGTTGAGCGATATTCAGAAAGTTGAAGAACTGCCCTGAATCTATCTCACCCAGCGTCAAGTGAAGATAAATCGATTCAATTATTTGGCGTATATTACCGTTACCAAAACTAAATGCCTGTTTTTCAAAATGTGGTAGGAAAACTTCTCGGAGATCATCCTCCTGTGAGAATATCACCCCCATGGCATCCAAAATTAGCCAGTTGATCCTTGACATGGCACATCCTCCGATTAGGTCGGTTGTTTTCAAAGAGCTGATTTCCCTTCTCAAAGCTAAACCGCTCCTCACAATGAGCAGCGGTTTAGATTGAAAATGAATTGTTGATTTAGAATTTATTTTGCTACTGGCCAGATGAATTCAAACATTGATTTAGCCATTTGGGCAATTGGTTTACTGTCAATGATTAAGCCCATTAATTCTTTTTCTGAACTGACAATGCTTATGGTATCACCATAGATGAACATTGAGGAATCAAATTTCGTGCCTTCTGGCAAAAAGCGGATTTCTCGCAATTGCTCCTTATCCTTTTTCTGAAGATTTTTCATTGAGTTGCTTTCCAGGGTGGCAATCCGGATATGTTTGTTTTTTTTGACCCGGGTCGGGATATATACCCGGTTATCCCATTCCGTAGTCACAACTCCATGAAGGTTATCTAAATTGCCAATAAATAGAATCTCATTGTCTGACCGTTCAATTGAGTCTTCACAGATTGAGATATAGCCATTTTGTCCTTCATAAAACCTGATCCGTGGTTTGGTCTGAGATAAATTATAAAGCGAATTGAATTCCGGCAGCATTTTTTTAACCAGTTCTTCCCGTTCCTGGGAAAGTTTTAAGAGTTTATCCGGCGCTTCGGAAAGGTATTGGTTTTTGCCTTTGATTATTGTCTTGCTGACTAAGCCTTTTTGGACAAGACTTTCCAGAATAATATAGCAGGAAGTTCTTTTTATCCCAGACTTGTTGGCAATGGCCGCAACATTGGCCGACCCCAGTTCCAAGAGGGCAAGGTAGATTTTTGATTCATTCTCACTAAAACCAAGATTTTTAACAATTTGGCTCAAATTAGACATAAGTTTTTACTTATTTTGTCTATAGTTTAGACAACATTGAATTATATTCCTATTCTAAGCCAAATTTTATAAATTGTCAATGGGCTATCTTTTGCTAATTTTAAATACTTTTTGATTTAATAAATAATTTTATATCTGATTTAAATTTTTGTCAAGATTTTAGACATATTTTTTCAAAAAAGGATAAATAAGACAAACAGGATGAGATAATGAACTGATGATTTTTATGCCGGAATATGTTAAAATACATTAGTCAGCCATCAGTTTTGGCAACTAATTAATTGTTAATCAATAAATAAAATATGGCCTCTCGGCGAAAAATTAAACGAGTCAAAAGTCTGCGTGATTTGGATTTCAGCCAGCCCGGTTTTGAATTGAAAAGTGAGACTAAAAGAGGCATATTCATCGTCCTTTTGGTAACTTTCGGCATCCTGACCTTTTTAAGTTACATCAATTCGGCCGGAACACTCGGAGTTTATCTAAACGGTTTTTTAAAACTTTTATTCGGCGCTACTCGTTGGTATTTGCCGCTGATTTTAATTCTGGTTGGTTATTTTCTTTTTCGGCCGACTAAATATTCGTTTAAGACTTCCAATATTTTAGGCCTGGTTATTTTTATCCTCGGCTTTAACGGTTTGGTTCATTTACTTTTGCACCACGGCAATCTATTGGAGGCCGCCAGACTTGGTTTAGGCGGCGGGTATTTAGGCGTAATTTTTGCTTTCCCCTTTTTAAAAATCATGGGTCTTTGGGCGGCCGCGATAGTGAACCTGGCTTTTACGGTTATCGGATTTTTCCTTTTGTCCGATGTTTATTTGGAATCATTGCCTGAACAGGGAGAGCGCGTTAGATCTTTTTGGGGAAAATTTAATAACTTTATTTTCGACCGCAAAGTTAAAAAAATTCAGGCCCGTCGGGAAAAAAATAACGGTCAAAATATCACGCAAATTGATGCTGGCGAAGAGGAAGAAGAAGGCCCGGAATTTTCCCAGCATGAAGTGGAAGTGGAGCAAGCCGGCGGCAAAAAGTCCGTTTCCGTTGCAACAAGTGAAGAAGATCGGGAAGCAAGTCAATTGGATTTAGGGATCAGTAAATTTAAACAAATCAAAATTGATTTGCCGCTTGATTTATTAACCGGCAAAACCACGACGCCCAATGGCGGCGATCTCAAAGCCAACAAATTAATTATTGAAAAAACTCTGGCCAATTTTGGTATTCGGGCGGAAATGGGTGAAGCCCAGGTTGGTCCGACGGTTACCCAATATACTTTAAAGCCGGCAGAAGGGGTGAAACTTTCCCGGATCACCGCTTTAAGCGATAATTTAGCTTTGGCGCTAGCGGCGCATCCGATCCGGATTGAAGCGCCGATACCGGGGCGGTCCTTGGTCGGCGTGGAAGTGCCGAATGAAGCCGCTGCCATTGTGCCGCTTAAAGATATTTTGGCCAGCGAACAATTTAAAAATCGAAAATCAAATTTAACCGTTGCTTTAGGCATGGATGTGATGGGCCGGCCATGGTTGGCGGAATTACAAAA
>Ga0265297_10009050_pt1 | contig 13035 bp, 8 predicted proteins | sample Munlanlwell13791_FD_192502 | JGI IMG/M metagenome (GOLD analysis project Ga0265297, IMG submission 192502) | Leachate microbial communities from a municipal landfill in Southern Ontario, Canada - Leachate well 137-91 | ecosystem: Engineered > Solid waste > Landfill > Unclassified | place...
CGAAGAACTTCAGTTCCTGGGTGCCGTTAAGATGAAAGAGGTCGAAGCCGCACAGCGTAAAATCGTCGATGCCGTTCAGTCATTGGCGGATCAGGGTATTATACAGATCGGCGAATCTGAAGAGATGGTAGAGTAACCGATATGGATGTGGTAATTCAGCAGAATGCTGCAGGGGCTCATTCCATTAGCAAATATCAGTTCAAAATTCTTTCATCGCTCTCAGGGATGAGTGTCGGAGAAGCGGCGCATGAAATGAACAGTATTCCGATCAACGAGCCGGTTGCGGAATCCCGTAAGGAGGAGTCCAAATCTTCCAAAGATGAATTGATCGAATCGTTGCTGAAAAAAGCTGATGAGATGAGTTCCAATGTCATCAAAATGCAAATGAGGCTTGAATCACTCCAGGAAGAACATGCAAGCGCACTTGAAGAGGCTAAAAAGATTGCCTATCAAGAAGGTTTAGAAGCCGGTATCGCGCAGGAAAAGGGACAAAAAGAGGGGCAAAGTGCCCAATCGCACGATCAGCTGGCACAATCGGTAAAAACATTGGAGAATGCCGCAGCTGAGTTTACAATAGCGCTTTCATCGATACAAAAAGAGTTGACCCATACGGCGCTGGATATTGCCAAAGAGGTGATAGGGATTGAAACTACGGAACACAGTGGCAAAATAGCGGCAAAACTCTCTAATGATTTGATCGAAGAGTTGAAGGATGCCTCCAAAATAACGCTTCGGGTAAATCCGGCCGATCACGGATTTATCTCTGAAAAAGTGGGTTCGCTAGCTCATGTAGAGGTGCTCTCCGACCGCGCGATCAGTCCTGGAGGGGTTGTTGCCATCAGCGATGCCGGAAATATCGATTCGGAGATCAAAAAGCGTTACGAGAGACTTAAGCGCTCTTTGTTGCTAGAATCGTAAAGCAGATTTACATCCATTCGTCTTTATACTGTAAACACGATAACATAGAATTATTTTAGGACAACGCATCATAATGAATATTAAAAATTTTACTTTGCCTCAGTTAGAAGAACTATCTCAGAAAATACGAAATCGCATATTAGAAGTAGTCAGTACCAACGGCGGTCATCTGAGCTCTACGCTCGGGGCTACCGAAATCATTGTTGCAATGCACAAAGTATTTGATGCAACGCAAGATCCATTTATTTTTGATGTATCGCATCAGTCGTATGCCCATAAGCTGTTGAGTGACCGATGGGATGAATTTGCAACGCTGCGTCAGTTCAACGGGTTGAGCGGCTATACGAAACCCTCCGAATCGCCGATGGATTATTTTGTGGCGGGGCATAGTTCGACCTCTATATCTTTGGGTGTCGGGGCGGCCAAAGCCATCGCGCTCAATACTGAACAATCGAGCCGGATACCCGTCGTCGTTATCGGCGACGGTGCAATGTCGGCGGGGATGGCGTACGAAGCGCTGAATGAACTCGGAGATCGAAAATACCCGATGGTGATTATTCTCAACGACAATGAGATGAGTATTTCAAAACCGATCGGTGCGATCAGCCGTATGCTCAGCTCCGCAATGGCAAGCCCGTTTTATCAACGGTTTAAACGAAAAACAGAACAGTTTGTCGATAATTTCGGGGAGGGGGCACATTACCTCGCCAAGCGGTTTGAAGAGTCGTTCAAACTCATCACGCCGGGAATTATGTTTGAAGAGATGGGAATCGAATACATCGGCCCTATCGACGGGCATGACCTGAAATCGTTGATCGAGACGTTTGAGATCGCCAAAGGGATGGGAAAACCGGTACTGGTGCATGTGCAGACGATCAAAGGCAAAGGGTATGAAATCGCCGAGGGGAAACATGAAAAATGGCACGGTGTCTCTCCGTTTGATCTTAAAAGCGGTGCCGCAAATGCGAAAAGCTCAGCCAAAAGCGCTACCCAGATATATGCCGATGCCTTGATGTCCCAAGCACTCAAAAATGACAAAATCGTAGGGGTTACCGCCGCTATGCCGAGCGGAACGGGGTTGAGCGAGTTGATGGAAAAATTTCCGGAGCGTTTTTGGGACGTGGCGATTGCCGAACAGCATGCCGTTACCTCGATGGGGGCATTGGCGAAAGAGGGGTTTAAACCGTTTTGTACCATCTATTCGACCTTTTTGCAGCGGGGATTCGATCAGGTGATCCACGATGTGTGTCTGATGGATCTGCCGGTCGTTTTTGCTCTGGATAGAGCAGGGATCGTCGGTGAAGACGGAGAGACCCATCAAGGGGCATTTGATATCAGTTTTTTACGCCTGATTCCCAATATGACGCTGTGTGCTCCACGGGATGAAAAATCATTTCATCAAATCGTTGCGTATGCGGCAGGGTATGATCATCCGTGTTCGATCCGCTATCCCAGAGGGGCATTTTTGGAAGCCGACCTCCCCGAATCGGTTCCGTTTGAGACGGGTAAATCGCAGCTTTTGATCTCCAATAACTCCGATATCCTCTTTATCGGATACGGAAACGGCGTCGGACGTGCGGCCCAAACAATCGAGATGATGGAGTCGAAGCCTTCGCTTTTGGACCTTCGTTTTGTAAAGCCTTTGGACGAGGAGATGTTAGAGCTGATGGCACACCGTCACAAGCGTTGGTACGTCTTTAGTGATTCGGCACGTCTCGGCGGCGTGGGAAGCGCTTTGTTAGAGTGGCTCAGTGAAGAGAAGATCAGTGATGTGCAGGTTGTCAGTTTCGAATATGATGATAAGTTTATCAAACACGGAAATACCAAGCTCGTCGAGGAGTTTCTGGGCCTTCTTCCCGAGCAACTGGCGCAAAAGGTCAGCGAAGAAGTATAACTCCGGCAATGCGTCCCGTATGCTGCCGATCGGCGCGATACGAAAAATAGGTATCACGGCGGCAGGCCGTACACTCATTGATCACCTCGATGTGCTTGAGCGGCACGCCCAGTGCGCTTAACTGCTGCCGTAAAACGGCATTGACATCCAAAAAGAGTTTTTCCCCTTCTCTCCTAAGCGCTTCACGATACCCTTTTTCTTCCACTTCAGCCGCAATGTTCGGATTGATCTCGTAGCAGCATCCGTGAATAGACGGCCCCATACTGATCCGTACATCGTCGATTTCGGTTCCGTATATCTGAGCCATCCGCTCAATAGTTTTGGGCAAGATGGCATTGAGCGCTCCGGCACGTCCCGCATGGACCGCACCGATTGCACGATTGAGCGGATCGTAGATGAGAATCGGGGTGCAGTCGGCGCTCATTACCATAATCGGGGTATTTTGAATGTTTGTGATAAGGGCATCGCATTCGGGCGGAGTTTCGAATGTGGAGGTTTCATCCGCTATAACGATCCGATCGGAATGGATTTGGCGCATATGAACGAGCCGGCTCCGTTCATACCCGAGTGATCGGGCTAAAAGGTCATGATTTTGCACGACATCCTTCGGATTGTCTCCGACATGAAAGGCAAGATTGGCGCTGCTATAGGGAACTTTCGACACACCGCCGTGCCGCGTCGTAAATACGGCGGTAACGTTTGTAAACGGAGATAAAAGAGACGGCGTGAATGTTTTCATACAGTGAGTATACCCTGCGGGTGTTTTAGTTGGAATTAAAGATCAATTTATTATTCTTGCATTCCGCTTTTTTGTCGGGGCGTAGCGCAGTTTGGCTAGCGCACTACCTTGGGGTGGTAGAGGTCGCCTGTTCGAGTCAGGTCGCTCCGACCAGTAAACTTTCTAGTCTATTCATTATGAAATAACCGAAAAATAACCTTATAAAGTTAATATTTTTGTTTATAATTAAGCATAAAAATTTATATAGTAGAAAGTTTTATTGAAATGAGTTTATGTAAAAGCAATGACATAGTCAATGGCCGAACTGCCGGTTCGGTACTTATCATAGAAGATTCCGCATTTTTTAACAATGCCCTTAGTAATGGATTAAAGGCTATAGGACATACCGTTTCCGGCGCCTTTACACTTTCAGACGCTTTAGCCGCATTAAAATCCGATAGTTTTGATTTAGTGGTTTTGGATTTGCATTTGCCCGATGGCGAGGGCGAAGAATTGCTTGAGCGATTGTGTACGAAGCAAAAACTAAAAATTGTCGTTTATACGTCTGATCCGGATAAAGAACGCCGTAATGAGTGGTTTCGCTACGGTGTGCTCGGGTATTTATCCAAAAACGACCCTTTTCATTTTGTGATTCAAGAGATTGATACGACACTCAAAGCGATTGCTGAAAATACCCATTACAATATATTGATAGTGGATGACTCTACCGTTGTAAGAGGGCAGGTTTCCCTGTTATTACAACCGCGCAATTATCGTATCCATACGGCTGTTGACGGGGGAAGCGCTATCGAAAACATTAATACGCAGCGCTTTGATCTTATTTTACTCGATCTTGAACTTCCCGACATGAACGGAGAAGAGGTGTTGAAGTATCTGAAAAAAAACACTACGACTTTCGAGACCCCCGTATTTATTCTCACGGGGAGATACGATGCTTCAACGGTTGCTAAATTAATCAAACAGGGGGCAACGGAGTTTTTCCTCAAACCTTTTGTCCCGGAAGAGCTTCTGCTGAAAATCGATTTTTGGATCGATTCCAAACGCAAATCCAGAGAGATCGAATGCGAGCGGCAGCTGCTCCAAGAATATAAAGATACGGTGGATAGAAGTTCTATCGTCTCTAAAACCGATAAGCGGGGGATTATTACCTTTGTCAATGATAAGTTTTGTGAAATTTCCGGATACAGCTATGCTGAACTGATCGGGATGCCCCACAACATCGTGCGCCATCCCGATATGCCAAAAGAAGTATTCAAAGAGATGTGGGAAACGATATTAGCAGGCAATGTGTGGGAAGGGGTCGTAAAAAACCGGAAAAAAGACGGATCAGCGTATTGGGTTGAAAGTATTATCAACCCAATACGTGATATAAACGGCAATATCATCGAATACATTGCTATCCGTCGGGATGTTACGTTAAGCGAAGAGTATAAAGAACGAATGGCGAATGATCTAAAACTGACATCCGATAATATTGAAGATATCAAACTGCTTGCGCATCAGTACGAAGATGCGATGGGCAGTACACTTGCAGTGCTTCGGACGGATACCGATAACGTTATCACCTTTGTTAATAAAACATTTTGCGAGATCAGCGGATACGAAGAATCGGATGTCATCGGCATCGCATGTTCAACACTAAGAACACACAAGCATCACGAAAATAAAGATTGTGAACGGATACAAGGAGAGTTGGCAAAAAAACAAATTGTAAAGTGTATGTTTGAAAATATTGGTAAAAACGATAAAAACTTTTATACCGATACCACAATCTATCCTATCGCGGATAAAGAGGGAAATATCATCGAACATCTTCATTTAATGTGTGATGTCACAGAGGAGATCCATCTTCATCAAGAGATAGAAACAACCCAAAGCGAGATTATTTACAAGATGGGAGAGGTCGGCGAGAGCCGAAATAAAGAGACCGGAAACCATGTCCGCCGTGTTGCGGAATATGCAAAATTATTGGCGTATAAATCCGGATTGAGTGAAGAAGAATCCGAACTTATCGCAATGGCTTCACCGATGCATGACATAGGCAAAGTTGCAATTCCCGACGCAGTCTTACTCAAGCCGGAGAAGTTAAATGAAGATGAATGGACCATAATGCGTTCACACGCTATTATCGGAGCAAATGTACTCGCAGGATCAGAACGGAGCATTCTGAAAGCGGCATCGATCATTGCCAAAGAACACCATGAGAAATATGACGGAAGCGGATATCCTTACGGATTGGCGGGAGAAAATATCCATATGTACGGCCGTATTGTAGCGGTGGCCGACGTTTTTGATGCGCTTGGAAGTAAACGCCCCTATAAAAAAGAGTGGACGTTGGAGGAAATTATCGATTTGTTTCACGAACAAAAAGGAAAACATTTTGATCCCGTACTCGTTGACTTGCTTTTGAATAATCTTGATGAATTTTTAGAAATCCGTAACTGTTATCATGATTAATTGGAACTAAGCTTTCCCGTCATTGTTAATCAGCGAATCCACCGAAATGCCCTGTCGGTTATAAATATTTATGCAAAATATCAAAGAAAATGTTATAGAATGAATGTTAGAAGGGTGTAAATAATGAAATTTTTTCTGATACTTGTGATGACTTACACATACCTCTTTTCACATATAGTCTTGTTTGATGAAGAAGTCAATGTCAAAAAAGAAAAACTCAAACTTGCCATACTGGCAAAGAGAGGTACCGAGAATACCATCAAACGATGGGAACCGCTTGTTGAATATATTAACACACATCAAAATTTGTATGACTTTGAAATCATTCCGCTTGATTTTGATGCCCTGCAGAAGAGTGTTAAAAATAATAAAGTCGACTTTGTTATTACCAACACAATGGAGTATGTATTACTAGAGAAAAAATACGGTATATCAAGGATTGCAACGCTTGTAAACGGACAATCAAATAGTGAAAAAACTATCAGTACTTTCGGCGGTGTCCTTTTCACTCGTGCTGACAACATAAACATTAATTCCCTGGAAGATATAAAAGGCAAAAAAATCGGGGCTGTCGATAAGCTCTCTTTCGGTGGATGGATCATGGAATACGACGAGCTGATAAACCATGGAATAGAGAAGAATGACTATGATCTGAAGTTTCTAAACACGCATGATAATGTTGTTTATGCAGTGCTGAACGGAAAAGTCGATGTCGGAGCCGTACGAAGTGATACGCTTGAAAGCATGGCGCAAGAACATCTAATCGATCTTTCAAAAATAAAAGTGCTGCACCAGCAAAAATTTGATGATTTCCCCTATCTGGTCAGTACGCAGCTCTATCCTGAGTGGCCATTCGCAAAACTCAAACAAACTTCCGATAAAGCTGCGACGCTCATTCTCTCTTTGTTGATTGAGTTTTCATCGGAAGAGAACTATTCGGAAAATATAAAATCAATCCGATGGACGATTCCGTATGACTATTCAAGTGTTCATGAGCTTTTAAAAAGGCATCATTTACCCCCTTATGATAAGTATCAAATCCGGTTGCAAGATATTATGGAACAGTATTCTTGGTATATATTCGGAGTGGTACTTTTTCTTGTTTTACTACTCTCAAGACAGATTTATATGTATAGGCTGAATAACCAATTATCCACGTATAACGCAATGCTGGATCAGGAAGTAAAACGGACAACGCACGAGCTTTTAGATGCGAATAATCAGATTATATCCATTACGGATTCTGCTCTTGATGCCATTGTGATGCTGGATGAAAATGCAAAAGTTGTTTTCTGGAGCAAGATGGCGGAAAAAATGTTTGGATACACAAAAGAAGAGATTATTAATCATGAACTTCTTCAGATCATTCCAAAACCCTTTCGGGAACTGCATACCAACGGATACAAAGAGTTTACAAAACATGGCAAAGGGAAAGTGATCGGTCAAATCATTGAGATACAAGCTTTACACAAATCCGGGGAGATTTTTCCGGTTGAACTTTCTATCACGGCTATCCAGAGAGATAATAAATGGCATTCGATCGGAATTATCCGTAACATTACGGAACGCAAAAATATGGAGAGGGAACACAATGAACAATTGCAAAAATTCATCGATACTCAAAGTACTATCGTTATCCTTACCAACGGTCAAGAGCTACTTTTTGCCAACAAACAGTTTCTAGAATTTTTCGGCTATCAAAATCTTGATGGTTTCAAAAAAGATTATAACTGCATTTGCGATAGGTTTTTAGAAGATGATATGTTCTTTCATCTGAAAAAAGTGAAAGATGACGAAGCGAACTGGATAGAGAGTCTGTTGCATCTCACTGGACGACAGAGAATAGTCTCTATGCTTAACACCATGTCGATAGCACGCGCTTTTACTGTCTCAATCAACGCGTACAGCGATGCAGAGTATATTGTTAGTTTCAATGATATCAGTGATACGGTAAGGGAAAAACTGCAATTGCTTTCAAAACTCATGCAAGATCCGCTCACGATGCTTTACAACCGTGCATTTTTTACCGACAATATTCAGAATATCTTACAAAAACACACTGAAAAAAATCTACAATCCGGTATCCTGTTTTTCGATATCGACTTTTTTAAGCTGGTCAATGACACGTATGGTCATGATATAGGAGATATGGTATTAAAAAATGTAGCGAATATTGTGAGAAAAAATATTCGGGAAGATGATGTAGCTATACGATGGGGTGGTGAAGAATTTATCGTCATTGCAGCGGTTGAATCGCAAAGTGCTTTGGAACACATAGCAGAACATTTACGGAACGAGATAGAGAAAAGCTATGTTAAAGATGCTCCGCAGGTGACGTGCAGCTTTGGCTGCCAAATGCATACGGATGATCAAGACATCATGACAACACTCAAACAAGCAGACGAAAAACTCTACCTAGCCAAAACAAGCGGAAGAAATAAGGTTGTTTGTTAACGCACCGATTAGGCTTTTCCCATCATTTTAATCAGAGAATCGACCAGTTTAATATTAAGCTGCTCTTTCATCTCCTCTTTCATTATTTTAAGGGCATTGAAGAAACTTTCCGCCTCCTTATAGGAACGATTGGAGGTAAGAGCATCGAATATATCGGCAATGGTCACAATCTGTGCCGCATATGAAATCTCTTTTTCTCTAAGGGCTCTTCCGTAACCGCTGCCGTCAAGTTTTTCATGGTGATTTAAGACAATTTCCAGTATCTCAGGACAGGTTTCTCCATTGCTAATAAGGGTTTCGTAGCTGTACTGAGGATGCTCTTTCATCGCTTCAAATTCATCTAAACTCAGTTTGCCCTGTTTATTGATAATGCACTGATCAATTTTACATTTACCCAAATCATGTAAAATCGCTCCGGATGCGATCTTGTGTATCATCGCTTCATCCAAACCGTGTTCATGGGCCATGCCGATCGAGTAGAGGGCTACGTTTACACAATGCGAATAGGTTTGATAGTCGTGTGTACTGAGCTGTAAAATCGAAGCGGCGGTTACGTTTTTGGAAATAATTTGTTTGATGGTTTCAGCCATGATATCTTTGGCGATCATGATTTTGGATTGGGAAATATCGCTTTCAAACATATCTTGCATGATATGAATCGCCGATGAATAAATAATTCTAGATTTTTGTTTCTTGTTGAGATGCGGAGAACTGAGTACTGTTCCGAGATGGTTGGTTAGATACGTGTCAAACGCTTTGGAATGGTGGGCAGAAAGATAAAAATGATTGACCCCGTTTTGAAGAAGTTTTTCTTTTTTATCGTAGGATAATGTATCCCCTACTTGTATAAATTTAACCAAACGGTTTGAATTATTAATGTAAAGATCAAACGCTAGCGGCTCATTGAGGATAATGGTTTCAATCGTAAAAGCTTTGTAACCGTTGTATTTTTTATAAGAGTCCAATTGTTTACCCGGTGATTAGATGCAGAGTTCGATCCCCTACGGTAATGATTATAACATAAAAGATAACGGTGAGAATACCACCTCCTTTTACGGCAGTTTTCTCGCCAAAGACGAGTTTTACATATTTTTGTGAGCCGTGGAGATGGCTTAAAGGTTTAAAAATGTCTAAAGTCAGTAAAATAAGAGATATTTTACGAAGAATTAACGGAAAAAGGTTATCGTGAACAATTCTTTTCGACATGTTTGGATCGGGGTATTTCTTTCGGTGCTTGTACTGTTAGGCGGTGCATGGGCGATATATAACGATACCCGTTCCCAAATACTCGCATTGATAATGCAGCAGCATTCGATTACCCATTTTCATATTGAAGATTTTGAAAAAACGGAGAAATCTCTTATTAAGATGCTCTCAGAGCATCCGAACGTGCACTACTATAAACCGACCGATCGAACGGATACGGAATCTCTTTTTTACGATGTCCTTAAAGGACATCATGAAATTATGCAGGTACGTCTGATTGATACCTTCGGTAATGAACTGGTACGGGTTGATCGGCTTCGAGACGGAACCATCAAACGTATTGTGAAGGATGAACTTCAGAATAAAGCAAACCGTTACTATTTTCAGGAATTTATGCAGCTTTCCGAAGGCTCTATAGGATTTTCGGACTTTGATCTCAATATCGAACACGGCAAACTCGATGTTCCTTTTAATCCGACGTTGAGGATCGGAATGCCGGTTTATAACGACGGAATAAAAACCGGGATTGTTGTGATTAATTTCTATATGCAAGATTGGATTGAGAACTTGCTGCATTACACCAATAATAAATTGATGCTCATCGATCGCGGCGGATACTTTTTAATCCATCCTGATAAAAAATGGGAATGGTCACGCTATCAACACCCTTCCAGAAAAGCAGCTGAATATTTCGGTCTATCTCCTTTGGAACTTGAATCCATTGGGAATACGTACTATCACTGGATCGATAACAATACGGTAGCGGTTCCTCTCAACTTGTTCGGACAAAATTTTTGGGCACTATATCACCCTCATGAGCCGGTTCTCAAGATGTTTTTTCAAAAAAATCTACAGTTCGTATTGATTGCTTTTACCTCATTGGCTTTGATCGTAATTCCGCTTATCAGGATGATACGTCTCTATATTCGTCGGATAGATGAAGAAAAAACAAAAATTAAAGAGGGAAAAGCATATCTGTCGACGCTTTTTAACAGTGTATTCGATGCGGTTATTGTTATTGACCAATGGGGGATGATACAACGGGTTAATAATCAGGCGCTTCGCTTGCTCGGATATAAGGCTGCGGAATTAGTCGGAAAAAATGTCAATATAATTATTCCGGAACCGTATCACTCTCTTCATGACGGGTTTGTACGCGATTACGCGTCCAAGAAAAAGGGGATGGAGAATGAAGAACGGAATTTTGATGCCCTTAAGTCGGATGGAACCCTTATTCCTATCTCATTGATCGTAACGCACATGCGGATTAATGATAAAATATTTTTTATCGGAAGCATTCGAGACCTTACCCACATTCGAGAGTTAGAGAGACGGGAGAAGTCGAATGAAACGATATTGATTCACCAATCCAAACTTGCCGCAATGGGTGAGATGCTGGGAACTCTCGCTCATCAGTGGCGTCAGCCTCTTAATTCAATCGGTCTGATTATTCAGGATCTCGTTTTGGCATTTGAAAATGATGATCTTGAAAAGAGTTATTTTAAGAAGTCTCAAAATGAAATTATGGGGCAGCTTCTTCATATGTCAAAAACGATAGATGAGTTTCGAAGTTTTTTTATTCAAGAAGAGGTGGCTGCTGAGTGCAATGCAATCAATCTGGTGAGCGAAATTGAAGCGTTATACCGACCGCAGCTGGAAGCCAATAATGTAAGATTGCATCTGCATTATGGAGACGGTTTCGAGGGTGTAGCATCAGGCGAAGATCAAGATACCTTTAGGTTTAAAACCTATCCTTCCGAAGTAAAACAGATCCTTCTCAATCTCATATCCAATTCGAAAGAGGCGATTGAAGTGCTCCGTGCGGAAGATAAAATACTCCGAAATACGATTACCATAACCCTTAGCGCTTCAGAGACGTCGATTCGGATCGAAGTTTCCGATCGGGCGGGAGGAATCGGTGAAGAGGTCGCGGGTCGTATTTTTGAACCGTATTACACGACTAAAGAAAAAGGGGTCGGTTTAGGGCTTTACATTTGTAAAATCCTGTGTGAACGCCACCTGAATGCAAAATTGACGTTTGAAACGGATACGTATAACGGGATTACGACATTCATTTTCATCTTGCCGCGTACGTTGCAAGATCAATGATACGGTAGAAAAGGGATCGATTTTGGAAACAAACAAGCCGCTTTACGAAGAGTTAAAAAAACATTCAATTCTGATCGTTGAAGACGAAAAGGCGGCATTGGCTTCTCTCGTCAATGTTTTAAAACGCTATTTTAAAAATGTCATAACGGCTACAAACGGGCACGAAGCATCGGATTGTATTTTGTCCAAAAAAATAGATATTATCCTTACCGATATGCGTATGCCATATCAAGACGGTGTCGATTTCGTCAAACAAATACGAGAACTGGATTTTGATACGCCGGTAATCTTTATGTCGGCATACTCGGATTCCGAAACACTGCTGAGAGTCATTCCGTTAAATATCACCGAATACTTAATCAAACCGATCCAAATTGAAAAAGTTTTAGACCTTTGTCAAAAAATGTTCAAAGAAAAAAGTGAAAATCTCAATAAACAGCGCGCTGAAAAAAGTATACATAACCTTCCAAACGGCATTCATGTTGATTTGGGCGATAAAACGGTGTACCAAAACGATACGATGATTTTATTAACGAAAAAAGAGTTTGAACTGCTCACACTATTATTAAAAAACAAACATTCTGTTTTGAGCAAGACCCAAATCGAATATTCGTTATGGAACGGTGAACTGATGTCTGAGAGCAGTGTTAAAACACTTATGAAAAAACTCCGTGAAAAAATCGGTGAAGACTCTATCGTAACCGTCAAAAATCTTGGGTACAAAATTTCTACCGACTAAATATCTTCCGTCAATATCACATAAAATAACCGAAAAATAACTTCCCGCGGATACACTACCAAAATACTTATGATCGGCAGATTGCCGAATATTTCAGATAATCGGGGTGTTCATTGTGTGGTTTTAAAAGTGTATTGGATTTTGACAAAATTATCGAAAGAGGGTCGTATTAAAGAGCAGTGTTTGATCAGGATACTGCCATTGAGGTGTAAATGTATTAATCAAGATAAGAAGGATGGAGATTGAAATTATTGGTCATAGATGATAGTTCGACAATGCGCCGGATTATCAAAAATACACTCTCTCGGCTTGGTTATGAAGATATTTTGGAAGGTGAGGACGGAGTACAGGGGTGGTCGGTATTAAATGAGAATCCGGATATGGGGATGCTGATTACCGACTGGAATATGCCGGAGATGAACGGATTGGAGTTGGTAAAGAAAGTACGTGCGGATGCGCGTTTCAGCGATTTGCCGATTATCATGGTAACGACAGAGGGCGGTAAAGCGGAAGTAATCA
>Ga0265297_10009051_pt1 | contig 13033 bp, 14 predicted proteins | sample Munlanlwell13791_FD_192502 | JGI IMG/M metagenome (GOLD analysis project Ga0265297, IMG submission 192502) | Leachate microbial communities from a municipal landfill in Southern Ontario, Canada - Leachate well 137-91 | ecosystem: Engineered > Solid waste > Landfill > Unclassified | place...
TGGTATACTGGGTAAAACCTAAGGTCGCCAGGATGCCTAAGATAATGACTACCACGACTAGTTCCAATAAAGTAAAACCTTTTTTCTGCATTTATTTGCTCCTTTCACTTATAATGATTTTAAAATTTTTCTTAGTATATATAATAATGGAAGTAAGTAAAATTTACTTTTGTATCACCTCCTTTTTTTTATTTATACCATTGCGCACTTATTTTGTCAAGGAAAACCTGCATGTTGGACTAAATACTTATCCTCCACCGAGTTGAGCAATCTGGAATATCGGCAAAAACATTCCGATGACCATCGTTCCGATGACTACTGCCATAAAAAGCAGCATAATCGGTTCAAACAAAGCAGTAAACCGCGTCAGGAATGTCTCTACGTATTCCTGATAGAATACGTTTAACCTTTTGAACATATTGGATAACTCACCGATCTCTTCGCCGATACTTATCATCTGCACGACCATCGGGTCAAAAAAACCATACCTCTCCAGCGCCCTGCTTAAGGATTTTCCTTCGCGCACATCCTCTTTGATCTTGCGGACGATGTCGGCCATGATCAGATTATCCACACTATGCTCGGTTATCTCCAGGGAATAAAGAATAGGCACGCCACTCTCGACCAGCGTGGACATTTCCGAAGAGAACCTTTCAATGATCAACACCCGGAAAAAATCGCCGAATAGCGGCAGGTTAAATTTCAGCTTCTCGAATTTCCTACGGCCATTGGGAGTAGAAATATACCTCTTCAACAAAAATAATGCTATCAGGACGATACCTACTAATACAAGGAAATAACTCCTGATAAAAAAACTCACCCTTATTAACACAAGTGTTAAAAAAGGGAGTTTCATCTTAAAACCTTCAAAAAGCTGGGCAAAAGTAGGGATGATCTTAATAGTCAAAAATAGAAGCGCGCCCGTGCCGGCGGCCAGAAGAATCAAGGGATAAATAAGCGCGGAGATAATTTTTCTTCTGAAAGATGCGTTTCTTTCCAGGTAGCTGGCCAGGCGGTTTAATACTACTGCCAGGCTTCCCGAGGCTTCGCCACTTTCGACTATATTCACCCATAAATCCGAGAATACAGACGGATGCTTTGCCATTGCTTCATGGAAACTCAAGCCCGCCTCCATGTTCTTCTCTAAATCTTTTATAACCTGGTAGAGCCTGCGGCTGGCTACCTGCTTTGAAATTACATCTAAGCTTTTAAGGATCGTGACTCCTGCGCCTAAAAGCGTAGCTAAATGCCTGCAGAAGAGCACTAAATCATCCCCGCTAATGCGATAATGGCGCGGTTTAAAACCGCCTCCCCCTAGATTTTCGCTCTTTAATCCTTTATCACCCTCCTTAACATCAGAAAGAATATTGACTATAACCAGGCCTTTCGACTGTAACCGGGCAGTCAATTCTTCCGGGCTGGTCGCTTCCTCAAAACCCATGTTCTTATTACCCTTGGCATCCCTTACTATATAAAAAAACTTTGGCATCTTTATTCTGCTCCAAAAGTGACCGATAGTGCTTCTTCAAGAGAAGTGATCCCGGCTTCTGCTTTCTTTATGCCGGATTCATAGAGAGTCTGCATGCCGTTTGCACGCGCTACTTCCCTTATTTTCTGAAAAGATGCCCCCTGATTGATATAGTGCTGCATCTCTTCATTTATTACCATAACCTCGGCTATACAAGTCCTCCCCCTATAACCCAGCTGATTACATTTAGGGCAGCCTTTTGGCTTATAAAGTAATTCTGTTTTTAGTTTTATATTCCTCAATTGTTCTGCCGCAGGCTCATACGCCTGTTTACATTCCGGGCACAGCTTTCTTAAGAGCCGCTGCGCGACTACCAACAACAAAGAAGGAGCTACCATAAAAGGCTCTATGCCGATATCTATAAGCCGCGTTACAGCTGTCGGTGCATCATTGGTATGCAATGTGCTTAATACCAGATGGCCGGTTAGCGCTGAACGGATGCAGATCTGCGCCGTTTCTAGATCTCTTACCTCTCCTACAAGCATTATGTCCGGATCCTGCCTTAAGAAACTACGCAGGGCGCTGGCAAAAGTAAGGCCTATCTCAGGCTTTACCTGCACCTGATTAATGCCTTCTATTTTATACTCAACGGGATCTTCTATAGTGATGATGTTCTTCGTCGGGCTCTTGATCTCGCTTAATATCGCAGATAATGTGGTCGTCTTTCCGCTACCTGTCGGCCCGGTCATAAAGACCAATCCATAAGGCGCATTGATAGCAATGCGCATCAATTCCAATTGCTTGGGGTCAAAACCCATCTGATTAAGATCCAAAACTACGCTGCTGCGGTCAAGGATCCTTAAGACCCCCTTTTCGCCATATATGGTCGGGATGATAGAAACTCTGATATCTATAGGGCGTTCATCGATCCTGACTAAGATCGCGCCGTCCTGTGGAAGCCGTTTTTCCGCAATATCTAATTTCGCCAATATCTTTATACGTGAAATGATCGGCAGATGCAGGTGCTTTGCAGGAGGAGGAATCTCATAAAGCTTACCGTCTATGCGGTAGCGTAAGCATATTTTCTCTTTAAACGGCTCAAGGTGTATGTCTGAAGCGCGTTCATTGATCGCCTGGCGGATAATAAGATCGACTAATTTTACCACCGGCGCTTCTTCGGCACGGGCGATAAGTTTATCCAGGCTCAACTCTTCGTCCATAAGCCCTGCTTCTACAGCAGCGGTCTCGCCAGTAGATATATTATAAGACTCTTCTACTGCGGTCTCCAACATCTTGGATCTCCCGTAAAATTCTTCGATTGTTTTGCCTATATCTGACCTAGTGGCAATCACAGGATTGATCTCACAACCAGTAAGTTTTTTTAAGTTATCGATAAGGATAAGGTCAAGGGGATCGCTCATAGCTACAGTAAGCGATCTTAAAGTACGCGAAAGCGGCAAGACTGAATTTTTTAATGCGAAATCCTGGGAGATGAGGTTTTGCAGGCCCTGATCAGCAGCAGGCTTAAGCATGCCTGTGCCCAAAGAAAAATAAGGGATATTGAGCTGTTTGCCCAATATCGCCACCATCTGCTCTTCTTTAATGAAACCTAATTTAATGAGGGCTTCGCCCAGCCGGATGCCTTCCTGCCGCTGTAAGACTATCGCCTTCTCTAATTGAGCGGCATTGATAAGGCCTTCCTTGATAAGAAGCTCGCCTAATCTGAGATACTTTTCCTGGGGCATTATTTTTTCTTCTTCTCAATATTTTTCAGACTAGCGTCTATTATCGCCTGACGGCTACCGATTGATGTTGTATTCTGTTCTCTTTCCGGAAGGACACCTTTTTTTGCTTGAGCAAGCTGGACTCCGCCAGTTTCTTTAATAATATGAGGCGTAATAAAAACTAACAATTCCCGTTCCCTGTCTTTATCTTTATAGTCATGCGTAAAAAGCTTGCCGAACAATGGAATATCGCCAAGAAAAGGAAGTTTAGTTTTCGTATCAGAAGAGTTCCTGCGCAACAAGCCCCCCAAAACTACGGTATCGCCATCCTTAATCCTGACCATAGATTTCGTATAACGCACTTCCGGATCCCTGTAAGTATAAGCTGCGCCGGCTATCGTAATAGTGCTGCCAGTTGTAGCTTCAGAAACAACAGGGACTATAAACATAGTAATCTCCCCTATATCCATATTGACCTGCGGGGTTACTCTCAAAAGAACGCCTGTCTCTGACCTCTCTGCGGAAGAAGTCGTAGTAAGGTTACCGGTCGTGCCTGTAATAGAACTTATAACGCCGATCGATTCATTAGTAGCAATCCTGATCTCGGCAGTTTCATTATTTAAAGTGAGTATGCGCGGCCTGGCTAGATAACGCGTACTGCTCTGCGTTTTTAAGAAATCCAGGACCAGCTGGTAAGTACTGGCAGCGCCGTAAGTGCTACCGGCAGCCTCGCTATTGACTTTAAAGGAGCCGTTGACAAAATTCTTTGAGGTGTCGCCTAATATAGACCCCACAGGCCATTTAGCGCCCCAGGTTGCACCCTGAAGGATAGTATTCACAGTAAGAAGAGGAGTGCTGAATTTTAATCCTATTTTTTCGGTGGCATCCTTACTGACATCCAACATCTCTACCTCTAACATTACCTGGGGTTGAGGCAAGTCTAAAGATTTTATCACCTGTTCAACAACAACTATGTGGCTGGGGACATCAGTAACAATAAGGCTATTGGTACGGTAATCCTCAACTACGTTGCCCTTAGCAGAAAGAAGCTTCTCTACTATCTTGGAGATGCTCGCCTTTTCTATCGCGTTGCCGCCGCCGCTGCTGCTGCCGCCACTACTGCTGCTGCTACCGCCGCTGCTGCTGCCGCCACTCTCCCCTAAACTCGAAAGCACATCTACATTCTCCTTATCATATTGCATAGGAGAATTAGACACGGATGCGAATTTAAGATAAAAGACCTTCGTAATAGTCTGCGTCTCTGGTGCGCCTAAGTCATTAACGATAAAAATATTCGACTCCTTATCCAGTTCATAAGAAAGATTATTGGCCTTAAAGATCTTATCCATAGCATCTTTTATCGGCACTCCGTCAAAATATAAAGTGAATTTTCGGTCCTTTACCACATCGGAGGCGATAAAGTTCAGCCCTGACTGAATAGAAAATATCTTCAATATATCCTTCAGGCTCGCATCCTGAAAATCCATAGAGATGAGTGTCTGGGGGTTAGCAAAAGGCAGTTCCTTCAGCACATCTTTTGCTACCGGCTCCTGGACTGCTTCCGACCTGGGGAGAAAGAGGCAAAGGAAAAAAATACTGATAAATACGGATAATCTAAATTTATTTCTCATTTGAAGCCTCCTTTGTTTTTGTATTAAGATCTTTTAATATACCTGCAGCAGGTGAAGAAATATTGTATGATTTATGCCCGAAAAATACCGTTACCCCATCTTTTTCGATATTGGTAACCTGCGCCCCTTCTATGTTATCGCCTATCTTTACAATCTTATCATTGATAATCGCCTGGCTGAGCCGTCCTCCATAGATTATGCCTTGCACTTTTAAAGGAGGTAATTTTTCTTCCGGGGGGGCTCCGGGCGCTCCCTCTCCGGCCTGCCTGGAAGAAGACGTAGCTGCCTCTTCAAAATAATCCCTGAAAGGATCCCTCAATCCTTCCTCTTTGAATTCTGCTTTAGGCCTTACTATTATGCCAGGGAACCGATCTTCTATTTTTGCCTCATCGGGGATCTCCGTACTCTTCTTATCGCCTGGTTTTTCTTGAGCCGGCTCGCCCCATAATTGATCCGGCAATATTGCCAAAAATAACGCGGCCAAGAAAAAAATCCCCATGATCATCTTTTTATTTATTTTGGCTATTTCCATCTATTGTCTTTAAATAAAAAAGTGCTTACTTTTAAACTAACGGTCAACCCTTTAAGGCTACCCTCTTCCGAGGCGAATTCCGGAGATATATTAATAGTATCAACAATATAGACATCAGAAGAACTCTCCAATTTACTGATAAACCTCCCGAGGGCCTTATAATCGCTGACGATGATCCCAAAATTAAAACTATATTTGACATACATAAGGGAAGCCTGTTCTTCCTCCGGCCTCACCATAACGATCTTCACCCCGGAGTCCTTGGCGATATCGCTGATATTATTTATCACCAAAGATATATCTTTCTTATTAAGAAAATTTTTATAGGAGTTGATCTTTTTGTTTAACTTGCCCATGTTGTCCAAAAGCGCATTCTTTTCTAATTCTTTATTTTTGACTTCCTTCACGGCATCAAAAGTTTTAGTGCTGGCCTTATAAATGTTATTGGCAATAAAAAGGGCTATGACAATCACGATGATATTCAGGATCTTATTCTTATTCCTATTAATAGGAACTTCCCATTCCATATCTCTTCCTCTTCCTTATTTTTATTTCACCGAATGACAAGTTATCGTAAAAACAGTCACTGATACTTTCCTAAAGGGCCTGCGCTCCAGCGATGCAATATTCATTTCTTTAAAATATGCGCTGAAAACGGCATTCTCTTTTAAACCGGCAAGGAACTTATTTACCAATGCAAATTCTTTATCGCTATCGGTTAAATAGGCCATACCGTCTAATGTCAGGTCTTTCCTGCCGGCACCACCCTGCCCTTTACCAAAGGAAAAATTCCTTAACCATATACCCTCCGGCTTAACCCGCGCTATTATCTCCAGAAGCTTGGTCAGGTATGTCTGGCCTTTCATCAGGTCATCAAGGCTGCTTATTTTTTGCTGATATTCACTATCCAAACGGGAGAGTTCATCAATAGGCATATTAGGGTTTATATTAGGGACCTGCGTCCGTTGGGCTATGATACTATTCAATTCCTGTCTTAAGGGCAAGATACGGTAAAGGGAGAATAAATAAGCCGCTATACATATTAATGCGCCGCCTACTAACGCCTTGGGGTAGACCTTTAAACCCGTCAATAATGGAGCGGCAATTTCTGCCTGCGCGCTTGTATCTTTAAATTTTAATTTTTCCTTTGCTGTTAACAGGTTTATTTTTAAATCACTTTTTATTACCTTATAAAGGGACGAACTATAGCCTTTTACCAGGCTTAACGAGAAGGTGCCAGAGCGGTTTATGAACCTCATCGGCTCTATGAATTGAATAGGCAACCCCATCTCTTTGATAAAACCTTCCAGGTTGGCGCGGCTGTCTTGCGAAGATACAAAAAACGCTTTTTCGATCTTCTTGGCAGGAAATTTACGATGATAATAATCCAGGGATACGCGGATCTCAGTCTTTAATTTTTCCAGAAGCATCCCTGAATCCTGCTCTTTGACCTCCCGTAATTCTTCAGGGCCGCCGCTTAAAGTTATATCGCGGCTGAATAACGGAAAGCCATTCTCAAGGACCGTAAAATTGACCTCGTCTTCTTCCTTGAAGTCCGCGCTGATAACGTTTATAACACCCCTATCGCTATGTCCGGAAAGCTTTAAAAGCCGCAGAATGCTAAAAGCAGCATATTCTATTGACTTGACCTTGATATCCAACTGGTTAAAGATGGAAAGGTACTTATCCATCGTTTCTTTCTTTATGCCGACAAATAACACGAGGTTCTTACGGCTCAACTTGTCGAATTGCACCTGGAAATCAGTAATGAGGTCTTCGATCTTGAAAGGTATGTATTTCTTTACTTCAAACCTTATTGCGCTGGATAATTCACTGCGGGGTATGACCGGCATCTCAAAGGTACGTATAACCATATCCCTGCCTGAGAGAGCCAGGCTCGCCTCATTGACCTGGACCTTGTTTTTCCTTAATTCATCCTTAAAAAGCGCGACTATTTTTACCTCAGTAGGCACCTTCTCTTCTAATTCCCCGCTGGTGATTGCGGACTGCAAAATCTGTATATTGCTGACAAGCCCCTTGCCTTTAGTCTCTACGACATTAATTGCCCTGGGCCCAAAATATATACCTAATGCACTCATTATTTTTCTCCGGCTTTTGCTTCTTTGGATAAATGCCGCTTAGTGCGTAACCAGGCGTCTACTTCCTTACGGTCAAATCTCCAGACTCCCCCTACTTTTATCCCGGAAATCTTCCCTTGAGATAGCCAGTTATAAATGGTTTGCTTTTTTAATCTTAGATAATCTGCTAATTCGTCAACGTCTATAAGTCTTGACATTTAAATTACCCTCTTTATAATAAACTATATTGGTGTTAATTAAAACATAAAACATTACTTTTGTCAAGTGTTTTTTTATATATTCTTACCTAGACTTACTCGAAGCAAAATCTCCGTCGGTATAAAAGTAAATTAGATTATGTTGCTTTATAATAGACTTACTTAGATTATAATAGATTACTGTAGATTATGGATTGCCGTAGGTGTAGTCTGTTTTGGCATCTAATTGGATGATGCCGTTGGGGGGAAGAGCAGGATGATTGGGATTTGCATGAATTCTAACCTGTACTTTAAGAGTTCCTTCATTCGTAATACCTAGATCGTAAGGTATGGTATCGGTAAGCGTAACAGCATCAATACATACTCCTGAACCGCCAGAAACCAGGGCCATGCAATAATACCTGTCACTTCCGCTGCTAAATGCCCAACGCCCATTCCTTAACATTTCCATGGCATAAATTAACCCGGCTTGTGCGGCATAATAAGCCCGGATACGGCTTATTTCATGATGCGTAAGCCTGCTCTGGCTGGAGATAATAGTCAGGATTACGTTGCTTAGGATAACTACGATTAAGATTGTAGCTAAAACCATGAATAGCGCTATGCCCTTCTTATTCGTTTTAAGCATTCTTCCTCAAGGCTATCCTATAATCTGCATCGACCTGCTGTAAGATCACATGGCCTTCACGCGCAAGCCATCCTAAACTCATCAGGACATTGTCACGCGGCTTATCTATGCCACGGATTAACTCTGAAAGAGTAACCTCTCCGTGTTGATCCAAGAAGTGCCATATATCACCTGCAACTATGCCTATTTCAGTAATCATTACTCTACCTCCATTTTTGTTATATTTTTATACGACCCACTACATTATAAATACAAGCCTCTATCCGGTCAACTACTTTTTTTCTGGTAAGCGATTTTCTTGTTATAGCTGCCGCAGCGCGGGCAGACCGACATTATTTCCTCTTTAGTATTAATATAGGTATACGCGCATATAGCACAAAACCAGATAAACCTGGGATCTAAAGACAGGTCCTTATCCTTCTCCTGCCTTTTAAATAACCATATTGCTAAAACTGTAATGAGAATAAAAACCAGGTACAGGGATACTGCCGAGTAGAAATCTATACTAATCATTTTTCGCTGAAAGGTCTATTTTTACCGTTTGCCACTTATTCATCATGAACTTGCTCTGTTCCGTAAAAAGATAATGCCCGATATAGCGCATACTCAAAAGGTCCGCTTCAAGATTTCCCGAAGAGATCTTTCTTTTCAGGGTGATGATATTTGTTTTGGAACGCGGCACTACATTATACATAAGCTCGATATGGACTGTCTGCCTGTCATTAAAAAAAATCAGGAAATGCTCCGGTAAACGGGGATGGAACACGAGCGGAGACTCTTTGGACCTTGCAGTGACAGGCAATGCTGCCGGAATAGACAGGGGCACCTTTTCTGCCCCTCCGGCTATTATATCAAACTGCGGTTTCAAATAATAATCGGTCAAGGCAGGATATGTATTATCTGCTTTAAGTAAAGCCCTGGCCTGGGCTTTAGCAAAAAAATTATTTTTAATTTTCGGGGCATTAAAATCCCCCCGGTTACTCGCTAGATCAGCTTTTTGTAAAATCGCTCCCAATGAATAAATATTGGCAAAATCAAGCTTCGGGACTCTCTGCCCGAAAGAAAAATTAAAAAGGCTAAAAATAGTTACATGCCCCACAACAGAAAAAATTACGGCTTTGTTAAAAATGGGGCTCGTCATTCCTGGCTGGTAGCGATACTGACCTGGGCTACGTTTAAATCCCTGGCTGCATCCCAGATCTCCATCACTCTCCCTAAAGAAGCCCGCTTATCCGATTTGATCAAAATCGTCTGATTCCTTCCGGATGCCTGCTTAAGCAGATTCTTCAACTCCTGCGCAGTTATTACCTGGCCATTAAAATAAGTAACGTTATCGCTATCCACCGTTATTTCTATATTTCCGTATTGTACGATCTCGCTGGTCACTGCTTTTGGTAAATTTACTTTTATAGCCGGCTGTATTACAAAGTTAGAAGTAAGCATGAAGAATATCAATAGCAGGAATACGGTATCTATCAAAGGCGCTATATCTATCTGCTTAAGCCCGTGCTCTAACTCCATCCGACCTTTAAAACGCATCCTCTCCCTCTTTCTACTCGGTAAGGAAATTAACTAATTCCGTAGAAGCCTTCTCCATCTCCAGGATAAAATGGTTTATACGGCTGACCAGATAGTTATAAAATACAAATGTGGGTATGGCCACGATTAAGCCCGCTACGGTAGTCAATAACGCTTCCCAGATACCGCCTGCCAGATCGCCCGGCGATACAGGATGGAAACTTGTAGCTTTTGCCTGGATAGCCTGAAAACACCTCACCATACCGGTGACTGTCCCCAGCAACCCTAAAAGCGGAGAAATATGCGCGATAGTCGCCAAAGCCGTCAGGTTCTTCTCCAGGCGGGGTATCTCATACAATGAGGCATCTTCGATCGCCTCTATAATCTGCGGCCGCGGACGGTCATATTTTAAGATCCCTGCTTTCAAGATGTTTGCGATAGGGCTCTTGGTGTTATCGCAAATCTGCAATGCCTCTTTGATCTCGTGGCGTTTCATCTTATCCAGGATGCCTTTTAGAAAATCCTGGGTACTTATCTCCGCCTTGTTTAATTGCCACCATTTAGCTATTATTATCGCAAGGGCAAATATAGAGCACAAAAGAATAGGCCACATTACCGGCCCGCCCGCTAAAAATACCTGCCATAAATTCATTTTGTATAAATCCATTTTACTCCCCCTATTTTACGTGGGCCCTTATCCAGTCTAATCTTTCCTGCGCGTACTTGGCTTCTTCAGTCCCTGAAGAAATGATCTTCTGGTAAATGCTGGATGCCTCCTTGAAATTTTCCTTATCTTCATAGAGGCCGGCTATCCTTAACAGGGATTTTGTCATCAGGCCTTTGTCTTGCGAATAAAGGTATGTCACTTTTAAATATTCTTCGATTGCTTCTTCGCTCTTGCCCTGCATCTGCAGGGTATCGGCTAGTTTAAATTGGATCTCGCCGATCTCCTTTACAGGTACTACCTCCAGGCTCTTGCGGTAAAAATCCAAGGCATCCGTATAATTAGCCAATTTATAATAGAGGTCTGCGATTTTCGGATAGATCAGGCTGAGCAGGTTGGGATAATTTTTAACGGCATCGCGGTAGGTATCTAGGGCCAGCTCAAGCTTATTTTGTTTTACGTATATATCGGCTATGGCAATAGTCGCTGTCCCGCCGAGATCTGTCTTATCCAGCTCTTTTACCTTCTTAAAGTTATTTACGGCGTCAGGATAATTGGATTCTTCTGAACGTATTGAACCCAGGGCATAATAGGCGTCGGCAATCAACGCGCTCTTCGGAAAATCCTGTATAAGCGAAGAAAAATAGCGGCTTGCCAATTCTAGATCATTTTTCCTATAGTAGTATTCGCCCAGCCACCACATGACTTCGGCGGTAAGTTTGGAGTCGGGATATTTGGAACGCAATATTTTGAACCTGGCCACCGCTTCCTTTTCATTCCCCATCTGATAAAAACAATCGGCTATTTCGTATTCGGCTTTCTGGACCAGTTCCGTATCCCTGCTATACGCCCTGATAATATCCTTGAATACTTCTATGGCTTCGTTAAAACGGCCGAGGTTATAGAGATTGGTCCCCAGGAGATAAAGCGCCTGCGGCTTTAAATTACTATCATTATATTCTTCCTGGAATTTCTCAAGGCTCTCCCTGCTTGAATTATAATCCTGCCGTTGAAAATAAGCTAAAGCCAGCGCATAGCTTGCGTCATCAAGAAGTTTTGATTGAGGATAATTTCTTTTCAGGCTGGAGAAACTCATGATCGCCCCGTCATAGTTAGAGTTTTTAAGCATAGCGCAGCCCAACTGATACTGCACATAGTCGCTGTATAAAGTATCGGGGTAATCCTTCAATATGGAATCATAGGCCTCCTGCGCCTTCTTGTAATCTCCGGAATCCTGATAAGCATCTCCGATCTGGCAAAGGGCGCTGATCTTGACGATCTTGTCGTCTGTATTCTGGGCGATCTTCTGGAATTCGCCTATCGCTCCTTTAAATTCCCCTTCCTTTAAAAAAGCCCAGCTTAAGCCGTAATGTATTTTATCGACGAGTTCCTGGGGAGTCACCCCCTTAACAATTTTTTCCTGGGCTTCTTTATAAACACTGATCGCCTGCGGGTATTCGGCCATACTATACAATGCGTCCGCCTTACCGACATAAGCCTGGATCATGGTCAGCGGATCCGGATTCGTCTTTAATAACTGATCGTAGATATCCCTTGCCTCACTCAATCTTTTTGTCTCAAACATCAATATCGCCCTTGCCAACAAAAGGATACCCTGGCTTGCCTTCTCTAAATTATCGCTTTTTACTTCCGTAAAAGTATCCTCGGCTTCTTTATAACGTTTCAGCTTCAAATAGCACCAGCCCATGCCAAGGCGGGATAGGGCTATTATTTTTTCATCGCTAGTATTCTGGAAAATACTTGAGTACTCATCAAGCGCTTCCTGGAAATTATTCAGGTAATAATCCGCTTCTGCCAGATAAAAATAAATGTAAGGGATACGGCTCTTGTCTTTAGGGTAGGTATCAAGATAAAACTTGACCTTATCTTTTAATGCGATGTAACTTTTAAGATTATAGAGGCACTCGATTATCTTGAAGGAGGAATCCTGCGCCTGTGATTCCTTGGGGAATTTTTCTTCTACGATCTTAAAATATCTCAGGGCATCGTTAAAATTGTCGTCCTGGAACAGGCACCAGCCCAATGAATAGTAGGCAGAAATGGCATAAGGAGATTTCGGGAAACTCTCGACGACCATCCTGTAATATTCCGCGGCTTTACTGAAACTATTGCCCTTAAAATGCACCTCTGCGATCCAGTAAAGGCAGGCATCTTTGATATCGCCGGCCGCAGGCTGATTCAAAAGCGCTTCGAATTTGCCAAGCGCGTCCAGGAATTTATTCTGATGAAAATAGCATTGCCCGATCAATAAATTCGCTTCGGGGATCTTTGGTGAATCAGGGTAGGTCTTTAAAAAACGCTCGAGGAGCCCGAGGCTTACTTCATAGAAACCGTCGTCCAGCGCCTTCTTGGCTACGAATATCGCCTCTTCTCCTTTTTCGGCATCCTGGGCGTATACGCAAGCCCAGGATCCAAATATCAAAATGCAAAACGACAGGACAAAATTAAAAATTTTTAATTTTAGTTTGTAACTTTGATTTTTATTTGATATTGAAAGCATATTTTTACTATATCACTTGTCTATTTATTATTCAATACCTTTCTCAAGGAT
>Ga0265297_10009052_pt1 | contig 13033 bp, 13 predicted proteins | sample Munlanlwell13791_FD_192502 | JGI IMG/M metagenome (GOLD analysis project Ga0265297, IMG submission 192502) | Leachate microbial communities from a municipal landfill in Southern Ontario, Canada - Leachate well 137-91 | ecosystem: Engineered > Solid waste > Landfill > Unclassified | place...
CAATTTCTCCGGCAAAAGCATAGTCAATATTTTCTCTCTGATTAGCATGCATGCGTACAATCCTGCCAATACGCTCTCTTTTATTTTTAGTCACATTCAGCGCGTATGTCCCGGTCTCCAAAACTCCCGAGTAAACCCGTAAATAAACTAATTTTCCCATATGCGGATCAGCCTGCACTTTAAAAGCCAGGCCGCAAAAAGGCTCCTCGTAATTTAATTTTCTTTCAATTGATTCTTCACTGTTGTCCGGATTATGGCCGATGACAGGCGGAAGATCCAGCGGCGAAGGAAGATAAAATGTCACCGCATCCAGCAATTTCTGCACGCCCTTATTTTTAAAAGCTGCGCCGCAAAGCACGGGAATCATCTTATTGGCAATAGTACCCTTGCGAATGCCCTGTTTTAATTCTTCATTTGTAATGGAATCTTCTGCCTCAAGAAATTTTTTAGTCAAATTATCATCAAAGGCACAGGCTTTCTCAACCAGAATATGCCTGTATTTTTTAGTAATTTCTTTCATATCTTCGGGAATTTCTTCTATGCGGAAATTCTTTCCCTGTGTCTCTTCATCATATATATATGCTTTCATCTCAACTAAATCAACTACTCCCCTGAAAGTATCTTCGCTGCCCAGAGGCAGCTCTATAGTCGCGGAATTTGCCCCGAGGATTTCTTCAATCCCTTTTAAAACCGCGAAAAAATCCGCTCCAGTGCGGTCCATTTTATTCACAAAAGCAATCTTCGGCACATTATATTTATTGGATTGATGCCAGACAGTTTCGGACTGAGGCTCCACGCCGCCTACAGCACAAAACACAGCTACTGCACCGTCTAAAACGCGCAATGAGCGCTCAACCTCAACAGTAAAATCAACATGGCCGGGAGTATCAATAATATTAATCCTATAATCTCCCCAATGACAGGTAGTTGCTGCCGCGGTAATCGTAATGCCTCTTTCCTGCTCCTGCTTCATCCAGTCCATCTGCGCCTTGCCATCATGCACTTCGCCGATTTTATGAGACCTGCCGGTATAAAAAAGAATTCTCTCGGAAAGAGTAGTTTTGCCGGCATCTATATGCGCCATAATCCCAATGTTCCGCACCTTGTCCAGGTTGATGCCCGGCACAGGATGAGATTTTTCCTTTTGCTGTTTTTCCGGCTCTTGTGCAGGCACAGGCTTCTCCTCTGCAACGGGAATTTCTTCCTGCTTGGCCTCTTCCTGTACTGGTGCCTCCGGCTTAACCTCCTGCACAGGAGCTTCCGGCTTCACTTCCTGTTCAGGGACTTCCGGCTTCACTTCCTGTTCAGGTATTTCCTGTTTTACTTCCTGTGGTGGTTCTAGTTTCGGCTCTACTGCTTCATGTTTTTTCACCTTCATCAACTCTTCTGATAAAACCTTAATTCTTTCTTCCTTTGCCTCCAATTCCTTTTCCAATTCCGTATATTCTTCGTTCAATTTATTAAAATCAGGCTTAGGCACCCATTCTTTATTTTTCTCTCTTTGTTTAAATTCGGAAATTAACCCTAGCTGCTCTTTAATCTCCTGCTTACCCCTCTCAATCTGATGTTTCATCAGCTCAATTTGTTCTGTTTTCTCCTTATCGGTTTTATCCAGGGCCTGAATACGCAGGTTCAATTCATTAATCTGCCGGATTAAATCCACGTTCTTGCTGAATTCAGCTTCCAGCTCTTTTTCTTTCCCGATAAATTTTTTCTTTAATTCCAGGCTCTCTTCCTTGGCTTTATTAATCAGGGATTCATCTTTTTCAACCCAGCTTTGCTGCTTTGCCAAAGCTTCCTTTGCTTGCGTTTCATTATTACGGGCTGCCAAAAGCTCATTCTCTAATTTAGCGTAATCAGCCTTCAATTTTTCCGACTCAGCTTCTAAAGAAGAAATACTCTCTTGCAGAGAAATAATTTTCTGCTCCTTGGAAAAAAGTTCCTGGTTCTGAGGATCCTTTGCCGGTTTTTTCTTAGGCCTTACCGGAGCAGCTCCGACAGGAGAGAATAATCCATAAGCTGCCAATATTACGCCGCCAAAAAATATAACGCCCAGTAAAATAATCATTGGTTTTTCCAAAAAATATTTTTTATGCTGTCCATGATATCAATTACCGAAGTCTGAAAATTATATTTCGGCTCCTTTAATGTCCCGGTAATCCTGATTACCCCGAACTTCTCTGCCTGGCTTAACACTACAGAAGCAATATCCTTCACTGAACCGCTTAAAGGCAGATCTCCGGCAACGCGCGCGTTAAGTGTAACGTCAATAGTGCTGTCAAAACCAACCCGGCCGCTGCCGGTAATATCCACCAGGTTGCTCTTCAACTTTAAATTATCGCTTGAAATATGCTGATCGGCAAGGAAAAAATTACACGATGCCTGATGAAAAACAATCGCGCTGAAATCCGAAGTAAATAATAACTTCCCCATGCCTTTAAACAGGTCCAACTGCCATAACCTGCCTTCGCTAATTAGAATTTCCCCGCTTCCCTTAGTCCGGGAAAAATTATCCAGAAAACCGTCAAGCTTCAATTGAGCCTGGATAATCCCTGAAATATCTTTATCTTTTACCGGAGTATCCAGTTTTAATTTCTCTATTTTCACGCCTTGTATCGCAGCATTCACCAATAACGGCATATTCAGAGAATTTAAATTTACCCGCGCCTGCATATCCAATATGCCTTCATATAAAGATAAATGCAGCCCTAAAATATCAGCTATGCCGTTTTCCTGCGCATAGGCCAGGGAAAAATCGCCTGCTTTTAAACCGTAAGCAGATATAGACGGCCCGGAAAAATCAGCTTTCAACGCGCAAAGCTTCAGGTTCGCCGGATCTCCCGCTAAAATAAATTTAGCCCGGGTTTTTCCCTGTAGCTCTATTTTTTCCAGCTGCTCCTTATGATCTTTTAATATTTTAGCAAGATCCACTAAATCTATTCCCAAATTACCATTTATTTCGGCTTGCAGGTGAGCTTGATCCGTAAAATCTATACTGCCGAAAATGTCAAAATCAGAATTAAAATATTTTCCCCTGAATTCATTAAAACTAATAACTTTATTTTGCAGGGTAAATGCGCTTTTTAAAAAAAAGCTGCCACCCTCCAATGTAACCGCGGTTAACGGCGACTGATAATTATTCAGCGTCCCGTTACTGGCATAGTCAACGCCGGCAAATTTAAAATTCAATTTCTGCCAACTAAGTTCTTCGGAATCAAAGATGAATTTAGCATTTATTTCTTCAAAAGGCTCTTTTATTTTTTCAAATTTCAAACTGGCACGAGAAATTTCCAAAGTTCCGCTAACCTTCATTTTTTCTTTGCTGCCAAGCCCTGATTCCAGGTTTAAAACAAGGCGGCTATCTCCTTGCACATCAGCAGGGATAGCAATTTTAAATCTCTCGCTTAAGATAATTTTCGCCTGCTCCAGTTCCGGGCTGGCAGACAGGCTGACGTTTAAAAAAGGTTTTTCAGTAAGGCCAGAAAGCCTCAATTTAGCCTCTACAGGAAGATCAAAGACATCTGCCTTTAACTTATCGCTGGAAATCCCGGAATTATTAAAACCCATTACCCCGGAAATATTTTTTATTGATCCGATAGAAGGCACACCCGAAAAACCGGCATTTACAATATTCAGCTCACCGGAATAATTTAAAGACCTGCTTTTAAGCCCATATTGAAAATCTGCATTAACATTGCCCTTGAATGCACAGCCGACAAATCCAACGAGCAACTTCAACTGTTCGCTGTCAGCCTCCAGGTCAATATCCAAAAGATCGTTCTTTAAAGAAACAGCTGCTTCGGCATCAAGCACGCCCTGTGCTAATAAAATCCCGTATCTTTGGTAATAACCAACAAAATCAGCAGGGGACAAATCATCAATCTTAATCTTAGCAGACAACTGTTTCTGGAAAATCTTATACTTCCCGCTTGCCGCCAACTTTAGGGAGGAATTTTTAGACGGCATATTTGCCTTCAGGTTGAATTTTACTGCTGCCGGTAAAGATAAGTTCAGGTTTAAATTGATGCCTTCTATATCCTTATTAAAAACCGGGGCAACAGTATTATCCTGAAAATTAACCTTGCTTGAAATAATGTTGACATTGGAAATGACGATATTAAAGCCGGGGCTGCCTTTAGCTACGGCTGCCTGTTTCGGGCTAAACAACTCTACAATATTTAAAGTATTATCTTCCCTGCGCTCTATATAGGCAGTTGCCGACCTGATAGTAACCGACGGGATAACGATTTGTTTTTTAAAAAAGGGCCAGATAAAAAAAGTACAGGCTGCTTCTTTGGCACTAATAATAGTTTTATCTCCGTCACGAATGGCCAGATCATTCAGCACCAAACCTTTAAAAAGATTGAATTTCAGAGAACCCAGGCTTACCTGTTTCCGCGTCCGGCTTGCCAACCCCTCAACGATCAGGGACTTAAGCTTCACTGGAATGTATTTCTTATTTAAATAAATTACAGCGACAGTTAAAATACCGAGCAGAGTAAACAGGATAAGCAGGATTACCAGGATTTTTTTGATCATTTATTTATCGCCTGAATCGGCTAGATAATCAGCTTTGTTTTCTTTACCAGCGGTTTGCTTTTAATTTCTGCGGCTATTTTTTCACAGAAGCCGGGTTTCTTCAGTTTAAAATACATATAATTTTTGTAACCTTCCACTCCCGGCTGATCAAAGGCATTCACATTAAACAGCTCACCCTCAAAAGCAGTAGCCATTTCAAAGAAAAACAGTAAACCGCCCCAATAATAAGGAGAAATCTCCGGCAGGATAATCGTAACACTCGGCCTTTTCTCTCGCACCAGGGCCCACTCTGTGGCTTCTTCTGCCAAATTCAATAAATGCGAATAAATCTTGCCTGATAATATACCACTGGAACCAGGAATCCTGATTTCGTTCTCAAATTTTTCTACTCTGATAAAAGTAATGACTTTATCGTTTTCGCCTTCAATATTATTCTGCTGTATTGAATGCAGGTCGTTTGTTCCCCGCGCGGCAATCGGAGTCCTACCAACATTAACAATACGTGCCGGATCAATCTTCCAGCTTTCCCTGCCGAATTTATCAATGTTGATCTTCCGGATATATTTTTTCCCTAAACTCTCTGCTAATAACTGAGAATACCAATCTGCCGTAGATTTTAAAGTTTCCGAGAACGGCATAATAATCGCAATTGGCTTTGATTTTTTGCGGTACAATATAGTATGTAAAAGCGCGTACATATATGCGGGATTTTTAAAAATATCCGCATTACTGCAGCGTTTGCGCATACTGGCAGCTCCAGCAAGCACTTCTTCTATTTTTACGCCGATAATTGCCAAATGCAGAAGGCCCATATTCAACTCAGAGAACCTTCCTCCCACGCCTTTTAAAAGAGGCAAAGAACGGAAACTTAATTTATCTTTAGAATGCTCAATATTTACTTTCTGACGCAGGCTGCCGCTTGCCGGATCAGTAATAGCCAGGATTTGCCGGCCATATTTTGCCCCCACGCCTTTTTTTAACCACGGCTCAACTACAGAAAAAGCAGCTTTTGTCTCGGTGGTTTCTCCGGATTTAGATATTACTACCACAAAAGTCTTTTTCGGGTTAAGTTGTTTTAGTAATACTGCCAGAGTATCGGGATCGAGATTATTGCCATCAAAATAAATCCGCGGCCTGCCTTTTCTCAAAGCAGCAAACTCATTATAAAAATATGGAGCTAAAGCATCCTGAGCTGCTTTTAACCCCAGATAAGAACCACCAATACCTAAAAAAAGTACAAATTCATACTTTTTGGCAATTTCTCCCCCAAGCTTCTGAATAGCAGCAATGATCTCTTTAGCGGCAAAAGGTAAATTTACCCATTCCAGGCCAAGATTAATCCTTTCCTCACGGTTGGAAATAATTTTCTTTAAATGCGCGTGCGCCTTTAAGATTGTTTGGGAATAAGCAGCGACTTCCTCCTGGCGAACTCCATGCAAAGCCCCTACACTGGAACTAAAAAGATTATTAAAATCGAATTTAATCTCTCTCATAAATCTCCCCTCTCTTAGATGAGTAAATTTAATCTAAGTTATTTTACCACAATCTGTAATAAAAACAAGGGAACACTCCAAAAAAAACGGGATCAGGCTAATTTTTAACTAATTAGACCTGACCCCGTTTTGTTTATGCTATTTTTTAAGTTTATAGCTTAACTACCTTTACAGCCTGGTCGCCTTTAGGGCCCTTTTCGATTTCGAACTCTACTTCCTGTCCGTCCTCTAAAGTCTTATAACCATCACCTTGAATTGCAGTGTGATGCACGAATACATCGCTTCCAGATTCAGGCGTGATAAAACCATAGCCTTTTTGGTTTGAGAACCACTTAACTTTGCCTCTTGCCATTATCTACTACCTCCCTTCCTCATTCATTTTTTTTGACAGTAAATAATGGCAGAAACAAAAACACCGTAAGGTTAGTTATCCTTTCCTTACGGCTTAAGACTTCTACACCCTTATTTACCACAGGAGCAAGTATAACACAATACCTGTCATTGTCAAGGTAAATTTTAGGGATTCTTTTTGAATAATTTTCTTGCTAATAGCGCCAAAACTATAACTACCGCAGCAGTTAAAAGCATAAACTTTAGATTACGCTGCAGCCAAAAATTGCAATTCGCCTGCGGAACCATATGCCTCCTTTTTTAGCCATTGCTGATACTATATGGAATCGTAAGATGCTTTTATCTCATCAGCACTAATAGCCCGGTCATAGATCTTTACTTCATCAATCGTGCCGTCAAACCCCATATTCTTATGAAAAGAACTATAGCTCTCGCTTAGTTGAGCACCGATATTTAAAGCGCCTGAACTATTCTGCGCTATTGCCTGAGCAGTGTTAGAATTATTCAGTTCCCCGTTTAAGTATATCTTCATCCCGGATGCATCCCATGAGCCGACAACATGATACCACTGGCCAGTAACAAGATTTGTGGTTGACTGAACCAAATCATAACTCGAGCCATTATTTACAAGCAAGGCAATTGAATTGCCGCTCCAGAACTGTAAAGAATATGCCTCATCAGAAAAATTAGCCTCATCCCCCTTATGGACTATGCCTGCGCACTGACTTGGAGTAAGCGCATCAGCATAAATCCATGCCTCAACAGTGCCTGCTATAGTAAGATCAAGCAAATCTGAATCCGGCACCTGCACATATCCGCCTAAACCATCTGCGCCAGGGCTAAAATCAAGTGCTGTGCCGACTTTACCTTCTTCCCAGACAGCATTACCGTATATCTGGCCAAGATAAGCGCTCTCTCCAATGTTGCCGCCTGAACCTTCATTCAAGCTCCATCCGTAAATTAAGCCCATTCCGGATTGAAATATACCTTTCTCAGGATCATATGTATAAATATTCCCCGAAGGGCTCGTATAGGTTAATCCTTCTTTTTGCCAATCAGCTACCGTAAACATCATGCAGACATTATCAAAAAAAGGATTTGTCCCGGAAACTGAACCATCGCCGGCATTATCAAGCTCCGGAGGAAAACTCGGATGCCGATTTGATATCTTAGATTGCAAGTTATAATTCTGTATCCCTGATCTTACCGCTGCCACAGTGGTCTGTTCAGCCTTATATCGCGCTTCAGTTTGCAAATTAATGACTGCGGGAATGGATGTAACGGCAATAATACCTAAAATAACACTTGCCATAATGACTTCTATAAAAGTAAAACCTGCTCCTTGCTTGCTTTTAATCTCAACTGGCATTTTTTCTCCGATTGATTCTAATTTTATCACTTAGGACAAGTTAAGCAATGAATATTTCTAAAAAAAATTACGCTATACGGCAGGATTCTCTAAACAACTCTGTATTGTGCTTACAAGAGATCTGACACTGCCCTCCACTGCTTTACATACAGGCTTGCCAAAAACAAGCGATTTAGGCTGGATACCGATCATAATGATTTCGCAGGCTAAAGATTGCCGAAGATAATCTGCCATGATTTTACAGGGAAGGCGGTGCGTACTGAAACTAATACCGGTTACTTCGCAGGGGCTGAACATAGCAGATGCTCCCGGCCTTTTACCCAAATCCGCGGCATCAACAATAATCAAGTGAGTGGGTTTAAATTTCTTAATTTCTCCGGTGAAATTCTCCGGGGCATTGCCCGCAGGCAGGGATTTAAACCTGATAGTTAAGCGTTTTTTCCCCGCGTAGAGCGCTTTTAGCTGCTCAGCCACCAACAGCCCCGCGCGATCATCGCTTAATAATTCAGAACCCACCCCAAGGACAAAAACACTTTTCGCGTTTTTAAGTCTTTTTTTCAGCTCTTTGTTCAGGTTCGGCACGAAACACCACCTTCAGCTTAGCGCTATCCAGCTGCGCCAGTTCAAATTCAGGGGTCAATTCAAGGGCTTTCTTCAGGCAGGAATCTACACACTGGCCGCAATAAATACAGCGGCCCAGGTTAACTTCAGCAACAAACTTGTTCTGTTCATCTTTAAGGATCGTAATAGCGCCCGACGGACAATCCCGCATGCACATCTTGCATCCAATGCATTTCTCAGGAAAAAATTTGATTTTCCCGCGGAAACCTTCAGGCATCTCAATTTTTACTGCCGGATACCTGACAGTTGCAGGCTTGCGGAAAAACGAATGCAAGACTTGTTTAAGCACTTTTCCCGGATGTATCACTTTAATACCCCTTTTAAGAAAAGATTCAGCATTAATTGCAGCAATGCCACCGGCGCAACATACCTCCAGCAAAACTGTGTCATCTGGTCAATGCGTAAGCGCGCGAAAATCGTGCGTAATAATGCCAGCAGCGCGACAATAAATAAAACTTTAAGGATAAAAACGACAAAACCAACAAAAACCCCCATTCCTAAGCCAAACGGCAGGAATACTGCTGCTAAAAGCGCTGCGCCAACAACCATTTCTATATCAATAGCCAGGCGGAAAAACGCCAGCAATTTACCGCTATATTCGGTAAAGCTGCCGGCAACAATTTCTGTTTCTGCCTCGGGAATATCAAAAGGCACTTTTTCCAATTTTCCCAAAAGCGCGATTAATGTTACCGCAAAACCTATCAAATTAAACGCCCAATACCCGGGATGCCGGGTGTAAAATAAAGTCATTTCGCTCACAGACCAGGTATTTGCCAGTAACGCTGCCGACAATAACCCCATGAATAACGGCACCTCATAGGCAAATAACTGTGTCAGCGTACGCACAGAGCCGATGCGCGCATACAAAGAAGTAGAATACCACCCTCCGATAAAAAAACTTAAAGTCGGTATAGTCAGGAGATAAAGCACGACGATAATATCGCCGTTAAAGGAATACAGCGCCTCTGTACCCCAGATGGGGATATAGAAAAACGGCACGATGCTCGCAGTTAAAGCAAATACCGGCATTAGCCTGAACATCTGCGGGCTGGCCTCAGTAGGCACAAGCTCTTCTTTCCCCAGCAGTTTTAAGAAATCCGCAAAAGTCTGAAACCACGGCGGCCCGATACGGTTCTGCAGCCGGGCATAAATTTTCCTGTCAACAAATTCAGCCATTAAGCCGAACAAGCCTAAGAAAAGGAACCCCGGAAAAATTAAGATTTGAAATATCGCAGCCATTTTTGATTTAGTTGTGTAAAATCAGTTCCTTTATTACGGTGCCATTCAATACTGTAAGCATGCAGCTCTGGCCAGGAAATGATTTCTTTTTTGTTCAAATTTGTGCGATTTAAAGAAATCATCCTGTCCGTGCAGGAAAAACAGGGGTCAATCGCTGCTATCACTATCGGCATATCTGCCAAATACCTTTCTTTAAGCATATGCTTAACTGCCTGAATATTAGCTAAAGTCGGCGCCCTGACTTTAACACGTTCAGGTTTCTCCGTACCGTTGGATTTAATATAGTGCAGGTCTTCTCCGCGCGGCGCTTCATAGCGGCTGAGTGCCTCTCCCGCGGGAATCTTCCTCGGCGCCCGGACAGCAATAGGCCCGTCAGGCAAATTATCCAGCACCTGCCGGATAATTTTATAAGACTCTAATAATTCTTTCAACCTGACCACAGTGCGGCCGAATACATCGCTATGATTATCAGTAATCACATCAAATTCAATCTCTTCATAGGCAGCATAAGGATCATCTTTCCTGATATCGCTCCTTACGCCTGAAGCGCGTGCTGTCGGCCCTACCGCGCCTAAACGTTCGGCATCTTCTTTAAGCAGCACCCCTACACCGGATAAACGCTTAATTATTGTTACTTCCTGAGTAGCAAGTTCAATATAATAATTTGTCCTCTCTTCTAATTTATCAATTCCATCTAATGTTTCCTTAATCTGTTTGGCATTGATATCGCGCCTTACCCCGCCGATAGTATTAATTCCGTAATTCACCCGGTTGCCGGTAAGCCTCGCCAGAATATCCATTACAATTTCCCGGTCGCGCCAGGTATACATTAATAAAGTATCAAACCCTATTTCATGGCCTGCTATTCCCAGCCACAAAAAATGGTTATGTACTCTTTCCAATTCAGCGACCAACGTGCGGATATATGCTGCCCGCTTAGGCAGCGCAATCCCGGCAATCTCTTCAACGCCCTGAGAAAAACACGTAGAATGAGAATGCGAACAAATTCCGCAAATCCGCTCAATGAGATAAAGATCCTGTATATAGGTCCTTTCCTCACAGGCTTTTTCTATGCCGCGGTGATTGTATCCCAGCCGGATATCCACACCCATAATTTTTTCGCCTTTTAAGGCAACGCTGAAACTAACCGGCTCTTTTAATGCCGGATGCTGCGGGCCGATTGGTATTTTAAATTCTTCTAAATTATGCATTTTTATATACCCCCTGCCGGTTGTTCCTTCGACGGCCAATCCTTGCGTAAGGGAAATTCGCCTTTTGGCCAGTCATCTGTCAGCGGATAACGGTTACCCTGCGCCAGGCCCCTTACTTTTATACCAAATAAATCCACTAATTCTCTCTCGTAAATATCCGCGCTGGGAAAATAATCCGTAATTGTCCCGATCTCAGGATCTTCTCTGGAAAAAGTTATTTTAATACTTAGGGTAATTCCGTCTTTACGGCTAAAATGATATATACACCCGAGATTCGCTCCTTCATCAAGGCCGGTAATCGCGCAAAGCTGGGAAAAATCCATCATCTTCAGGATATATTCAAAAATTCCTTTAAAATGCTCCTCTTCTGTCTCCAGAAAAATCCGCCTCTTGCGCTGCAGCCTGATTTTACCCTCGGGAAAATTAAACCTTTTGCTTAATTCCTGAACGATATTTTCTTCCTGAGTCATTTTTTCGGCTCCTTATTTTCTCTTGTTTCAAGGCTTGCCAATAATTTTACTACACCATCAATGATCGCTTTCGGGCTTACCGGGCATCCGGGAATATACATTGATACCGGAATAACTGAATTTATCCCGCCTTTTACATTATAACATCCATGGAATACCCCTCCAGTACAAGCGCAAGTGCCTACTGCAATGACAAATTTCGGCTCAGGTATCTGCTCGTAAATCCTCACCAGCCTGTCTTCTATCTGCTTTGTCACCGGGCCGGAGCATAACAGAATATCCGCGTGCCGCGGCGTACCTTTTAACTGAATCCCGAAACGTTCAATATCATAAACCGGTGTCAGGCTGGCAACGATCTCAATATCACAGCCATTACAGGCGCCGGTATTAAAATGTATTATCCACGGCGATTTCAACCTGCCCCAATTAATAATTTTTTTAATTAAGCCCATATTATTTCCTTAAAAGGATGATTAAACCCACTACAACTACCGAAATATACATTACTGCCAGCACCAGGGTTTCTATGGTTTCCGAAGGCACAGTGGTCATCATTAAGGTCGCCACATGGGCGATTGTAAAGAAAAAAGCAAAAGGAAAAAACTGGCTGTAATCAGGCTGTGCCAGATGATCTTTAATATCCTCACCGCAGGCATAAGCTTTGCCTGTGCCCTCCTGCTGCTTATTTCTCCTCTGCCATGCAATCCGGGAAAATATTGACGACAAAAATAAAACAAAGAAGAAAATAATTAGAAAAACCAACGGCGGTGTAAACAGCCATTTATCCATTTATTTAACCTTTCAGGTTCCTTAGTTTCCTTACATCAAGGCTTTGGTTATGGTAATACAATCCCAGGACTACGCCGGCTGCCACGGCAATAAAAACAACCTCCATTACTATCAGTGTAATTACAAATGCCTGGCTGCGCGCAAGGTTGTTATTCACATAACCTGCTACCACTAAAAGCAAAGTAACCGCCTTAATCAATAATTCCAAACCGATGAGAACCCGGATCAAATTATAGGTAACAAAAATACAATATAATCCGGCAATCAAAAGCATGATTACAAAAACACAAGTTAACCAGAATAATGATAGGGGATCGCTCATTTTTTTCTCACCTGCCTGAATAAAATCAACACGCCGTAAGCACCGGCTAAAAGCATGATTGCCTGCCCTGCCAAATCTAACGGCCGTATTTTCCATAAAACATCGCGCACATCTTTTTCCGCGCCCGGAGGCGGCAAAGTCAGATTAAGCTTTACCTGCGCTAGGCTGAAAGCAATGCCCACCAAAAGCAAAATTAACGGCAAATACCAGAACCGGCTCAGCCGCTCCTTCATATGCTCAAGCACCTCCTGCTTACTCAATGGATATGTCAGGGTGATTGTGCTGATAAAAACCACGGAAATCAACCCGGTGCAAACAGAAAGCTCAAATACCGCTGCTATCGGAGACGACAGCCTGAACATAATATAAGTCAGCATCACGCTGACAAACGCCAAGCCGATGGCAGAACGCAGAATACTGCGCGTCATTACCGACCAGAGTGCCGAAAGCATCAAAACGCTAAGGATAATAATTTCCAGTGTCATTTTATAAGTATAGGGAAAATAAAACTTTTAATAATAAAAGGGAATGCCACGCCAAGCCCGACGATAATTCCCGCCAAAATCAGCATGGGCAATAATAGCCCGAAACTTGCCTCTTTTACTGCCTCTAACTCCGGATTGAGCTTA
>Ga0265297_10009053_pt1 | contig 13032 bp, 13 predicted proteins | sample Munlanlwell13791_FD_192502 | JGI IMG/M metagenome (GOLD analysis project Ga0265297, IMG submission 192502) | Leachate microbial communities from a municipal landfill in Southern Ontario, Canada - Leachate well 137-91 | ecosystem: Engineered > Solid waste > Landfill > Unclassified | place...
TTGCAAAAATACGCGAATGGTGTACAAAGTATAACATTCTTATGATTGCGGATGAAGTTGCGACCGGATTTGGTAGGACAGGAACGATGTTCGCATGCGAACAGGAAGGAGTGACCCCGGATATCATGTGCGTTGCCAAAGGTATCACCGGTGGATATCTTCCTCTTGCGGCAACTCTGACAACACAACGGGTATTCGAAGGCTTCCTCGGAGATTACAACGAACTCAAAACATTTTTTCACGGCCACACCTATACCGGGAACCCGCTTGCCTGCGCTGCTGCAATCGCCAACCTTGAACTTTTTCAGAATGAAAAAACCCTGACCAAACTTCAAAAAAAGATTGAATACCTTTCCAAAGCATTAGAGAAGGTAAAAACATTAAATCATGTAGGAGATGTGCGCCAGCGAGGCTTTATGGTCGGGATCGAGCTTGTCAAAAACAAGGAAACGAAAGAACCTTATCCCTGGGAAGACAAGATCGGCATACGGGTAATTATGGACTGCCGCAAACGAGGCCTCATGATCCGGCCGCTCGGAAATGTGATCGTTCTCATGCCGCCTCTTTCCACGCCTCTTGCACAACTGGAACGCATGGTAAGCATTGTGTATCTATCCATAAAAAGGATTACACAACATGACGGAAAGTGAGGATATCCCCGATCAATCTTCATACAGCTGAACGAGCGCTGTTAACCATATTTTAGCTTGACAAAAAAAGGGCTTCGCTATATAATCCGTCACTCGCAGCCCCGGGAGCAGTAAAAAATGGGCATTAAAATCAGCGATATACCGGCAGAGGGGCTCACGTTGCAACTGGATCAAAAACTTTCTCTCTTCGAGAAGGTTCCAGCAGTAACGGCATGTACAGCAACTCTCAGAATCATTCCTCAGACAGAGGGCACAGTTGAGGTAACCGGCAGGGTACAGACATCGCCGCTTTTGGAATGCAGCCGCTGTTTAAAGAAATATGTTCATGCGGTTGATGTCGAGATACATGTTGAGCTGGTGCGCGGCTCGCTGGAAGATTCAAAAGCTGAGCAGGAACTGACATCAGAAGAATTGGACCAAGAGTTTTATGAGCATGACGAGATCGAACCGCTTGATTTCGTCCGCGAACAAGTGCTTCTTGCTCTTCCGATGGTTCCGCTTCATCATCCTGACTGCAAGGGACTGTGCAGCATGTGTGGTATTGATTTGAATGACGCGGAATGCGAGTGCAAAAAGAATGAAGAACCATCAGGACCGTTTTCGGAATTAAAAAAATTGTTTTCTCAAGAGAAAGAGTAGGTTTCCCATGGCAAATCCAAAACACAAAACATCCAAATCACGCAGAGATAAAAGGCGTACACATAAACATTTGAAAGCGCCGAATCTTTCCGTCTGTCCTCAATGCCAGGAGGTAAAGCAGCCTCACCATGCCTGCATATCCTGCGGCACGTACAACGGACGTGAAGTCGTGACGATCCAGCAAATCTAACATGCGCAGTTCAGACTTAAAGGCAAAGGGAAACTGTACCGTCTACCCGGTAGTACTCTTTGCCTTTTATATTGAAGGGATTCCGCAATGAAAATTGCCGTTGATGCCATGGGCGGAGATTTTGCGCCGCAGGCCGTTGTAGCCGGAGCAGTGCAGGCTGCACGGGAATGTGGCATTGCTGTTATTCTGGTTGGGATCGAGCAGCTCATTCACACGGAGCTCAAAAAATATCCTGATGCGTCCAAACTTCCGATCGAAGTCCACAATGCAACCGAAGTCGTGGACATGCTTGATTCACCCTCGACCGTGTATCGTAGAAAAAAAGATTCTTCCATCCGGGTTGCAAACGAGCTGGTTAAAAATGGAGAAGCAGTTGCTGTTATCAGCGCCGGTCATACGGGCGCGGCTATGGCTACCTCACTCTTCGTTCTTGGGCCCCTGGAAGGTGTCGAGCGACCGGCGATTGCGGTTTTTATGCCGACCATGAAAGGAGCATCCATTGTTCTTGACATGGGTGCAAACGTCGACTGCAAACCAAACCATCTGCTGCAGTTCGCCGTCATGGGCGATGTCTATGCCAAATATTTTTTGAAAAATCCCAATCCTCGGGTCGGGCTTCTCTCAATCGGCGAAGAAGAAACCAAAGGAAATGAACTGACCAAGGAAGCCTTCAAGCTGTTGACCGAAACGTCACTGAATTTCATCGGGAATGTCGAGGGCCGGGATGTGATGGCGGGAAAAGCCGATGTTGTCGTGTGTGACGGTTTTATCGGCAACGTTATGCTCAAAGTTGCGGAATCCGTTGCAGAGACGATCTCCTATATGATCCGGGAAGGCATCGGAGACAATCTGTTCAGAAAACTCGGCTACCTTTTGATGCGTCCTGCAATCCGCTCATTCAAACGACGTATCGATTATGAAGAATATGGTGGAGCGCCTCTGGTCGGGATCAACGGCATTAGCATCATCAGCCATGGCCGCTCGTCCGACCGTGCCATTAAAAATGCCATACGTGTCGCATCGGAAATTGCAAAAAGCGAAGTAAACAAACACATGCATGAAGATATCGAAAAAAACATGGGCCTGGTGAGACTAAAATGATAAAAGCGCGGATCATAGGAACCGGATCGTATGCACCCAAAAAAGTTGTCACAAATCACGATCTCGAAAAACTTCTGGACACGAGCGACGAATGGATTACGGAACGAACCGGGATCAAACAGCGACACATTGCGGACAAAACAGAGACCACATCAGACCTCGCCTGTCAGGCCGCTACCCGTGCGCTTAAAGCCGCAAAAATCACCCCTCAGGAAGTCGATCTTATCCTCGTTGCAACCATGACCCCGGATATGGTCATGCCAAGTACGGCCTGCATTGTGCAGGAAAAACTCGGCGCCAAAAATGCAGCTGCATTCGACTTGTTTGCTGCATGTTCCGGTTTTATCTACGGGTTATCGGTTGCCAATGCGTTTATTCGATCCGATTGTTACAAAAACATTCTCTTGATCGGCGCTGAAGTCCTGTCTCGCGTTCTTGACTGGGAAGACCGGACGACCTGCGTCTTGTTCGGAGACGGCGCAGGAGCCGTCGTGCTTCAAAAATCAGTTGGTAAGCATGGAGTGCTTTCTACCCATATCCACTCAGACGGATACTATGCAAATCTTCTTTCGATTCCGGCAGGAGGAGCGCTCCATCCTGCGACTCATGAAACTGTTCATAAACGCATGCATTACGTAAAAATGAAGGGCAATGAAACATTCAAGGCAGCAGTCCGTGCTCTTGAAGATATTGCACAGGAAACACTGAATCATAATAAAATCGATCATAACGATCTGGATTTTCTCATTCCCCATCAGGCCAACCTGCGCATTATCCAGGCATTGGCCCAACGGCTTAAAATGCCCATGGAAAAAGTCGTGCTGACGCTTCCCAAATACGGGAATACTTCCGCTGCCTCGATTCCCATGGCAATGGATGAAGCGGTCCGTGACGGCAGAATTAAGGAGAATCACTTGATTCTTCTCGATGCCTTTGGAGGAGGTCTTACCTGGGGATCCGCACTCATACGATGGTAAACGAATTCATTTTCTGAATAATCCCAAAAATTTCACTTTAAAAATTACTGGAGGATATACATGGATTACTTGCTGACAGAAGAACAGATCATGATTCGCGACCTCGCGCGGCAGATAGCCGAGGAAAAAATCGTGCCCGTCCGTGCAGAGTTGGATGAGCAGAATAAATTCCCTTGGGAAATTATGAAATCCATGGCCCAAGCCGATCTTTTCGGTCTATTCATCCCCGAGGAATACGGCGGTCTGGGAAAGAATACTCTCGAGTTGTGCATTGCAGTTGAAGAGCTGTCCAAAGCATGCGTCGGCGTTGCGACAACCTATGCGGCAAACGCACTGGGAACCTACCCTATCCTTCTTTTCGGTTTAGATGCACAGAAAAAGAAATATCTTCCTGCCATTGCTTCCGGGAAACGGCTGGTCGGATTCGGACTGACTGAAGCAAATGCAGGAAGCGATGCCGGCGGCATCCAGACGACTGCAAAACTCGAAGGAAACGAGTACATCCTGAACGGAACAAAACAATGGATCACCAACGGCGGTGAAGCTGAGATCTATTCGGTCATCGCGATCACGGATCGTTCCAAGGGTGCCCGAGGCGCTTCCGCGTTCATCGTTGAAAAAGGAACCCAGGGCTTCACGTTCGGGAAAAAAGAAAATAAAATGGGGATCCGGGCGTCAGCCACCTGCGAGCTTATCTTTAATAATTGCCGTATTCCGAAGGAAAATCTGCTCGCCAAGGAAGGCATGGGATTCATTGTAACCATGAAAACCCTTGATAGTTCCCGGACCGGCGTTGGAGCCCAGGGCGTCGGTGTTGCGCAAGGCGCAATCAATGAGGCAATCAAATTTGCAAAACAGCGGATTCAGTTCGGCCAGCCCATCACCTCGTTCCAGGCAGTCCAGCATATGCTCGCAGACATGCAAACCCAGACTGAAGCGGCACGCGCGCTCGTCTATTCGGTTGCCCGTTTTGTGGACAGCGGGGCAAAAGACATTTCACGAGCAACATCCATGGCAAAGATGTTCGCAACGGACGTTGCCATGAAGGTTACCACTGACGCGTTGCAGGTCATGGGCGGTTCCGGATATATGAAGGAATATCCCGTTGAGAAAATGATGCGGGATGCAAAGATCCTTCAGATATACGAAGGCACCAACCAGATTCAGCGAAATGTGATAGCACTCGACATGATCAAGGCGCTCGCAAAGGAAAAATAATCGGATACAGACGAACAATGCCGTAGGAGATCGTGAATGAATATAATCGTACTAATCAAACAGGTCCCGGACACGTCAGAGGTAAAGATCAACCGAGAGACCAATACGCTGATCCGTGATGGCGTTCCCAGCATCATCAATCCGTATGATCTGTATGCGCTTGAAGAAGCTCTCCGTCTGCGGGAAAAACAGGGAGGAAAGGTTACTGCGCTTACCATGGGACCTCCGCAGGCCGCCGAAGCCCTGAAAGAGGCTGTTGCCTTGGGCGTTGATGAAGTGGTGCTCTTGTCCGATCGTGCATTTGCCGGAGCTGACACCTGGGCTACCTCTTATGCTTTGTCAAAGGGTATCAAAAAAATCAATGAATTCGATCTTATCATTGCAGGAAAACAAGCAATTGATGGCGATACTGCCCAGGTAGGTCCGGAGACCGCGGATATCCTGGATATCCCCTTCATCGCTTTCATTCGTAAGATTGAATCAATTGACAACAACAAAATGATCGCTGAGCGAATGATGGATGAAGGATCGGATGTCGTTGAAACAACTCTGCCTGCTGTCATCACAGTCGTAAAAGAGATTAATGAACCTCGTCTTCCCTCGCTCAAGGGAAAAATGAAGGCAAAAAATATGAAGGTCACCACCTGGACTGCACAGGATATCGGAGCAGATACTGAATGCTGCGGGCTCAAGGGATCGCCCACGAAAGTGGTCAGAATATTTCCTCCCACGCCCCGTGGTCAGCGTGAGATACTGACCGGCACAATTGAACAGCAGATCGAGCAGGTGGGAAAGAAACTGAAAGAACAGACATTAATCTAATATCCACGATGCTGGATTTCCAAAAACGGATCTTGAGCATCCGGTTGATGAAGGAGTAACCAGTGGGCATTAAAATCATACTTGACCAGTGTACAGGCTGTGAACTCTGCATAACAAGCTGCCCGTTCGGCGCGATTGAAATGCGGGATGGAAAGGCATTCCTGACGGAAAACTGCACCATGTGCGGTGCGTGCGTTGATGCATGCGGAGCAGAAGCCATTGAACGTACCGAAGAAGAACCTGCAGCAACGGCAACCGATATTTCGGCATACAAGGATGTGTGGGTATTTGCCGAGCAGCATCGGGGCATCCTCGCAAGCGTAGCGCTTGAGCTTTTGGGTGAAGGCAGAAAGCTCGCGGACAAACGCAAAGCAAAACTGGTCGCTGTCTTCATCGGCCATGATATTAAGGATCAAGTGAATACATTGATCGCTCATGGTGCTGACCAGGTTTACCTCGTGGAAGATCCTGCTCTCAAGGACTTTAATGATGACGCGTATGCTGCTGCTCTTGTTGCTTTAGCAAAAAAGCATAAGCCGGAGATCATTCTTGCTGGAGCAACCGCAATCGGCCGTTCTTTTATTCCCAAAGTCGCCTGTTCACTCCATACCGGCCTTACTGCAGACTGTACCGGACTTGATATTGATCCGGAAACCGGCAACCTCCTTCAGACCCGGCCTGCATTCGGTGGAAATATCATGGCAACGATTGTCACGCCCAACCACCGGCCACAAATCGCAACCGTACGCCATAAGGTCATGAAAAAGGCTGCGCCCAATGCATCACGAAAAGGGGAAGTCATTCAGGTTCCTTTTACTACACAATCCAGCCTCCGTACTAAGGTTATCAAGACCATTGATGATCTTACCCAAAAAATAAATATCTGCGAAGCCGACATCATCGTTTCCGGCGGACGCGGGCTTCAGGATCCGAAAAATTTCTGCCTTATTGAAGAACTCGCTCAGACACTCGGCGGAGCGGTCGGTGCGTCGCGTGCTGCTGTTGATGAAGGATGGATCCCCTACTCTCATCAGGTCGGCCAGACAGGAAAAACCGTATGCCCGAAACTATATATCGCATGTGGCATCTCTGGCGCCATCCAGCATCTTGCAGGCATGCAGTCATCCGATGTCATCGTGGCAATCAATAGGGATCCGCATGCTCCCATTTTCACTGTTGCTACCTACGGTATTGTGGGTGATGTACTGGAAGTCGTGCCAATGATGATCAGAAAATTCAAGGAACTGCGAGGCTAGCTCGCGGCTCATCGTAAAAGATATTTGAGGATACCATGAAACTAGCATTCATTTTCCCTGGTCAAGGTTCACAATACGCCGGGATGGCAAAAGAGTTTATTGAGCAGTTTCCAGAATCACGTGAGGTGTTTGAAGCAGCGAGTGATGTCTTGAAATACGATCTCCAGGAACTCTGTCTGCAGGGACCGGTTGAAAAACTCAACCTTACCGAATATACGCAGCCTGCATTATTGACCGCATCCATTGCAATCTTGCGGCCGCTTGAACGGCGAGGGCTCATAGCTGAAGCAGCAGCAGGACATAGTTTGGGCGAATATACTGCAATCACAGCAGCAGGAGGGTTCACATTTACTGACGCAGTCTCGCTCGTACAAAAGCGCGGCAAATATATGCAGGAGGCCGTTCCTGCCGGAACAGGACTCATGGCCGCGATTCTGGGCATGGACCGGGAACTCGTAGAAAAAACTTGCCTTGAAGCTTCCAAAAATGGTATAGTTGCCCCTGCCAATTACAACTCCCCAGGCCAGATTGTCATTGCTGGTGAAAAAATCGCAGTAGAAAAAGCAATTGAACTCGCCCGAGCATCCGGGGCGAAAAAAGTAATGCCGCTTGCGGTAAGTGTGCCATCACATTGTGCCTTGATGAAACAGGCTGGTGAACGTCTGGCACAGGAACTGGAACGAATAACCATACAGGATACTGATATTCCCATTGTCAATAATGCAGATGCTCATTTTCTTACAACAGCTTCCGCAGTAAAGGCATCGCTCATAAAACAGATCAGCGCTCCGCTGTATTGGGAAGATTCAATTCTGGCACTGGTGAAGCAGGGATATGACACGTTTGTTGAGATCGGTCCCGGCAAAGTTCTCTCGGGACTGGTGAAGCGGATTGCAAAAGATACCACGATTCTGAATATTGAAGACCAGGCAAGCATGAAAAACGCATTTCAGGTGCTCGGTTTGTAAAAGTGTCCAGGAACTAATGATAAGGAGCACGGGATGGAACTGGAAGGAAAAGTAGCGTTAGTAACCGGAGCAGCGCAAGGCATCGGACGGGATATTGCCCTCGCCCTTGCACAAAACGGAGCTGACGTTGCCATCTGTGATGTGAATCTTGAGGCAGCTCAAAAAACGGCTGCTGATATACAAGCCCTCGGCAGAAACACCTGCGCCATCAAAACAAATGTTGCTGCGTCAGCAGAGGTCACTGCCATGGTTGATCAGATCATACAGCAGTTCGGAAAAATAGACATACTCGTCAACAATGCGGGAATCACCCGTGATGGGCTCATTCTCCGCATGAAAGATGAAGACTGGGACCTCGTCTTGAGCATCAATTTAAGAGGTTCATTCCTCTGCGCCAAGGCCGCCCTGAAGTACATGACCAAGCAGCGAACCGGAACCATAATCAACATTGCATCGATTGTGGGCGCTATGGGTAATGCAGGCCAGGCAAATTATGTGGCATCAAAAGCTGGGCTCATCGGCCTGACTAAAACCATTGCTCGTGAATATGCGAACCGGGGAATCACTGCCAATGCGGTTGCTCCCGGTTTCATTGATACCGCCATGACCCAGTCCCTTTCCGAGCAAGTACGAACCGAGCTAGCACAACAGATTCCGATGGGAAGACTCGGGTCTTCCCAGGATGTTGCAAACGCGGTCAATTTTCTTGCTTCCCCTGCCGCTGCCTATATTACCGGCCAGGTAATTCACGTGAACGGCGGTATGTACATGTAAGCGAGCAATGCACGATGCGCTTGATGCATCGTTTTTTATACAGGTGTGACAATTTAAGAATACAACCATAGGAGGATGACAATGTCAGATGTAGACGCAAAAGTAAAAAAAATAATTTCAGAACAGCTCGGCGTACCGGAAGCGGATGTGAAATCCGAAGCATCATTTGTGAATGATCTCGGAGCGGATTCATTGGATACCGTGGAGCTGGTCATGGCGCTTGAAGAGGAATTTGGCGTTGAAATTCCTGATGAAGATGCGGAAAAAATCGGCACGGTCCAGAACGCGATCGATTATGTTAAAGCAAAGGCGAAATAGACCGCTTTCGTCCTCCAAGCTGCGGATCGTATGCACATCTCATATTGAAGAAAATTCCAAAAGCCAGAAGATCGTTCCGATATCAGGATGCGATTTTTTGGCTTTTCGGATTTAGTATGCAGGAGGTACACTCTCTTGAAAAAAAGAGTTGTCGTCACCGGCGTGGGAATGATTACCCCCGTCGGTATTGATACGGAAAAAACATGGGAAGGACTGGTGAACGGAAAGTCAGGAATCGGTCCTATCACGCAGTTTGATGACAAATCCATTCCCACGCAGATTGCAGGGGAGATACATGGGTTTGATCCAGCAGCATTTATTGAGATAAAAGAAGTCAAAAAAATGGACCGCTTTATCCATCTCGCCATTGCGGCCAGCCAGATGGCCATGGATGATTCCCGCCTTATGGTGACTCCGGAAAATGCCGAAAACATCGGCGTCCTGGTGAGTGCTGGGATAGGCGGACTTCCCGCGATTGAACGATACCATAAAGTATACCTTGAAAGCGGCTATCGAAAAATCTCTCCCTTCTTTATTCCCATGCTGATTACGAATCTGGCGTCTGGCCAGATATCGATCCGGTATGGAGCCAAAGGACCGAATAGCTGCGTTGTTACTGCCTGTGCAACCGGAACCCATTCCATCGGCGATGCGTATAAAATCATTCAGCGCGGAGACGCTGTCGCCATGATTAGCGGAGGCACCGAATCCTGCATTTGTCCTTTGGGGGTCGGGGGGTTTAATGCCATGAAGGCCCTTTCAACCAGGAATCATGAACCCGAGCGCGCAAGCCGTCCATTCGATGCCGAGCGTGACGGTTTTGTCATGGGAGAAGGTGCGGGCATTGTTATTTTGGAGGAGATGGACCATGCAATAGCGCGAGGCGCAACCATTCATGCAGAGGTCATCGGGTATGGAATGACCGGCGATGCATATCACATGACATCACCCGCGCCTGAGGGTGAAGGTGCTGCCCGGTGTATGCGCATGGCGCTTAAGGATGCCGGCATGAAGCCAGAAGAAATGGGCTATATTAACGCCCATGGAACGTCCACCAAATATAATGATGAGAATGAAACCGCTGCTATTAAAACCATCTTCGGAAATCATGCATACAAACTACAGATCAGTTCAACAAAATCCATGACCGGACATCTGCTGGGTGCTGCAGGGGGTGTCGAAGCAGTCATTTCCGTTCTTGCCATGGAGCGCGGAATTTTACCCCCGACCATGAACCTTGAGAACCCAGATCCGGAATGCGATCTTGATTATATTCCAAACAAGGCGCGGAAAGCCACTGTGGACGTGGTCATGTCCAATTCATTCGGATTCGGCGGTACCAATGCCTCGCTGATTTTCCGATCGTTCCGGAAGTAGCATGCGTGCTGTAGAGGACATTGAACAACGGATTCAGTATGCATTCAAGAATCCTGAACTTCTGCAGCGCGCTCTCACGCATAAATCCTACGCAAACGAACATCGAGTATCCTCTCACAATGAACGGATGGAGTTTCTCGGCGATGCAGTCCTGAATCTCATTGTGAGCGGATATCTCATGAAAACCTGCCCACAATCGAATGAAGGCGAGCTCTCAAAACTCCGCGCTGCAATTGTAAGCGAAGCAGCACTCGCTGAGATAGCCAGGATCATCGGCATTGGAAAATACTTACTTCTTGGCAAAGGTGAAGAACAAACTGGCGGCAGAGATAAAGATTCTCTTCTGGCAAATTCTCTCGAAGCCCTGATCGCTGCCGTCTATCTCGACGCCGGCACAACAGCCGCTGAGACCTTCATTCTCCGCTTCTTTAAAAATCTGATCCAGCGAACGTGTTCCCTCCCCCTCGCATTTGATTACAAAACAGGACTCCAGGAACTCTGCCAGGAGCGGATAAAGCAACTTCCCAAATATAAGATTGTCTCTGAAACCGGCCCCGATCATCTGAAGCAATTTAGCGTGGAACTGTTTATCAAAGGAGAATTGTTCGGCACGGGTATCGGAAAAACAAAAAAAGAAGCAGAACAGCGCGCCGCAAAAGAAGCATTGATACGGTTGTCAGAAATGCCCTAACTCTGACAAGTTGAGGCAACGGCATCTCACGCCCCGAAAAGGAATCGGGACAGGCTCCGACGCAAAGGACGCCAAGTAAAAAAGATATTCTTCTTTTCTTTGCGAGCTTGGCGTCTTTGCGAGAAAATATTACATGATCATTCCTTTTTTCATTCCGAATGCTGCTTGCAAACACCAGTGTATATTTTGCGACCAAAAAGCAATCACCGGTGAAAAACGACCCCCTTCCTCATCCGAGATCCCTGCAAAGATTGATGAATATCTCCGTACCAAATCAAGAATCGATCCTGTACAAATTGCCTTCTATGGCGGAAGTTTCACTGCCTTGCCTTTAGCTGTTCAGCAATCCTATCTCGAAGCAATACAGCCTTTCATTCAATCAAAACAGATTCAAACAATCCGGATATCAACGCGGCCAGATTGCATCACCACTGACATCCTTCTCTTTCTCAAAAAATATCACGTAACGATCGTTGAACTCGGTGCTCAATCATTAAATAATGATATACTCAAACGCTCTGGCAGAGGACATACTGCGGATGATACAATCAAGTCTTTCAGGCTTTTGAAAGAATATGGTTTTAGCTGCGGGCTTCAAGTAATGGTTGGCCTTCCTGGCGATTCAAAAAAAATTTTCGAACAAACAATTACAACAGTAATCAAAATGACGCCAGATTTCATTCGGCTATACCCGCTTCTTGTCATTAAGGGAACGAGGATGGAAAAAGAATACAACGATGGAAAATATGAACCGTTATCACTTGAGAATGCTGTCTCAGTCTGTAAAAATGCTTTACGTATGTGCAGGGCAGCAGAAATACCAGTTATCAGAATTGGATTACAGCCAACAGAAGAGCTGGAACAACACGGAACAATCATAGCAGGCCCCTATCACCCTGCATTCAGACAGCTCGTTGAATCAGCAATATTTTTAGAAGAAATGCAGAAAGCCCTCGCTCATTCCAATGAAACCGGAAAAGCAATTTTTTATGTTCATCCACTCGATCTTTCAGCCGCATTAGGACAAAATCGCTCGAACGTGGTCCAATTAGAAAAAGAATTCAAGAGACCGGTTTTGATAGTGCCGAATAAAACCATTAAAAAACGAGGAAGTTTTGTAACCACTGATAAGCACGGATAGGCACAGATGAATACTAACAATTTGAAGACAGAATTACATTTTTTCATCTGTGAATATCTTACAGTGTTCATCCGTGGTTACAAACTTTTTATCGATGTCTCCAACGGTGATAAGGATAATACGGCATGTACAAGTAGGGGTATGGATAGAACCACGGATCATCATAGTACCAGGGTGAAGGGTCGTATTGCTCTTCTTTTGGGAATAAATATATTTGCCTCATTAAAAACACCGGATAATCATAATACATCTCATCAATTTTTCCTCTTCGAATCTCAAGAAATTCCCCGGCAAGTGTTATCTGGCGTCCCTGCTCATACACAATAGGATCAAGAATACCCTTTTCTCGTGGAAGAATACCGATAAATCTGCCCTGAGACTGGTCTTGATTTCTATGGTAACCATATTTATTCACACCAACTTCTCTTGCCTCAACTTCTGAACCTTCTGATGTCAACCTGGTCTGAACAATAACTCCTCCAAGGACAAATAACATTCCTTTATATTGTTCCGGGTGTTTCTTCAAATTCATAAAGGAAACTGTCATGTTCGCTTCCTTCATGATCGACTTGTCCAACACCGGCGCACACGAAAAAAGACTTACAATCAAAAATAATAAGAGATATTTAAGTTTTTGAGAGACCATATGTAAGGTATTACACACCTGACGTTGATTGTCAAGCAGCCATGATGTTTTGTAAATACCTTAGAACAACTCTACAGACAAAAAGTATATTCTGTATTCCAAAAAAATACCCATGTATGGTTACTCTTTGGGTCCCACCCGTTGCCTCATAATTAAATGTTACCGGAAGATAGTGTGTAGGTATGGCGTCAGTTTTACGGTTTAAAGATTTTTTTAAGCTTCTCCTCCAAGGTTTTTCTTAGCTCAAAAGGGTTCAGCGTTTTA
>Ga0265297_10009054_pt1 | contig 13030 bp, 8 predicted proteins | sample Munlanlwell13791_FD_192502 | JGI IMG/M metagenome (GOLD analysis project Ga0265297, IMG submission 192502) | Leachate microbial communities from a municipal landfill in Southern Ontario, Canada - Leachate well 137-91 | ecosystem: Engineered > Solid waste > Landfill > Unclassified | place...
CATGGCACGCGGCGGGAAGGCGCTTCCAGCACCCAAAACCATGGCGGTGACCAACCCCGCACCCCACGGCCGGCGGCACACGGGGGCAGCACAAATCACACACACCGAGCTGGGACTTGGCGTTCCCAGGGGGGGGCGATCATTTTGGATTTATCTGCGCAGATCCGCGAAATCCGCATAACACGTGCCAATACAGTATGAAAGCGCCGTCAAGCCGGCGTCCCCCTAACCTGGATTATTCATGAAGGCTGCCAAGAACGTGGGGCAGGCATTCCTGCCTGCCAGAAACGTGCCGCGGGCATTCCTGCCCGCGTTCGACTATTGGCGTGACTCACCCTTGAAAAAACAATTTTCAATTGATAAACCCCATGCCACCGAGACCGGGCAGGAATGCCCGGCCGATCTTCAATCGCAGGCAAGAATGCCTGCGCCACGCTCGATGCCGACGGTTGAAATGAAATTGGCATGACGGAAGGTTTGGGAACCGCCTTTCCTAACGCAAAAAGGAGCGGGGTTCCCAATAGTGCCGGTCATGCCCCCCTTCCCCGTTGCCGTCAGGCGGCGCGCGGGGTGGCGGGTTTGGCCAGGGCGCGCAGGTAGCGGTCCATGCCGGCGGCGGCCTGGCGGCCGTCCATCATGGCCCGCACCACCAGGGAGGCGCCGCGGTTGAGGTCGCCGGCCACGAACACCCCGGGGACGCTGGTCATCAGGTTGGCGTCGAGCACCGGGTCGTTGCCGGGGGTGGTCTGGATGCCAAAGGCCTGCAAGACCTTGACGTTGCCCTCCTTGGTAAAGCCCATGGCCAGCAGGACCAGGTCGGCGGAAATCTCATGCTCCGTCCCCGCCTTCTCCACGAAGTTCATCCGCCCCTTGGCGTCCTTCTTCCACTCCACTTCCACGGCGCGCACGCTGGCGACACGACCGTTTTTGCCGACAAATTCCTTGGTCAGGATGTTCCAGCGCCGCTCGCCGCCTTCCTCGTGTGACGAGGACGACCGCAGCATGTAGGGCCACTGCGGCCACGGGGTCGAGGCGTCGCGCTCAACCGGCGGCTTGGGCATGATCTCCACCTGCATGACGGACGCGGCGCCGTGGCGCAGGGCGGTGCCCAGGCAGTCGGCGCCGGTGTCGCCGCCGCCAACGATCAGCACATGGCGGCCTTCGGCGGTGATCGCTTCGGCCTCCGGAATCGTCTCGCCGGCCCCACGCCGGTTCTGCTGGACCAGGTAATCCATGGCAAAATGGATGCCGGCCAGGTCGCGGCCGGGAATGGGCAGGTCGCGGGGAATGCGGGCGCCGCCGGCCAGCAGCACGGCGTCATAGGTGCGCCGCAGATAGCCGATGGAGACATCGTCGCCGACCCGCACCCCGGTCTCGAAGCGGACGCCCTCGGCGCGCAGCTGTTCCAGCCGCCGGTCGATCACGCTCTTTTCCAGCTTGAAGTCGGGAATGCCGTAGCGCAGCACGCCGCCGATGCGGTCATGGGCCTCGTAAACCGTCACCTGGTGGCCGGCACGGGCCAGCTGCTGGGCGGCGGCCAGGCCGGCCGGGCCGGACCCGACCACGGCGGCCTTGCGCCCGGAACGGACCGCGGCCGGCTGCGGCTGGATCCAACCCTCGCGCCAACCGCGCTCGACCAGGTGCAGTTCAATCTGGCGGATGGTCACCGGCTGGTCGTTGGCGCCCAGGGTGCAGGCGGCCTCGCACAGCGCCGGGCAGATGCGGCCGGTGATCTCCGGGAAGTTGTTGGTGCTGTGCAGCAGCTCCAGCGCCTCGCGCCAGCGCTTGCGGTAGACCAGGTCGTTCCACTCGGGAATGAGGTTCCGCAGCGGACAGCCGCTCATATGACAGAACGGCACGCCGCAGTCCATGCAGCGCGCGCCCTGCTGTTCCAGGGCGGCCTCGTCCAACGGTTGTTCGATCTCGCGCCAGTCCCGGAGCCGCTCAGCGGCCGGCCGCTTGGACATGGTGCGCCGCTTGATCTCGAGAAATCCGGTCGGCTTTGCCATCGTCGTATACCTCTTCGGTTGCGGAAACGGTTTCATCCTCGCGGTGGACCTGCTGGCGCATGCGCTCCAGCACCAGGCGGTAGTCAATCGGCATGACCTTGACAAAATAGGCCAGCTGGGTGTCCCAGTGGTCCAGGATCTGGCGGGCGCGGCGGCTCCCGGTGAGCTCCTGGTGGCGGGTGATCAGGGCCTGGAGCTGCGCCACATCCTCGGCCGCGCGCACCGGCTCCAAGTCCACCATGTCCAGGTTGCAGCGGGTGTCGAACAGCCCGGTCGGATCGTAGACATAGGCGATGCCGCCCGACATGCCGGCGGCAAAATTGACGCCGGTCGGGCCGAGCACGGCCACCACGCCGCCGGTCATGTATTCGCAGCCATGGTCGCCCACCCCCTCCACCACCACGGTGGCGCCGCTGTTGCGCACGGCAAAGCGTTCGCCGGCCAGGCCGTTGATGAACAGTTCGCCGCCGGTGGCGCCGTAGAGGATGACATTGCCGGCAATGACGCTGTCCTCGGGGGCAAAGGCGGCATCCCTGGGCGGCACCACCACGATGCGGCCGCCGCTCATCCCCTTGCCCACGTAGTCGTTGACGTCGCCCTCGACGCGGATGGCCACCCCCGGCGCCAGGAAGGCCCCCAGGCTTTGGCCGGCCGTGCCAGTGAAGTTGAGCGTGAGGGTGCCGGCCGGCAGCCCCGCAGGGCCGTGCCGCCCGACAATGGCGCCGCTGAGGCGCGCGCCGACCGTGCGGTTGATGTTGCGGATGGGCAGGTCCAGGGTGACCGGCTGCTGCCCCTCAACCGCCGCCTTCACCTTTTCCAGCAGGCCGTCATCGAAGCATTCGGCCGCCTCGCGGAACTCCGTCCGCCGGCAGCGCAGCGGCAGGTCGGCGTTGCGGCGGCCGACCACCTCCAGCAGGCCGCGGAAATCCAACGTCGCCGGCTTGCCGGAAAAGGCGCCGGCCGCGAAGGCCAGGCGCTCGCTGTGCCCGACCATCTCATCCACGGTGCGGAAGCCGAGTTCGGCCATGACCTCGCGGAAATCGCCGGCCAGGAAGCGGAAGAAACGCTCGACATGCTCGGCCTTGCCCTGGAAACGCTCGCGCAGCCGCTCGTCCTGGGTGGCGACGCCGAACGGGCAGGTGTTGAGATGGCACTTGCGCATCATGGTGCAGCCGAGGGTGACCAGCACCACGGTGGCGAAGCCGAACTCCTCGGCGCCCAGCAGGGTGGCGATGGCCAGGTCGCGCCCGGTGCGCAACTGGCCGTCCACCTGCACCCGGATGCGGTCGCGCAAGCCGTTCTGGCGCAGCGACTGCTGCGTCTCCGCCAGCCCCAGCTCCCAGGGCAGGCCGGCATGCTTGATGGCGGTCAGCGGCGAGGCGCCGGTGCCGCCGTCATGCCCGGCGATCAGCACCATGTCGGCCTTGGCCTTGGCCACCCCCGAGGCGATGGTGCCGACCCCGACCTCGCTGACCAGCTTGACCGAGACGCGCGCCGCGGGATTGACGCACTTGAGGTCGTAAATGAGCTGGGCCAGGTCTTCGATCGAGTAGATGTCATGGTGCGGCGGCGGCGAGATCAGGGTCACCCCCGGCGTGGTGTGGCGCACCCGGGCGATGTCCACGGACACCTTGTGCCCAGGCAGCTGCCCGCCCTCGCCCGGCTTGGCCCCCTGCGCCACCTTGATCTGCAGTTCGTCGGCGTTGACCAGATATTCCGCGGTGACCCCGAAACGGCCGGAGGCCACCTGCTTGACCCGGGACTTGAGCAGGTCGCCGTTGGCCTGCCGCCGGTAGCGCGCCGGGTCTTCGCCACCCTCGCCCGAATTGCTCCAGGCCCCGAGCCGGTTCATCGCCCGGGCAATGGTCTCATGCGCCTCCGGGCTGATGGAGCCGAACGACATGGCCGATGCCACAAAGCGCTTGACAATGCTTTCGACCGGTTCCACCTCCGCCAAGGGCACCGGGGTCCCCGGGGTGAAGGTCAGCAGGCTGCGCAGGGTGACATGGGCCCGGGACTGGTCGTTGATGGCGCGGGTGTACTTCCGGAACGCCTCCAGGCTGTCGGTGCGCACCGCCTGCTGCAGCTGGACAATGGCCTCCGCCGACCACAGGTGCTTCTCCCCCTCGGCGCGCAGATGATAGTTGCCGCCGATGGCCAGCAGCGACGGCGCGACGCCGGTCGCCGGAAACGCCGTCCGGTGCCGGACGGCCACGTCCGCCGCCAGCTCCGCCAGCCCGATGCCGCCAATGCGCGAGGCGGTGTTGGGGAAATAACGGGTCATCAGCTCCGGCCCGAGCCCGACCGCCTCGAAGATCTGCGAGCCGAAGAAGCTGCGCAGGGTGGAAATGCCCATGCGGCTGAACGTCTTGAGCAGCCCCTTCTTCACCGCCGCCAGGTAGTTGTCCAGCGCCGCCTCGACGCTGACCGGCTTGTCCAGCAGCCCGGCCGCCGCCAGGTCGCGCACGGTGGAGAAGGCCACGTGCGGGCACACCGCGTTGCAGCCGAAGGCGATGAGCATGGCGAAATGGATCACCTCGCGCGCCTCGCCGGTCTCCAGGATGAGGCCCGCCCGGGTGCGGAGTCCGCGCCGGATCAGGTGGTGGTGCAGCCCCGACACCGCCAACAGCGCCGGTATCGCCGCCCGGCCGGCCGTCAGCTTGCGGTCGGACAGCAGCAGAATGGTGGCGCCGCCGGCAATCGCCGCCTCGGCCCGGGCGAACAGCGCCGCGAGCCCGGCTTCCAGCCCCGGACCGCCCGCGCCCACCTCATACAGGCATTCCAGGTCCGCCACCTTGACCTCCGGGACCGGCGAACGGCGCAGCCGCGCCAGGTCGTCCGGGGTCAGGATCGGGTGGTGCAGTTTGAGCATGCGGCAGTGCTGCGGTGTCTCCTCCAGCAGGTTGCGCTCGCAGCCGACGTAGCTCATCAGCGACATCACCAGCTCCTCGCGCAACGGGTCGATGGGCGGGTTGGTGACCTGGGCGAACAGCTGCTTGAAGTAATGGAAGAGCAGCTGGGGCTTCTCCGACAGCACCGCCAGCGGCGCATCGTTGCCCATCGAACCGACCGCTTCCTGGCCGTTCGCCGCCATCGGGGCGATGATCATCCGCAGCTCTTCCCCGGTGTAGCCGAAGGCGTGCTGCTTGGCGCGCACCGCCTCGGGGCTTTCCGGCGGCAGTTCGGCCGGACTGAGCATGCCGCGCAACTCGATCCGGTTTTCCTTGACCCAATGCCGGTAGGGCCGGGCGCGCGACAGCTTGGCCTTGATCTCATGGTCGGGCACGATGCGGTTCTCGGCCAGATCCACCAGGAACATGCGGCCGGCCTGCAGGCGGCTGCGGTAGAGGATGTCGGCGGCCGGAATGTCCAGCACGCCGGACTCGGAGGCGAGCACCACAAAACCGTCGCGGGTCACCGTGCAGCGGCAGGGGCGCAGCCCGTTGCGGTCCAAGGTGCCGCCGATGTAGCGGCCGTCGCAGAAAACCAGGGCGGCGGGACCGTCCCACGGCTCCTGGAAGGCGCAGTGATACTCATAAAAGGCGCGCTTGTCCTCGCTCATGTGAATCCGGGCCCCCCACGCCTCCGGCACCAGCATCATCATGGCGTGCGGCAGCGAGCGGCCGGCGGCGGCCAGCAGTTCGACCGCGTTGTCCAGCATGGCCGAGTCGCTGCCGGTTTCCACGATCACCGGCTTGATCTGTTCCACGTCCGCCCCCAGCTGCGGCGACGCCAGGCCGGCCTCGCGGGCCTTCATGCGGTTGACATTGCCGCGCAGGGTGTTGATCTCGCCGTTGTGGGCCAGGTAACGGAACGGCTGCGCCAGGCTCCAGGTCGGCAGCGTGTTGGTGCTGTAGCGCTGGTGCACCACGGCGAAGGCACTGGCAAACTCCGGGTGGCTCAGGTCGGGATAAAAGGTCTGGATCTGGGTGCCGGTGAGCATTCCCTTATAGACAAGGGTGCGGGCGGACAGGCTGCACACGTAGAACTGGCTGGCGTCCGCGTCCGTCCACCCCGCCGCCGCCTTTTCCGCCTGCCGCCGAACCACGTACAGCTGGGTCTCGAACTGGGCGGCCGGAACCGTGCCCCGCCCCACAAAGCACTGGGCAAACCGCGGCATCGTGCTCTTGGCCAACACCCCCAGCGACCGGTCGTCATAGGGCACGTCGCGCCAGCCCAGCACCGTCAGGCCATGCGCCGCCGCCGCCTTTTCCAGCTCGCCGCGGCAGCGCGCCGCCACCGCCTCCACCGGGGGCAGGAACACCATGCCCACGCCATACTCGCCGGCCGGCGGCAGGGCGAACGTCAGCCCCGCACCGGAGCGGAAAAAGGCGTCGGGCAGCTGCAGCAGCAACCCGGCGCCGTCCCCGGTGGCACGGTCGCCGCCCAACGCCCCGCGGTGCTCCAGATTGACCAGCACCTCAATCGCCTGCAAAACCAGGCGGTGGCGCGGCTTGGCGTCCAAATGCGCCAGCATGCCCACGCCGCAACTGTCATGCTCGCAGGCCGGATCGTACACGCCTTGGGCGGCCGGAAAACCCGCCGCATTGGCCGGCCGGAACGCCAGCCCTTCCCATCCCCGCAACGGTCGCTGGTGGTCGTTGTCCATAGTGCCTTCACCTGTCCGGCGGCGGCGCACGCCGCGGTCCTTAAACAATACGGTTGAGGTTTGGTGGACCATAAAAGAAAGCCCCGTGCCAAGACCACAAAAACAGTCACATTATCTTAGTAAATAATATATTACGAAAATTATACCACTTCCACCCCAGACCAATTGTTACATTCCTGCAACAAAACCTCCACAAATGTAACATTCCTGTAACCTCCCGCCTCCCCAACCGCCGACGGCCGCCGCCACGGCAACGCCGGACGGGCCCGGCCACTCACCGGCCGCCCAAGGCGGCGCGGTAGGCGTCAAGGGCGGCCGGAAACGGGCCGAGGGCGCGGGCGGCAATGCCCAGGGAATGGGCAATGGCCACGCCATAGTTGGTGATCGGCACCCCGGCCCGCTGGCACCGCTGGACGCGGCACACCACCTGCCGCCGGTTCCAGGTGCAGGCGCCGCAATGGATGACCAGCCGGTAGGGGCTCAAATCCTCGGGAAACTCCCGCCCGGAACGGACCTCGACCGCCAGGGCGCCGCCGACGTACTGTTCCAGCCAGCGCGGAATCTTCACCCGGCCGATGTCGTCGCCAATGGGGTGATGAGTGCAGGCCTCGGCGATCAGCACGCGGTCGCCGGGCCGCAACCGGTCAATGGCGGCGGCGCCGGCCGCCATGGCGGTCAAGTCGCCCTTGAGCCGGGCATAGAGGATGGAAAAGGAGGTCAGCGGCACCGCGGGGGGGGTGTCGGCATCGACCTTGAGGAAGGCCTGGCTGTCGGTGATCACCAGGTCGGGCGGCTGGCGCAGGCGGCCCAGGGCGTCGCGCAGTTCGCGCTCCTTGGCCACCAGCGCCAGGCGGTCGGCGTCGAGCAGGTCGCGCAGCACCTGGACCTGGGGCGGGATCAGCCGCCCCTGGGGCGCCTCCTTGTCAATGGGAATGACCAGCACGGCCAGGCCGCCGGCCGGCAGCAGGTCGGAGGCGATGGCGGGGGGCGCCGCCAGCCCGGCCGGCAGCGCCGTCTTGAGCTGCCAGCGCAACGCCTCGATGCCGGTGCCGGCCAGGGCGGACACGGTGGCCACCAGGGCCGCCCGGCGCTCCAGGCGCGCCAGCGTTTCCGGCGGCGCCGGCGGCGCGCCGGGCGGCAACCGGTCGGCTTGGCTGAACACCACGGCCACGGGGATTTCGTCTCCGGCCAGCTCGTCCAGCAGCTCATCCTCAAAACGGGTCCATTGTCCGGCCACGGCGACCAGCAGGGCCAGGTCCAGCCGCTCCAGCACCTTGCGGGTGGCGGCAATGCGCTGGGCGCCGAGCGCCCCCGCGTCGTCCAGCCCCGCCGTGTCCACGAACAGCACCGGACCGACCGGCGCCAGTTCCATGGCCTTCTCCACCGGGTCGGTGGTGGTGCCGGCCACATCGGACACAATGGCCACCGCCTGCCCGGTAAGGGCGTTGAGCAGGGAGGACTTGCCCACATTCCGGCGGCCCAGCAGGCCGAGATGGGGACGAAAAGCGCGGGGAGTGGTTTCAGAACGTGCCATGCCGTAATTTAATCTCTTGAAAGATGGAGAGCGGAGGTGTTGACGGAACGGCCTCCTTGCGTTATGGTTTCTTGTTGCCGTAAATGGGCAACAGGAGGACTTGCCAGCGCCGGTTATGGAGATCTACGTCAGCAACCTGTCGTACCAGACAGACGAGGCCGCCCTTCGGGAGCTGTTCGCACCTTTCGGTGAAATCCGCAAGGCCATGGTCATCAAGGACCGGGAAACCGGCCAGTCACGCGGTTTCGGGTTTGTCGAGATGCCCGACCCGGAAGCCGCGCAGCGCGCCATTGCCGAACTTTCCGGCAAACCGTTTCAAGGCCGGACCCTCAACGCCTCCGAGGCGCGGCCGCGCACGCCCGGCAGCAGCGCCCCCGGCGGCAGCAGCGGCGGCTATGCCCCCCGCCCCCCGGCCGGCGGCAGCCGGCCGTCCTATGGCGCCCCGCGCACCCCGCCGCCCGGCAACGTGGCCGTGCATCCGCTCGGCACCCCGCCGCCCCGCAGTGAACCGACGGCCGGCGCCGACCGTTTTGGAGAGAACGAGCGCCCCCGGCGTTTTAGCAAGCCGCCGCCGCCCAAGGACCGCAACAAACGCCCCAGCTTCGAAGACCTCCGCATGGCCAAGGCGATGAAGGGGCTGGAAAAGGGCCGGCGCCAAAGTGTCGTTGACGACAAGGACGATGAGGAATTCATCCCCCCCGTCCGCATCCGCTGACCAGCCGCCGGGCCGGACAGCTTCCCGGCCGGCATGAAAGGATCCGCTCCCATGACCATCACGGAAACACAACAGGGCAACGCCAAGGTGGTGGGGGTGCAGGGACGGCTGGACGCCGTCACTTCGCCCGAGTTCGAGAAAAAACTGGCCGCCATCGTCGATGACGGTTGCCGCCAGCTGGTCATCGACTGTTCCGCCTTGGACTACATCAGCAGCGCCGGCCTCCGGGTCTTCCTGGCCATCGCCAAACGGCTGAAGAACGTCCAGGGAACCATCGTCGTGGCCGCCGCCCAAACGCAAGTCCGCGAGATTTTTGACATCGCCGGCTTTGCCGCCATCCTGCCGATCAAGAGCACTGTTGCCGACGCCGTCCAGGGCTGAGGAGCCGCACTTATGCTGACTTTTGCCGAGGAGCTCTTCCTGCTGGCCCTGGACGACCGCCAGGGCGCCCTGCGCCCCATGCCGGTGCTGGCGCTGGAATACGCACTGGCCGGGGCCGTGGTCACGGAACTGGCGTTCCACAACCGGGTGGACACCGACCTCACCCACCTGACCGTGGTCGACCCCACCCCCACCGGCGACCTCCTGCTGGACGGGGTCCTCAAGGAACTGGCCGCCGAGCCGCGCCAGCACAGCCTGCATGCCTGGCTCGAAAGCCTCAGCGACGAGGCGCGCCAGATCCAGGACAAGGTTCTCCACCAGCTGATGGCGCGCGGCATCCTCAAATGCGAAGACCGCCGCATCCTGTGGGTTTTCCACTGCCGCCGTTATCCGTTGCTGGACAACCATGAGATCAAGGAAGTGTGCGCCCGCCTGCGCGACCTTATTTTGGGCGAGGACATTCCGACCCCGCGCGACGCCGTGCTGATCAGCCTGGCCGATGCCTGCCGCCTGCTCAATCACCTGCTGTCCCGCGAGGAACGGGCCCAGGCCCAGCCGCGCATCAACGCCCTCGCCAAGCTGGACCTGGTCGGCCAGGAAGTCGCCAAGACCGTCCGCAACATCAGCCAGGCCATCGCCCTCGCCGCCGCCGGCGCCCCCTGATGCCGGCCGGCATCTACGACTGCCACGCCCACCTGGCCGATCCGCGGCTCGCGGCTGAGCTGCCCCAGTTGCTGGCCCGCAGCCGGGCACACGGACTCCGGGGGGTCCTGGCCGCCGCCGCCCGCCTCCGGGAATGGCCCGTCATCGCCGAACTCGTCCGCCGGGAACCCGGCGTGCTGGGTGCCCTCGGCCTGCATCCCTTCTTTCTTGACGACTGGACGCCGGGCCTGCCCGGCGAACTCCGCACCCGACTCCTGGCCGAGCCCCGACTGCGCGCCGTCGGCGAGATCGGGCTGGACTTCTGGCACGGCCGCCAGGACCGGGACCGTCAGCATGCGGCCTTCACCGCCCAGCTCGCCGTGGCGTGCGAACTCCGCCGGCCGGTGGTGCTGCACAACCGGCGCAGCTGGCCGGATTTTTTCGCCGTCTGGCGCGAACTCCGCACCCCGCCCCCCGGAGGCGTGCTCCACCATTTCACCGGTTCCCGCGAAACCGCCCGCCAAGCCCTCGATCTCGGATTGCACCTGTCGTTCTGCGGCCCGCTCACCTGGCCCCAGTCCCGCCGCTTGAAGACGGTCGCCGCCTGGGCGCCCCTGGACCGGCTGCTCACCGAGACCGACGCTCCGGACCTGCCGGCAGAACCGTACCGCGGCAGCCTCAGCGAACCCTGGCAGGCCGGCGCCGTCCTGGCGGAGCTGGCCCGCCTCAAGCAGCAGCCGCTGGAGACGGTCGCCGACGCCGTCGCCGCCAATTTCACCACCCTGTTCGGCGACGCGGGCGGAAACGTCCCGCCGGACGGCAAGCCTTAAGCCATCTGTCGTTAGGCGGAAGGTAATTACACTGCGGTAGGTTCACTTCTCTGCGGTTACGGTTTTCCCGTCCCAGCGGGACGGGGCGGTAATAGGCAGGGGCTTCAGCCCCTGTTTAGCCCCCCCCCCCCCATTTCGCGTGCCGTCAGGTACGCGGCGAATCGCGGCGTACCTCCGGCACGCCATCTTTTCATCCCCCGGAACAGGGGCTGAAGCCCCCTGCCTATTGTCATTCAGTCCCTCCGGGACGAAATCCGCCCAACCCCGTCACTGGCGTTCCGGGCTCTGATAACCGCCGGACTCGGATGCTTGCCGTTCCCCGGCCTGGACACCGCCTCCGCGAGGCCCCCCCGGCTCACTCGGCCACGATCTGGGTGCCGATGCCCTGGGTGGTGAACATCTCCAGCAGCAGCGAGTGCGGCAGGCGCCCGTCGATCATGTGCACCTGCTGGCAGCCGGCATCGATCGCCTCCGCAGCGCTGCGCAGCTTGGGCACCATGCCTCCCGCCACCACCCCGTCGCTGATCAGCTTGTCCACCTCGCGGCGCCGGATGGTCGAGATCAGGGATTCCGGATTTTTCGGATCCATCAGGATGCCGGGCACGTCGCTGAGGAAGATCATCTTGCGCGCCTTGAGCAGGGCGGCCACCTGGCAGGCGGCCATGTCGGCGTTGATGTTGTAGGTGACGCCGGCCAGGTCGCGCCCCAGCGGCGTGATCACCGGAATCTCGTCACGGTTGAGAATCCAGCGGATGCCCTCCGTGTCCACATTGACCACCCGGCCGACAAACCCGAGGTCCACGTCCCGCCCCTGCTCGTCCTTTTCTTGGATGCGCTCGGCGCGCAGCACCGACTTGCCGGACACCGCACAGGGGCGGCCGCCCTCTTCCCGGATCGTCTTCACCAAGTCGGCGTTGATCACGTTGTGCAACACCTCGTCGACCACCCGGATCGTCTTGTCACAGGTGTAGCGCAGGCCGTTGATGAACCGGGTCTCGACCCCTTCCTTCTTCAGCTGGGCGCTGATGGCCTTGCCGCCGCCGTGCAACAGCACCGGCTTGAGCCCGGCGCACTCCATGAACACCAGGTCGCGCAGCACGCCGCGCACCGCCGCCGCATCCTCCATGAAACTGCCGCCGGTCTTGACCACCACCACGGCGTCACGGAACTGCTGGATGTAGGGAAGCGCCTCGATCAACACCGAAGCCTTGCCGATCAAACCTTGCATATGCTTAATCCTGAACCCGACGCCGCCGGAACCGTTTTCACGCGTCACGCGTCACGTTTCACACTTCATGAATCCCCCCGGCTCACCCGAACCGGGGGTTGTGTGGAAACATACCCCACCCGCGCCCACTCTCCACTCTTGTACGGGCGACCGGCCGGTCGCCCCTACCAGCCGCCCCCGTACGGGCGACCGGCCGGTCGCCCCTCCCCGCCGCCACACTTGCACGCCCCCGTTTTGACGCTATACTGTATCACTATCAGCAAAAGCAAAACGATACAGAATCCCAAAAACGTTATTCCCATGGGCACCCGGGCCAGCAAATCCGAACTCCTCTACCAGCAGCTGCTCCAGGCGTACGGCCGGGCGGCGGCCGGCACCCGCCTGCCCACCGTGCGCACCATCATGAAGGAATACGGCGTCAGCCAAGGCTCGGTGGACCGCGCCCTGGAACGGCTGGTCGCGCAGGGCGTCGTGGAAGCCCGGCCCCGGGCGGGACTGTTCGCCGCCGCCCCCGCCACCGGCAACAAAACCCGGGTGGATTTGTTCCTCTCCAACCACCCCTCCCACACGGTTGACTGGTTCCGGCAAAGTTTGCTGGCCGGCTTTGCCGAGTCCGAATTCACCGTTGCCATTCATTATTACCGTTACGACCGGCCGCTCTCCCAGATCGGCCGCGATCCGGATCGGAAAATTGCCATGGTCTGGCCCAACCAGGCCACCCTGTCCGCCGAGGACATCGCCTTCCTGGGCGGCATGGCGCGGCACGTCGTCATGCTCAACCTGCCGACCCACAGCCTGAGCCTGGATTCCCTCTGCGGCGACGACGACCTGGGGGGCTGCATGGCCGCCAAGCACCTGATCGACCTGGGGCACCGCCGGCTGGCCATGCTGATCAGCAGCCTGGCCGACCATCCCACCATCCTCGCCCGCACCGCCGGCTTTCTCAAGATGGCCCGGCTGATGAACGTGCCCGCCGAACTCATCCAGGCCGGTACCCATTGGGGCGACAATGGCACCGCCAAGGCGCACGCCGCCCTGCGCGCCCGGCTGCGGGCCGGCCGGCCAGATTTCACCGGCCTGTT
>Ga0265297_10009055_pt1 | contig 13027 bp, 20 predicted proteins | sample Munlanlwell13791_FD_192502 | JGI IMG/M metagenome (GOLD analysis project Ga0265297, IMG submission 192502) | Leachate microbial communities from a municipal landfill in Southern Ontario, Canada - Leachate well 137-91 | ecosystem: Engineered > Solid waste > Landfill > Unclassified | place...
ATTGACGATTATGGCTGCAAAGGTTGTGAGAAGTATATCGCCCAAGCCAAGTCTGCCATTGAGAAGCTGTTTCTGGAGTGGGTGGACACAATAGACTGGGAAGGTGTTTATGCTAATAGGACAGAAGAAAATAAGAAAGGTTATATTGAAGCGTTGGAACTGATTAGACAAGAAATCCGCAACCGAGTGAAGGGGGGGAAATGTATTATATGAAAAGGAAAACTAAATGGATAAGAGAGAGGAAGGGATGAAGAAGAAAAAGGTGCTGATGTTTGAGATAGAGTTTACTGATAATCCTGAGATAGAAGAACTTGTGCGTAAGGTAGTGGGTTGCTTAAATACATCTCAAAGTAAAGTATATGATTTATCAGAAGAACCCAAAGCACCGCCAGAGCCACAATACTGCACTTGTTTAGATAGTTATTATGATATTGACCACGAAGGGATTTGGCATTGCAGGAGTTGCCATAAGATAAAATTAAAGAAACCAATCAAGCCCACCTGCGAACCAGAGGGGATAGAGGAACTGGACTTAAAAGCATTTGGCTATACTTTTCATATACAAGAATTAGCAGATAAGCTGAACGAACTAATCCGCTGGACTAAGAGGAAAATATGAAAGTAGAAAGATTTATAATGAAGGGTTGGATAAGCCACGAGCAGTTGAAAAAGGTTGTAGTCTTTACCAAACCAAGAGCGAAGTGTGTTGAAGTAATGATTGAGTTTGTGCCGATAAAAACCAAGCCAAATGGAGGATAAATGGCGGAAAGAGGATTAGATGACTGGTTAAGAGAGGATAAAACCCTTAAACGATTTATAGAAATCAATATTGAACTCCTCTCAAATATGGCAAAGATAGGCTACGGCACGATAGAACACCTTAACCTAAAGGAAGGCAAGATGTTATGGAAAAAGCAAGAGATAAGAATAAGCGGAAGCGAATAAGATACACCAGATACGCATATGATTACACTATTGCCGAACTCATAGCTTTCGGTTACAACCAGCCCATTCACCAAGACTGGGTAATAAAAGAGATTGGCAAGATAATTTTCGGGAAATAAAATACTAACCGCCCACTAACTCACCGCAAGGCAGAGGCAGAAGGCACTTTAAACGAAAGGATAGAGTGCCACTATGTCTAATGAATTTCTAACCAAAGAAGAAGAAGCCCCTTTAACGCTATGCCAGAAATGTAAAGACCGCCCCTGTATTAAGACTGGTAAGATATGTGATGAGGTAGAGAAGTTATTGAAGCCCCTTACGGTAGGCAGAAGGAACTGGCAGACCATAGTAGACCCCTTATGGTTTGATACCTATACTCAAGCAGATAAAGTCTTAATTCGGGGCAAGAGGAAAGGAAAGGAAGAAGCCCTTTATGTAAGCAAGGGTAGAAGAAACAAGCCCCTTAATTCAGAATAGAAAAAAGGGCGAGAAAAGAAAACAACCCCTTTAACCGCCCCTTTAATTACTCTTTAATAAACTCCTCGTGCTTGCCAATATACCCGCAATAACCGCACCTAATTGTGTTGTCTTTACGGGCATTGAGTTTATACCCTTTACCGCATTTTGGACATTGTAGCTTGACCATTTCAACCCCCTTTTAGTTAGTGTTTTTGAGGATAAACTCTGCGATTTCCTCTTGTGTCAATTCAGGATTAGGAAGTATTAACTTGAATTCTCTTGCGATACCCTCTAAAGACAATTCTCCTTCCTCTGCCCATATAGGCAACCTAAATAAGATATATTCTAATAATTCTTTCATCTCCCACCCCTTTCTTTTGGGTAATAATACCCCTTGTTAATAGGTTACTTAATAATACCAACCTTAAAACAACCACAGCAATTACTTACTTCTATCCCCTTAAAAACTTCATCTTCAAAAGCTGTGAAGTAATCCCTTGAGCTACCGACAAGCCATATTCCGTTAATTCCTAAGTCTTGTTCAGTATAATCTTTAAAGCTTGCCTTTCTTGGTGCTTGGTGTAATTGTTGGACACAATCTGTCATTCCGTCAAAATCGGACTCATTCAAAATAAAAAGACTATCCCTGTGTTTCTTAATATAACTTTTAAAGCTTGCCCTTGTTAGTTTCTTAGTTTCTATTAACATTTCTGCCTCCTTTTTTGCCTTGAGCTTTCGCTTTGCTCAAGCTAGGGATTAAAGAAGATAATCCTTGTTAATAGGTTATAAATCTTTAATAAACTTTCTTGCCTGTGTTATGCTTTTAAACTCTTTACCACTTGATTGATTAGATACTTTATCAAAGTGAAAATATAAAGGTATATTTGTTTCATTACCTCTTTGTCTTTGATAAATAATCGCTTTCTCTGTTTCTATTACTCTATATATTACCATCTTTTCCTCCTTTGTTACTGGTTAACTGCGGTTAATAAGTAATTGAATACAAATCCCTATATGTATTATGAGTTAAGTTATTACCAATTCTTGCCCTTACTTCTACACAAGTTCCACTCGCAAAGATTATCCTCTCATTAATTATAACCTTACCAATTTTTAGAGCCTCATTAACTTGCTCGATGCTTGGTTTTGGATGATATGCTTTGTCGCTTCTAGTTCCATTCCATTCGCTTCTAAACCTTGTTATTTTCATCTCTCCACCTCCGTTTTAATGGTTAACTTCTCTCCCTCTCTCAATATAACTATAACATATATATAGGTATTGTCAAGTGTTATTTTCAATTATTTTCGGGGAGAAATAGATATATAAAAAGCCTCTAAAACACCGTCGAGGATATATAAATAGGCATAATTTCGGGGATAAAAAAAGATAAATAAATAAAAATAAATTACCTAATACACCTAAAAAAGCCTAAAAAATCAAGATATAGTGAGAGGTATGCATAATTGCAAGGCTTTACAATCAATCAAGGCTAAAAATCGGGGTAAAAAGAGATAGAAATAAATCCTTACTAACCTAAATTAGTGCTTATATGAGGGAGTAGTATAAATGGCTGAAGACAATAACTTTATCTATAAAGACAGAGACAAAGACTTTTTACCTTTTTCAAGGGGTAAAAGGGGAGCCGTTGGATTGGAGAAGAGGCAGGGGCAAAGGATAGGTTATTAAGTCAAATGGATTTAGGTATACCTTTCTTAAATAAGGGTATACCCGATTTTTCACCATTACAGGATGATGATTTGTCTCAAAAATCGGGGAAAGAAAAGAATAGATGACTCTAAGACAAGATAACATAGCTAAAGAAGTATTAACAAGCAAGACCCTAAAGGAAGCAGGACTAAAGGCAGGTTATAAACTAGACACCGGCTCAAGACAGATATACCGCAAAAGCACAAAAGAGCACATAGCTAAAATCTTCCAAGAGCAAGGTGTGACTAGGGATAGCTTAAAAAAAGCTTATGAGGATTGCCTTGAGTTATGCCGGAAGAAAGAGGACTATTCAACCCTAAAAGCAACCATAGATAGCCTAGCAAGGCTCTATGGACACTTGAAAGACACCCAATCAACCCAAGTATCTGTCTTTACTGGGGATATGATTAAAGACTTACCGCCTATTGATATAGAGCCAGCCAAGACACCTAATAACGCAACCACCTCAAATTCTAAGGGTTATGAAGAAACCAATCATAATTAACATAATATTAATTATAGGAAGTTAGTGGATAACTCTGTTGATAACTCTGTAAGTTGTTGTAATGTAACAAGATATAATAAGGTTATAAGGGGTATGGGGATAGGGTAGGTAACCCCCCATGGGTACCCTCTTATAGATATAAACCCACACCCCAATCTGGCTATAGTTTTGGAATTACCCTTTTAGCACTTGACATACACTTTTAAAATAGCCTTATTTTGCGTTTTAAGGGGTCTAGGAGGCTCAAATAGATAAAGAACAAGCCAAGATATACTGTAACCTATGGAAAGGGTCTTTCCTTGAGTATGTTAAATACTTTCATAAGGACTTTCTTACTTCTTCTATCCCCGATTTTCATCTGGAAGTCTATGACCTGCTCCCAAAGTCCAATAGGATAGTCATCGCCTCACCCAGAGGACACGGGAAGTCAACGATTTGCTCGGTCTTTTACCCAATGTGGCTCTCTTTGTTCCAAAAGAGGGGTGATATCACCATTATCTCCGCTTCCGAGTCCTTAGCAATAGAGTGGTTAAGGAAGATCAAGCGTGAATTTGAGACAAATAGAAGAATTTTGGCTTATTTCGGGGATTTGAAGTCAGATAAGTGGACTGAAAACCATATTATCTTAAAAAACGATAAAAGAGTCAATATCCGAGCAAGGGGTGCAGGGGGTCAGATAAGAGGTTTTAGACCTGACTGCCTGATAATGGATGACCTTGAAACAAACGAAAGCGTCGAAAGCGAAGAACAGAGGAAAAAACTCAAAGACTGGATATTCAAAGACTGCCTCAACACGTTATTACCAGAAGGACAGTTTGTTGTTATTGGAACTATTATACATCCGCTTTCTGTCCTTGCTGATTTACTGGTGGCGGACAATGGTTGGGTTCATAAGAAGTATCAGGCTTACATTGACGGGAGACAGGAACAGGGCAACGAGTTGTGGGGGGCGTTGTGGAGCCACGAAAAGTTACAGGAAAGAAAAAGGGAAATAGGCTCTTGGGCGTTTGCCTCGGAGTATATGAACAACCCTATCTCTGATGAGACCGCTCCTATTAAAGAACACCAGATTCGTTACTGGACAGAGTTTCCAATTACATATTCAAGCGTTTTAGCGGTAGACCCAGCTTATTCGGACGATGAGAAATCCGACTTCAAAGTCGTATCACACGTCGCAATAGACCAACAGATGAACCGCTACTTGGCTTCTTATATTCGTACCCACGCCCCGATTGGTGAATTTCAGAACGCCATTATTAACTTATGGGTTCAAAACAAAAGCACCATCACGGCAGTGGGTATTCCTAATAGTGGAGTAGAGAAGTCGTTTTTTGATTCTTTTTTAAAGAAATGTGAAGAACGGAAGCTATATCCACCTGTTGTAGAGCTTAAAAATGCATTTACGCAGACGGGTACATCAATAAGTATTCGGGGTAAGAAAGCCCGCGTCACCGCCGCTCTACAACCGCTATTTGAACAGGGTAAGTATTTTATTAACCCTGACCATATAGAGGCACGGGATGAACTATTAACGATAGGTTCGTCCCGATGGGATGATATTGTAGATACAATGGCTTATGCCGAACAGATTTTAACTCCCAGTTTCTATCCAATGGAAGAACCCAAGAAACAATGGGAGGAAGAACCTAAACATAGGGAGATAAACTTTGCTTATGGAGACTAGTTTCGTAGAACCTTCTCGGACTACAGCAGATGAAATTCGGTATAGACTATTAATGGGGGAACAGTTTATTTCTTCTGGTGGTTCTACGATAGACAAGCTTAATAACTTCGCCTGTTATGTCCCAACTCAAGAGCAACGTAAATTTTTAGTTCGTTATGAACTGTTTAAAAAGATTTTAGATGTCCACGGTTCAATTATAGAGTGCGGAGTTCAATTTGGCGGTGGATTGATGACCTTTGCTAATTTAAGTGAGATATTTGAACCTATTAACCACACCCGTAGGATTATAGGATTTGATACTTTCGCTGGTTTTCCCTCAGTTAGCGAGAAAGATAGTTTAGATAAAGCTACTCACTCAAGGGTTGGTGGACTCTGTTGTGATTCATACAACGATTTAAAAAGAACCATAGAATTATTTGATTCAAATAGGTTTCTCAAACACATAAACAAGGTAGAACTTGTAAAGGGTGATGTTAAGGACACTTTACCCGAGTATCTAAAACAAAACCCCCAGTTGGTGGTAAGTCTTTTATGGTTAGACTTTGATATTTACGAACCAACCAAGTTTGCAATTCATTCACTTATAGACAGAATACCTAAAGGCGGAATTATTGCCTTCGATGAATTGAATCATGGATTATGGAATGGTGAGACAATAGCGGTTAAGGAAGAATTGGGAATTGATAATTTAAGAATTAAACGTTTTCCATTTGGGGGAACACTAAGCTACGCAGTAATCGGAGAATAATATGCCAAGAATTAAAAAGATTGTAGAGGGAACAAAAGAAAAGCCGACAGCAGAAAAATCTAACACCGATGCTGACGACAGAATAATAAAAGATATAGACGCTTTGATTGAGGAGTCCTACACCCAGACAGGTACGTGGTCGGATAATCAGTCCAAGTGGCACAAACTCCGTATGCGTATCAAAAAGGTCAAAACCTTTCCTTTTGCTAATTGTTCGAATATTCGTATACCAACGGCAGAGGTAAAATTAAGAAAGTTAAAAGCCGCATTATTTAATACAATATTCGGTATTAGGCCTATAGTCCAGGTTACGCCGTCCCCATCGGGAACGGTTCAGGTGGCACGAAAAATAGAGAAGTTTTTAGACCACTTGATTATGGAGATAATAAAACTTCCCAAAAAGGCGATTATTGCTATAGACCAAGAATTAGAAAAGGGTTTCTTTTTATTTAAGCCTTATTTTAGGACTGAGATTATTAAGCGTGTTGAGAAATTTTCCCTTGATGAATTATCTACTGAGGAGGCAATGCAACTTTATTCCACCAAGACCACCCCAGAACAGATTACAAAAGCGATAATTGAGAGGATTGATGTAGATTTATCAGATAAGGTTGCGGAAGAAAATCAGGCGGAAGTCGAAAAATTAGTCAAGGACATTATAGCTGGGAAAGATGATATTACAATTACCCTTCAGGATGTTATTTATGATTTTCCCGATGTGGCATTAGCTGACCCAGAAAGAGTTTACGTCCCCTCCGATGCTGGAGTAGAACCGCAAGAGTGCCAATTTATAGTCCACGAGTTTTTTCTGCCATTAAATCAGGTAAAAAAGAATACCGAATTAAAGGGTTGGAGCAAATTATCAATTGAAGACATTGAAGACCTGAAAGATGTAGACATAGATACAACTACTGATTTAGATGCTAATATTCGTGAGGGAATTGAGCGTATTAATAACCCGTCTAATTTAATCATGATTTGGGAGTTTTATGGGTGGTATGACCTTAATGACGATGGAATTGATGAAAAAGTAGTAATTACCATTGCCCCTGACTTTAACAAGGTTTTAAGAAAAATAACACTACCCTTTGATAATGGTAAGTTTCCATTTATTAAGCTGGCTTATGAATATACTTCTGATAGGTGGTTTTCTCATAGGGGTATTCCTGAAATTTTAGAAGACATTATTAAAGAGATAGATACCCAACATATGCAGAAGATTGATAACCAGACTATTCGTAATGCCCCAATGTTTACCTATAGGGCAGGTTTGGTTAATCCGAACTTAGTTAAATTTATCCCTGGACAGGGTATTCCAGTCCAAGGGATGAATCCAATTAACGATACTTTGGCGATATTAAATAACACCAATCCAAATGCCGAGTTCTCTTATGAACGTGAGCAAATGGCACTAGAGAGTAAGATTGAAGAATTAATAGGTCAAGTAGACTATACCCTTCAATCAATGATTAACAAACGCCAACCCAGAACCCTAGGTGAGGTTCAGATGCAGGGTCAGAGTATGCAACAGGTATTTTCTCTTGATGCGGCTATGCACACACAGGCGTTTAGCGAACTATTCAACTTTATTTGGGATTTATGGTGTCAATATGGTGACGACCAATATGAATTTGGTTATTTTGGAGAAAAAGGTTGGGAGAAGATTAAATTAAGTAGGGAGGAAATACAGGGGCATTATAAAATATCAGTTCGTGGTAATGACCAAAATACCAATCCTCAGGTTAGACTTCAAAAAGCCCAGATGGTAATGATGGCTTCAACTAATCCAGCGGCTCTACAAATGGGAGTTATTAAGCCCTATCATTTAGCCGAAGCATATGATTTGCTTTATAAGGAATTAGATATCCCAGAACATCAAAGACTACACGAAGATGCACAGGTTTTATTCCAACAAATGCAACAACAGATGCAGAATCCCCCTCCATTACCAGTTAAGGTTGGTATGAAAGATTTAGAAGACGGAGAAAAAATGCAAGTAGTTGAAAGGTTGGGCATTGAACCAGATACTCAAGGAAGGTCGATGAAAACTAAACTGGATATTAGGGAACGTGAAAATGATGGTCAGTCAAAGCGTGCCAGCAGTGCCAAGAGCCTTATCGATATGGTGGCGGCAATCAAACAACAGGAACACGATATAGAAATGGATAGAATCGAGGCACAAGAAGCCATATCTAATAGAAATAGTAAGAACGAATAGGAGGTTAGGTGGACAATCTGGAAAAAGTTAAACAAGAATTGGGTGAAAAAATATCAAAGTGTAATAGGATAATTTTAGGACTGCAAAGTCACGACCCTTTTATAGAAATGCTTACAGACTTTAAAGACCAGATGAAGCGATTAGATGATGGATGGCAGTGGATTACCGAAGATAAGTTATTAAAAGAAGCCCAGATAACAAAAATGGCTACACTGTCCATTGTTAATTGTTTAGATACTTACAGATATGATATGGAACAGGCGGAAAAGCAGCTTACCGAGATTACTAACCAGGATAAGATTGTTAGTAAGGATTTTGATAATGAAGGAGTAGATAATGCCGAAGAAGATAGAAAAAAGGTTAAAAAAACAGGCACGAAAAGAAGGTCTAAGCGGTGAGAGGCTTAGTGCTTATGTCTATGGCACTTTGCGTCATAAGTTTGGTTGGAAACCTAAGCGGGAGAGAAAATAAAATGGATGATGATGATTTAAAAATGTTGACTCAATATAATTTTGCTGAGGCGGGAAATCAGAAATCAGATGTTTGGGCAGCAAATACCTATGTTGCACTCAACCGTTTAAAATCAGGCAAGTATGGTTCTACCCTTTCAGAGGTATTACAGGGTATGTCTTCGGCTATAAAGACTAATTCAAAGCAATGGCAATTAGCTACCGGCCAGAAGAAGATGAATGAATACGAACAAAATGTTATGAAAAAGATTTTAGCTACCAACTCCGCTGTTTTAAGAGGGACAATAGAAAATAACATTGGTAAATCTACACATTTTGAAAATGTAGAAAAATTTGGTATGCCCAAGTGGGCAAAAAAAATGAAAAAGGTGGCGAAAGTTGGAGCACACACTTATTTTGAAGAATAGATTTTACAGTTCCCTGTGAGACCCAATCGGCGGGTTAAGCCGAATAGGAGAACCAAATGGCAGAAAATGAAGTCGTGAATACCGAGGAATCGGCTACCTCAGAACAAGAGGTCGTAAAAGAAGTGGAGCAGACCACCACCCCTGATGAGACGACTACTCAGGAAGTAACGGAGCAACCTCAAGAGGAGAGTAAACCTCAACAGTTCTCACCTGTAGATGAGAAAGGTGTTCCCTGGGTTAATCGTTATCACGAAAGTGAGCGGAAATCACGGGAACTATTAGAAAACTTAGAAACTAAGATGGGAGAAATCCTGTCTAAACAAACCACTCCAGCACAGAAAGAACCGACAATCTCAGAGTTGGAACAGTTTGCCTTGGAGCGTCCTGAACAGAGACCTTGGGTTGAGGAACAAAAAGCAATAAAAATTGGTAAAGATATTGCCCGTATCACAGAGGAAAAGGTAAAAGAGGTTGAAACAAAACAAAGGGCGGAGATTGTCCGCCAACAGTCAATCAATTGGGTTTATAATCATCCAAGATTACAGGAATGTTTTGTTAAAGACCCTTTTGGGAATAAAGTCTGGAACAAAGAACATCCATTAACACGAATGATAGGGGTGTATTCTAATGACCCAGATATTAAAAACCGTCCTAACGGAGCAGTTATCGCTACTAAATTAGCATTGGCTGATTATATGGATTCTCAAGACAATGTTTCACAAAAGAAAGTCAAAGTACTTCAACAGAATCTTAAAAAAGTTCAGAAGGGTACAATGATTGAAGGTTCAGGACAACAAGCAACTAAATCAACTAAGGATGAGTTCACAAGGGCAAAAGAAGTCCTTATGGGCAAGGTTGGTAATAAAGACGCCGCTACAAATGCTGTAAAGGCGTATTTAAAGAAGTATGGAGTGATAGAGGAATAAAATGGCTCAAGTTAATACATATGATGATAATTCTCGACGTGAAGATTTATTGGACTTAATCACAAATCTTTCACCAAGAGAGACACAATTGCTATCTGGTTTAGGAACTTCCACCGCTAAAGATGTTTTGCATCAATGGTTGACTGATACTTTAAAATCAGTAGCCGTTAATTCATACATCGAAGGTGTAGATGCTACATTTCCAGATAGAACTGACCCTTCAAGACTTTACAACGTTTCCCAAATCGTAAGGGTTGGGTACGAAGTAACTGATACTGAAAGGGCAGTAGCAAATGCAGGTTTTAATGATAGATATGCTTATGAGGCACAGAAGGCCCTGAAAGAATGGTCTAATGATGCTGAATATGCATTAATGAGGGGTTCATTAGCTTGTGGAACCTCTAGTGTTGCAAGATCGATGCAGGGTGTCAAGAACTGGATGACATCTAATAACTATACGGATGCTTCCGGTGCATCAATGAGTGAAGCCAACCTCAATGATTACCTACAGTTCGTATGGGATGATGGAACGCAGGTTAACGCCCTGTATGTTCCTATGTATATCAAACGTAAGATTTCTGCTTTTACTGCGGGAACTACTAAGAATACAAACCAAGAAGATAAGAGATTAGTGAACGCTATTGATGTTTACGAAGCTGATGCAGCTCAAATGGTAAAACTATTTGCTCATCGCTACGTAACCGTTTCTGGTGATACTCGCTATGATGTTATTGGTCTTGATGAATCAAAATGGAAAGTCGCCTATCTTAGAAAGCCATTTACAAGAGAGCTGTCCAAGACTGGTGATGCTACAAAAGGTGAAGTCGTTGGTGAGTTAACCTTGGAATGTCTGCATAAAGATGCAGGATTTTATGTTAAAGGGTTAAACTAAAAGGAAAATGGTGGGGGTCGAAAGACCCCCCTATTAAGAGGAAAATATGGCAAATACATATACTACTAATGCTTCACTTCCAAAACCAACGTATGTTCAGCTTATTCACGAGGATATAGAGTTATTAAAAGGTGCTTATAATACCACTTTGGACATCTTAGATAACACTCATGCAGTCGTGGATATTGCAACAAACGCAACTGTTATTAACACAACGGGTGCAAGGTTTTGCAAACTTTATGATACCTCAGTAGCTGGTTCTATCACAACTATTATAGGTGCATTAAAGGGTGTTCCCTTCACTTTAATAGGTGCTGGTTCAAACGAAAGTCTGGCGAATCATCTTCTATATGATGTTTCTCCTTACGTGTTGTCAGCAGCTTTCCAATACAATATAGGTATGGGAAATAACATTACCTTGGTTTGGGACGGAACAAATTACATCGAAATAGGTAGGGCAGCAGCCTACTAACACAAACGGGGCAGGGCGAAAGTCTTGCCCCACTAAATTATGGATTTAACCCAGAATACCAGAGAAGTCAGGATAAGAAATTTAATTAATCTTTGGTTGAAAGACCCCAGAAAGAAATGTGGATGGTGTGGTGCCTGGTATAATCCGGTGCTTTATCCTTGTTGTGAGCAACCGTTCATAGCGGATAACTTTGAGATAATGACCCAGTTCTACGAGGAAATAAAGCGAGTTCAACAAACCCGTAAAAACACTTTTGCTGCTACTGGGAAAGACAAGAAAATTAGATGGAAACTATCGTTTCCGCCTTCGCTATTGGTTTTTCTTACCCACGCCTGGAGAGAGATGTACGGCGAAGAATTGTTCACTGATAAATATAATACTACCTGGTTTGCTAAACGATTTAAAAAGGCATTTGCTGTGCCAGAAAGGATTTGATGCAGTTAGCCCTTACTGTAATCGCTAAAGATGAAGTAAATGATATTGATAGAATTATCCATGACTATAGAGATTACTTTGACGAGGTAGTTTTTATTATAGACGATGACAAGGTTTTTAAGGATTGCTTAAATACTTATCAAGTAGACAAGGGTATTAGATTTTTTAAGTATGAATGGATAAATGACTTCTCACACAAGCGGAATTTTGCCGCAGAAAAAACAGAAAGTCCTTATTACTTACGCATAGACACAGATGATGAAATAGACCATCCAGAGAAGATAAGAGAAACATTTGACCTAATGGTTAGTAGGGGTTTTGATATATGTCTTGTTAAATATATTTATTCTAAAGACAGGGACGGGAATTGTGTAGCTGAGCATTGGCGGGAAACAATAACAAAAAAAACTCCAGAAATATATTGGAAAAAAGAAATACACGAAAATATTTGTTATGCCGAGGGTGCGGATATAAAAAGTTTTAAAACAGATGCATTTAGCGTAATACATAACTTGACCGAAGAACACGCACAGGCATCACAGGAGAGAAACCTTAAATACCTTCTATCAGAGTATGATAAAGATGGGGAGAAAACCGACCCCAGAACCATAGCTTATTTAGGTCGGGTGTTTATGGCTTTAGGAGAACACAAAGCCGCTATTCCGTTCTTAGAGTTATTGATTAAAAAATCTGGTTGGGATGATGACAAATACTTTGCTTGGGTTCACATAGCAGAGTGTTATAAGAAGTTAGGTAATCTGTCTTTAGCGATAGGTGCTTGCAATGAAGCCCTTGAAATGAATATGAAGTTTCCTGATGCTTATATTACTAAAGGAACTATCTATTTAATTAAGGAAGACTATGAGAAGGCTCTTGACTGGTTGATGTATGGTCTGGCGAGAAAGAAACCAGACACAATGTTTGTAATAAACCCTTCAATATACACTGTCAAGGTAAGACTTTATATAGCAATGGCTTATCTTGGGCGGGGGATGAATAAAGATGCGTTGCACTGGTTTAATGAAGCCAAAAAGCTTGCTCCTACAGACCCAGAGATTATAAGCAAGGAGAGTGTGTTTATAGAGGCGTATGAATCTGGGCAATATGTCGAGAATTTAGTTGGGGTTATCAAATACACTAAAGACCAAGATAATATAG
>Ga0265297_10009056_pt1 | contig 13027 bp, 8 predicted proteins | sample Munlanlwell13791_FD_192502 | JGI IMG/M metagenome (GOLD analysis project Ga0265297, IMG submission 192502) | Leachate microbial communities from a municipal landfill in Southern Ontario, Canada - Leachate well 137-91 | ecosystem: Engineered > Solid waste > Landfill > Unclassified | place...
CCGCGAGCTGTCCATGCAGTTCGCCGGGGTGGACCCGTGCGTGGCGCCGATCCCGGTCACCCCGACCGCGCACTACATGATGGGCGGCATCCCGACCAACCTGCACGGCCAGGTGGTGGCGCCCGAGCGTTATGGGCCGGAGGAGGGCGTGCCCGGCCTCTATGCGGTGGGCGAGTGCGCCTGCGTGTCGGTGCATGGCGCCAACCGCCTGGGCGGCAATTCTCTGCTCGACCTGGTGGTGTTCGGCCGCGCCGCCGGCAACCACGCCATCGAGTACCTGCGCGACAACCCGATCCCGCGCAAGCTGCCGGCCGACGCCTCGGACCTGGCGACCGGCCGCCTGGCCCGCTGGGACCGGCAGGACGGCAGCGAGCGGGTGCCTGCGCTGCGCGCCGAGATGCAGCGCATCCTGCAGGAACACTGCGGGGTCTATCGGCGCGAGGACCTGCTCAAGGCCGGCATCGCGAAACTGGACGGGATCGAGGCGCGCCTGGCCGATGCCGTCATCGACGACCATAGCCAGGTGTTCAACACCGCCCGCCTGGAGGCCCTGGAACTGGAGAACCTGCTGCCCATCGCCCGCGCCACCCTGGTCTCGGCGTTGGCCCGGACCGAGAGCCGGGGCGCCCACAGCCGCGAGGATTTCCCGGACCGGGACGACGACCACTGGCTGCGCCACACGCTCTATTCCCTGGCCAACGATCAGCTCGACTACAAGCCGGTGCGGCTGAAGCCGTTGACGGTGGAGACCTTTCAGCCGAAGGCGAGGACGTACTAATTTTTGTCATTCCCGCGCAGGCGGGAATCCAGGTTTTTTGAACTGGGTTCCCGCCTGCGCGGGAACGACGGATGAGGTGAATGCAATGCGTTTCCAAATCTATCGCTACGACCCCGAGACCGGCGCCAAGCCGCGCATGCAGGATTACGAGATCGAGTTCGACGCCACGGGCAAGAAGGTCCTCGACGCCCTCATCGCGATCAAGGAACAGCTCGACGAGAGCCTGGCCTTCCGGCGTTCCTGCCGCGAGGGCGTGTGCGGCTCGGACGGCCTCAACATCAACGGCGTCAACCGGCTGGCCTGCGTCACCGACCTGGCCGGGCTGAAGGAGCCGATCAGCATCCGTCCGCTGCCCCGCCTGGCGGTGATCCGCGACCTGATCGTCGACATGGGCCAGTTCTTCCAGCACTACCGCGCGGTCAAGCCCTACCTGGTCAACCTGGAGCCGGAGCCGGAATCCGAGCGCCTGCAGGCGCCCGAGGAGCGCGCCGAACTGGACGGCCTCTACGAGTGCATCCTGTGCGGCTGCTGCACCACCGCCTGCCCGTCGTTCTGGTGGAACCCGGACAAGTTCCTCGGCCCCGCGGCGCTGCTTCAGGCCTACCGCTTCATCGCCGACAGCCGCGACCAGGCCACCGACGAACGCCTGGATTACCTGGAGGATCCCTACCGGCTGTTCCGCTGCCACGGCATCATGAGTTGCGTCGAGGTCTGCCCGAAGGGCCTCAACCCGACCGCGGCGATCGGCAATATCAAGGCCCTGCTGGTCAAGCGGGCGTTGTGAGCGATGCGCTCAACTGCCTGCGCTGGCGCTGCCAGCGCGGCATGCTGGAACTGGATCACATCCTGCGGGGATTTCTCGATACCGCCTATCCCGACGCAACGCCGGCGACGCAACGTGCGTTCGAGGCCCTGCTGGCCATGGCGGACGCCGACATCCTCGACCTGATCATGGGCCGCACCGAGGCCCGGTCAGCCGAAATGGCGGGACTGCTGGCCTTGTTGCGGCGCCAGGAGTGAACTGAAATCCAGTTGATCGGCCGGCACCGGCTTGCCGAACAGGTAGCCTTGCATGGCGTCGCAGTTGTACACGGTGGCCAGAAAGTAGCGCTGTGCATCCGTTTCCACGCCTTCCGCCACCACGCGCAGATCCAGGATGTGGGCCAGGCTGATGAAGGCGGCGCAGATCGCGGCGTCGTTCTCGTCGGTTTCGATGTCGGCCACGAAGGAGCGGTCGATCTTCAACTCATCCAGGGGCAGCCGTTTCAGGTAGGCCAGGGAGGAATAGCCGGTGCCGAAATCGTCGATCGAAAAGCGTATCCCGCGCGCCTTCAGCGCCTGCATCCTGGTTACCGTTTCGTCGATGTTCTCCAGCAGCAGGCTCTCGGTGATCTCCAGCATCAGCCGGGCCGGTGCGACGCCGGCGGCAGCCAGATTGGCCAGGATCATCTCGACGAAATCCGGGTGGTGGAACTGGCGTGCGCTGATGTTGAGGGAGACCGACAGGCCGGCGGTTTCCGGGACCGCCGACCAGGCCTTGAGCTGATCGCAGGCCTGGCGCAGCAGCTGCTGGCCGATCGGGATGATCAGGCCGGTTTCCTCGGCCAGGCCGATGAAGGTCAAAGGCGGGATCAGGCCGCGCTCGGGATGTTGCCAGCGTGCCAGGGCCTCGACGCCGATCAGGCGGCCGGCCGGGTTGACCTGGGGCTGGTAGTGGCAGAGCAGTTCGCCGCGCTGGATGGCGCGGCGCAATTCGGCCTCCAGACTGGTGCGCGACTCGACCGCCGCCTGCATGGTCGGGTCGAAGAAGCGCAGGGTGTTGCGGCCCGAGGCCTTGGCCTGGTACATCGCCAGGTCGGCCCGCTTGAGCAGTTCGTCCACCCCCTGTGTTTTGTCCCGGAACAGGGTGATGCCGATGCTGGCTGTGCTGTGATATTCGATTTCGCCGAGCTGATAGGGCCTGGCCAGGACATCGATGATCTTTTCGCCGACGATTTCGGCCCGATTGGCGGCGTCCTCGGCCGTCTCGTCCAGGTCTTCCAGCATGACCACGAACTCGTCGCCGCCCAACCGGGCCACGCTGTCGCCTTCCCGGACGCAGGCCTGCAGTCGTGTGGCCACCTCGATCAGCAACTGGTCGCCGAGGTCGTGGCCATGGGTGTCGTTGAGCAGCTTGAAGTTGTCCAGGTCGATGAACAGCAGGGCGCCCTGATGCCCGCTGCGGCTGTTCAGCGCCAGCGCCTGATGCAGCCGGTCGAGCAGCAGACGCCGGTTCGGCAACTGGGTCAAGGCGTCGAAGTAGGCCAGGTTGCGGATGGTTTCATCGGCCTTCCTGCTCTCGGTGATGTCCTGGCCGATGCAGGAAATGCCGATCGGTCGCTGTTGCTCGTCGACGATGACCATGTTGGCCCAGCGGACCCAGACCCGCCGGCCGTCGCGGGTCATGTTCTCGTTCTCGTTGTGCTCGAATCGCTCCGGATGGGCCAGGATGGCCGCGACCATGTCCGAGAGGTCGCGGTCGCTGTCGGACTCGCGTTCGGGCACGATGGTGCCGAGCACATGTCGGCCGATGATTTCATCGGCCTGGTAACCGAAGAAGCGCTCGGCGAATTCGTTGAAATAGGTCACGGTGCCGTCCAGTCCCATGCGCAGGATGATGGCATTGGCGTTTTCGACCAGTTCACGGTATTTCGCCTCGCTTGCCTGCAAGGCCTGCTCGGCTTGCGTCCGCTCGACGATTTCGCGCTGCAGCGTGCGGTTCAGGCTGCGCAGCTTGACCAGCACGATTACCGCAGCCGACAGTACCAGCAGCAGACCGGCCACGGTCCAGATCAGCCAGGCTGGCGTCTCGGGCGGCGTGGCATCGTAGATGAAGCCGCTCAGGTCGAAATCGCCCGGCAACTTGCCCTGGCCGGCATAGACCTCGACCGCATGGCCCCAGCGGCCGGGGCTCATATAGCCAGGCTCGACGATGTCCGGCCGGGTCAGCTCGCGTATCTGCTCCGCCTCGAACAGCAGGTGGTCGCGCGACTTGTCCTGGCTGTTGTACTGGCTGAGGATCAGGTCGGCCAGTTCATCGGGATGGGCAAGCGCATATACCAGGCCTTTCAGCGTGGCCTCGCGGAAGGCCATGACCACCTGCGGCCTGGACTTGACCATGGCTTCGGTGGTGAACAGCATGTTGCCGAACAGGTCGATCCCGGCCGACCTGGGGGTGAGCAGGAGGTATTCGTGTTCGCGGCCGCGGATCAGGTAGGGCTCGTTGGACAGGTAGACGACCTTGGCGGCGACCACGCCCTGGTCGAGCGAGTCCAGGGTCCAGTCGATCTGATCGACCAGGTCGATGCGGTTGCGCGGGATGCCGGAAGCCAGCAGGTAGGCCTCGATCTCGTCGCGGTCATGGGGATCGACCGCGACCGGCCGGCCGGCCAGGTCGTGCACGCTGTTGATGCCGTTCTTGCGCAGGGCCAGGAGGCCGATCGGCGAGTGCTGCATGAGGGTGGCCAGCGCAACCACCGGCACGCCGCGGTAGCGGTCCACCACCAGCGCCGAGGTGCCGATGCCGAAGTCCGCCCGGCCTGCGCTGACTTCCTTGACCGAATCGATGCCCGGTCCGCCTTCCCGTATGGTCACATCGAGGCCGGCCTGGCGGTAGTAACCCTGCGCCTGGGCGGCGTAGAAGGCGGCGAACTCGAACTGGTGTTTCCAGTTCAGCTGGACCGTCGCCGGCTCCGTGGCGCGTGGGTCGACCGCCGCCAGACCGGGAGAGGACAGGCCCAGCCAGAGCAGCAGCGAGATCGGGCAGGCCAGATGCCTGGCCCAGGCTTGTCGGTTCATTTGATGCGGCGATGGAGTCTGGACGGTGAAGGACAGGCCATCACGGCCTGGTGAGTGTTATTACTTAATATATATAACTTATGCATCATACTGGAATGCTACAGGCAAGTTTAGCCTTGCTGCACGGCGGGGCATCGGGCCGAAAAACTGTCCGGCGGCGGCCGGTTTTTCATACAATCGGTCTCAGTCCAGATTTTTTTGCGAGTTTCAGATGAGCCAGCGTACCGTCACCCTCAAGTTCAGCGACAGCGACCGCAGCATCGAGCTGCCCATCATGTCCGGCAGCCTGGGTCCGGATGTGATCGATACCCGTTCGCTCAGCAGCCAGGGCATCCTGACTTACGACCCGGGCTTTCTGTCGACGGCCAGCTGTTCATCCAATATCACCTACATCGATGGCGACGAGGGCCTGCTCTACTACCGGGGCTACCCGATCGAGCAACTGGCCGAGCATTCCGATTTCATGGAAGTGTCCTATCTGCTCATCCACGGCGAATTGCCCAATGCCGAGCAGAAGGCCAAGTTCCTCGGCACGGTGCGCCACCACACCCTGCTGCATGACTTGATGTCCAACTTCTACCGCGGCTTCCGGCGCGACGCCCATCCGATGGCGGTGATGGTCGGCACGGTCGGCGCCATGTCGGCGTTCTACCGCGATTCCTCCGATCCGTTCGATGCCCAGCAGCGCGAAATCGCGGCCTACCGTCTGCTCGCCAAGGTGCCCACCATCGCGGCATGGAGCTACAAGTACAACGCGGGCGAGCCGTTCATGTATCCGCAGAACCGTTTCGACTATGCCTCGAACTTCCTCTACATGATGTTCGCCACCCCCTGCGAGGAGTACGAGCCCAACCCGGTCCTGGCGCGCGCGCTCGACCGCATCTTCCTGCTCCACGCCGACCATGAGCAGAATGCCTCGTCTTCGACCGTGCGGGTGGCCGGTTCCTCGGGCGCCAACCCGTTCGCCTGCGTCGCCGCCGGCATCGCCTCGCTGTGGGGGCCGCTGCATGGCGGCGCCAATGAGGCCACCCTGACCATGCTGGAGGAGATCGGCGACGCCTCCCGGATCGGCGAATACATCCGGCGGGCCAAGGACAAGGCCGATTCCTTCCGCCTGATGGGCTTCGGCCACCGGGTCTACAAGAACATGGACCCGCGCGCCGCGATCATGCGCCAGGCCTGCCACGATGTCCTGAACGAACTGGGCCTGCACGACGACCCGCTGTTCAAGCTGGCCCTCAAGCTGGAGAAGATCGCCCTGGAGGACGAGTACTTCATCGACAAGAAGCTCTACCCCAACGTCGATTTCTATTCCGGCATCGTCATGCGTGCGATGGGTATCCCGAACTCCATGTTCACTGCCATCTTCGCTCTGGCCCGCACGGCCGGCTGGGTGGCGCAGTGGATGGAGATGGTGGCCAGCCCCGAGCAGCGCATCGCCCGCCCCAGGCAGCTCTATACTGGCGCCGTCCGGCGCGACTTCGTGCCGATGGACCAGCGTTGACGGACATGGTGACAGGGCGTCGCGAAACGGCCGGTCTGCCCGACGCCACCCTCACCCCGGGGGTGAGGGGGCATTTGATCTCCAAATGACCTCATCGGCCTATTACGCCGCCAGTGCGGAGTATCTGGCGGCGCTGGAAGCGGCGAGCCCGGTTGCCGCCGAACCCCCACCTGCCCGATCCGGGCGCGGGGCAGCCATTGTCTCGCCCGATTACCCCCTGCCCAGTTGCGACGGCCGCCAGGTCTCGGTCCTGCAACTGATCAATGCCTGGCGCTTCCATGGCTTCCGGAGCGCCGAACTGGATCCGATCGGCCATCGCGAGCCGGTCGTGGTGCCGGAGCTGAGCCCGGCCCATCACGGCTTCGCCGACGCCGACCTGGACGACGAGTACGACACCGGTTCGCTGGTCGGTCCGCCTCGCGACAGCCTGCGCAACATCCTGGCCCGCCTGCGCCGGGCCTATGGCGGCAGCCTGGGCGCCGAGTACATGCATCTCACCGACACCGGCAAGAAGCGCTGGCTGCAGCAGCGGCTGGAGTCGGGCGAGGTCTGGCTGGCGCCGGATGCGACCCGGCAGCGCTGGCTGCTCGGCCAGCTCACCGCCGCCGAGACCCTGGAAAAGGTCATCCATACCCGTTACGTCGGCCAGAAGCGCTTCTCGCTGGAAGGTGGCGAGGTCTTCATCCCGCTGCTCAACTATCTGCTCGAACTGGCCGCCGGCGCCGGCGTCGAGGAGGTCGGCCTGGGCATGGCACACCGGGGCCGGCTCAACGTCATGCACAACGTGATCGGCCGCTCGGCGCTGAGCTTCTTCGATCACGAGGACAGCGCCGCCCCCGAGGGCGCCCTGACCGGCGACGTGAAATACCACCAGGGTTATGCCCGCGACGTCGAGACCCTGGCCGGGCCGATCCGGGTCGCCCTGGCCTTCAACCCGTCGCACCTGGAGATTGTCGGTCCGGCCGTGCTGGGCTGGGTCCGCGCCCAGCAGCAGAAGCGTGCCGACATGGACGGCGGCAAGGTGCTGGCCATCCTGGTCCACGGCGATGCGGCCCTGGCCGGCCAGGGCGTGGTGATGGAGACGCTCAACATGTCGGCCACGCGGGGCTTCGCCACCGGCGGCACCATCCACGTGGCGATCAACAACCAGATCGGCTTCACCACCTCCGACCCGCGCGACGTCCGCTCCAGCCTGTACTGCACCGACGTGATGAAGATGGTCGAGGCGCCGGTGCTGCACGTGAACGGCGACGATCCGGAGGCGGTGCTGCGGGCGGTGCAGATCGCCTTCGAGTACCGGATGACCTTCCACCACGACATCGCCATCGACCTGGTCAGCTATCGCCGGCTCGGCCACAACGAGCAGGACGAGCCGATGGTCACCCAGCCGGCGATGTACCGGCGCATCCGCGAACACCAACCGGTGCGCGCGCTCTATGCCGCCGCCCTGGAGCGTACCGGCCTGATCGAGGCCGGCACGGCGGAGGCCTTGATCGACAATTTCAAGGCCAGCCTGGACCAACTGCCGGTTGCCCAGGACCGGCCCTATACCCCTTATGTCGCCGACTGGCGGCCCTATCGCGGCACCGACTGGCGCGCCCCGGCGGCGACTGCGGTGCCGCTCGACCGGCTGCAGCGCCTGGGTGCGAAGTTGATTGAGGTGCCCGAGGATTTCGCCCTGCATCCGCGCGTCATCATGGTCCAGGGCAACCGCCGCCAGATGGCCGAGGGGGTGCTTGCGCTCGACTGGGGCATGGCGGAAGCGCTGGCCTATGCCAGCCTGCTCACCGAGGGCCACGGCGTGCGCCTGACCGGGCAGGATTCCGGGCGCGGCACCTTCTTCCATCGCCATGCCGTCCTGCACGACCAGAACCGCCAGCGTTGGGACGCCGGCGTCTACCTGCCCCTGCAGAACCTGGCGCCGGACCAGGCCCATTTCCTGGTCATCGATTCGTTGCTTTCCGAGGAGGCGGTACTGGCCTTCGAGTACGGCTATGCCAGTTCCTCGCCCGAGGAACTGGTGATCTGGGAGGCCCAGTTCGGCGACTTCGCCAACGGCGCCCAGGTGGTGATCGACCAGTTCATTGCCGCTGCCGAGGCCAAGTGGGGACGCCTGAACGGCCTGACCCTGTTCCTGCCGCACGGCTATGAAGGGCAGGGCCCGGAACACTCGTCCGGCCGCATCGAGCGTTTCCTGCAACTGGCGGCCCAGGACAATTTCCAGATCGCCCAGCCGTCCACCGCCGCGCAGTTCTTCCACCTGCTCCGGCGCCAGGTGCTGCGGCCCTATCGCAAGCCGCTGGTGGTTTTCACGCCCAAGAGCCTGCTGCGTCATCCCGATGCCGCCTCGGCCCTGGCCGACCTGGCCGAAGGTGGTTTCCAGCCGGTCCTGGGCGCGCCGGGGGCGTCCGAACAGGCCGCTATCACCCGGCTGGTGGTGTGCAGCGGACGGGTCTACTACGACCTCGCGGCGAGCCGGCGCGAACGCGGCCTGAACCGCATCGGCCTGATCCGGATCGAACAGCTGTATCCCTTCCCGGACCGGGAACTGGCGGCCGAACTGGACCGCTATCCCGATGCCGCGGAAATCGTCTGGGCCCAGGACGAGCCCCAGAACCAGGGCGCCTGGCGTTACATGGCCTGGCAATTGCGGCAGGCCACCGACCTGCCCATCCGCTATGCCGGCCGCCCCGAATCCGCCTCGCCGGCCACCGGCTACCACGACCTGCACAAGGCGCAACTTGCCGCCTTGCTCGACGCAGCCCTGAATTAACCGAGAGTAACCATGTGGTTTCGCAATCTGCAGCTTTACCGTCTGTCGCCCGGCTATAAACTCGATCCGGATGCCTTGAACGAACGCCTGGCCAAGCACCCGCTGACGCCCTGCGGCGGCCTGGAGCGCCAGCGCCTCGGCTGGCGGCCGATCCGGGCCGAGGACGACTACGTCTACAGCCAGAACGGCCAGGTCCTGATCGCCCTGGGCATCGAGGAAAAACTGCTGCCGGCCGCGGTGGTGAAGCAGGCGGCAGAGGAAAAGGCGGCCGAGATCGAGGCCCAGGAGGGTTACCGTCCGGGTTCCAAACGGCGCAAGGAGATCCGCGAGCAGATCGAGGACGAGATGCTGCCGCGCGCCTTCGTGAAGCGCAACACGGTGTATGCCTGGCTGGACCCGGTCCAGGGCTGGCTGGCGGTCGATGCCGCCAGTGCGACCAAGGCCGAGGCGCTGGTCAAGCTGCTCGGCGAGTCGGCGCCCGACCTGCCGCTCAAGTTGCCGCATACGCAACTCTCGCCCGGCGTGGCGATGACCGGCTGGCTGGCCGAGGGCGAGGCCCCGGCCGGATTCAGCATCGACCGCGACTGCGAACTGCGTCTGCCCGGCGAGGACCGTGCCACCGTGCGCTATGTCCGCCACGCCCTCGACGGCGAGGAGATCGGCCAGCACATCGCCGCCGGTAAGCAGGCGACCCGGCTCGGCCTGACCTGGGCCGACCGGGTGTCCTTCGTCCTGACCGAGAAACTGGAGGTCAAGCGCCTGCAATTCCTCGACATCCTCAAGGAGCAGAGCGAACAGGCCGAGGACGCCGAGGCCATGTTCCAGATCGAGTTCGCTTTGATGACCGGTGAATTGGCCCACCTGATCGAGGGCCTGATCGAGGCCCTTGGCGGCGAGGCGGAGGCGTGATGGCTGGCCCCGTACCGGCTGTCAGCGTGAAAACCTGCCAATAGCGCGTACAAGCAATGGCCTATTTACCGTGCGGACGCATATTTTCTTGGAAAAACAAAGCATTGCTTTGTCATGTCGGCGCGTGTGCTAAAATTCCACACGTAAATAATCTTATTGGCGGAAGTGAAAGCAAACGTGCAACTAGCCCCCGAGCCTGCCTTGGTATTGGCGGTCCAGCGCCTGTTGAGGCCGTTGGCGCGTCTGCTGATGGCGTTCGGCCTGGATTTCCCGGCCTTTTCCAACATGGCCAAGGGGGTCTTCGTCGACGTGGCGGCGCGCGATTTTCCGGACGATGGTTCCCTGATCACGGACAGCCGGGTCAGCCTGCTCTCCGGTGTCCACCGACGCGAGGTGAAGCGATTGCGTAGCGAGATGCAGCAGCAACATGTGCCGCCGCTTGCGGTGTCGTTGGGTGCCCAGATCGTCGCACGCTGGTGTGCCGACAGCCGCTACCTGGATCACCAGCGGCGGCCGGCGACCTTGCCCCGTCTGGCCAGCAAGGGCGGCGACCTCTCTTTCGAGCGCCTGGTGGCCGGGGTGAACAAGGACATCCGGCCACGTGCGGTACTGGATGAGTGGTTGCGGCTGGGAGTGGCCGAGCTCGACGAGGAAGACCGTGTGCACCTGGCCGAGGCGGCCTTCATTCCTGCGCGGGGTCTGGACGAGAAGGCCTTCTATTTCGGCAAGAACATATCGGACCATCTCGCCGCCGGCGCCCATAACCTGCTCGACCAGCAACCCCCTTTCCTGGAGCGCTGTGTCTACTATGATGGCTTGTCGGCGAAATCGGTCGAGGCATTGCGCGACCTGACCCGGGAGTTGGCGGTATCGGCCCTGCAGGAGGTGAACCGGCAGGCCCTCGAGATGCAGCAGCAGGATGTGGCTACGGGTGGGGAAAAACTGCGGATGACGTTCGGAACCTACTATTTCGCCGAGCCCGAGGCGATGCTTCGGCGCGAACCCGGGAACTGATTTGGCTGCCCGCCTGCTGGCCACCCTGCTCCTGGCCTTGGCCGTTCCGGCCTGGGCCAACCCGTGCGCGCTGCCGGAAGGCAGGATGCCTTTTGCATCCGGGATGGGTGGCACGGGGATCGGCACCGGCATGGGCGGGACCGGCGTCACGCCCCACGATTCCGGCATCGGCGGTACCGGCATCACGCCGCACGGCACCGGCATGGGCGGCACCGGCGTCACGGCGCAAGGCACCGGCATGGGCGGTACCGGCATCGCGCCGCACGGCACCGGCATGGGCGGTACCGGCATCGCGCCGCATGGCACCGGCCTGGGCGGTACCGGTGTCACGGCGCAAGGTACCGGCATGGGCGGTACCGGCATCGCGCCGCACGGCACCGGCATGGGCGGTACCGGTGTCACGGCGCAAGGCAGCGGCATGGGCGGTACCGGCATCGCGCCGCACGGCACCGGCATGGGCGGTACGGGTTCAGTCGCGGATGGCTCTGGGATGGGCGGGACCGGCGTGGTCGGCATCATTACCGGCTTCGGCAGCATCTGCGTCAACGGCCTTGAAATCCATTACGACGCCAACACCCCGGTCTCCGTGGATGGTCGCGCCGGCTCGCCGAAACAACTGGCCATCGGGCAGTGGGTGGCGGTGCAGGCGGCCGGCACGGCCCCATCCCTGATGGCGCGGCGCATCGAGTTGAATTCCGCGGTGGTCGGTCCGGTCGACTGGGTGGCACCCGGCGGCCAGTCCTTCCGGGTGCTGGGCCAGTCGGTCCTTGCGATGACCGGCGGGAAGGTGCCCAGGGCAGGCGAATTCGTCCGCGTCGACGGTGTCTCCGATGCGAACGGTACAATCCAGGCCACGCATATCGAGCGTTTGCCGAGCAGGGCTACGGTCAGCGTATCCGGCATCGTCAAGGCGGTGTCCGGCAAGACGGTGCGGGTCGGTGGCCTGACTGCGGTGGGCGTGACCGGCCTGTCGGTCGGTGCCCCGGTGCGGTTGACCGGACGTCTGACGGAAAGTGGGACGCTGGAGGCCAGGCAAGTGGACATCGCTCCGGAAATGCGTTCTATTGGCAAGGCCGAGCGCATGGTCTTGCAGGGCATCGTCCACGAGGCCGACGCCAAAGGTGTTTCCTTGGGCTACGCCCGTGTGGAAACCTCGAACTTTGCGGCGCAACGAGTCGAACCCGGGCAATGGGTCCGGGTCGAGGTGATGCGGCGTCCCGATGGCCGGCTTGATGCGGGGCGCTGGTCGATCGATACTCCGCGGGGTGGCAGGGATGCCGAGGCTCATCGTGGTGGCCGCGAACGGGGGCAGGACCGGGACGCGTCCGGGCACGAGCGTGAGTCCTCGGATGACCGCCATGAGGGCGAACGGCGGGAGAATCGGGAATCCCCGGAAAAGGGAGAGCAACACGATAAAAGGCCGGGGCTTGAAAAAGGTCGCGAGTTTGAAAGGTTTGATAAACCCGAAAAGATCGACACCCCGGAAAAGACTGAATTGCCAGAAAGGCCTGAAAGTGTGGAAGGAAGAGATGATTAAGAATGGTGTGCGAACGATCACGCTGGCCCCTCTCGGGGCCGCATTTTTTGCCTTGGCCGCGTTGGCGGCAGAGGCCGCTGAACCTGCCCGCTACAGCCTCACCGCCGGCATGGATTACAGCTCGGGCAAGTATGGCGCCAACAGTGACACCGATATCTGGTATGTGCCGGTCCGGTTCAAATATGAACGCGGCCCCTCCACCGTAAAGCTGACGGTGCCCTACCTGCGCATCACCGCCCCTACCGGCGGTACCGTGATCGGCTACGACGATGATGGTCGGCCGATCTACTCGGGTGGCACCGGCGGACGCAGCACGGATGAAGGGCTGGGCGACCTGGTGCTGGCGTATACCTATAGCCTGTTCGATAAGCCGCGCGGCGGCTTTCTGGTCGACCTCGGGGCCAAGGTCAAGTTCGCCACCGCCGACGAACAGAAGGGGCTGGGCAGCGGCAAGAACGATTATGGTGTATTCACGGATGTTTACTACCTGGCGGGTGCGGCGACGCCGTTCGCTACGGTCGGCTATCGCGTCCTCGGCGAACCGGCCGGCATTGAACTGCGCAACGTCTGGCAGTCCACCCTGGGCCTGGCTTACAGGATTTCCGACCGCGACAGCACCGGCGCGATGTGGGATTGGCGCCAGTCCAGCTCGGCGGCTGGTACCAGCATGAGCGA
>Ga0265297_10009057_pt1 | contig 13025 bp, 20 predicted proteins | sample Munlanlwell13791_FD_192502 | JGI IMG/M metagenome (GOLD analysis project Ga0265297, IMG submission 192502) | Leachate microbial communities from a municipal landfill in Southern Ontario, Canada - Leachate well 137-91 | ecosystem: Engineered > Solid waste > Landfill > Unclassified | place...
ATCAGATAATGAATATTCTTTATAAATTACATCTTGCGTTCTATGATCAGGCAATGCTCTAAAATATGTTATTTCATGACCATGAAGATTATTCATCATGAAACTCAAATCTTTTTGTAATTTTATTGCAGGATTTTGTTTATAAGGATTATAACTGAATGGTTTTGATCTAACTGGATATAAATTATTTCCTTTTTCTCTTGCATATGCTATCGGAAACGGTTTCCAATTTTGCCATTTATCTTCATGTTCGTTCCAATCTAAAGACAAAGATCGTATTGCTAACAAACCTGCCGTAAGCATCGTATATTTAAATTCAATATAGAATGTTTTATATTCAACATATCTAATATAATGATTCAAATTTATTGTAGATAATGCAATCCAATCAGACCAAGTTTGATCATCTACACCCCATCGAAATTCTATTTTATATGTACCAGAATATAATGTAACATCTTCATAGAAAGCAGTAAATGATTGAATATTATAATACTTTTCATTTGAAGATATGATTATAAAATCACCTTCTGATGTTATTGTAAATAAAACTGGATCATAATTAGACAAAAATGTTTTTGATGCAAAACACGCTTGAGTCAAAGATAAATATGGTATATCTTGAATTCCGTAAGAAATACCCCAAAATTGAGGATCTATATTACAATTTGACATGAAATAAAAATTTTTATTATATTATTTAATATATATAAAATATAAAATAATTAAAAAATATGAATAAAAACATGAATAAAACATTAAGTTATAATGAGTTTTTTCTATTAATGAAAAAAATATTTCAGAAGATGAAGATGGATATGTTTTAACTGGAACTTATCAAGAATGGGGTGTACGATGGGAAGAATTTAATAAAAAGGATCAAAAAATAATGAAAGAAAAAACATTTGATAAAGAAAAGAAAAGAGATGCATTTGCTGAAAAAATCGAAAAAAAAGATAATTTCGCTGGATTTTATTCTTGGTTAGATCCCAAATAATTATTATTTAAAAATAAACTTTTTAATTTTTAAAGAAAAATATGCGATGTAATATAAAAAATTTTTTTAAAAAAAGATATTATAGAATATATCAAAAACATGAACCAAGAATAATAACAAAATTTTTATTATTTCCGTTATGTATTAATGGTGAATGTCGTTTATTTGAAACTGTAAAAATAAAACAAACATATTGGAGATATATTACAGTCATGGGTTATGATGTAGATGATTGTGATGATGCAATAGAATATGGTTGGAAAAATGACGCATTTATATAATGCATTTAAATATTTTCTTCTAGTTCTTTTAATTCTAAATAAAGTTCATTTTTATATTTATTTTCTAATTCAATATATGTTGCATGATCAATCTTATTAAGATCACAATAATAATTTATAATTTCATTTTTTGGAATATATTTATTTGTAGCTATTTCTTTTTCTTTCTTCTTTTTTTTAGGACTAATATGATAAAAGCAATTAGGACTTTTTATATATTGTTTAGATAATATTGATTGCCAATACTCCATAGATCCAGATGTACTAATTTTTATTCTACTTATTTCTGCTGCAAGTATAGGATTAATCATAGACATACTTCTATTCAATAGAAAATATGCTTGTGATTTTTCATAATCAGTTGTTTTATTCCAAATATCGTCTTTTCCATTATACATTTTATTTATAGTAAAAAATATATTTGCCATTTTTTATCTTTCAAAATTCATTAATTTTATCTAAAATATTAAAAACATCAGAAGTATCTTCTAAAACTTTTTCAAATTTTGTATTTTCTAATAAATCTATTCTATCAAAAGAATCAGTATTGTATTTATCAATATTTTTTGAATTTCTTAAAAAATCATCTTGAATATATTTTGGTATAGTTAATTTATTTAAATATGAAAGAGTTATATTTCTATCTAAATTTTTTTCCCATTCATCTTGAGGTATTTTTATTTTTGCTGTTGTTTGCAATTGGACTCTAACGAAGTTTCTCAAAGAATAATTTGTCATTAAATCATGCATATTTATTTCATCAAATCTATCTATAATTTTATTGTATAACTTTTCAGCATGCAATTTTGTTATACGTTTAATTTTATCATTATCATTTTTCCAAGAAAATATAGATGGTATATTATCTCCATCATCACCACATATTGCTTTAAATAATGAAATGTAGGATGGATCTAACTCAACTAATTCAATATTATTCATTGAAGTTTTTATTAAATCTATACCAGATATATTAAATATTTGGTCTAAATCATCACCAAAAACATCTAATACTTTTTCTTCATGATTTTTAATCCAATTAGAAAATCCTTTTTTTGCAATAAATTTTTTTTGTTTAGAATGATTATTAAATATAACAGTAAATACATCATCATTGTAGTCTACTACTTGACTTAAGTCACTATCACCCGTAATTATAATATTATTAGCAGTTTTATGTTCTAAAAATAAATTAGACCATAAATACATTAAATCATCTCCTTCAGCTCCCTGTTGTGATGATATAATTACTCCACGCTCGTCTAGAATTTCTAAAAATTCATCCATGGCAGTGAACATATTACCCCAATCAATATTCGATTCTTTTGTAGATCTATTAGCTTTATATTCTTGATAATATTCTTTTCTCCAACTATGATTATCTTTTGTAAAAATTATTTTATGATATCCTTGAAATCTTCGTAAAGTAGCAACAAAATCAGTTGCAACTTTTCTTATTAATATATTTACTTCTTCCTGATCACTTAAAAATTTTTTTGACTTATTTGATGAATAATTATTAGCAATACACATCGATTTATAAAATAAATAATTTCCATCAAAAATTATGTTGCATCTTTTACTCATTTTAATCTTTCATTACTAAATAGTTATTAATCTTTTATTTTTTTCAATAGTATCATATACAATTTCTGCATTTTGTAAAATTTTATAATTTTTTATAAATTTTTCTCTTTTCATACCTGCTTGCAAACCATTTTCATGTTGAAGAACAAAATCACCTTTTTTATAAAGAGTTCCATCAATATTCATATTTTCTGGTAATTCCGCAGCAGTAACAAATTCTATAGCTATTTTATAATAATCTTTACCATTCAATTCTACCATTTTTAATATCCATTGTTTATATTTTTTTTAAATATTTTGTTTCAAATAAATCATATTCTATTTTTGATCCAGATCCAATAATGACAGGCTGATCAAATTTCACTTTTAATAAATTATTGATTTTACTTTCAACAATACCAGTAACACCAATAAATTGCTTTATATTATTATTAAAACTTTCGTTTTTAGGTAAAAAAACAGAAACCCGAGTACCTTCAATTAAACTAATATTATTCTCAATAATTTTATTTTCTTTTTTATAAGGATTATAAATTATATCTTTTAATGCATTTTTAATATTAGTTCTTTCTATTAATTCTGTTACTGGTTTCATTATTAATGGTAATTAATTTTAAATACAGAATATAAACCGCCATCTTCCATAGCTATTATTTTTGCTTCATCTTTGGTAAAATCAATTTTTTGTTCATATTTTTCAAAATATTCATCACAATTATAATAATATCTAGACAATTCTAAATATTCTTCTTTATCTGCATGAGTTTTTAATTTTACTGGATAACCTAAGTTTAAATTTTTAATAGCTATTGGATCAAATATCCACCATTTATCATCGTATTTAAATTCTACCCAAGCATGTTTTGAATTTACAGTCATTCTCAATTCATCATTATTTAGTTTTAATGCTTGACGTAATTTAAAATAAGTAACAAAAGTACAATTTATTGGATCCATATTAGCAACGGTATTCCATGGATCTATTCGTTTAAGTTTTTTTAATAATGTAAGAATTAAAGGTGGATATCTTTTAGATATATTTTCTAATTCAGATTGTCTTTTTAATAAATCTTTATTTTGTTGTTCAAGCTCTCTTAAACGTTTTTCACGTATACGTGTTGCTCTATTTTTTCTTTCTTGATCTGTCACTATTTTATAATTATTTTTAATTAATAGTAGTTGTTCCCATCGATGCTAAAACAGATTCGTATGCATTAGCAACATTATATACTATTAATCCTAACGTATTTATTTGTTGTTGTATAGATAAAATATTTTTTGATATATCATGTATTTCATTTTTTATTGATACTGGAAAAGCATTTTCCAGTGCAATCTCTTGCTTTTCTTGATGTAATAATATATTATATTGATTCCATAAACACCAAGATTCATGATGTATATTTTGTCCATCCAATTCACAACTACAATGAGGACATGTATTCAAAGAAGTTGTATGAAATGACAATATTTTTTCTAATATTTTTACTTTTTCTAATAATAAATCTTTTGTCATGTTTATTTACCTATTTAAATTATTCAACTATATATAAATGGAGGATTAATCCCCCATTTGTGTTTAAATAGTTTTTGTCGTATCAGTAACTTTTATTGAATCAATAACTTTTATTGAATCAATAATTTTAAACGGCATAAACATATTAACAGTACCATTATTCAATTTTGTACTGTCTTCTTTTAAATTTGCTTCAGTTTTCTTCTCTCCACAGCTAATCAACACAATACAAATAGCTGTAATAAAACAAAATAGACGTTTCATAAATAATACCTTCTTTTAATTTTAAAAAGTGCATTTTGCACATAATTTATATATTTTTATTTTAATTTTTTTATATCTTGTATCAATTCTTGTATATCTTTTTCATATAATAAATTATTATCTAAATATATAGCATATAATTCTATCTCATCGTTTTTTTTATTAAAAGACCAACAATAACATTTATAAAATTTTTCATTAAAAAATATTTCCCAATATTTTGGATTCGTCTTTAATGATGAAACTATTATATTAGTTTTTTGCTTTGCTATACTTAAAAAATGTTTTTCAATTGGTACTTGTTTTTTCATTAAATGTTATTTTTTTTAATTCATTTTTTATATTTACTTTTGATATGGTTTCAAATTTACTAAAAAAATAACCACTAATAAATATTCGTTCAAAAGACAATATATTTGTTAAAAAATCTATTCTACCAGTATTTCTCATAGCTGGGCTATAAATATTATATTCTTTTTTTATTAAATTAGCATAACTTTTATAAAATATTTTTTCAGTGCCAAGTATAGATAAATCTATATCTCTAATTAAATACATTGCTTTTAATATATCTTCACTATCAATAAAATTCACGTCACTTCCATCTTCATAAAATTTTGTTGATAAAATTAATTTACAAACTTCATCAACCATATTTGTATCAATTATTAATCTAGATAATATTATTTTAGCATATGCAGCTGATGCTTCTTCTGAAGTAGTTAATACAACATCATAAACTATATCATGTAATAATATTGCTAACTTTAATATATTTGTTATTCTATGATTTTTTAATAAAAATTGATGTTCATTATTTGAATTTATATTATAATATGTATAGTTATAAAGTTGTTCTAAACAAAAATTTATATGTGATAAATTATGATATTTTCTTTTTGAATATCTTTTTATAATATCAATAAAAATATCATAAAGTGTTTCATACTCAATATCTGTTTCACAGTCAAATCTCAATTCATCAAAAATTATGTTTATATATTTATATCTTTCAAGTTTAGACATTATTATATTTAATTTATCTATTCTTTTCATAATAAATTATATTATTTTTTTACTAAAACATCTGCGGCATAACTAGCAACACATCCGTCTGGTTTAGCATAAACATCAAATCCAAAAGATAATAAATAACCAACTGCAGATTGATATAACTGATTACTTTTATACTCTGCATCTGGATTTAAATCTAAATGAACTTCTATTTTTTTATTTATTTTATTGAATATTTCTTGTGAAATAATTCGAGTTAATTCAACTTCATGCCATAATCTTTCCCACAAAGATATTTTTCGCATTTTTATTTTTTGTTTAAAATAAATTAAATGTGCGCCTTTACAATAAGATACTGATTTTATTCCATCTTTATTTATATTATTAATACTTGGATAAAATAAAGAAATAACAGTTACATATGATAAAGACCTATTATATTTTTGTGAATCTGTTCCAACAATAATCTTACCATCCATGTTTTGTTGCAACCAATTTTCTATATATGTAATAGTATCATTTAAATCACCAATACATTCTGCATTTTGAAATTTTTTAAATATAAAATCTTCTTTTTTTAAAAATTGTTCCATTATATACTATATCTTATTATTTGATTAATCCCACCAATTTAATGATTTAGAAAACATATCAAAAAATATTTTCATATCTAATTCTATTTGTTCTTGTTCATATATACGATTTTTATTATGCAAATCAATCATTTCGGAGTCCGTCACGTCATCTTTTTCATTATTAATGATGTCATATAAACTAATTTTATTTAAATATTGTTTAAACTCCACCGTTGAATAATCATCATCATTTAACCTTTGAAGTGCATCCTTACAAGTTTTTATTTCTTTAGAAATACGTTCTGCTTCGACACAATGCGTTTTATTAGACTTAAAATAAATTTCCATTAATTCTAATTTTTTCAACATTATATCATATAACCAAGCGTGATCCCATTGTCTATCATTCCATATTATTTTAAACCAAATTTTTAAGTTTTTAAATCCAGTTATAAGTTCCCATGGAAAATTAGAAATATTATTAATAATAGTTCTTGTTTTAAAACTTAAGTCAAGTTTATTGTTTAAAATATCGCCTAAAAGAAACATTGTATTACCTATAATTATTTTAAAATAGAATACATATTATTATTTATTTTTAATAAATACAATCCATCAGAATAATTTGTTAAGTCAATAATATTATTATATGTATTAATAACTTTATTTCCTAATATATCAAAAAGTATTATATTATTTATTTCATTATTGTTTTGAACAATTATTAAATTATTTTGTATATAAAATTCTTTAGAATCTTTAATTTCACTTATTCCATTTGGTAATGGTTCTTTAATTTTAAATGATTTTATATCTGACCAATTACTAAATAGATTAGTTTCAGCTACAGTTCTAATTCGCCAATAATATATTTTATTATATTGTAATTTAATATCCTGTAATTGATATTTAATTGAATATTCTTTATTTGGAATATCCTTAATATATGCAACTAATGATGATTCTTCAATTGTTCCATTGTATATGTCATTAGCAACTTGTAATTCATAAGTAATTTCATTTTCATCATAACATATATCTTTTGGCATTTTATACCATGTAAATATTGGATTACTATCAATTTCCATTTTATCCTTGGGATAATTACCAGTTACTGATATGGGAGTACCCTTAATATCAAAATAATTATGAGTTTCATCTGATATTAATGGTTTTTTACTATCAGCTATTTTAATAGTGATTTGCTTACAAGAACTAAAATTATCAATAATATATTTATACTTTTTATTTGAATCAGCCACAGTTGCTATTAAATGTTCTTTAGTACTATCTTTAATAATATAATAAATATTTACTTTATCGATAGAGTTAGAGTACCAAGTAATATCTATCGTATCACCATTGTTATGTGTTATATAATTATTTAATGATTCTGGTATAATTAAACGTATATATTTATCAGAATATTCTTTTAGAGGAGACTTCTCTGCATAATCTCTAATGAATTTTGCTGGTTTTTCTAAAAATTCCATTTTAGAAGTCCAACCATTTATTTCTCTACAATAACTCATGATTGAACCAGAAGCAATAATTTTTTGTTGGTTTTCATTCAAACAACCACCTTGTATACCTTCATCTAAGGCGCACGTATCAATTGGTGGATCCCAATAACAACTATGAGTATGAGGACAATTAAAATTATGTCCTAGCTCATGAGCTACCGTAAATACATCATATGTAAATGAATATGCTGGTAATGTATAAGTCCCAAGAATAGAACTGGCTGCATAACCCCATCCACAATGTACACCTATCCAATTATTAAAAGATCCGCCATTTATTGCATCATAATTACCTACACCACCTTGACCACCAATTGTAAGAAAGTGTACTAAATTTGGTTCTACTTTTAAATTATTTGTTTTCCAATATGTTCGCCCATTAAGTAATAGAGTGTTGGGATTACCTGCACAGTTGTACGGATCTGTTTTAGTCCATATTTTTAGAAAAGAAATGTTAAATGTAATATTAATTTCTTTCTCATAAATAAAACTAACCATTGAAAATAGATTAATTACATAATTCTTAATCGCATTAGTATCTTTATTAAATGCAGTATAAAATTCTTTTGTAGTTTCTACAGCTATATTACAAACTAATAACTTATTAGATAATATATGATTAAATTTTGATTTAATTTCTTTATATATTGATTCAGATTCTTCAGAGTAACATTCAAAATGTAAATCATCTGTTGTTTCTTCTTTAGTTAAAATTGTATTATCTTTTGATAAAATATTATAACAACTACCATCACTTTTAATAACTCGACAATAAGTATCATTATTAATAATTGTAAAAAACACTTCAGATCCTGGATCAGAGTCAATATAACCCACATATCTAATAACATTAATTGTATTATCATCAATGAATTGAGTGTTTACTTTATCTAATGTGATATTCAATTCATTATTACCATTGTCATTTAAAAAATGGCTTAATTTAAGTCTAGACTGATTCTTTAATTGTTCAATATTTGAACTTGAATATACACCAACATTATTATATTTAAATAACATATTGTTTTTAGTGTACAGCGTTGTAATGCTTACAAATAGCATTAATACAATTATCAAAAAACTCTTCATTTCAAAATCCTTTATATCAATAAAACAAAAAAACTTTAGCGGAGATGGTAGGATTCGAACCTACATGTCCTTTTGCAAGGGCGACATCTTAGCAGGATGCTGGTTTACCATTTCACCTCACATCTCCAAATAATACTCCAAATAATAAAATTTCATATGTAAAAATTTTATTATGTAAATATAACACTTTTTTCCCACATAAAAAATTAATTTACATTAATTATTTTATATTTTAATTAAAGACTTTTTCATCCATATCGCATTTTCTTCATCACTATAATTTTGAAAATCTATATATTCTCTGCGTTTATACCATTCATACATCCAAACATCTTTTTTTACCCATAAACAAGATGTATTTGCTCCAAGACAAATTCCTATATTTTCTCGAATTTTTTGTAATTTTGTTCCCAATCCTTGTTTTCTAAATTTATATTCTACACTAAGATTATCTAAATAAACTGTTGGATTATCATCATGGTACCAATAAATTCTACCAAATGCTTTACCTTCTTTTTCCATAATTAATATGGCATTACCCCAAGTTTCAGATAAAATATGCGAAATATAATTGTCAGGAATACTTTTTATTGCTATTGGAATTTTATTACTCAATTTGCTTTTCATTATAAACCATTTAATTTATAATTATCTTAAAATATTTAATTAAATTAGATAATAGTTGTACTTAAATTTTCGCTCTTTCTCTAACTTCTAAAAAGCTGTAATCTTTCAAAAGAACACCATTTTTAAATACTGTAATTAATTCATCTTTATGTTCTGACCATATTGGAACTGTATCATATTCATCATGAGAAATTTTTATAAGTTTTAATCTTCCTTTTTTTGATATTTTGCCAGGATCAGTAATAGGATTTTTAAAAACAAATGTATCTTCACCATTTATTACAGCAGAAGAACATTTAAAAGCAAATTTTTGTGTATCTCTATCCATTTTTTGTAAAAGTGCACCACCAGAACCAAATGAAATATTTTCTGCGGCCCATTTATTTTCTTTTAAAACTATTAAAATTTCTAATATAGAATCATAATTTACCCCATCACCTTGAATAATTCGAATATGAGGATCTAAAACTTTATAACCTTTTTGGTTAACACTATAACCAAATTGATCACCAAGAATGTTAATAACTTTTAATACTACATCAGCTGGATTACCAGAATCTGGTCTAACAACTAATACACCATCTCTATTTAATATTTTTTCTCTAAGTTCTTCACCCCAAAGATGCCAACAAGCATTATAAATATCAAATGAATCAGAAACACATGCAATAGTTCCAGTTGGATATATTTCAAGCATATTTCTAAAGGCATCTACTTCATTTTCTTTTCCCCATGAAGTAATAGTTGAATGTTCAGAAGCTGGAATTGAAAATGCAGGGCATGTACTTGAGTTATAATATTCCATAATTAATTCCAAAGCAGATATAGTATCTGTTCCCATAAAATTAACTAAATGTGCTGATCCTCCAATGGCAGAAGATTCAATACTAGAACTTCCTCTAAATCCAAAGTCATGTAATTTAAATAAAATATCACGATCTGGATCTATTGATCCTGTTTCTTTCAAATATTTTAAAATATTCTTTTTAATTTCTCTTGATTGAGTTGCAACAGTGCATGGGTACCAAACTTGAGACAATATAGTCTCTAAATAATTTGTAAGCCAAAAACATTCAGGATCTGTATTTTCAATTGTCATTAATACATTTTTAACACCAACAACAGTACCTTCTGGTACAGCTTTAATAATAACGGGTAAACATCCATTGTGCTTTTCTAAAATATATTCCCAACGTTTTCTCCATTTCGTTGTATCAGACAAGTTTAAGTGTGCTGTTATAAGTGATTCAGCTTTATCTATTTTTTCTTTTGTTACAACCTGTCCAACTAATCTTTTTTTAAGAATATATTGTAATCCATAAAAAACTATTTCTCTAAATCTGCCACCTCTAGATTCAAAATAAGAATAAATTTGTTGTGTGTTCGGCGGATATTGCTCAGCATGAGAAATTTTGTAACTATCTGTTGATAAAATTATTGAAAAATCTTGCATTATAGTACCTTTTATAAATTAAACATTTTTTGTAATAAAATTATCATCATATATTTATGCTCATCAACAATATCATCTAATTTAATAGAATCTAAATTAAACCAACGAAGTTCAGATATATCATCTGACGGTTCTGGTCTTCCAAAAATATAAGTTGCGATATATAATGTTGATATGATTTTTGTTTCTTCATTTTTATAGCGCCAATCATCAATTTTTGATGACATGATATATTTTAAATCATCAACTTCAAGTTTTGTTTCTTCATGAACTTCTCTTTTAGCAGCATGTTCAAAAGACTGATCAGTTGGATCAACAAAACCACCGACAAATCTATATTTAGATTCATTTGGCTTTTTAGCTAATAAAATTTCTTTTTCTTTAATTATAGCAATGTCAACTGTTGGATGTACAGTCGGATACTGATTATAGGCAGCATAAATAACACCAGCTCTAAAATCGGGAGAAGATTTTATTTCTTCACTTACATTTTTTCTAGATTCAGTACCAGAAGTATAATATTTTTGTTCAACTTCTTGTATTTTAAATATACCACAATAATATGGTATAAAGCTGTCTCTTGAACCATATAATATAACATCATCAATTGGATATATTTCTTTAATTTTTTCATCAATATTTTTTGACCAAATAATGTCACTTCGTTTATCTTTCAAAGGTAAAATAGTTATTTGTTTATAATGTTTTACAATCATTGCTTTTCTAGTTACAAAATCTAAAGGATTATTTTTTGTAACTAATGAATTAGATATACCTAGAAATATAATTACTTTTGAATGTTTTGTAATTACATGATTAATTAATTCAATATGACCTTCATGCAATTCATGAACCTGAAAACGCCCAATTATAACTCCTACTGACATTATTTATCTTTCTTAGTGTTTAACCAATATTTTATTACATGTTCATGCAATGATTCTATATTTTTAACATTATCTAATATTGCTTGTAAATGATTGATATCTAATGATTTTATTAAAAAATAATGAAGTTTTACATTGCCTTCTTTTCCTCTTGTACCCCAAACTAATTTATTTATTATTTCATCAAAAGTTGAATTTACAGTTAAAACAAGCTCTTCGTATAAATTAACATCTTTAACACTTCTACGTACATAGTAAGTTCCGCCATCAACAGAAATAGAAGTACAATTACATGTTTCAAAATCATGTCGTTCTTTAGATACTACTATTTCATTGCATATTTTACAATATGCTGCATTTTGAATTATCGTATTCATAAAACTATTTCCAAATTAAATTTAAAATAATATTTAATATAATCAATTTTTCTTAAATAAAAAAATAATTTTAAAAAAAGCCATGTCATTATTGACATAGCTTAAAAATTATCTATTTAAAATATAAAACCATCCCGGTCCCTTATTCATTAATCTCATTAAAACACATTCATCTGGTGTTTTTTCATCATTTAATAAATTTAAAGTTTGGTTATCCCAACCATTTTGTTTTAAATTAAGAAGAACTTTTTTATTAATATTGAGTTTACCATCATTAAAATAAATATTTGCTTCTGGATCATTTGTAATATGACCCAATGTACTAATATTTAAATAAATTTGATTGTTTATTAATTTTGTTTCCATTGTATTACTCATTCTATAACAGTTTTACCAAATATAATTTCATTTGTAATTAAATTTATAGTATCTATTTCCTTAACTATATAAATATTGTTATGTTGAAATTCTTCTAACCACATACTCATACATTTAGTTCTAGATCCTCTAAATATAATATCTTCTTGCTTAGAAGATTTAATTATAACATGATCTCCATTTAATTTTAAATCTTCATTTATTTTTTGAAAATCTTGTTCTATACTATTTACTTTTTTTCTATTATTGGGCTAATCATATTAAAAATCAATTGATCTACAATATCTTCCAACTTATCTACAATTTCTTCTTCAGTCATTATGTTATTTTAATTTAGTTAATAAATAATATTTTAAATATACATAAAAAATAGATGAGTGTATTGTAAGTACACTCATCTAGTAAAATTAGTTTATACTAATTTCTGTCTAGCAAACAAAATTAACTCTAAATTTAT
>Ga0265297_10009058_pt1 | contig 13022 bp, 10 predicted proteins | sample Munlanlwell13791_FD_192502 | JGI IMG/M metagenome (GOLD analysis project Ga0265297, IMG submission 192502) | Leachate microbial communities from a municipal landfill in Southern Ontario, Canada - Leachate well 137-91 | ecosystem: Engineered > Solid waste > Landfill > Unclassified | place...
GGCTCCTCGACATACTGGCCGGCCAGTATGTCGAGGAGCCGCGCATCATGCTCGATTGCTCGCTCGAGCGCGATGGCGACCTGATGTTCCACATGTACGCCTTCAACGACGCCGTGGTGAGCAAGGGCGCCATGGGCCGGCTGATCGAGTTCGAGGTCTACATCGACAACAAGTTTGTCTACAGCCAGCGCGCCGACGGCCTGGTGGTGGCCTCGCCGACCGGTTCCACCGCCTATGCCCTGTCGGCCGGCGGGCCGATCCTGCACCCGACCCTGGAGGCCTTCGTGCTGGCGCCGATCTGCCCGCATACCCTGTCGGCGCGGCCGATCGCGGTGAACAGCCGGTCCGAGATCGAGATCAACCTGATCCACGCCGATGACTGCCGGGTCCACTTCGACGGCCAGAACCACCGCGACATCCAGGTCGGCGACCGGGTGGTCATCCAGCGCGCCCGCAATGCCGTGCGCCTGCTGCAACCGATGGACCACAACTATTACGATACCCTGCGGCAGAAGCTGCGCTGGGGGGAAAAGCTCTGATGCTGCTGGGTTTGTCGATACGCGATTTCGTTCTGGTCGACCGCCTCGACCTGGAATTCGCCTCCGGTTTCTCCGTGCTGACCGGCGAGACCGGTGCCGGCAAGTCCATCCTGCTCGACGCCCTGCAGCTGGCCCTGGGCGAACGGGCCGAGTCCGGCGTGGTGCGCGAGGGCGGCGAGCGGGCCGAGGTGACGGCCAGCTTCGCGGTCACGCCGGCCTTGGCCGCGTGGCTGGCGGAGAATGACCTGGAAGGCGACGACGACACCTGTCTGCTGCGCCGCGTGGTCGAGGCGGGCGGGCGTTCCCGCGCCTTCGTCAACGGCCGGCCGGTGACCCTGGGCCAGCTCAAGGAGGCGGGCGAATTCCTGGTCGACATCCACGGCCAGCATGCCCATTACTCCCTGCTGCGGCCCGGCGTGCAGCGCCAGATACTCGATCAGTACGCCGACGCAACCGGGCTGGCCGTGCGCGTGGCCGATGCGCATCGGCACTGGCGCGGGCTGGAAAAGGCCTGCCGCGAGGCGGAGGCCCATGCCGCCGAGGCGGCCGAGGAGCGTGAGCGTCTGCACTGGCAGGTAGACGAACTGGCCGCGCTGGCCTTTGGCGCCGATGAATGGGGTCCGCTGCAGGATAGCCATCGTCGCCTGGCTCATGCCGCCGAACTGCTCCAGGGCGCTCAGCAGGTGGTCGCCATGATCGACGACGAAGGCCAGGGCGTGACCGGCCAGTTGCGCGCGGCCCATGGCCGCCTAGTCGCACTGGCCGGGATCGACGGCAGCCTGAACGACACGGTGGCGATGCTCGACAACGCGCTGATCCAGGCCGAGGAGGCCATCCGCGAACTGAACCACTATGCCGAACGGGTCGACCTCGATCCCGAGGCCCTGGACCAGGCCGAGGCGCGCATGGCCCAGGTCAGCGACGCCGCGCGCAAGTTCAGGGCCCGCCCGGAAGAACTGCCCGACCTGCTCGACGAGGCGCGCGCCCGGCTGGCCGAGCTGGAGCGCCTGGCCGATCCGGTTGGCCTGCGCAAGTCGGCGGAGGCGGCCCGCGCCGCCTACCTGAAGCTGGCCGAAGATCTCAGCGGCAAGCGCAGCAAGGCTGCCACTCGGCTGGCCAAAGCGGTGACCGAGGCCATGCAGCGACTGTCGATGCAGGGTGGCCGTTTCGAGGCGGCGCTGGCGTCATGCGAACCGGAGGCGACCGGCCTGGAAGCGGTCGAATTTCAGGTCGCCCCCCATGCCGGCCAGGGCTTGAAGCCGCTGGCCAAGACTGCCTCCGGCGGCGAGCTGTCGCGTATCGGCCTGGCCCTGCAGACCATACTGTCGGAAAACGCCGGCGCCCCGACCCTGATCTTCGACGAGATCGATGCCGGCATCGGCGGCGGCGTAGCCGAGATCGTCGGCCGCCTGCTGGCGGAACTGGGCAAGAAGCATCAGGTCCTGTGCGTGACCCACCTGCCTCAGGTCGCCGCCGGTGCGACGGGACATTTCCGGGTCAGCAAGGAGACCGTGGCCGGACATGCGCTCAGCCGCGTCGCCGCGCTGGGCCGGGACGAACGGGTGGAGGAGGTCGCCCGCATGCTGGGCGGCGTGACGATCACCGAGACTACCCGCAGGCACGCCGAGGAGATGCTTCAAAGTCAGTGACAAGGTGATAAGTGACAGGGTGACATGGTCGGCCGCCCCTGGGTGGTTCTGTCACTCGTCACTCGTCACTTTGTTCCCGCCTTTATGCGGGCAATCTTCCTTGGTGCACTCGACGTACAGGTACAGGCTGTGGTCGTGGATCCTGAAGCCGCGGTCGGCGGCGATCTTCTTCTGCCGACGTTCGATCTCGGGGTCGTAGAACTCTTCCACGCGGCCGCACTGGATGCACAGAAGATGGTCGTGGTGGCTGCCCTTGTTGATCTCGTAGACCGCCTTGTCGTCGTCGAAACGATGGCGGACCAGGATGCCGGCCTGCTCGAACTGGGTCAGCACGCGATAGACCGTGGCCAGTCCGACGTCCTCATGGTCGGCCAGCAGCATCTTGTAGACATCCTCGGCCGATAGGTGGGATTGGTCGGTGTCCTCGAACAACGACAGTATCTTGCGTCTCGGTCCGGTGACCTTCAGGCCCAGACTTTTAAGCTGCTCTCCGCTGGTCATGGTGTGCTCTTGTTAGGCTGCCGCGTTATCATAGCAAGGCTTACTCCTATGGTTCACCCATGATGACAAAATTGGTAATTGCCTCCTTGCTCCTGATCTCCCTCTCCGGCTGCGGCAGTTGGGGCCAAACGATCGACAAGCTCAATCCCATCGACAGCATCAAGCCATACAAGATCGAGGTGCAACAGGGCAACCTGGTCACCCAGGAGATGCTGGCCAAGCTGAAGCCGGGCATGACGCCGTCCCAGGTGCGCTTCGTGCTGGGTACCCCGCTGATCGTCGACCCTTTCCGCAAGGACCGTTGGGACTATGTTTACCGGCTCCAGAAAGGCAACACGATGACGCAACAGCGGCACATCACGGTATTGTTCGAGAACGACAAGCTGATCGGCATCGAGGGCGATGTCGTGCCGGCGGCCGAGCCGGAGCCGGCCGGCCAACCCGCGGCAGCGGCCAAAACAGAAGAGCCGGCCAAGCCATGAGCCTGAATGTCGTCATTGCCGGCGCCTCCGGGCGCATGGGCCGCTCCCTGCTGGAAGCGGTCGTCGCCGCGCCGGACATGCGCCTCCATGCCGCCCTGGAACGCACCGGCAGCCCCTTTCTGGGTCGCGATGCCGGCGAACTGGTCGGCGCGCCGGTCCAGGCGGCCGTCGTCGAGGATATGGATGCGGCCCTGCAGGGCGCCCACGCCTTGATCGATTTCACCCGGCCCGAGGCCACCCTGGCCCACATCGAGGCCTGCCGCAGGCACCAGGTCGCGCTGGTGATCGGCACCACCGGTTTTGATGAAGCCGGCAAGGCAGCCATCGCCGCCGCCGCCAGGGATATTCCCATCGTCTTCGCACCCAACATGAGCGTGGGCGTCAACCTGGTGTTCAAGCTGCTCGACATGGCCAGCCGGGTGCTCAACGAGGGCTACGACATCGAGATCATCGAGGCCCATCACCGGCACAAGGTCGATGCGCCGTCCGGCACCGCCCTGCGCATGGGTGAAGTGATCGCCAATGCCCTCGGTCGCGACCTCAAGGACTGCGCCGTGTACGGCCGCGAAGGCGTCACCGGCGAGCGCCAGGCGTCCACCATCGGCTTCGCCACCGTGCGCGGCGGCGACATCGTCGGCGACCACACCGCCCTCTACGCCACGGTCGGCGAGCGGGTCGAGATCAGCCACAAGGCCTCCAGCCGGATGACCTTCGCCAACGGCGCCCTGCGCGCGGCGCGCTTCCTGGCCGGCAAGCAGAGCGGCCTGTTCGACATGCAGGACGTGCTCGGGCTGCGCTGAACGCTCATCGTAGGAGCGCCGCTTGTGGCGCGAATGGGTGTTCGGCCCGCACACTGGCCTCCTACAGCCATTCCGCGTCCCACCATGGATATTCGCTCACGTTGTGGCATAGCCCGGCGCGTACCGGATTGGCGACGATATAGCGTGCAATGGCCAGGACGTCCTCATCCTTGCGCAAGGCATGGTCGTAGAACCCGGCCTGCCAGACCGGACTGCCGCTTGCATCCAATATCTGTTTCAAGCCATGGCTGCCGGCGGATTTGAAACGGTTGATCGTCGCGGAAAGCGTGGCCCGCTCGCCCAGGGTCAGCAGCCAATGCAGGTGGTCGGGCATCAGCACCCAGGCATGCGAATGCAGCCAACCCAGTTCATGCATCGAGCGCATGACCGCAATAACCCGGCGGGCGGCCGATAGACCGGAAAAATTTGGCGCACGGCCATGCGTGGCCATCATGACATGGTAGACCTGCCCCGGTATCGATACCCGTCCGACGCGTAATCTGGATTGCTCGGCCATGACCGGGATAATAAGACCAAACACGTAGGCGCGCCGCTGGCGGCGCGAACCGGTGTTCGGCCCGACCAGCGGGCCTCCTACATATCACCTCTTGAAAGAGTGCCATGCCGGCCCCAGATACGGGGCCGGTTTCGTTTTTATGGATTGGAAAATGACTGAGAACGTCAAGGAAACCCTGGGCTTCCAGGCCGAGGTCAAGCAACTGCTGCAACTGATGATCCACTCCTTGTATTCGCACAAGGAGATCTTTGTCCGCGAGCTGTGCTCCAACGCCGCCGACGCGGCCGACAAGCTGCGCTTTGAGGCGCTCAACGATGGCGCCCTGTACGAGGACGCGCCCGACCTGAAGATCTGGATCCAGTCCGACAAGGCGGCCAGGACCCTGACCATCCGGGACAACGGCATCGGCATGAACCGGCAGGAGGTGATCGAGCACATCGGCACGATTGCAAAATCCGGCACCAAGGAATTCTTCGGCAAGCTGACCGGCGACCAGCAGAAGGACGCCCAGCTGATCGGCCAGTTCGGGGTCGGCTTCTATTCCGGGTTCATCGTCGCCGACAAGATCACCCTGACCACCCGCCGCGCCGGCCTGACCCAGGAGCATGGCGTGCGCTGGGAGTCCGACGGCGCCGGCGAGTACAGTCTGGAGACGGTCGAGAAGGCAGGCCGCGGCACCGAGATCGTCCTGCACATGAAAGAGGACGAGAGCGAGTTCCTGGAGGAATGGCGCATCAAGGCGGTGATCCGCCAGTATTCCGACCACATCGCCATCCCCATCGCGTTCGTCAATGAAAAAGGCGAGGAAGAGACGATCAACAAGGCCAACGCCTTGTGGGCGCGCTCGAAGAACGACATCACGGAAGAGGAATACAAGGCCTTCTACCAGCACGTCGGCCACGACTACGAGGATCCGCTGGCCTGGACCCACGCCCGGGTCGAGGGTCGCCAGGACTACACACTGCTGCTCTACGTGCCGGCCCACGCCCCGTTCGATCTCTGGGACCGCGAGGCCAAGACCGGGGTGAAGCTGTATGTGAAGCGCGTGTTCATCATGGAGGACGCCCGCAAGCTGATGCCGGCCTACCTGCGCTTCATGCGCGGCGTGATTGACGCCGCCGACCTGCCGCTCAACGTCTCGCGCGAGATCCTCCAGCAGACCAAGGACATGGAGATGATCCGGGCCGGTTGCGTGAAGAAGGCGCTGGACCTGCTCGACGACCTGGCCGAGAACCGCAAGGACGACTACGCCAAGGTCTGGGAGCACTTCGGCGAGGTGCTCAAGGAGGGCGTCGGCGAGGATCACGCCAACAAGGAACGCGTCGCCCGGCTGCTGCGCTTCCGCAGTACGGCCAGCGACGAGGCGACGGTGTCGTTCGCCGACTATATCGGCCGCATGAAGGAAGGCCAGGACAAGGTCTACTACATCACCGCCGACAGCCTGACCGCCGCCAAGGCCAGCCCGCACCTGGAGATCTTCCGCAAGAAAGGCATCGAGGTCCTGCTCCTGACCGACCGGGTCGACGAATGGGTCGTCACCCACCTGTTCGAATTCGACGGCAAGTCGCTCGCCAGCGTGGCCCGGGGCGACCTCGACCTGTCCGCCGTGAAGTCGGAGCAGGGCGACCAGGAAGAAGAGGCACCCAAGACCGAGGAGGCCAAGGCCCTGATCGAGCGGATGCAGGAGGCCTTGAAGGACGACGTCAAGGAGGTGCGCGTCAGCGCCCGCCTGGTCGATTCGCCTGCCTGCCTGGTGGCCGGCGAGCAGGACATGAGCGGCCACCTGGCCCGCATGCTCAAGGCCATGGGCCAGGATGCGCCGGAATCGAAGCCCATCCTGGAGATCAACGTCGGCCACGCCCTGGTCAAGCGCCTGGACGGCGAGGAGGGCGAGCGCTTCGGCGACTTGGCCCGTCTGGTGCTCGACCAGGCGGTGCTGCTCGACGGCGGCCAGTTGAGCGATCCGGCCGGCTTCGTCAAGCGGATGAACGCGCTGCTGGGGGCTTGAGCCCCCAGCAGCGCCTGCCCGCTGCCCGGGGGCTCAGCCCCCGCTGCTGCCCCCTTCGGCGATCTGGTAGTCGATGAAGAAGTGCAGCAGCAGGACATCGTCGTCGTCCAGGCGATGGAATTCGAGCCCATATCTGGGCCGTTCACCCTCGAACACGTTGCGGATATCCGCTTCCAGGGTGAGCTTGCGGTTGACCTCGGACAGGTGGACGGGCAGGGTGACACGCACGGTTTCGCCGGCGGCGCCCAATGGCCCGTCGGCCTCCACCAGGGCGCCGTGCAGGCTGAGATCGAGGAAAGTGATCGCTACGGTGGTGGCGTCGGCCTTCTCGGCCTCGCTTGCCAGTTGCAGCTTGATCCGGGGCGAGCGGCGCACCCGCCTGGCCTCGACCGATTCCGGATAGGAAAAGTGGGCATAGGGGTAGGGATGCGCCCGCGGCTTCAGCAGCCGCGCGACGAAGGCATAGATATGGCTGCCGGTCAGGGTGCGGAAGACGTACTCGCCGTTGAGGCGCATCCACATACCCTCATGGTCGATGATGGGCAGGGTGAACAACACGCTGGCGTCCTTGACGGCGCCCATGTAGCGGACCCCGTAATGGGTCGTCTCGGCCGTGCCCACCGCCTGCATCTGCAAGGTGTCCCCGACCTTGAGACGGATGCTGTCGAAGCTGACGACCTGTCGTTCTGCAGGGGTGTCTGGCATGTTCTGGTCTCGTCGTTGGGCCGGTCCATGCCGGCGGGCGGTAGCGAATTAGGCTAAGGATAGTAAACGGTGGCCGAATTTAATATCGCTCGGCGTGGCCTGGTGCTAGCGGGACGATGGTGGCGGCGGACGTGCGGCAGACGAAGGCCGTTCGGTCAGCCAGATTGGCAGATCGGCCAGTGCCCAGCGGGCGGCGGTGGCGGTCTGGTACAGCGCGGCCAGAAGGCGGTGCAGGTCCATCCGGTTGGTGTCGATTCGGGTCGGTTCGTGGCCGGCCGTGATGATCAGGGCGCAGTGCCGCGAGTCGGCCTGGAAGGTGATGCTGGTGACCAGTATCGGCGGTTGTGCCGCGGCGGCCCCGGCGCTGCGGGTTTCCTTGTTCTTCGCCAGGGCGGGCAGGCCTTCCGGGCTGTCGGCCAGGGCCTCCCCATGTTCAAGGGCGATCCGCTGACCGGCCGGCAAGGCGTTCGGGATGTCGCCGCCGGGCACGCTCTTCTCCAGGATCTCGCACATCGGCCGCAGCAGGCCGGAAAGCAGGCGCCGGGTCAGCCAGAACCGGGCACCGGCACTGCTGGACAGCCAGATGCGGTCTTCGCTGTCGCTGTAGCCGAAGGTGACCTGGGTCATGCCGGCCTGGCGACGTTGCGCCGGTCGAGATCGCCGAAATGGAGCGGAAATCGGCCCGAACGGTGGTCCTCGAAATAGTGCTCGAGCGTCTTGTGCACGGTGCGGAAGGCGAGCAGGTCCCAGGGAATGTGCGCCTCGTCGAACAGGGCGACCTCCAGGCTTTCCTCGCCCGGGGCGAAGTCGAGGTCGAGCAGGCGGGCGCGAAACAGCAGGTAGACCTGGTCAATGTCCGGCACGTTGATCAGGGTATAGAGATCGTCGATCTCGACCCGGGCGCCGGCCTCCTCCAGGGTCTCCCGCACGGCCCCCTCGGCGGTGGTCTCGCCGTTCTCCATGAAGCCGGCCGGCAGGGTCCACAGGCCGTAGCGCGGCTCGATGGCGCGCCGGCAGAGCAGCACCTTGTCTTCCCAGTAGGGCAGGCAGCCGACCACCATGCGCGGGTTCTCGTAGTGGATGGCGCCGCAGGCGTCGCAGACATAGCGATGCCGGTTGTCCCCGCTGGGGATGCGATGGCTGACGGGCGCGCCGCAGGAGCTGCAGTATTTCATCCGTTGGACAGTAGCAAAAAGGTTTAACCGGCGTCAAAGCGCAGCCACGGACTGGCGGTGTAAAATCCGCCGCAACTATCACAGGGGCGCCCTCATGACCCAGATGCTCTTCCTGCGCGGCGGCGCCGCGTTGTCCGAGTTCCGTATCGCCAAGTTGATCGAGAAGACCGCCGTGCTCGGCGTCGCCGGGATCAGCGCGGAGTTCCGCTATTTCGTCGAGTTGCGCGAGGAGCCGTCGGCCGACGACCTGCGCTTCCTGTGCGAGCTGCTCCAGGCCGAGCCGCACCGGCCGGCGGCCCGGACCCTGCTGGTGACGCCGCGCCTGGGCACAGTGTCGCCCTGGTCGTCCAAGGCCACCGACATCGCCCGGAACTGCGGCCTCGCCGCCGTCGCCCGGATCGAGCACGGCATCGCCTATGAACTGACCGGCAAGAAGGGCCGGGCCCTGGCGGCGGACAAGGTCCAGGCGGCTCTGGCCTTCCTGCACGACCGCATGACCGAGAGCGTGCTCAACGACGAACGCGAGGCGGAACGCCTGTTCCACCACGTCGAGGCGCCGCCGCTGGCGACCGTGGATGTGCTCAAGGGCGGCAGAAAGGCCCTGGAAAAGGCCAACGCCGAGTGGGGCCTGGCCCTGTCGCCGGACGAGATCGACTACCTGGTCGACAACTTCAAGAAGGTGAAGCGCAACCCGACCGATGTCGAGCTGATGATGTTCGCCCAGGCCAACTCCGAGCACTGCCGGCACAAGATCTTCAACGCCGACTGGATCGTCGACGGCGAGAAGCAGCAGGAATCGCTGTTCGGCATGATCCGGCACACCCACAAGGTGCGGCCGCAAGGCACCCTGTCGGCCTATTCGGACAACGCCTCGGTGATCGCGGGCGCCACCATCGGCCGCTTCTATCCCGATGACAAGGGCCGCTACGGTTTCCACACCGAGCCGACCCACATCCTGATGAAGGTGGAGACCCACAACCACCCGACCGCGATCGCACCCTTCCCGGGCGCCGCCACCGGTTCCGGCGGCGAGATCCGCGACGAGGGCGCCACCGGCACCGGCTCCAAGCCCAAGGCCGGCCTGTGCGGCTTCTCGGTGTCCAACCTGCGCATCCCCGGCTTCGAGCAGCCCTGGGAGCAGGACTACGGCAAGCCGGGCCGCATCGTCACGCCCTTGCAGATCATGATCGAGGGCCCGATCGGCGCCGCCGCCTTCAACAACGAATTCGGCCGGCCCAACCTGACCGGCTATTTCCGCGCCTTCGAGCTGGCCACCCCGGACGGCCAGGTGCGCGGCTACCACAAGCCGATCATGCTCGCCGGCGGGGTCGGCAACATCCGCGAGGACCACGTCTTCAAGAAGGAATTCGCCCCCGGCACCCTGCTGATCCAGTTGGGCGGCCCCGGCATGCTGATCGGCCTGGGCGGCGGCGCCGCCTCCAGTCTGGGCTCGGGCAGCAACGCCGAGGCGCTCGACTTCGACTCGGTGCAGCGCGGCAACCCGGAGATCCAGCGCCGGGTCCAGGAGGTGATCGACCGTTGCTGGCAGATGGGTACTGACAACCCGATCCTGTCGATCCACGACGTCGGCGCCGGCGGCATCTCCAACGCCATGCCGGAGCTGGCCCACGGCGCCGGCCTGGGCGCCAGCTTCGAGCTGCGCGACGTGCCCAGCGAGGAGCCGGGCATGTCGCCGCGCGAGATCTGGTCGAACGAGGCCCAGGAGCGCTACGTCCTGGCCATCGCGCCGGAGAGCCTCGACCTGTTCGCGGCCCTGTGCGAGCGCGAGCGTTGCCCGTTCGCCGTGGTCGGCAAGGCCACGCGCAAGAAGCAGCTGGTGGTGAGCGACCGCCAGTTCAAGAACAAGCCGGTCGACATGCCGATGGAGGTCCTGCTCGGCAAGCCGCCCAGGATGACCCGCGACGTCAAGCACGTCGCGCCGGCCCTGAAGCCGTTCACGGCCGACGGCCTGGACCTGGTCGAGGCGGCCTACCGGGTGCTGCGCCACCCGACCGTGGCCAGCAAGGCCTTCCTGATCACCATCGGCGACCGCACCGTGGGCGGCTACACCGCGCGCGACCAGTTCGTCGGGCCGTGGCAGATGCCGGTGGCCGACTGCGCGGTGACCACGATGGGCTACGACACCAACATCGGCGAGGCGATGGCGCTGGGCGAACGCACGCCGCTGGCCCTGATCGACCCGGCCGCGTCCGGCCGCATGGCGGTGGCCGAGTCGGTGATGAACCTGGCCGCAGCGGCCGTCGACGATATCTCCGACATCCGCCTGTCGGCCAACTGGATGGCCGCCGCCGGCCACCCCGGCGAGGACGCCGCCCTGTTCGACACCGTGCGCGCGGTGGCCAAGGAGCTGTGCCCGGAACTGGGCATCAGCATCCCGGTCGGCAAGGACTCCATGTCCATGCGCACGTCCTGGGAGGACGACGGTGTCAAGAAGGCCGTGGTGTCGCCGCTGTCGCTGATCGTCACCGCCTTCGCGCCCACCCCCGACGCGCGCCGCACCCTGACCCCGCAGTTGCGCACCGACCAGGGCGAGACCGACCTGATCCTGCTCGACCTGGGCGAGGGCAACAACCGCCTGGGCGGCTCGGTGCTGGCCAACTGCTACGGCGAACTGGGCGACGCCTGCCCGGACGTCGACGTGCCGCAGCGCCTGAAGGCCTTTTTCTCGGTAATCCAGGGCCTCAACCGGGACGGCCGCATCCTCGCCTATCACGACCGTTCCGACGGCGGCCTGTTCGCCACCCTGTGCGAGATGGCCTTCGCCGGCCGCACCGGCCTCGACGTCGATGTCGACGAGTTGCGCTACCACCGCCTGCGCGACGACATCATGCTCGACGTGCCGGGCGCGCCCGAGCCGCACGAACCCTATACCTCGCGCCTGTTCGGCATCCTGTTCAACGAGGAGGTGGGTGCCGTGCTGCAGGTGCGCCGTAAGGACACCAAGCATGTCCTGCAGGCCTGCCTCTCGGCCGGCCTGCGCGACGACTTCTACGTCATCGGCCACCTGAACCGCAAGGACCGCATTCGCGTCCTGCGCGAGGGCAAGCCGGTGTTCGACGAGGAACGCGACGACCTCCTGGCGGCCTGGTCCGAGACCAGCTACCGGATGCAGTCGCTGCGCGACAACCCCGACTGCGCACGGCAGGAATTCGAGGCCCAGGGCAAGGCCAGGAATCCGGGCCTGCATGCCGAGCTGAGCTTCGACCTGAACGAGGACGTGGCCGCGCCCTACGTGAAGACACGCAAGGCCAGGCCCCGCGTCGCCATCCTGCGCGAGCAGGGCGTCAACGGCGAGGTCGAAATGGCGGCGGCCTTCCACAAGGCCGGCTTCGATGCGGTCGACGTGCACATGAGCGATCTCCTGTCCGGCCGCGTCTCGCTGAAAAAATTCAAGGGCCTGGCGGCCTGCGGCGGCTTCTCCTACGGCGACGTGCTCGGCGCCGGCGGCGGCTGGGCCGCCTCGATCCTGCACAACGAGCGCGCCCGCGACGACTTCGAGGCCTTCTTCAAGCGCGACGACAGCTTCGCCCTGGGCGTCTGCAACGGCTGTCAGATGATGAGCCGGCTTGCCCCGATCATCCCGGGCGCCGAGGACTGGCCGCGCTTCGAGCGCAACCTGTCGGAGCAGTTCGAGGCCCGCTTCGTCATGGTCGAGGTGCCGGAAACGCCATCCATCCTGTTCGACGGCATGGCCGGTTCGCGCATGCCTATCGTGGTCTCCCATGGCGAGGGCCGGGCGGTATTCGCGTCGAAGGCGGCGCGCAAGCGGGCCGAGGTCTGCCTGCGCTATGTCGACAACCGCGGCCGCAAGACCGAGACCTATCCGCTCAACCCGAACGGTTCGCCCAACGGCATTACCGGCCTGACCACCGCCGATGGTCGCTTCACCATCATGATGCCGCACCCGGAACGGGTGTTCCGCGCCGTGCAGCACTCCTGGCGGCCGGACGACTGGCAGGAGGACGGCCCCTGGCTCAGGCTGTTCCGCAATGCCCGCAAGTGGGTGGGCTGAGCGACTAGCATTCATCCGCCCAGACACCCAACGCATCTCGCGCGGAAAGTCCGACAGGCTGCTATGGCAGCCGGGAGATTCGGCCTATGATCACCAATGCCGCCGGCAGGATGTGCGGTTGACGATACACACGCAAAGGGGACCCGCATGAATCTGATCGAACGCGCCAAGAACATCGTCCTGCAGCCGAAGACCGAGTGGGGGGTGATCGCCGGGGAAACGACTTCGACCGGCGATCTGTACAAGAACTATATCGCCCCGCTCGCCGCCATCGGGCCGGTTGCCTCCTTCATCGGGCTGTCTCTGATCGGCGCCAGCGTGCCTTTCCTGGGCACGATCCGGGTGCCGATCCTGTCCGGCCTGTCGATGGCCATCGTGTCCTTCGTCATGGCCCTGGTCGGCGTGTTCGTGATTGCCCTGGTGATCAACGCCCTGGCGGCCAACTTCGGCGGCGAGAAGAACCCGGCCCAGGCGCTCAAGGCCGCAACCTATTCCTTCACCCCAGCCTGGCTGGCCGGGGTGCTCAACCTGATCCCGTCGCTGGGCGTCCTGGTGTTGCTGGCGTCGTTGTACGGCATCTACCTGCTCTATCTCGGCCTGCCGGTGCTGATGA
>Ga0265297_10009059_pt1 | contig 13022 bp, 19 predicted proteins | sample Munlanlwell13791_FD_192502 | JGI IMG/M metagenome (GOLD analysis project Ga0265297, IMG submission 192502) | Leachate microbial communities from a municipal landfill in Southern Ontario, Canada - Leachate well 137-91 | ecosystem: Engineered > Solid waste > Landfill > Unclassified | place...
TCTTTAGATTACGGGCATTAACCTCTATCAAGTATGGTTTCTCCAATTGGGCCAGCGAAGGGTCATGCCCTGCCGACTGCTGGATAACCGTCCACAGCTCGTCCACGCGGGCCTTGAGCTGGGCCGTCCGAGTCTGAGACAGCAGATCCATGGCCGTGGTAGTGGTGTAGAGAATGGTTTTGAGTGTGTTGGGCGCCCGGCGCTTAAAACAACTCTCATCGGGCTTATCCGTTCCGGAATTAACAACCACGATTATCAACCGTTTTATCGGATGAGCCGGATCATTAATAGCCCGACTTATAACCCCGTTGGTATGCCAATCATCAAGCACCCGCTCTATCCCGGTGTTACCGGCTATCCCGCCGTCCGACACATGCAACCACCGGTTTGTCGTGTCCTTGAAAAACCGATACATCTGTGCCCAATTTCTCTGCTCGATATCCGATTGCGAATTGGCTACGGCCAGACGATAGCGCGCGTAGGTCAACAACGAATCTTCTGGTAGGTATTTTGTGTTGTAATTCTTAAGCGTCATCGGAGCAAAACCACCGGGGAAGGCCGAACTAGCTGCACAGGCAAAACCCACAGGATAGCTGTTTATATCAGATCCGATATACCTAAAGTACTCATCCGTGAAAACCAAGTGGGATTTAACCGCCAGTACCGTGGTGTTGAGATACACCACGGGCCTGACCGGTAACTGCCCGATGGTCATCCGCTTGAACACCCGCCGGTCATAAAACTCACTGGCCAAGTCCGTTCGGTTATAATACGGAGATAGCAAGCGTGGCCAGTTCTTGACCGCCAATAACCGCCTGATGATGCTGCCCTGGATATTACGAGAAACCCCCACGCGATAAAACTCCGACCACTCTTTCTGCGGATACACCGCTAACGCCGCGCTAACAAACGCGCCACCAGATACGCCAGAGGTGTAGTCTATCTCATCCCTCAAACTTGTGGTGTCTCGGCTGCCTGGTCCAGTAATATAGACCTTGTACGGTACTTTAGCCAGCATGTTCACCACCTCATAGCCCATGGCCATGGCGCGCGTACCCCCACCAGAAAAACAGGCGTACATCAGCGTCTGATCATCATGAACCGACGAGGATGTGGCATGCTCTACTGGCTCGGCATCCGTAAGAGACAAGTTATATCGGGCGGAACAACAAGAACAAGCAAAATACAGCACCATCAAAACAATAATAGCGTTAATAACGGTGAGTAGTCTTTTACGCATTGAGACCTCCCAAGCCAATATCAGGAGACAGCATGTCATGGTCTCCCACCATAATCATGACCTCCATAGGGTTCTCTACCGTGGTGTTTACCAGCGTTACGGTCATGGTGTTAGCCTTATAAAAATCAACAGACACCTCGACCACACCCTCATCAAGTTTAATTGGATTTCCCGTCAGGCCGTTAGGGCAACCGTTTATCAACACCGGGATGTTATTGAAGATCGTGTCCGATCCTCGCTCCTTAGCCCACACTTTTAGGAATTGCATAGGTACTCGCTTTCACGTTAAAGGACAAATCAATATAGTTGGCACATTGATAAGGAGAAATACAAGAGGTTACCACTCCTGTTCTTAGGTTAATCCTCGGAATCTTATAAGCATAAATCAACTTACGCCTGACCATGCCTTCTAATTCCCTCCAGTATTTTAACCAGGCTATAATATAAAATAAAAAAGCGGGTTTACGAAGGTTAATCATATGATTTTTCCATGCTGATCAACCAGCGAGGACTTTATGGATTTTATGACCTGTTCTTCGGTTACAATTAACTTCTTCTCCGGCTTGGGCACCGGGACGTACCCCACGTCATCCAGCAACTGCCTCAAGTTAACCCCGGTGTTTAACAACCCTCGCTGATCTGCCGATACCTTCTCATCCAGATCCTCCCTGGTTACAAACCGGATCTGAAAGTCCTTACCCATCTTGGCCAGGTGGTGCAATAACACCGGAGGGATCTGGTGCTTTTCCGGGTCGAGGCCCAAGATAATAATACTCGGGTTAGGTCGCATATAAGTAATAGCCATTAATCACCACTCTTTTTGTTAATAGTTTTACCACACCAACGACAAATATCATAATGATACGTTGTAATTACGTGTCTTGATGCATTTAATATACTTTCTATAACACCTTCATCAGCCTCACCAACTTTACTGACAAATGCCGTAGGTTTAGAATCTTGCGAATATCGGGGTTCAAACTTATGTTTAGCTCCTCCGTTATAACACCGACTTTTAAACAGCATGTACCCTCATTATAATTTATGTGTATGTTAATGCCCCGTAACTTCCCAATTATTAGACATCAAAGGTACGGAACCAGGTGCCTCCAGGCCCCAGACATCCCATGCTGGAGCCGGGCGCCGGGCAAACATCTCCAAGCGCGGCTGCATGGTCGGGAACCGCTGCTCAATCCTCCTGCGAAATACCTCCGGCTTTTCAGAATGCCCGGCCCGGATGGCCGTGACGTGCTGGAACAGGTTGTTAACCTTCTGGTATTTAAGACACGTGCCTTTGGTAGCAAACAACAGAACCTCTACATCATTCATACCCCACGGACCGACCGTGGCCGCCCGCTTACCATCGGAAGTTACCTTGTCCCACACGGCGTCTATCCTGACGTACTTAAAACCCCAGGCTTCTATGACCTGCTGGGCGCACAGCAGATGAGCGGATGTCACCCACAAAAACAACACGGCATCCGTATCCGTGTTATATCTCACAGGCAAGTCCGCTATTTCTTTTATGGATAGCGTGGCATACTCAGTTTCCAGCTTTTGAAACTTACCGTTCTTAATCCCCCGGCTGCCGAAGCGCCATGGCGGATCCGCCAGAATAACCTGATATTTTTTAATCACCTCGGACATCATGCAACCTCAAACACTGCTTTAGTAACTCCACGCATATTAACACTGGAACTGTTAACCCAGCACTCTTTATCTTTATTATAATCGAGCGGGAAATACATTTCACCTGATACTGCCCTTGCCCTGTCTCCATTTATTTCCGTAACTTTTGCTTTGGCGTAGCCACCAAACAAAGTCATAATAGCCAACTCCATTCCTACTACCAAAAAACTCTTTGGTATAGAATGCGATTTTAAACAATCACCTGTAGATTGTCCGCTATGGATATTTAATTCTGAGTACAAGATGACAGGCGTGCCACCGGTGTCTTCATAAATAGAAAAACCTAAATCATTATTAGTTTTTGGGTAGTCTTGAACAACTTCAATTAACGTTTTTTTCATATTCCTTACTCCCTTAATTCATTACTAAGTATTTTGTTTATTATTTTTGCGGTCCGGTGATCACAATCAAAAACGTAAGCCTGCTCTTTCCAATCCCAGGTCGTGCTTATGTCGTAATGAACCGAATGGTTCTTAATACGGTCGTACTGGGCCTGTGTGACTTTGAATTCCGGCATTATCTTGATCCTTATTTAAACTACCAGTTACCACTTCCCTCGAACATCAATCGGTGGGCGTACTCAGGTTCTTTATGCGCGTAGGTTACAAACTCTGTAGTCAAAGTATCCTCCTGCTTAAGAATGTCCTGCAATAACTCACCTTTAATTTCCTGTTCTTGTTCTGACATTAAGATTTTCCTGAAAATCATTCTGTCGTACTTATGTCGTAATGAACTGGATGATTCTTAATCTGATCATACTGTGCCTGAGTGACTTTAAACTCCGTCATTAGTTACCCTATTTAAAGAGATTCCAAAAAAATCGGGCTACATGGTGTTCTTCATTCTTAGCTTCAGGGCATAATAAGTTTGGGAAATCCATAGTAACCGATGGTAAATGTGCCGTAAGACTTCCGGGCCACAATCGAGATTTACAGGTATCCTGCAATTCCTTAACTATACTCTCGGCATCAGCAAATCGACCATAGCGAATATCACTACGAACTTGGTTCAATAAGGAAAGTAATCCCATTGTATCTTTTTTATCAAATACACCTTGATCATACCATTCTTCTATAGTTAAATCGCACGATGCTTCTCGTAACATAAATACTCCTTAAAGAATGGTGTTTAACAACGCCTGATTTACATCCTGCTCAATCTCGAACTGCTCGTCTTCCAGGCTAAGCTTGTCAATTATTTGATCGAAGGTCAGGTCGCACAGATCGTCGGTCCATGAAATGATATGGTAATAGTTATCCGGTGCGTCGGCTATCGTACCAAACAAAATGGGATCTCGCTTCTCTTCCTTGGTCTTGGCCACCGCCGTGTTATTGACATCCGTGTGCATCACCACATAAGAGTCAAACAACTTCCGCTTCTGCACGTCATCCAGCACCCGCTGCACCTTCTTGGGCATCGGGCGAATGTAGTTCTTAAGCGGCGTGAGCTTAATAACCTTGTTGGTTGTCAGGTCAATAAACTTGTCCAGCAATTTCTTAGGTAGGTACTCGGTATACCCGCAGACCAGGAGTTCCTGTTCACGGATAAGCTGGCCGAACCGCTCACCTATCTGGTCGGCCATCGCTATCTGGCCCAGCACACGAGCGTTCTCCATCAGCTTAGCCAGCTTATCCAACCTAGAGGACAGCTTATGACGCTCGATGATCCGAAACCGGTCTTTAACAAACTGATACATCACCACCGGAGTCAGCACGCGCAGGCGCCTTGACCTATCATTAGCACTTGAGGTGTCGCCACGCTTCTTCCTTAATATCCTACGAACTACCTTTTTTCCTATGGCAGAATAAACAGATTTATCTCCGGCAGACGTTCCAGGGTCAACCCCATACAAATATGGCCCAGATATATTGTCGTACCCTCCTCTGCCGTCGGTGGTGGCATACCAAAAGGTAGTTCCGTTAGGGGCGGAGATGACCGTGGAATTAACTACCGACGTAGTTTTAGAGACCTCGACGGATAATCCTGGAGGTGGCGTCTTATCGGCCTCTCGGGCAGCGCTCATAGCCGCGTGTGATTTACCTTGTCTGAAATCGGTGTCAATTCGTTCCATTAGAATAGTCTCCTCTTAGGTTCACAAAAAGAGCAGTGGTGAGTCATACAACCTCTGGAGTCTCGGTCTCCCCACTGGACATTGCCTAGATGTCCAAACAGCCAGCACAAAAACCGGCGCATTAGCCCGCCTTCTTTAACTGAACAGAATAAACGTCGGCTAACCGTTCCAGCGCATCCGCGATTATACCGGTAAGCTCCGAACTAAATTCGGTATTGTCTTTAAAGACCTTATCTGTTGAATAACTAACAACACCGTGCAGACCCCCATCAAAAGTAAAATCGCTAAGGTATATGCCATTCTCAGCTATAATGATCTTACCCCAGGTCTTAACATGTTTAAACACCCTGTGACCTTTACGATAAACCAAAACAAGATTTTCTATTTTCTTACCACAACAAGTACAATTTTTGGCAGACTTACCCATGATTCAACTCCTTCTTTTTAAATTCAGGATGTGCATCCAGGTACAGCATGAGGGCGTCCACTATGGCGACTGGTAATTTTTCATCCCGACTCTTATAACACACGCCCATAGGCAAGGTGGTGCACACGTTAACAAACCACCCCTCGGACTCAGAAACAAAAACCACGGTAACCTCTGGACGCAAGTCCTCCACCAGATCAATAGCGTCCTCCACCTTAGACGAAAACCTGGGAATTACCGCCATACACTCAGAATAATGACCAAAAAACTTACGGGTACGCCTATCAGAATCCTGAGTGAACACCTTATCGAACTTATCGCACATGCACTTTTTAATATAAACCGGGTCAGTACACCGAGTCTCCTTCTCTTCTGCCAGCCACTTACTATCCGGATTATGGATTATCCCATAGTCATAATCTTCGGCAGCCCAGCCTATGACTTTGAGGCCGTAGACCTTATCAGCTATGATACAATCAAGCTTTCGGCGGGGGATCAGGTTCTCCCTGATCCAGACTTTTATGTCTATGACTTCGCTCATACGGTTATTCCTTTATGAGAAATTATATTAGTTAATTCCTCATCCAAAAAGTACTGAAGCCTTGCCCGACTATGCTTCTGTAAAAATTTATCTTTTTTATGGTTGAAGTCATGCAAATGTGCCATGCCTTTTCCCTTGGCTTTACGAAGAACCCTACCCAGAAACTGAATAGGAACTTTCTCATCTAAACCACCGGCACACAAAATACCACTATCCAACGCCGGAAAATCTACGCCTTCGCGGTATATTGTACCAATGAGGGCGCGCTGTGTTCCGGCTTTAAAATCTTCACGCGCTCGCTTACGTTCTTTACTGGTGCTATCTCCGGATACAAAAGGAACGTCAACTCCTAAATTTCTAAACATCCGCTCCAAAGCCGGTCCCTGATGCGCCTTAGACTCGGTCAGAAGCAACACGCTGCGGCCCATCTTTAATTCGGCCAAAGCCACATTAACAATATACTCATTAAATTTGTCATTAAGTAACACACCCTCTCTACGCGCGGTGTAAAAGTCAGAGTAAGATCGTGAGTGCACAATATCGTGCATATGTATTTCGACATCCGATATTACTCCGGCGTCTATCAGTTCCCGAGCAGAAACGCGGTCTATAACTCGGCCAAAAACCATCTCAATAAAACACCGCTTCTGATCTAAATCTTTACCTGGTGTTCCGGTCAATCCAACTCTGTAATAAGCAGGACAATTTACTCCCAATATGTACCATGAATTAACCTGATGAACTTCTCCGCGAGGTCCTTTAGTGGATTTTCCACGATCTTTACCCGAAACGTGATGAATTTCGTCACCAATTAGAAGTTCCGTACTATTTAACAGGTTCTTACACTCCGGGCGATCAAATCTGGCCCACAAGGTCTGGGTGGTCGCGACCGTCACGGCCTGCGGATCCCACCGGCCCTCGCCAATAACGCCAACTCGCCCGTTCTTAATATCTAGCGAACGGGTCAGGCCGTCCGCCGTCTGGTCCAGCAGCTCTATCGACGGGACAAGATACAGCGTATTCACACCTAAATCGGCTATTATCCGGGCGGCGGTGTTGGTCTTCCCGCTGGCCGTGGCGTGCCAGAATATCCCACGCCCGCCGTGCGCGCGAAGAACCTGAGGCGCCCGTACCTGATAAGGCCGAGCAGGCTGGCCGTTGGATCCGTCGGCAGGCGGCCCCACGTACTCCATAAGATACCGCCGCTCGGGTTTCTGCCGGTTGTCCACGATCTTCCACGGCATGTTCTGCTCGTACATCCAGTCCACAAGATACCCCAACCTACCGGTCGGGAATACCTGCTTCTGACAGTTGTAGAGGTTGATCGTCTCCTGGTGGTATTTGGTTTTTATAACCGTCCTGCCGGTTTCGCGGTACTCCTTGAAGTCGATGCCCTTGACGAACCCGTCTTTCCGGATAACCAGATACTTATCCAGCGCCTGGCTGAGGTACTCCGGGCGGTCTATGTGGGTGAAGATATTATCTACAGTAAAAGTTACCACGCTGATCCTGCTCCCTACTTTACGGCCTTAAACTCCGGACTCCTGAGCTTTATTATATGCAGTACCACTGCTGTATCACCAGAAGCCAATTTAAAATTACTTTCGCATATAGGACAGCAGTTTGCTGCCGCCACACCCGGTTCTTCAATGTACCCACACTTGTCACAAAATAGGACGGTCATGGAGACTCCTGTTGTTTAAGAACAAAAATCTTTGACACCACATCCGCCTGTTCCTTAATAGCGGTGAGCAGGGTCCGAACGTCAGCCAGTACCTGCTGAGCGCCCGGTGATTCGGCCAGGGCCTCCAGCTTCTCCAAATCTGATAACGCGCCAACCGCCAAGCTGTCAATACATAGGGCGCTCATCTTCATGTTCTGGTAGGCCGTTCCGGAATTAGTGTGGCGCTCGATCTTAAACTCCTCGCCTACCAGCTTGGCGTGAACGTTCATGACCCGATCAGTAGCAGGCGCGGATTCTTTAACTTCAAAAATGTCTATACGATTATTCATAAATATTAATACTTATTAGTAATATCTGTCCAGGCATTCACCATACTCTCATCAACTCCTACACCAAATAATTCTTTACCAGTAACACCAACAAAAGACAGCTTACTCTTTGCGCCTTCTTCTTTGTGTATAGAGCAACCTAAAATTTCATCGGAATTTATATCTATAGCAGACAAAAACTTAAGTGCCAGTTCTCCGGTAGCAACTACATGGTGAAGCTTGTCATCAGAAAATCCTTCTACAGCATGGATGTGCTCAAACAGGCCTTTCCACTTAGTCTCCTCTAACTCAAGCACCTTAACACTCAGGTAGTTCTTAAGGCTGATAAAAGAGGCGTTAGAAATAATAACCATCTGGGCGGCCTTTACTAACACCCACAATCCATCCAATAATTCTTCATCACCACGAGACACCCGACAATAATTGCACCAATAAGAATAAGATGACTTGATATCCTCACCAGTGTAATATTTTTTAAGTAACTGATATGTTCGGTAGTCGGATTTCCATTTTATAGCATACATGATAACCCCGCCATATACCACAAGGTGGTTAATAAATTACTCATCAACTACCTCACAAAAAGCATCGCCATGCTGGTCAGCTAGAGTAGCTTCTTTATTTTTAGCTATCTCAACCTGAATACCCTTATCAGAAAAAAACTTGGTTATAGATTTTTCAAATTCACCGACTGTGATGGGGCCACCAGATAATTCGCGCACTAATATTTCTCCGGGTGTCATCAGGCCTCCAAATAAATATGTAAGGATAACTCAAATATACTTTAACATCCTGATGTTTGTCAACAAAAAAATAAAAAATTATTAGCCTGTAAATAAATGTTTGACAACAAAAAACATAAATATTATATTGACGGGTAATAACCCGGAGTACCCATGCACGACCGCCACGCCCCATCAGACGTTCAAGAAGTCTACAACCAATTCTGGAAACCCATGTTAAAAGAACAGGGTGTGGAAGACGTGCCAGATCCGGTAAAGGCTGAACTCCACGATTACCACGTGCTGCTGACCGAAGTCCCCAAAGTCTACATGCACGTGACGGGCAACCAGGTGTCAAAACACATGACCAAGGCCGATGTCGTCATCGCCCTGGCGGATGACGTGTATTCTGCTGACATCCGGGAAAAGCGAGACGAACTACTGGCCGAAATCGATCAGCTCAAAGCCCACGACTGTGGCGACCTGATACCGACTGAAGACGTTATATCACTAGTTAAACAAATTTTTTAAACTTAAATTAGTAAGGAGTATGTGGGTATGGATGACAGAATAAATTAAAAACAACGTTTTGTTAATGACTTTGAAGAAGCATATTATAAATTTTGTATACCCCTATTTAGAGAATTAGGGCTTAAGCCATGAAGAATTTAAAAAGGAAATTCATAACCACTGGTTCGCCTTGTCAGAGGTTTCAAAAGTTTATGAGTATATAACCAACGGAGCTGTACAAAACCCCATGACATCTTCCGAAGATGTAATAGAAACAGTAAATTATGAAAATGCGGTGTCGTCGGATATGAAGAGAACATAGTTAATATCAGAACTTAAAAGAATGGCATTACCGGAACATAAAGATACAGTTAGATTAGATGACGCTATTAATTTAATTAACGACCTAACAGATAACGGTTTTCGTAAAGATTTTGTTTATATTCCCTAATAAGTACTGTTGTTGTAGTATTTTGTATATTATGTTATTATAAATAATTAGTACCGTATTTTATGTATTAACAATAAAAAATAAAAATACACCACATATTGTGTACAGGTGATTATGCCCACACAACATAACACTATATGTTGTGCTATTTAATTTTTTATATGCTCTATATATGGTATTTACTTTTATAGTTTATTAATTTATTTTTATATCCTCAATGTCTACAATAAAAAACATCCCGGCTTACGTTATTGCAACAAAAATTAAAAATATTGATAAAAATAGCGACAAAAAGAGTTGGTGGATGGTGCTGGCCGGGGCGGACGGGCTGGAACACGTGCTCAGCGTCTATAACACGGACCCCACGGGGTGGGTCAGCCGGGATATCGTTTACCGCGTTTATTATAAAGAACTGACAGTCAGCCCGAAGTGCACCAAGACCTACAAGATATTGGTTGGCGAGCCTCAGGCGTTAAGTCGTACGGGCTGTCCGACGCTAAGGCAGAAACATCAGATTGCGGCCTACCACGAATACCTTACGGGCTGGCTGGCCGATAAATACGGAATAGCGGCCCTGAAGATACCAGGCATCTATGACGGAATCGAACGGGTTAAGAACGCACACCTGGATGACCAAAGTCGGTGGGGTAAGTATGACCGAGAAGAGGTGTGGATCAGGGCGCAGCTGCTGAAGGCCGACATCAGCAACTTCGGGCCGGGCGCCGGGAAATGGGTCCGCACCGAAGGTCAGGCCGATGAACCGCCAGATGATTCCTTTATGTCGGTTGAAGACCTGATGAACCAGGTCACCCGTGACTACCGGGTTAAGCCCTCCCACCTGACGACCAGCGGGTCGGTCGAACCTTCGCAACTCAGCAGGATATGTGATAAGTATGTGCCGATAGAGACCCAAAAAGCCGGGATATCGGCATTTGTGGATAGCATGGCCCTCCAGGTGGCGCTAAGAGAACGCCACTATATGGAGATTTTTCTGTATTTTCGGCTTATCTGGTGGCTCCGGCGCCATCGTAAATATCCACAATTCACGGTGAAGGACGCGATGCGCGGGATTTCGGAGGTCCTGACCGGCAGGGCTAAGAAGTGCCCTCGGGCGGTGCTCAAACGCCTGGTTACCGCCGGGCTGGTCAAGGCCCCGAAGAGGATCTCACACGCTAATAAGCTGGCTGATGATATGCCGCTGTCTATTCGGTCCCAACAATCTTACGTGGATAAGCATGAAGCGGCGTGGGTGGCCCGTCAGCGGGCGGCCAACGGCAGGTCCAGCAACCGCAAGCACCTCAATCGGCTGGTCGACAAGATAAACAACAAATACCAGCGGATAGAACATACTGATGAACGGGGCCACCGGCTGGATTTTGACACCCAAAACCAGGTGGACGCGGCAGTCCCTCCGTATTTTGATATCTGGTCAAATAAAACGCTTAAACTCGACTTGGGTTTCAGTCTGGTGGTTAACGGCGGGAAATATGCGCAGCGGGCCTGGCTTTATGAGGCGGTGGCCTCATCATGGGACCGTCCGGTGTGTCGGACGCGGATCATGCAGAACCTACTGCTTACCCGTGACCAGCAGCAGCATTATGAGCGGCAGTCTAAATTCATGTGGAAGATGCACAACTTCCTGGAGATCCCGGATGACATGTGGAACCAGCTGTCGGACGGCGCTCGCCAGGTCATCAATGATCTGCACCACCAGCGCGGGAAGTTCTGGAAGAGTAAAAGTGGAGTTTACTACCGACAAGAAGGTAATAGTTTCAAATCTGATAGGTTTAAGTGGAGATCAAGCGGCGGGGCGACCCGTTGCCGATTGAGTCCCTCGCTGGTTCGGCCCTGGCGGGCCTGCCGACCGGTATTTCCCTCACAGATAGTGTGTGCCGGGAATACCGTTGTTACGGATGCCGCCCGGTTTCGGCCCATCGACAGCCCCCAAGCTGATGGACAACCGGCAAAGACCTACGCCTGCCGCAAGACCGAAACCCAGACCCATCGGTATTTTGCCATCCGACGGGAGGCCGTGGCCTGCCCGTCGACCAACCCCCAGGCCTGGAGGGACTTTGATCCGCTGATCCAGCTGGATAAGCGGAATGCCGATCTGCTGGTGCCCATGAACCGGTCGTTTGAAAGATCCCTACCCTTGGATCTTCCGCACGTCCAAAGAGGAGCGCTTGCTACGTATCAGACTGATGCTGATCCTTTCAGGTTCAGTAAGGCCAATAGATATCAGGCCTTCAGTCTTAAGGTTTGGGCTACCCGTGAGGGTATATAATAAGGGTTGTCTTATTAAGAGAATTAGCTATGAAAAGCAAAGACACTCTGCTATCGGCACTACGTGAAAGGATGAGCGTAGATATTAATAGCAGGAAGATCAAGAGTACAGATCACCGCACGAGGTAGCTGCTGCGGAGGCCCGGCGGACGGACGGTGACCTGACGGAGGCCCCCGGCAACGGCCAGTATTGTTTGGGGTTAAAGCCAGACTTGTGGTGCATTCTGGTGGAGGCCCAATCCGTGGGGTTACCAAGCAGGAGGCCGGAGACCGGTCGATTATGTTGTGGGTGATCTTTCCGAGGCACACAACATAGTGTAATAAAAAATAAAAAAATAATTGTTGCTTTTTTAACAGCAGAAATATATATTTTCAAAACTCATGACATTCAAAGACCAAAAACAAGTGGCATCGCCGTCTAAAATCAAATCCCGAATAAATACCTGCACAGTGGAAGATGCGGGTGAGACCCATCCTTTATGGGCCATGTTGGAGGCCAGCAGCACCACGTGGATTATACCATGGAGGAGGCTATCTGGCGCCGTACGGGCCGGTGTCTACCGGATAGCCGGTATTATGCATCACCATAACATCCCGTACGGTATGTATGTAGATTGGCTTAAAAAGTTCAATAAACTGGGATTGGTCCGGCACCCGATGTCCATTGTGGGATGTAAAATAAAACCTAATGGGGCCATACCGATATTTGCTGAATTTATGGAATTTAATAACCGACTACAGCACGTATTAGAGACCTGCCCTAACGCCTTACGAGTTAACGACGCGGCTTACCGGATGTATCCCGGCTCGTACATACATGGCCCACATAAATTTTTATATTCCATAGACCTGATGGTCGAGGCGCTTAAAACCCGGACGTCCGAGAGTCTGATAACCATGTTGTCTAAAGCCCAGGATATTGAGTCGTTTTGGCACCTGGTGGGCGACCCCCGGACGCCCCACACGGTTCCGGTGGTAGACCTGTCGGGCGGTAAGCAAGACCAGCAGGCGGTTAAGACCCTGAGTGACGAGCTGCGAATACGCACGGGCGTCGTCCAGGGTTTTCCAAACCCTA
>Ga0265297_10009060_pt1 | contig 13021 bp, 14 predicted proteins | sample Munlanlwell13791_FD_192502 | JGI IMG/M metagenome (GOLD analysis project Ga0265297, IMG submission 192502) | Leachate microbial communities from a municipal landfill in Southern Ontario, Canada - Leachate well 137-91 | ecosystem: Engineered > Solid waste > Landfill > Unclassified | place...
ACATAGAAATTACAGATAGCACGCGTTATGGTGATAGTGTTTCTATAGATGCAATACAGCAGTTTATTAAAAATCCAAAAATCATTCGTGAGCATATTGGTCTTGATCCAAAGGCTGTTATCACATGTTCACAAGCTATGCTTGCCGATGCCCATAAAGCATATAATAGCGGTTCGCGTAATGGACATTCATATAATGGTGAATGGCTGCATCAAGGAGATATTCATGCTTGTCGTGACTATGTTAGACGCGAATACGCTCATTTAAGGGATGTTCCAATGGTGGTACTAGATTCCAGAATACGCCATACCGAATTTAATGATGCGGTTTTTGAGAGCATTCGTTCCGCTATTCAAGAAAGAAAGCCATTGCCACAGCAAATCTATGCATTTATTGTGGGAAATATGAGGCACAGCGGAGAAGGTGGATCTCAAGGCCATTGGACTACACTTGTTTTGGATGCTCAAAGGCAAAATCAAAGACGCTATTTAGTTGCTGATTCAGCAGGAGGGAATGCATTGCGAGGCGGCGCTTGCATGGATTTAATACGCTATTTTGAGAGCCCACACAAAGATTATAGATCGCGTATGCCTGTTGAGCATGAAGCGCCGATACAAGCCCCAAAGAGCTCCAGGCTTGGAAGAATCTTCGATTCTTTTTTGGATTGGCTTGACGCTGCAGATGATTAATCTTCTGCAATAAAGTGACTTCAGTAGGGATAGTGTGTTCTGCATATTTCTTATTTGCTTGTAATGGGTTTTTGCATTATCGATCTCTTTATATGCTTTAGCTTTATAAAAAGACCGTACTAAATCTACTGGGATTGAGATGTGCGGCAAGATTGTAAGCTGTATAAGCATCATCATGATTGCCTTGTTGCATGTATGCCGCAGAAAGCTTGTAGAGACTTTTTGCGATATGCGGGCATGCGTCATTAACTATGTTAAATATATTTTTTGATTTCTGTTCGAGTTGTTCTGTTGTGCTAAACAGATTATAGAGTTTGTATATAGATGTAGCATCTATGGTTTGTCTTGAACCCCCAACCGATTTCAGGTTATATACAATGGTTTTTTCTTCTGTATGTATAAGCAGATAAAGAACTATGTCCAATACTATAATCATGCATCCTATGATAATTCCAGCCTTTTTTTGTATGCTCACTACGCTCCTTTAAACGGTAACTGGTGAATGTTGTTTAAGTGATACTATAGATTGTTAGTACTGTAAAGAAATTGTAAAATTAATTCAGGTTCAATAACTCTTAAATTCACAAATACTCAGTGAAGTAGGACTTGTTCGTCCTGAGTTCCCCACCAAAAGTAGGTCTTGTTTGGCTTTTCAGGATAAGCATTTTGTGATCTTAAGGATTATCGAACTTGCGTTAAAGAGATATTTATTGAACTGGTGTTAAAATTTAAAAAGCCTCTTTTTATTTTGTGGCTCCAGCTTCTTTAAGCCTGTTAACCACATAATTATGATGTAAGCGCATTGCAATTGTAAGTGCGGTGCGCCCCTGCTTGTCTCGTGCATTGAGATAATCTTTGTTGTTTGCCGTCATATCTAATATAAAGTCCATAATGTTGTGGTCGGTACCATGTAATTCTATAGCATTTATAAGGACTGTTTTGCCTTGATTGTCTGCTGTAGTTACCAAAAAAGACAGTTTTGAGAGGAGTAAAAAGAAAGTTTCAGGGTTTTTTATAGGAAGAAGTAAAACATTCTGACCACGTGAATTTCTTTGGTTGTATGCGAGCCCAAGACTCATGATCTGTGCGACAATATCAGGTGTGCTATACTGAGCGGCTATCATTAACGGTGTTGCGTCTTCAAAGAGCTCATCTACATCAAGCGTAGGATTTTTTAGTAGTTCTATTGCATGAGTATCATTGTGTGCCATGAGTGAGTATTGGAGATCTTTTCTGATATCGTACAATGAAACCAATGCTTGAATTTTGTTATTGTTATCACGCGCATGTGAAGTCATTGGTTGTTCACTAAATTGTTTAGCATAATCAGACGCAGTTGCGTGTTGTTTATCTTGTAATCTCAGATCAGCTTTGTGAGCCACAAGGTATTGTGTGATAGGTAATATATTGTGTTGACAGGCAACCATTAAGGGCGTTGTTCCTGTATTTGTACAACAGTTTACATCTGCTCCGTGTTCAACAAGTGATATAACCAATTCGTAAATATCTAATTCAACCGCTATCATGAGAGCTGTTTTACCTTTAAGGTCTTTTGCGTTTATATCAATATTTTTGGCTAAAAGGGCATTGATAATGCGTCCGTTATTGCCATGCAATTCTATAGCATTCATGAGTACTGTTTTGCCTTGATTATCGCATGAATTAATGCTTGGTATGTTGTGTATAAGTAGTTCAAATATTTCCGGATTATGTATTGGTAAAAGGAGTACATGTTGGCCGTGCCTGTTAGCGTAGCAGTGGTTGTGTCCGGATTTCAAAATATGTTGAACGATGAGAGGGGTGCTTTGTGTTGCAGCAAGCATGAGCGGCGTTATATCCAGACCTTCAAACGGAGCGCAAAAGTCGAAATGTTCTCGTTCTTCGCGGATAATAGAAGCAACTTTGTCTTCATCTTTTGAGATGATGGCTTCGATGAATTCTGTTTTTATGTTTCTTGGTGTAACCAGTTCTTGTAGTTGGTGATTGATGTGTTGATCTTGTGGTTCATGATATATGAGCTGCGCCTGATCAGCGTAGTAGAGAGCGTCATGGTTGGTTCTATCAAGAATTCTTTTGTCGGCACCCAGTGATATTAATTGACAGGCACTCTCCAAAGCGTTGTGTCGGCACGCTATCATAAGCGGCGTTTGACCCTGTCTATTTCGAGCATCAATGTTGGCGTGATGTGCGATAATTGTTGGGATAAGTTGAGGGAAATGTACAACGGCTCTATGAAGAAGCGTGTTACCATCATGCGTGCATGCAGTTACATCCGCGCCATGTTGGATGAGATAATCAATTATTTCAGGTTGATAGGTTATAAAGAGCATTGATCTTCCTGCGTCCGTTCTTCTGTTTATATCAGCGCCTTGAGCTATTAGAAGGTCCATAATAGGTTTTGAACCCATAAATAGGGCTGTCATTAAAGCTGTGATGCCGTGATTAAACGTAGTATTGGGGTCTACGCCATTTTCTAAAAGTTCTTGAACCATAGCTATATTATTGTTTATTATAGCTGTGCGTAAAGCAGCGGCTGTATAAATGCTTTGATGATCAAGATGCGCTCCTAAATGCTTGCTTAAACGATATAATGGTTCGAGGTTATGTTGTATCAGAAGCATCGGAATATTGTGCTGTGCCCAAGCGATGCCGTTATTGATGCATGAAGCGCATGCTTGCGCTTCTTTGCTGTTTCTCACTGCCTGATATGCCTGGCGTGTAAGTGACTGTGCAGTTTGAAAACCCTTGTGTGCAAGGGCTGCAATTTCTTGAGCTTTTTGTTTATAGGGTATTTTTTTTGCATATGTGTATGATGCTTGGCAATATGATTGTGCCACTTTTAATACAGAAGCAATATATGACATGGGCAAGAGCGTGTTGTTCATGGTACATGTCAGAAGTGTAAACATGAAATACATTTTTTTCATGAGTATAACCTTTCCATTTAGTGTCTGATGACGTTGCGTAGCCCATCTTTTTTTGAATATGATGAATGAACTTTGATTAGTCATATGGCAGAATTTGTTACGCATATATTTAAGATACCATAGAACCTATGCTCCATCAAAAGGGCATCCCAGTTTGATTAATTCCAGGCTGAAATATTTTCGTTTCGCGTATGATTTGTTCTTTTTTTTCTAAAAGTCTTTTAGATTTAGAAATAAAAAAAAGACCTTCACTGTTACGCGAAGGTCTTTTTTTTGGAATTGAAATGTGCATTTTTATTCTACTATTTTGTTTTCCTTTTGCAACGTATCAAATGAGCTGCTTACATATCCGGCTGCGTATATCCATATACCAATGACACCTAATGAAAGGAATGTGCCTACCGAAAGGAGCGTGCAAAGGGAACTGCTTAGTGCGTTATTAACACCAGCCCCAAATGTTTTTAGTAAGCGTGCACCAAAGGCATCAATCCAACCCTTGGTTTTATATTTGACGTCTTTACTTGTTGGAATGTAGAGAACTTCTTTTGAAGGATTATTTAAGGCATAGTTAAGTCCCTTAATAAGAACTACAGCTCCAAAGAACACCCACATTAATTGATATGAACTAGCTCCAAGCATATACATGCTAAATACTGTTGTTACCGTCAGGCCTATAACCGTTGGAAAGCTAATTAAAGAGAATTTGAGTCCAAATTTACGCATAAAGAAGCTTGTGCCAAACATGGCAAAAAAGAGTGATACGACACCAATGGCGGATCCTTCAAGACCATTAAACCAAGCAAATGCGGCGCCACCATCAAGCTTTGAAGGGTAGTTAGAGCTTATGAGCATTCCTTTTTGGAAGTCTAATATTGTGCCAATAAATTCATATAACGTTGCAATAGCAAAAACGCCCATTAAGTAAGGACGAGTTACTAATAAGCGCAACCCCTCAGTAAAACCGCTTCTTCCTTTTGAGGATGAAGATGAATTGTCCGCGTATTCTCCAGGAATGACTTTTGTATATAACAAAATAATCGTAGGAATGAACAGAATCAATAATCCAGAGATCCCAAAGAATACAGGAAGGCCGAAGCGAGCACTGTAGTTGCTAATAAAAAGGGGACCAAAAATGGTGCCAACCTGAGTACATGTTGCAATCATAGCGTACCCACGTTTTGCGGATTCTGTGGTAGTGTTACTTGCTACAAATGCCCAGAAAAGAGCAGGCATAATGGAACCAAAGCTTTCAATAAATAGATAGGTTATCCAGCCCAAAATATTTCCGGGAATGAAACATGCTTGATGAGCTACAAGTAGTTGAGGATGAGCAAGTAGATAGGCGAGTGCAATGAATCCAAGCCCGTAAAAAGAGCAGATGATATAAAAAACAGTTTGTTTTTTGAACCAATCTACCAATTTACTATAAAAAATAACGGTAAGAGCAACAAATAATAATGAAGCTATTTTTGCCAACGGTTGATAACGAAATCCTACGTGTAAATCAAAAATCGGATTTTTCATGGTTTTGAGCATCCAGTAGATGCCTATTACAAGAAAGAATATTGATGATAAAATACCGAATTTTTTAACTTCTTGCCCGGTTAAATCACCCCAGATAGCCCTTAAAGGCTTTGGTAACATAAATCCTCCTTAGTTCGGACCTATAATGTTAAAACGATCTAAAATAATATAAGAGCTGAAGCACTTGTATGCTCAACTCCCAACCTTAATAGAAAAATAATGCATGTGGTAAATTGATATTCTTTTGAGGGCTCCAAGAAAAAGTGATAAATTTTCACCAAGATACCTAAGACTTATATGTAAATATTTTCTCATAATATTTTAAAAAAGGCAACTTTTTTAATTTAAAATATGACATATTGTAATCTCTTGGCGGGCGTGACCTACTATGATTACTTATGTTAAAGATGATTGATTACGGTTTTTAACCCAAGACTCAATATACTCTTTAAGGGGAGAAATTTCTTCTTTGTTCAGTGCGGATGTAAGTACATATGGTTTGTATTTATCAAAAGCATCGAGTAGTTGTTGGGTACTTTCAACCTTATCGATTTTATTAAATACATAGAGAATTTCCTTATGCTGAAGGTCTAAATCGTTTAAGATGTTTCTAACGATTTCGATATGACTTTCCCAATTGGGGTCGGAAGCGTCAACTACTTCAATTAATAAATCCGCATATTGTAATTCTGCTAACGTAGATTTGAATGCGTCAATCAAATTATGCGGTAAATTTTGGATAAACCCTACGGTATCTGAAATTAAGCCGACTTTTGCATTGTTGATATAAAGCTCTCTTGTTGTAGTATCAAGTGTTGCAAAGAGCTTATCTTCAGCTAATACATCACTTTTTGTTAATGCATTTAGGATGCTTGATTTACCCGCATTTGTGTATCCGATGAGACACATAAGAGGTAGATTGGATTCCAAACGACGTTTGCGTTGCGTTTGTCTAACTTTTTCTATTTGAACAAGCTGCTTGCGTAGCTTTAAAATTAAACTTTCCAGATGGCGTAACTCGCGTTCTTTTGCAGTTTCACCGGCACCACTGCGTAAACCGAGTATACCGGCTTGCTGTGACATATGAACACCGTGTCCGGCGACGCGGGATTTTTTGTGTTGAAGCATAGCAATTTGTACTTGTGTTTTTCCTTCAGCTGAATCTGCTGCTTTTTCAAAAATTTCTAAAATGAGCTGTGTGCGATCAAATACTTTGCAATGTAAATAATCACTTAAGTTACGTTCTTGCTGTACCGATAAAGGTTCTGAGATAACAACATGATCTATGTTGTGCTCATCGCACATTTTTTTTACCTCTTCAAGCTTTCCTTTGGTAATAAAGTAAGCAGAATCGATATCGCGAATACGCATAAACATCGTAATATCAGTGGGCAAACCATTTGATTTGGCTAAATTTACAAATTCTTGGAAATAACCTTCAATGTTTGGCGTACGATTATACGGCGCATGAACCCCTAGAAGGAGTATACTGCATGTCGGAGCTAAAGGGTCAAATACACATTCTTTTTTCATAGTGATATCAGTATAGGGATGTTCGCGTAAAAATTCAACTTATGCTTGTTCCTATTCTATATGTGAAAGTTCTTCGAGCATTTGACCTTGATAGCGGGTGAGGAGGGCATTAAGCTCACGAGATGTCTTTTCAGCTAGCTTTTTGGGAGAGTACCCAGCTTTGTTCTTCAGTGTAATGTCAGGTCTAAATTGTAAAAGAACTCTTACAAGTGGTACATTTTGAGATTTAATTGCTATGTGGAGTGGGGTGTCAAGCTCTTTATCCTGTATATCTATAGCGGCTCCATGGCGTAGTAATAATTCTAATATATGCGGGGTTGTTTCTGCGCGTATTGCGTGATGAATGATTCCAGCGTCATATCTGTCGAATGTTGTCATATTGGCTCCTTGTTCTATAAGCCTTTCTACTGTAGCTTCATCTTGGGTTGATATGGCTTGTAAGAGCAAAGCATTTTGTTGTTGCAGTTTCGCATATTGTGTAATGTACGATTCTATCGCAGATAAGCCTAGCTTTTTGGCATAATTCAAAGCTGTTTGTTGTTCGCTGTCTTTTGCATAGGGGCTAGCATGAGCTTGAAGTAATATTTTAACGGCTTCGAAGTTGCCTTTTTGTGTTGCTATATGTAGAGGAGTTTGTTTAGTTGGTTGAGATTGTATATTTACTTGGGCATTAGCTTGAATGAGTAAAGATAAGATATCTGTCATGCGAAGTTGCACGGCATAGTGAATTGGCGCAAGCCCATTGGTATCCAATATATTGACATCTGCTCCTGACTCTAAGGCTGTTTGTACCTCGCGTGGTGAGCTGTGCATGATTGCGGTTGATAGTAAAACCTGTGCGCGTTCTTTTTGCATAGGTTGTACAGACGTTCCATGAAAGATAAGAAAAAATAATAAGGCAAAATAATTAATCTTACGCATAAAAATTCCTTTAATTTTAGAAATCTCAATATTTTTACGTCAATAAACATATTTCAATAAAATATTACACATAAATAATCCAATTTGTCAATATATTATGAAAATTCATTTGATTAAACTGCTGATAATGATAAACTACAATGCTATAAAGATTTATAAAGAGTTCGTTATTTATTGTTACATATCATTATAAAGCATTTGGTATTTTTATGTTTGATTTTTTATCAAGAAAATTTACTGATATTTTAGAAAAAATTACTGGAGGGGCTACTTTAACTGAGCAAAATATAGCTCAAGCATTAGAGTCTGTAAAAGAAGCCTTATTGGAAGCTGATGTTCCTTATGAGCTGGTTCATAAGTTTGTTGATGCGGTTGCGGCTGAAGCTGTAGGTAAAAAAGTATTGGCTAAGGTCAAACCGGGCGAACAATTTGTTAAAATTGTGTATGAACAGCTTTTAGCTTTTATGGGTGGTAAAGATAGCCTTCAGTTTTCTTTTCAGATTCCTTCCGTTGTTATGGTTATGGGGCTTCAGGGTTCTGGTAAGACAACATCTATTGCCAAGATGGTTCGTTTTGTGCAAAAAGAAGCGCAAAAAAGAGGAAAGAAACGTCATATATTGATGGCTTCTGTAGATTTTTATAGACCGGCTGCTGTTGATCAATTAGAAATGCTCTCAAAAAATGTTAATGCAGCTTTTTTTAGGGCGACAAGCTCTCAGCCATTAGCAGCGACACGCGAAATTATGGATTATTATAAAAAAGGTAGCTATGAACTGCTTTTTTTGGATACTGCGGGTCGTTTGCATATTGATGAAACAATGCTTGAAGAGCTTAAAAAGCTTGATGCTTTTGTACAGCCACGCTATAAAATTCTTGTATTAGACAGTATGACGGGGCAAGAGTCGCTTGCCGTGGCAAAGGCGTTTGATGAACAAATTAAGTTCCATGGAGCAATGCTGACTAAGTTAGATAGTGACACGAGAGGTGGAGCAGCCTTTGCGTTTCGCTATGCAATAGGCAAGCCTGTTATTTTTGTAGGAACAGGCGAAAAGGCTGATGATCTGGACTTATTTAAAGCGGAGCGTGCTGCCGGTCGTATCCTTGGAATGGGCGATGTCTTAAGTCTTGTCGAAAAGGCAGAAGAGCACGTTAAAGAACAGGAAAAAATAGCCTTAGAAAAATCTTTGCGCAAGGGGACGCTTACACTTGAAGATTTTGCTTCGCAAATGAATATGGTTCAGAATATGGGTCCATTGACAAATCTTATGAAGTACCTGCCCGGTATGGGGTCTGTTGAAATAAAACCTGAGATGATGGAAAAAGCTGAACGTGAGATGAAAAGATTTAAGGCGGTTATTAGTTCTATGACTCCAAAAGAGCGACTGTGTCCGCATATTCTTGATGGAGAAAGGAAAAAAAGAATAGCAAAAGGAGCGGGTGTCGACGTAGCAACAGTAAATCTTTTGTTACAACGATTTGAAGAAAGTAAGCAATATGTTAAACTTTTTAAGAAACTAGGTCGTTTTTGACAGGTATGTTTATAGTATAATCCATTATGAAGGATAGATTTTTATGGTAAAAATTCGCTTGTCACGCATTGGCAAGAAGCATGTCCCATTTTACAGAATAGTTGCGGTAGATTCTCGCGAAAAGCGTGATGGTGCATGCTTAGAAAACCTTGGTACGTATGATGCGCTTAATGCTAAAATTCTTCAATTCCATGAAGAACGTATCAATGATTGGCTTTCCAAGGGCGCAGTTATGACAAATACGGTTAAAAAAATCTGTAAAATATATAAAAAGCAGGCTGTTGCTCAATAAAGCCCGAATAAAGGCTATGTGATGATGATACATTCATTAATTGAAGAATTAGTTAAATCGATTGTTGACAACCCAAACATGGTTGAAATAATTGAGACCAAACAGGACGACGGGACTTTGATGATGGGTATCAAGGTTGCAGAGGCAGATTTGGGTAAGGTTATAGGTCGTAATGGGCAGACTATCAAGGCTATTCGCGCTGTGGTGTATGCCCTTAATCAAGATGATCATGAAATCAAAATTGATATTGCATCATGAGATAGCAAGGATTGCATGAAAATTTCCGTTTTAACAGTGTTTTCAGAGTTATACAAACCTTTCATCGAAACAAGTCTTATCAAACGAGCTCAAGAGAATGGGATAATCTCAATTGACGTTGATGAGTTCTTTTCTTTTGTGAAACCTAAAGAGCGCATTGATGCCCCTACGTTTGGTCATGGGCCCGGGATGCTTCTTAAGCCTAATGTTGTGCAAAAAGCTATTGAATCAAAAGAAGAGATTCATGGGAAGGCTTTTAAGATATTCTTTTCTCCTCAGGGAACAAAATTAGATCAATGCTTAGTGTCAAAAATTGCAAAGGTTTTTCAGGAGCAACAACATCTTATGCTGATCGCCGGTCGTTATGAAGGTATGGATGCTCGTGTTGAAGCTGAATATGCAGATCTTACAATATCGGTTGGTGATTTTGTTTTAATGGGCGGAGACTTGGCTGCTTTAATGGTACTTGAAAGTATGCTGAGGTTAGTCCCGGGTGTCGTCGGAAAAACTGAGTCCGTTGAACAAGATTCGTTTACAGGGGCATTTGTAGATTACCCACATTACACAGAACCTGTTGTGTGGAAGGGGCATGCTGTTCCTGATGTTATTCGTTCAGGAAATCATGCGGCAATGAAGGCTTGGCGTACTGAGCATGCTGCCCAAACTACGGTGAATCTTCATTTTGATTGGTTAAGAAAACAAGTCTTAAGCCATGAAGAAATGTTGATATCGCAAAGAGCTATCCCTCATCACTATACGGCTTTGTTACATACGGATGTTCTTATCAGTGATGATCAAAAGCCTGGAACGACGTCTGTTACCTCGTTAGATATTCATGATATTGCACGATCTTCAAAAACCTATGGTATTAACGGATATTTTATTGTTACTCCATTGGCGGATCAGCAAAAAATAGTTAAACGATTACTTGATTTTTGGATGAATGACGGCGTTGAATATAATGCATCAAGGCATGAAGCGGTTAAACAGGTGTCAGTAGTAAGTAATCTTGAAGAGGTTATCGAATCTATTGAAAAAATTGAAGGTAAAAAACCTGTTGTAATTGCTACATCTGCAAGAGAGATGGATCATCCTGGTCTTATATCGTTTTATGATCATGAAAAAGTTTGGTCTCTTGATCGTCCTATTCTGTTTGTTTTTGGGACTGGTCGGGGACTGACGCAAGAAAGAATTGTGGCTTCTGATTTTCTTCTAAAGCCTGTTAAATCTTTTTCTGATTATAACCATTTGTCGGTTCGTTCTGCTGTAGCTATTGTACTTGACCGTTGGTTAGGTATTAATGAAAAGTCATGTAAACATGATTGAATAATGTTGGAAAATAGATATTTTTTGATATACTATCGTTATGCAACTATATTTTTGGACAAAAATATCAAAGATTTTAAGGACTTAAGAGGACTTTTATGAAAGCTAAAAAATATACACGAGAGACTATTCGTGATATGGGGACAGAAAATCGTGAATTTCCTGCATTTTCTATTGGTGACACGATAGCAGTTTCTCAACGTATTAAAGAAGGTGATAAGGAACGTATTCAGGTATTTGAAGGTGACATTATTGCTATGCATAAACGTGGTGTTTCAAGCACGTTTACTATACGTAGAATTGGTGCTAATTCAGTAGCAGTAGAACGAATTTTTCCTTTCTATTCACCTAAAATTGATTCCATAAAATTTGTCCGAAAAGGCAAAGTGCGCAGAGCAAAATTGTATTATATTCGTAAACGCATTGGTAAGGCTGCCCGCGTTACTGAAAAAGTTGAAGGCCAGCAAAAGGATCTATAGATTCTTTTGGGTAAAAGTTTATTAAATTATGAAAGATGACCATGATGCGATATTCATGGACTCTTTGTTTATTGTGTCTTATATTACCAGCGTGCCTGTATAAACCACAGGCACGCGTTCATTCTGAAAAAGAAATTTTCTCCTCGAAGTCTGAACCCTCTGCTGCAAGGCATTCTGATGGGTTGAATGACAATAAAACTCAAAATCATGATTATCGTTTGCGCGCATTAAGTTGTGAGGCAAAACTTCCTGATGTTCCTATTCCGGTTGCGAGTGATCCGATTCCAGATTTTTTTGTTGAAAGAGAAAGCATAAACGATATAGTTCTTGGTTATATTACCGGGAATAGTTGCGATCGATTATCGTCTTTTTTTAGGACTGAATTTGTGAAATTGGGTTGGAAAATACTTGCCGAATCTTCTCATGTAGAATCATTACTTATCTTAGAAAAACCTGATAGAATTTGTACTGTTAGTATTCGGCCTTTAGATGATTTTAATGTATTTGTTTTGACTATATGCCCAAAAAATTAATATAAAAACTATTTGCGCTTCCATTAGTGTGTGTTTTAAGGTAAAATATTGACTTTTAGAAATAAATATATGTTATACTCATGGTAGATGGCGAGTGGTTTACTAGTTTATTATATTGTATAAAGGAAATAGGTATGAAAGTATTAATGTTTTTAATCTTGAGTTCTATTCTGGGAGCGAATATCTATGCTCAAGACCAATTGAAACATTCAGTAGTGCAACGTAAAGTTAAAAATATCAATCTCAAAGTAGGTGAGAGTTGGACTTTAGATTTACGTTCGTTGCCTGGTGCAGGTTTTTTATGGATGGTAAAAAATACTGACCCCTCTAACCGTGAGATCGTGCATATTGAAAAAGATTCTGAGCCTGCAAAAGAGGGCTTGATCGGTGGTCCGGTTTATGAACATTGGACGTTTAAGGCTGTGCAGCCTGGAAAAGCAAAGATTATTTTAGAATACGCAAGACCATCTGACCCATCTACGCTGAGTGATTCTCTTATTTTAGATTTTAGTGTTATGCCAAAATAGCGATTTTTACATATTTGTTAAATGAAAGGGTGTGTTGTGAATAAATTATCTTTAGGATTATTGGCAATATTGGCGGCAACGTCCTTGTATGGTGAAGAATGCGCAAAGACAGAAAAAATCACACTTAAAATTGGCCAATCAAAAACTATAGTTTTACCAGCTAATCATACGACAGGGTATAGTTGGCAGATGCGAGAATTAATGGCACAAGATAGAAAAGTTGTTGATGTAGGCGATTCGGAATATATACAAAAAGAACACGCAAAAGGCATTGTTGGTGTAGGCGGATTTGAGCATTGGACATTCAAGGGAGTCCAAAAGGGTACAGTAAAGATTCTCTTTGAATACTTACAAAGATGGAATCCTGATTCTGTAGTTAAAGAAGGCGAACTTGCTCCACGTGAATACCACATTACTGTTAAGTAATATGTAAGACTTAATTTTTGATGTTTATAAATAAGCCCAGTTTAAACTGGGCTTATT
>Ga0265297_10009061_pt1 | contig 13020 bp, 9 predicted proteins | sample Munlanlwell13791_FD_192502 | JGI IMG/M metagenome (GOLD analysis project Ga0265297, IMG submission 192502) | Leachate microbial communities from a municipal landfill in Southern Ontario, Canada - Leachate well 137-91 | ecosystem: Engineered > Solid waste > Landfill > Unclassified | place...
TTCGTGCGGCCCGCATGTTATGGGCAATGGTGGTTGATGCCTATCAACCCGTTTGCAAGAAAGACGATTGTAAAAGCACAGAAAACGGAATTTGCAAATGTGCCGCTAAAATGCGGGCTCATGCCGAGACTTCCACATTCAATAAAACAGTTTTTGATGCAAACGTGAACATGCTTCGTACTCAAACCGAAGCTATGAGTGCAACGTTGGGTGGTGTCAATTCACTTACCGTATTGGGTTACGATTCTATTTACAAAGCAACCGATGATTTCTCGGAACGTATTGCCCGTAACCAACAATTACTCTTAAAAGAAGAATGTCATTTCGATAAAGTTTCCGACCCTGCTGCCGGTTCGTATTATATCGAAACATTGACCAATGAAATTGCCGCTCAGGCATGGAAATTATTTCTCGAAGTGGAAGATAAGGGTGGTTTCTTTGCTGCTATATCTTCCGGATCGGTTCAACAGGCAGTAAAAGCAACTGCTGCTGCTCGACTGAAATCAGTTTCAAGCCGCCGCGAAGTGTTGCTTGGAACCAATCAGTTCCCTAATTTTAGTGAAACAGCTGCTGCCAAAGTAGAAAAAACAGATGAAGCTGATTGCGGTTGTAATCATAGCGGAACTGAAAAACTTCTGCCTGTTCGTGGTGCTTCTGAATTTGAAGCATTGCGTTTTGCTACTGAAAGTGCAGCTAAACGTCCGAAAGCATTTATGCTGACAATTGGTAATCTGGCTATGCGCCTTGCACGTGCACAATTCTCCTGCAATTTCTTTGCTTGTGCCGGTTACGAAGTGGTTGACAATCTTGGTTTCAAAACAGTTGAAGAAGGTGTTATAGCGGCTTTGGAAGCAAAAGCTGACATTATTGTTCTTTGTTCCAGCGACGATGAATATACAGAATTAGCTCCTGCCGCTTATGAACTGGCAAAAGGGAAAGCACTATTTGTAGTTGCCGGTGCTCCAGCTAATATGGAAGAATTAAAAACTTTAGGAATAGAGCATTTTATAAGTGTAAAAACCAATGTACTTGATATGTTGAGAACATTTAATGCAAAATTAGTTTAAGAACCAAGAGTCAAGAACCAAAAGAGTCAAGACAAGAAAAGAGATGCATAACTTTAAGAAATTAAATATTTGGATAAAATCGATGGATTTAGCAAGCGAGATTTATTTGCTTACAAATTCATTTCCAAAAAACGAAAGGTTTGGTCTGATTTCTCAAATGCAAAGATCAGCAGTTTAAATTCCTTCAAGTATTGCCGAAGGTTCTGCAAAGTCTAGTAATAAAGATTTTTCTCGTTTTCTGGAAATGTCAATTGGTTCCTCTTTTGAGTTAGAAACACAACTTATTTTAGCCACTAAACTAAATTATCTTGAATCAGAAGTTTCTATTTCAACTCAAAATAAAATAAATGAAATTCAAAAAATGATAATTGGATTTAAAAACAAATTGGATTAAGCCTAAAAATCTGAGACAGTACTAATTGTCTTGATTCTTGGTTCTTGGTTCTAAAAATCTAAAAAGAATGAAACCAGATTTTAAAAATATTGATATTAAAAACATAGCAACAGATAAAGTTGCTCCTCAGACTGAAAGTACATGGCTGACTCCTGAGTTGATTCCCGTAAAACCATTTTATACCAAAGATGATTTGGAAGGAATGGGACATTTAAATTATGCTGCAGGACTTCCACCATACTTGCGTGGACCTTATAGTGTGATGTACGCCATGCAACCCTGGACAATCCGTCAATATGCAGGATTCTCTACTGCTGAAGAATCGAATGCATTTTATCTTCGTAACCTGGCTGCCGGACAAAAGGGTTTGTCGGTTGCTTTTGATTTACCTACGCACCGCGGTTATGATGCCGATCACGAACGTGTGGTTGGTGATGTGGGTAAGGCAGGTGTTTCTATTTGTTCGGTTGAAGATATGAAAGTTTTGTTCGATGGTATTCCATTGAATAAAATGTCAGTTTCCATGACTATGAATGGTGCCGTACTACCAATTCTTGCATTTTATATCAATGCCGGTTTAGAGCAGGGCGCTAAACTGGAAGAAATGGCCGGAACGATTCAAAATGATATTTTGAAAGAATTTATGGTGCGTAATACCTATATTTATCCCCCTAAATTCTCCATGAAAATTATCGCTGATATTTTCGAATTTACATCGAAAAAAATGCCTAAGTTCAACTCTATTTCAATCTCAGGCTATCACATGCAGGAAGCGGGTGCTACTGCCGATATCGAGTTGGCATATACGTTGGCTGATGGCTTGGAATATCTTCGGGCAGGAGTAAATGCCGGTATGGATATCGACTCGTTCGCTCCACGTTTGTCATTTTTCTGGGCCATTGGGATGAATCATTTTATGGAAATTGCCAAAATGCGTGCTGCACGTATGTTGTGGGCAAAAATTGTAAAGCAGTTTAATCCTAAAAATCCAAAATCTTTGGCCTTGCGTACACACTCACAAACTTCAGGCTGGTCGCTGACAGAACAAGATCCTTTCAACAATATTGGTCGTACATGTGTTGAAGCTATGGCTGCGGCTCTTGGACATACACAATCGCTTCACACCAATGCGTTGGATGAAGCAATCGCGTTGCCAACCGATTTTTCTGCCCGTATCGCACGTAATACACAGATTTATATCCAGCAGGAAACTGATATTTGTCGTGAAGTAGATCCTTGGGCTGGTTCTTATTATGTAGAATCGTTGACAAACGACCTTGCTGAAAAGGCCTGGGCATTAATCGAAGAAGTGGAAAAACTGGGTGGTATGGCTGCAGCTATTGAAACCGGAATTCCAAAAATGCGGATCGAAGAAGCAGCTGCCCGTACTCAGGCACGAATTGACTCGGGTAATCAAATTATTGTTGGTGTCAACCAATATCGTTTGGAAAAAGAAGATCCGATTGATATTTTGGAAGTGGACAACACAGCGGTTCGTATCCAACAAATTGAACGGTTGAAACAATTACGTGCCAATCGTAACGAAGCCGATGTTCAAAAAGCATTGGCTGCAATTACCGAATGTGCTAAAACCGGAAACGGTAACCTGCTCGAACTTGCCGTTGAAGCCGCTCGTTTGCGTGCTTCATTGGGTGAAATATCAGATGCCTGCGAAGCAGTTGCAGGTCGTTATAAAGCAACCATTAGAACAATCTCAGGCGTGTATTCATCAGAAACTAAAAACGATGCAAGCTTTATTAAAGCTTGTGAGTTGACAGAAAAATTTGCTAAAAAAGAAGGTCGTCGTCCCCGTATCATGATTGCCAAAATGGGTCAGGATGGACACGACCGTGGTGCGAAAGTTGTCGCTACTGGTTATGCCGACTGCGGTTTCGACGTGGATATGGGACCCTTGTTCCAGACTCCGGCCGAAGCGGCTAAGCAAGCGGTGGAAAATGACGTACATGTGTTAGGTGTATCTTCTTTAGCAGCCGGTCACAAAACGTTGATTCCACAGGTAATGGAAGAATTGAAAAAACAGGGTCGTGAAGATATCATTGTAATTGCTGGTGGAGTTATTCCGGCACAAGACTACGATTATCTTTATAAAGCCGGTGTTGCTGCCATCTTTGGTCCCGGTAGTCCGGTTGCGAAAGCAGCTTGTACTATTTTGGAGATTTTGTTGGAAGACTAATATCCCTGCAACGGCTTCGAGCTATTTGCAGAATTAATTAGATAATTATAAGAACGGACTTGCCTTTTGGTGAGTCCGTTTTATTGTATGATATCTGCATGGAGATTTTCCATTTCCCGGATTATTTCGACGTCCAGATTAATTAAGACGTACAGTCGAATACATAAATATGTAAATAATATTAATAAAATGAGGTATATGCGATATCTCAACCTAGTTTCAGTTAAATTTGTGCTTTATAAATTGAAAAAATGTAGTTTTTTTGTCCTTTTTATGGTACAACGTTTAAATTCCACTGATTTGAAAAGTAGCGCACTGAAAATATTTTTGATATTTTTTATAATATCATTTCAACATATAGCCATTTCTATAAGTGCTCAACAAAATGAAATCTTAAATAAAGATACTACCGGATTAGTATCCTTCGAAGTCTTAGCCCCTAAAATTGAACAAGCCAACCACATTCATTTGTTTTTTAAACCCGAGTGGTTTGCCAATAAGCGATTTAGAGAATCTCTCTCTCAGTTACCATTGGATGAATGTCTCACAGTAGTGAAACGTATTTCGCAATTATCATGTATTATTGTCAATCCTGTTACTTATGTTTTCGTTCCGGTAGAAGTCCGCAATTATTCAAATAATAAAAACAGTAGAGGAGTACTCTTAGTCGGCGATGAAAGTGATCTTGGAAAATATAGCAGAGCGACTCTTTCCGGGAAAATCCTTGACGCCAGAACAGGTAAACCGCTTCGTAATGCCAAAATCAGTATTGACGCACTTAATGTCAATACAATGACCGATAAAGATGGAAATTATAGATTGACAATTCCTGTCGGTGAATATGATTTAAGGCTTAATTATGCGGGTTTTGAAGAAGATAACCGGTTTGTGAGAATTTCAGGAAACGGGATTGTTGATTTTGAATTATCAGAAAAAACAATTAAGCTAAAGGAAGTTTTTGTATATGATAAAGCACTGGATCTTAATGTAATTAGCTCACAGATGAGCACCATTAAGTTCAATGCTAAAGTAATTAAAGAATTACCTATGTTTTTAGGCGAAAAAGATATTATTAAGAGTGTCACCTTACTTCCCGGAGTACAATCGACCGGCGAGTTTGGTACCGGTTTTTATGTACGGGGAGGTAGTTCAGATCAAAATCTTATTTTAGTAGAAGATGTTCCGTTGTTTAATTCATCCCATATGTTCGGACTCAATTCGGCACTCAATTCAGATGGTGTCAGCAGTGTATCGCTTCTAAAAGCAGGTATTCCTGCTAAATATGGCGAAAGAGCTTCATCGGTTATGGATATTCGTTTGGGAAATAATGTAGAAAAAGTTGCAGTGACGGGTGGCATTGGTCTTTTAAATTCAAGACTGAATCTGGAAGTACCACTATTTAATAAAAAAGTTAATTTTTTGATAGGGGGGAGGACTTCTTATTCTAACTGGTTATTGCATGCACTACCCGATGCAGACTTAAAGAAAAGTTCTGCAAGTTTTTATGATATAAATACCTTGCTCAACATAAAATTTAATGCAAAAAACAGCTTATCACTCTTTGGCTATTTTAGTAATGATATATTTAGTTTCAATATAAATTCACCTTATCATTATGACAATACACTGGCTTCGGTAAAGTATTCACACAAATTTAATGAAAAGTTAAATTCATCATTGCTTTTTGGACTTAGTCGCTATCGTAACGATGTCAGTCAATCGGATACTTTGAAACCAAATGAAGCCTATAAAATTAGTTCTTCAATTGATTATAATAATGCGAAACTAAATTTTAGCTGGTTGCCAACCGAGAAACATTCTGTAGAATTTGGCTTAAATTCTATTTTATACCAACTTCAACCGGGCATAATGTCAGCACTTGGTTCGTTGTCGGATGTGTTAACGCAAACAACCAATCAGGAAAAAGCATTGGAATCGGCAGCCTATATAAGTGATAATTTTAATTTTTCCCCTAAAATAAGTACCGAGTTCGGTTTACGACTGACACAATATGCCTATCTTGGACCAAACAGCGTATTTTCATTTAAGGAAAATGCAGCACGTACTTCAGAAAATATTATTGATACACTTAATTATGGTAATAACAAAGTAATTAATTGGTATTACAGTCTGGAACCCAGGTTCTCATTCCGTTACTCATTGGATGATGTCAGTTCTGTAAAATTAAGTTATAACCGTATCAGTCAGTTTATTAATTTAATTTCCAATACAGCGTTAATGTCACCAACCGATGTGTATAAGTTAAGCAGTCCGAATGTACCGCCACTTGTTTGCAATCAGTTTGCTTTTGGTTATTTCAGAAATTTCAAAAAAAATGCTTACGAGGCTTCTGTTGAAATATATTATAAGAAACTGAATAATATAGTAGAATATAGAGATGGCGCACAAATACTACTGAATAATTCACTGGAAACCGACTTACTTAATGCATCGGGTTATAATTATGGTGCTGAGTTTTTTCTTAAAAAAAATACAGGAAAACTCACCGGATGGGCCAGTTATACCTATTCAAGATCCATGCGGCATACTACCAGTCCTTATAGTGTAGATCAAATTAATGCCAACAGGTATTATCCATCTTCATTTGATAAACCTCATAATGTGGTGATTAATGCTACATTGCATTTATCAAGAAGATGGAGGCTTGCGGGTATTTTTAATTACAATACAGGAAAGTCGATAACATTACCAGAGTTAAAGTATGATTATAATGGTCTGCAATATGTATATTATTCGGATCGTAATAAATACCGGTTGCCAGACTATCATCGCCTGGACATTGCCATTACATTTGATGAAACGTTGCGTTTAAAACAGAAATGGAAAGGAAGCTGGACATTTTCTATAATAAATCTTTATGGACAAAAAAATCCATATTCGGTTTTCTATAGGTCTACTTCCCAGGTAGAATCTCAATTTTATCAATCATTCAACTTATATCAAATGTTTATAATTGAAAGACCAATCCCAACCTTTACTTATAATTTTACTTTTTAAAATTGAGGAAGATGAAAAATTTTAAAAATATCTGTTTGATTGTATTGCTATTGGCTGTCTTTAGCAGTTGTACTGAAATTTATACTCCGAACGTAAGTTCTGAAACAGAAGCACTGGTTGTAGAAGGATTAATTACAGATGGAGCAGGTCCATTCACAGTTAAGCTGTCAATGGCTAAGCCTCTTCCATATGATTCTGTTGGCGTAACAAGCTATACCGTTCGTAGTGCAACGGTTACGATAACTGATAGTGAAAATAAAAAATATGTTCTAAAGGAATTGACCCCTGGAAATTATAGCACACCATCAACATTTAAAACGAAAATTGGAAACTTTTATAAGATAAATATTAAAACAACAGAAGGAAACAGCTACGAATCTGGCTTTGAAAAACTATTGTCGCCACTGACAATAGACAGTATTCGTGGAATTTATTCAACGGAGGATTATGTTAATGATAACGCTGAACTTTTACATGTAGATGGAGCTGATATTCGTGTTGATCTTTTTAATACAATCCAAATTTCCGAATCGGTACCATCATGCAGATTTAAGCCACTTATTACAACTCAATACTGGTACACCTATCGTGATAAAGATATCCTTGGTAATGATATAATGTCCTATCATTGGGCCAATTTTGGGTGGAAAACTTATAAATTAAATACAATTGAGAATATTACCGATGAGAAAGTTGCTTCATCTATTCCTTTACTAAAAAATCATTCCATAGGTTTTATACCATTTGATATGTCAAGCTATGGTCATGTAATTCCTCAACCCATAATGATTTATTATTTAAGAGTGAATCAATACACTTTGAATAATGACTCCTATAACTTTTACAAGGGTGCAAAGAATCAATTATCTGCCAGTGGAAAGATATTCGATCCCATTACTTCCCAACTTCATGGAAATATGAGGTGTGTAAATGATCCGTCTAAAATTGTGCTTGGATTATTTGAAGTTTCTTCAGTTAAGGAATATGCCTTTCTCATGGAATTGGAAAAGAGAACTAAACATATAACTCTTAAAAATGCTGTGATAATGGATGTACCCGCAATGCCTGCAAATGATTATTTGTATGGTGATTTTCAATACAAAGTATGGGATTATCCGGATGCAGATGCACCAAAGAATGATCCTACATATGATGTTATTCCATTCCCAGGTTGGTGGTATCACAACTAAAAAAACAATTAATGATGATATTATTAAAGAGAATATTATTTGTATTTCTGATACAACAAGTTGCGCTGACATTTTGTAATGTTGATGCGCAGACGAGAGGCTCGGAAATTATATACCTTCAAACTGACAGAACTGTCTATATTGCAGGTGAATCAATTTATTATAAGTTGTATGTACTGGATGCAGTAACAAAGAAATGTTCAGGAATGAGCAAGGTTGGCTATATTGTATTAAGGGCGGTCAATTCAGCTCCAACTTTGAAGATTCGGGTTAAGATTGATGGAGGAATGGCAAATGGAAGCATTTCGTTACCTGATACTTTAACATCAGGCGTATTTCAACTGGTTGCTTTTACCGGTTTTATGAGAAATCAGGGTGAAGAACATTTTTTTCATAAAGAATTGACCATTGCGAACCGATTTGATAAGGCATTGGATTTCAAATTAATTAAAATGACACCGAAAGATAGTAGTCAATTTCAACTCACGCAGTTAGAGCCTAAAACTAAAACGGATAAAGTTGTATATGGAATGAGGGAAAAAGTTCATGTTAGCGTGGGTAAAACTAATTCTAAATCAAACGTTTCCGTTACCGTTTTTGAAGAATCAGCAATACCCTCAACTTATAAATCGATTATAGATGTTCTTAAAGATTCGGCTGTTATACAAAATAGAACACAAGTATTAAACTATCATTCACCTGAAACGAAAGCTAAATTATTGAGGGGTACCGTGATAGATTCGAAAACTCAACGGACAATTAAAGATGCAATCGTTTTGTTGTCATGCATAGATTCTGTTCCAAATTTGCAATATGCAGTCACAAATTCCAAAGGATTATTTCAAATGTTACTAAGTGATTATTATAATGGGAAAGAGCTCTTTTTAACGATTAAAGATGCACCGGAAAACCAAAAATGGCAAATTAAAATCGAAGATGAGTTTGCACTATCCAAAAAATGGAATCCGTCGTTAATTGCTGAAAATGAAAATTATAAAGAGTTCATTGTAAAGAGTCAAAATATAGTTTATATAAATAAGTCATATCAATTAAATAAAGAGGTAAACAAAAAACCGACAATTGAAGATCATTTTATTTGTCCTGAGTTTTACCATTGTCCTGTTAATACGGTATTTCCATCAGACTTTGTGGCACTACCAAATTTTCTCGAAATTGCAGTAGAGATATTACCACAACTAAGAATAATTAAAGAAAAGGGAGAATACCATGCTCAAATGTTTAACGATTTTCTACGGGAATTTGATATTCATAGTCCAGCATTCTTTCTGGATGGTGTATACGAAGATGACATAAATAAAATAATTGAACTGGGTTCAGATCAAATAAAGAAAATAGAGCTGATTGCAGCCGAAAGAGCATTTGGAGATTTGGTTTTTGGAGGTGTTATTTCAATTACATCTAAATCGAATGAGATGATTAATAGTAAGCCATCATCATATTCATTGAGACTAAAAAATGATAAATTAAATGAGGGAGGAAATCTTGTAGAAGTTAATCCGACTACAAATCAGAATCAGAATATTCCATTTCTCAAACAATTGTTGTACTGGAATCCAAATATGGAATTAAATGGAACTGACAGTACTGATTTTGAGTTTTATACTTCGGATAATCTGGCAAAATATAGTATCAAAATTGAAGGTATTTCTGAAGATGGAACACCGATAAGTACCGGTACCAGCATACAAGTCACGAACCAAATTAATATAACTGATAAATGAAAAACTACATATTCATTTCAATGTTAATGATTTGCATTTCATTAAATGCCCAAACCAATGATTTATTGAAAGCTCCCGAAGTTGATTCAATTTTTTCTTCAAAACTGACAGGTGAATTTTTCTATGAAAGTAAACAATATATAGGCTCTCAATTCTTTAATAAGGAGTGGACGGATGGTGATATTTTACTGTCAACCGGTGAAATGATCCACGATAAGTTTTTAAAATATAATGGTTTGCTTGATGAACTTGTTTGGTTAAATAAGTACAATTATGGAAAATTCAAACTTGATAAGTCATTTGTAAAAGAATTTTGGCTGAAAAATGTAGATGGATCAAATCTGCATTTCATTAAGATTAATGTAAGTGACACGAGTAAAGTATCCGGACAGGATATTTTTGTTGAAGTAGAAGTTGAAGGAAAATTGTCATTATATATTCAGCGTAAAATAACTAAACAATGGCCTCAAGATGTGTTAGTTGATAATGTTCTTTACAGGTATGATTTTATTGAAGCAACACCCAAATATTACATAAAACTTCCGTCCAATGAATATTTAGTAATGACCAAACTCCGACGCTTGGCCTTCCTGAGGCTTTTTCCTGAAAAGAAAAAAGCCATTAGTAAAATAATCAGAGAAAATCATTTGAATATTAAGATAGAAAGTGACTTTGTGAAAGTAATTGAATTGATGAATCAGGAAGCGGTTTTTTAAACATGAATATAAATTCTCTCTTTATATATCTCATTTTCTGAAAATAGTATTGAGAATTATATAATAAAAAACGGACTTACCATTGAGGTGTGAGTCCGTTTTTTTTATTCAAAACAAAAATGGAAATTTGTTCTCCCGATTAATACACCGTCACCAGCATTTTCTGCAACAAAGTATCACCCCCCATACTACTCCCATTGTCTTCATTCAGAACCCTGTTCATATTTGTCATGGCAATATCCTGCTGACGGATTATTTCAGGATTCGACCCGGAGTTGGAAACACCATCTTCCGTCCGGGTGATCAGTACAGCTTTTTGTTCAGTAATAACTTGAAGTTCTTTGTGTTTTTTCTTTTCCTGTTTTGGTGCTTCAATAGTTGGATTTTTTGCATTTTCAGGTTTGCTCATGTATTTGATAACCTCAACAGTGTCGTGAATGACTTTCGTTTCAACAGGGCGTGACAGGTTAATTCCGAAGCCAACCAGAAAGAAAATCAGAGCGGCTGCAGCAGATTGATAAAATGGAATTTTGAGTTGAAACATACCGGGACGCCTCACTTTAACCGCAAAAGATTTATTCAGACTGTCCTTAGTTTCTTGTCCTGGATTTATTTCAATCCTTTGATTCTGATCATTTAACGAAGTATAAAGTATCGACATCGATTTATATTCCTTTTCCGGAAGTATACTTTTTACCCATTGCTTTTCAGCGCTGCTAAGTTCGTCGAACTGCCTGCTGTGGAGCAGTTGCTCAAGTCGATCAAAATCAGTATTTGATATTGTTTCCATATTCATTAGTTTAATTCGGGTTTATAAACGGATAATTTTCTCGATAATAGCCTGGTCAGGTAGAAAAGGCGAGATTTGACTGTACCTTCCGGACAATCCATAATTTCTGCAATTTGTTTTATATTCATTTCTTCTACAAACCGCAGATTGAAAATTGTTTGAGCATCCACATCCATTTTTTCGAGTTCTCTTTGCAGTTGGCTGTTAAATAATTCTTTATCTAATCTTTCGCTATTCATTTCAAACAGATTGTTACCGTTAGTGAGGCTTTGTTTTACATGTTCACTTCGGATTTGTCGACTGCGGTATTCGTTTTTGATCATATTGCTTGCCAACGTGTAAAACCATGTATTAAATTTTTTATGACCATCAAAAATTTCCGGTTTTTCAATGACCTTCAGGAATAAATCGTGTAGCAAATCTTCGGCTTTTTCACGGTCGCTGTTCAACATGCGAAAGAAAAAATTAAGTAGCGGCTTGGAATAACGGCTATACAATTCATCAAATGCCGACTGCCCACCTTTGGTGAGCAGCGACATGAGTTCCTCGTCGGTCTTAGTTGTGTGATTTTTCTTGAATAACGCCATCGGTTTATTTTTCGAAATATTTCATCCAATCATTGTTTCCTGCATTTTTCGATACAGTTATAGCCAGTTCTTTGACATTTTGGGCTTTCACCGTTTCTCCGCAAAGCAGGTAATGTTCATAGAGTTTCAAAAATACAACAAGATAACCGGAATTCATTTGATTCACCACACTTTGAGCATAATTGTAATAAAAATTGAGCTTTAAAAAGTCGAGCATAAATTTATTCTCAAAATTGTTTTGTAATACAGCCAGATTGTCGAATGGTTTTTCGCTGTATTTAAAGGACATACCCGTTAAATACATTTTGTCGACATAATCTTTATAAATGTCCTGTGAAGCATAAACTGAAATATATATTGATTTATTATGCACATTTTCAATGAGATGTTTGACGATAGTTTGTGTTGTTCTATCCGAATTATTCTGAAAGCTAAGTTGAGGTATTCCATATTCTTTGAATAAACGTTCGCGATACGGATCAATGAGTGCCAAAGATATGTTAAGTACCATAACATCCGGTCTTATTTTCTGTACATTTTGTAAAATCCAGCTTGGATAGGTGTCGTTATCACCATACACAATCAAAATCGCATTTGGATCCAAAGATATTAAATTATTGTATGCGGTAATTAAAATTTCCTGAGGCATTTCATTACTCTCAAACCATTTTTTGCAAGTGAGTTCAATATTCGCCTTATCGTTTTCGAATTCATAATGATTCAATAAATCCGGTAAAATTAACGTTGCGAAAGGATTGATTGCTTGTGCTTTCATAATATTCTCACTGCCAACTGGAGTATAACTGCCATTTATATAAGCTTCCAGAAAATAGAGTTCGAAAGTATTCGGAATAGCTTTTTCTGCCAGTTTTAGGAGTTTGTCTTGTGGCATAAAATAATTTCCCTGATTATTGTCCCATTTTTCTTTGTTGCTGAATGTAGCCATTCGGTTAGCTCTGAACCAATATACCCAGGCCATTTTATTCGTTGTTCCGTTATCTATTTCCTGTTTCCAGGCCCTGGCTTGTTGTTGGTACCAGTCGAAATCGTGTATTTGTCTGACAATTGAATACACCGGTTCCGGTTTTTGTGCAAAGCTTTGCAGCGGGAAGGTTATAAATAACAGCCCAAGAATAAGTTTCATTGAAGTTTTCATACGATGGTAATTTTTAATTGTTTTGATAAGTTATACACGCAAGTCTGGAGAACGTTCAAAATAATTTCCCTGAATATTTCTCAAAAAAAGTGATTCATAAAGACCAAGTCATAAATATTTCGAAAAATCAGTTTTCTGTTTTTTTATTCCGGTCAGCATACTTTCA
>Ga0265297_10009062_pt1 | contig 13019 bp, 9 predicted proteins | sample Munlanlwell13791_FD_192502 | JGI IMG/M metagenome (GOLD analysis project Ga0265297, IMG submission 192502) | Leachate microbial communities from a municipal landfill in Southern Ontario, Canada - Leachate well 137-91 | ecosystem: Engineered > Solid waste > Landfill > Unclassified | place...
TTCGATAGACCAAATCCCCAACGTCGAGTATCTCGGCGATGCCACGCCCTTCGTCGGCCGCATCCGCGAGATCATCGAGGTCATCCAGCTGTTCGAGGACTTCGAGGCCGACGAGCTGGAAGGGCTTGCGCGCTACATGCGCTGCTACCGCGCGCCGGCGGGCACCGAAATCATCCGCGAGGGCGACGACGGCGATTTCATGCTGTTGCTGCTGGATGGCGCCATCGAGATCATCAAGAAGGATGTACGCGGGCTGCCGCAGATCATGGGCAGTGCCGGTCCGGGCAAGACCCTGGGCGAAATGTCGCTGATCGACGGCGAACCGCGCTTTGCCAGTTGCGTGGCGCTCGATACCATCGAAATCGCCGTGCTGGATCGCGCAAGCCTTTCGCACATGCTTACCGAAGAGCCGCGCATCGGCATCAAGCTGATGATGGAACTGCTGATGCTGCTCAATCAGCGGCTGCGCAGCGTCAGCGCGCAACTCATGGACTGTGTGGAAGCGCGGCGTTCGCGCATTCGCTAGGCAGCCTGCCGCGCGCTTTGCTTCAGCGCGCGACCGGGAATACCGGGAAAACTTCTGGATCGTCGCCGTGGTCGAGCAGCACCGAGCGCACCCGTGCCTGCCAGTTCTCGCGGAATTGCGCCGTTTCTTGCAGCGTGGCGCTGCCGTCGAGGCACTTCTGCATCAATTCGACTGTCTGCGGGGCGAAGGGAACGCCTTGCAGGCGCGCTGCGACATCGACGGCCTGGCCGGTATCCACCCGCGTGAAGCGAATCTCATCGGCGACATCGGCGGAAAAATACAGCAGCTTGCGCCGGTCGAAGCGCCCACCGATGCCCTTGAAGCCTGTGTCATGCGTGGCGCCGGTGAGCATGGCGACGACGTTGGCGATCACGCCGGTGACGCCCGACAACAGTTCCTGGCGGAATTCGACGCGAATCCCGCCGCGTTGCGGCAGTGAGTCGGGGTAAAGGCTGCCCAGCGCCTTCAGCGTCATCCAGTAGGCCGCGGCAACGGTCGGGCAGGAGTGGCCGGCCAGCTTGACCGCATCGATGTAGCGGTACTCGATGCGGCCGTCCTCCGCGGCGCCGAGGAACTCGGCCAGCGGGTCATAAACGATGAGGCTGCGCACCTGGCCGTAGAAGGCCGGCGTCTGCATCGCGCTGGTCCTATTTCTTCTTCACGAAGTCGATCACGATGTTGCCGGGTTCGCGCGCCTTGTAGGTGATTTCGACCGCGTCGCCGTAGCGTTGCACGAGCTGGTCGAGCAGCGGCAGGGGATCGTGGTCATTGACGAAACGCATCGTCTCGCCGGCGCGGAGCGCGTCCAGCGAACCGAAGATGGCCGCATGGCGAAAACGCTTGGCAATGCCGCGGGCGTCGAAGGGATAGATCGAATCGGGGGACAGATGAACGTGCATGGCGTGGCTTCCTGTGGGTTGGAGTAGGCCCACTATGCACCTGCACGCCCGCCGGGAAATTGATGCAAATCATTTATAAATCAAAAACTTAAAACCATACTAATAAAGTAGGTTTTTACCCTCGGCCGGCGTACCGCCAGCGCCGACTTTTGCCCGGGGCCGTTGCTTGATCAGGCGTGCTTGCCTTTCTGCCAGAGCACATCCCCGCCACCGGCCGCCTTGTTCAGCCAGCGGCCGAGGACGAAGAGCAGATCGGAGAGGCGATTGAGGTATTGCCGTCCGGCGTCGGATACGGATTCTTCGACGGCCAGTGCCACCGTGACGCGTTCGGCGCGGCGGCAGACGGTGCGCGCCAGATGCGTCAAGGCGGCGGCACGGTTCCCGCCCGGCAGGATGAACTCCTTGAGCGGTCCGAGATCGGCGTTGTAGCGGTCGATGGCAGCTTCGAGTCGCGCCGGTTGCGTGGCTTTCAGCAGCACCGCACCGGGAATCGACATTTCGCCACCGAGATCGAACAGGTCGTGCTGGATGCCGGTGAAGAGCTCGCGCAGGTCGGCGGGCAATTCCTCGCAAAGAATCACGCCGATCAGCGAATTGAGTTCATCCACGTCGCCCATCGCGGCGACGCGCAGGGAATCCTTTCCGGTGCGCGAGCCGTCGCCGAGGCCGGTAGTGCCGGCATCGCCGGTGCGGGTGTAGATTTTGGAAAGTCGGTGTCCCATGGTGGGCGATCCGGTCGTTGGGGGATGGCCCGGATTATTGCAGATAGAACGGCTGTTCGATCAGGCCTGATTGGCGACGGCATTGTCGATATCCGGCGCCTCGGTGCCGGAATGCACCACCAGCACCGCGCAGCCTATGCTGCCGATGATGCGGTCGGCAATGCCGCCGCCCAGCCTGTGGTGGCGGCCGATCACCACCAGGTCGGCGCCGCGGTCCCTTGCGATGGCGACAATGACCTGTTCCGGCGCGCCCTCGGCGACCAGAGTGTCGCATTCGACGCCTTCGACCCGCATTCGCCCAGCTTTTTGCGCCAGGTCTTCCTCGGCCTTCTCGCGGTTCCTGCCCGAGGCGACGGCGACGACGAGGGTAACCGGCGTGCCGGTAATCCTGGCAATTTGTGTCGCGATTTCCGCGACGCGGTCACTGTCGGGTGACGCATCGCTGGCAACGAGGATACGGTTCTGCCACATTTTCGACTGCCAGCCGGCGACCAATACGTGGCAGGGCGCCTGGGCCACGATCCGGGCGGCAATGTCTCCGACCAGCCTCTCCTTGAAGTCGCCACGCGCCGGCCGACGGCCGATGACCAGGATGTTGGTATCGGCCGCTGCCGCGGCGGCAACGACCTCCTGTACCGGTTGCTTGCCGTGACGCACGATCTCCTCGGCATCGACGCCGGCTGCCAGCGCCGCTCTGGCGGCGACCGCCATGCGGGCGCGGGCCATTTCGCCGTCCTCCGGCGCATGCACCGAGGTCATGACGTCGAGCGTGACGCCGAATGCGCTCGCCAGCGCGATGGCGATTTCCTGCGGCGCGTGACTGAACTCGCTGCCATCGGTGGCGAACATCAGGCGCTGACGGCGGAAGCCGTCGGGCAGCAGGCCGCTGCTGCACTCCTTGAAAATGCGCGTCTTGCAGGTGCGGCAGACATCGGGGTCGAGCGTCCAGTAGAGCGCCTTGGTGACGTCGGTCATGACCGGGAAGAAGGCGCCCTCGCCGATGTCTTTGACATAGTCACCCTGGCGCAGGAACTCATAGGCCGGCCGGTTGAGGCGATAGAAGTAGAGGCCGCCGCCGAGTCGCCGCCGCCGTCGCGCTTCCTGGGCCAGCACTTCGGCTCCGGCGATGTCGATGGTGTTGAGGCTGGCCGCCGCGATCAGCACGGATTTCTGCTGCGGGTTGTCCTCGTCGATTTGCTGCAATGCCTGCTGCACATAGTTGGCGGCGCCGAAGTAGACCGCGCCGTTGATGCGCACGATGCGCAGCTGCGGACATTCCGGTCGGCCCCTGGCACGGACAAAGTGGTAAGCGCCCTCCTCCGGCGCTGGCACCACCGGGACGATCTCGGGGCGCGACGTACGGTAGAGAAACATCACGAGCGAGAGGAAGACGCCGAGGAAGATACCGGCTTCGAGGTTGAACAGGGTGCCGATCAGGGTGGCAGCGAGAATTGCCGACTCGGCCATGCTGGTGTGCCAGATACGGCCGATGTGATGGAAGTCGATCAGGCCCCAGGCGACCAGAAAGAGGATGCCGGCCATCGCGGCGGTGGGCAGGTAGGCGGCGAGCGGTGCCACCAGCAGCAGCACCAGGACCAGGAAGATCGAGGCGAATACCGATGCCAATGGAGTGCGCGCGCCGGCTTCGTAGTTGACCCCGCTGCGGTTGAAGGAGCCCGACGAGGCATAGGCCGAGAAAAAGGCGCCAACGATGTTGGACAGACCCTGGCCGATGAATTCCTGGTTGCCGTCGATGCGCTGCTCGGAACGCACCGCGATGGCACGGCTGATCGATACCGCCTCGGTCAGCGCCAGCATGGTGATGACCAAAGCCGGGCCGACCGTATGACGCAGGGTGTCGAGCGAGAAGTCGGGCACCGACAGAGGCGGCAGCGTCGCCGGCAGTGCGCCGACCGTCCTGATGCCGGTGGCGTCCTCGCCCAGCCAGAGGTTGAGCCCCTCGGCGACCACGCTGCCGACGATCATCGCCGCGATCATGTAGGGAACCTTCTTGACGTAACGGCGCGCCAGGATGCCGCTGGCCAGTGTGACGGCGCCGACGCCGGCGACCCAGGGATTGATCTCGCCAGCCTGGACCACCAGTTGATGGACGATCTCGTAGAAGGGCGTGCCGCGCGGAATGTCGATGCCGAAGAAATTGCGCACCTGGCTGGCGGCGATGAGGATGGCCGCTCCCGCGGTGAAGCCTATGACGACCGTGTGCGATATGAAATTGACCAGTGCGCCCATGCGCGCCAGCCCGAGGACCAGCTGGAAGACGCCGACGAGGAAAGTCAGCGTCAACACCAGGCTGATGTAATGCGCCGAGCCCGGTTCAGCCTGATGCGAGAGCGCGGCGAACACCGCAATGGAAATAGCCGTGGTCGGGCCGGAGACCAGGTGCCAGCTCGAGCCGAACAGTGCGCCGACCACCGCCGGCATCATTGCTGCATAGAGGCCGTATTGCGGCGGCAGGCCGGCGATGGTGGCGAAGGCGACGCCCTGCGGCAAAACGATCAGCGCGCCCGTGAAGCCGGCCAGCAGATCCTCGCGGGCAGTACGACGGGTGACCATGGGCCACCAAGCCAGGAAGGGGAAAAATTTTTTCAGAGGGCCTGAAAGCAGTTTCGGCGGCGGCGACGCCCGGTCCGCGTCGGCGGACGGCAAGATTGTTGTAGGCATGAGTTTCGGCGGAGGTGAATGCGCCCGAAGCCGCAGGGAGCGAACCCCGATCCTAGCCGCCGCCGCGTCAAGAAAACGTCAAGAAGGAACGCTCAGGGTGACGGTGGTGCCCTCGACGACGTGGCTCTGGAGGGCGATCTGCCATCCCAGGCGGTCGCAAATCCGTTTGACGAGAAAGAGTCCGATGCCGGCCCCGGTGCTTTCCGCGCCGCGGTAGTAACGCTCGAAGACATAGGCGAGTTCGTCGCCGCGGATGCCGCTGCCGGTATCGCGCACCATGAGGGTCCGGTCATCGAGGCAGACGGTGATCTGCCCATCGCGGGTATGCGCCACGGCGTTGTGCACCAGGTTGGCGACGACGATGGCGAACAGGGCCGGTGGTGCCCGCAGCTCGACCGCAACAGGCGCTTCGAGAGCCAGTATCGTCCCGCGCGAGGCGGCAAGCGTCCGGTAGCGTTCGATGCAGTCGGCGGCGATGCGCCGGGCATCGCATGACTCATCGACCGGCGCCTGCTCCTCCCGCGCCAGCAGCAACAGGGCGGCGATCAGTTCCGCCATTTCCGCGGTCGCTCGCTCGATGCGGGCCACGCGCTGGAGTTGCGCCGCGGTGAGGCCGGGGTCGTCAGCCAGTACCTCGACGGCGCCGCGAATCACGGCCAGCGGCGTGCGCAATTCGTGACTGGCATCGGCGGCGAAGGCGCGCTCGCGCTCGACGAAGGCCGCCAGGCGCAACAGATAGCGGTCGAAGGCGCGGGCGAGTTCGTCGATCTCGTCGTCGGGGCCGGTATCCCGTGCGAGGCGGGGAGGATCTTCCGGGCAGGCGCGGCTCACCGCCTGGGCCAGATCGGTGACCGGCGCGATCACCCGACCGGCCAGCCACAACCCGCCCACGGCGGCGAGCAGGGTCATCAACGCGGCGCCGGCGACCAGGTAGCCGAGAAAGCGCTGCTCGCGCCGCTTCTGGCGCTCCTCGTTGAACAGGATGCCAAAACGATCGCCGTCGTGCTCGGCGATGGCGACACGGTAAGGAACCTTGCCAAGGGTGATTTCGTATTGACCAGGCGGCAGCGTTCGCACCGGTTCCGGCAAGTCGTCCCAGGCCGTGCCGGCCTTGCCGAGATAGCCACGCAGGCTGGCCGTGTCCGGCGGCAGCGAGTTCGGATTGCGCGCGCGGCGCGCCATATAGTCCTCGAGCTCGGCCTTGAGCGTCTGGTCCATCAGCCGCTGCGAAACGTCGCGGGCGGCAAACCAGATGCCGACGCTGAGCAGCAGACTCAACGCCGCTCCCAGTCCGGCGAAGGCAATGGCGACGCGGAAACGCAGGCTATGCCGGCGGGTCATCGGACGGCGGGCCGAGATCGTGCGCGGGCGGTGCGATCTGCCAGCCGATCCCGCGCAGGGTGCGCAGCAGCGGCTGTCCAAAGGGCTTGTCGATGGCGGCGCGCAGCAGGTACAGATGGGTGCGCATTGCATCGGAGTCGGGCGGCGCGTCGCCCCAGACAGCGCGCTCCAGCTCCTCACGCCCCAGAACGCGCGGCGAAGCGCGCATCAGGGCTTCGAGCATGCGCAGCGGGATGGGAGGCAACGCGATGTCACGGCCTGCGCGGGTAATGCGGAATGTGACGGTATCGAAGCTCAGGTCGGCCACTCGCAGCGGGCCCGTTGTCACGGTGGCCTGTGCACGGCGGGCAAGCGCCAGGACGCGTGCGGCGACTTCCCTCAGGGCGAAGGGCTTCACCAGATAGTCGTCGGCTCCTGCTTCAAGGCCGGCGATCTTGTCGTCAAGGGTGTCGCGTGCGGTCAGCATAAGAACGGGAGTGGCCGTACCGGTTCTCTCCCGCAGGTGACGACACAGCGTGATGCCGTCCATGCCGGGCAGGATCAGATCGAGCAGGATCACGTCGAAATTTTCCGTGCCCGCGAGGTGCAGGGCAGTCAGCCCGTCGCCGGCGGCATCGACCAGATGGCCTCGTGCCGACAGATAGTCGACCAGGTTGGCGGCGAGATCGGGGTTGTCCTCGACGACGAGGATCTTCAGCGGCGCATTCATGTTTCAATTATGGCGCAAGGCCAGAGAGTCGGCGCTGGCGATACGGCAACAGGGGCGTGCGCGCGCTCCCTAGATTTTCACCGCGAGTACGGGACAGTCGGCGAAGCCGATCACGCGCTCGGCGACACTGCCCATCAGCAGCCGATCGAGACCGGTGCGACCGTGGGTGCCGACGACGATGAAGTCGGCACCGGCCTTGCGTGCTTGATCGAGAATCACCTGCTCGGGCCGGCCTTCGGCGACGACACCGGTGACCGTGACCGGCAGGCCGGCGAGGCCGGCCTTGACCCGGTCGATTGCGGCGACGGCTTCGTGCCGGCGCTGCTCGTTGTAGCTGGCGAGCACAGCCGATACCACCGTCAGCGGCAGATTCCAGGTGAGTGCCAGTTGTCCGGCCAGGCGCGCGGCGGCGTCGCCATGGCGCGAGCCGTCGGTGGCGACGAGAATGCCCTGGCGGCAATCCTGGGCGCCACGCGGCACGACCAGCACGTTGCATGGCGCGTAGCCGATAACCCGCGCCGTGGCGTCGCCGACCATGGCGCGCGCCAGGCCGCGCTTGCCGCGTCGACCCATGACGATCACATCAGCGTGATCCTCACTGGCGGTGTCGACGATGCCGCGATAGGGGTCATCGGCCTCGGCGACGACGATTTCATGATCGATTCCGCCGGCTGATTGCGCCGCCGCCTCGACGTTGCGGCGGGCCATGTCCAACGCCATCTGCTCGAGGCCCGGCACCGTGGTGGCATATTCCGGGTTGTAGACCGCGACGCTGGTGATCAACAGTCTGGCCTGATTGCGCGCGGCCAGCGAAGCGGCGACGCGGATGGCGCCCCCGCTGTATTCCGAGCCGTCGGTGGCGAGCAGGATGCGTTTCCAGCGCATTCCGGTTTCGAGGCTGCCGAGGCTAGGGGCAAAGGCGGCCATGCCTTCGGCCAGTTGCCGCGCGAAATCGGCCTTGCGGTGCTCGGCGATGCCCTTGGTGAGCGCCGTCAGCACCGTGATCGCGCCGAGGATCAGGGCCACCGCCAGCACGCTGTCGCCCAGCGTTTTGAGGGTGGCGACATGGGCGTGCTCGATCGGCGAAATCATGCCCAGCTGCGACAGATAGCCGGGGACGTAGAAGACGCGAGAGAACAGGACGGTGAGCATGATCACCGCCATCACCAGCTTGATCTGGTAGTCCTTGACGTAGGTGGTGCCGATGGCGCCGAGCTGGATGCCGAACAGCGAGCCGAGCAGGATCAGCATCGACAGGCGCACGTCGACCGCGCCTTCGAGGCCATAGAGGAAGGTGCCGCCCAGGCCCATGACGAAGGCAATCACCAGTTCGGTGCCCGAGGCCATCAGCGCCGGCACGCCGAGGATGTAGATCATCGCCGGCACGCCGATGAAGCCGCCGACGGCGATGGCCGAGGCCAGCAGTCCGGTGGCGAAGCCGATGGGAATGACAAACAGCAGCGAGACGCGGCCCTTGATGGCATCGAAGTACATCATGGTGCCGGGGATGTCGATGGCCAGCACCCAGCGCGCAATCCTGGGTACCTCGTGCGTATCGCTCTGGGGAGCATTCCTCAGCTTGCGGTAGTCGCGCAGGACGAAAGTGCCGACGACGGCGAGCACGGCAATGAAGATCGCCGAAACGTAGAGGTCGGTGCCGACCTTGCCGAACTGCCTCATGATCCCGACCATCAGATACTTGCCGGCGAGCATGCCGAATTCGGCGAAGAGGCCGAGAATCAGCCCCAGCTTGACGTCGACCTGGCCGTACTTGTGCCGCTTGGTGGCGCCGACCAAGGCCTTGGGAAACTTGTGGCAGATGTTCGAGGCGACGGCGACGATGGCCGGCGCGCCAAGGGCCATCATCGCCGGCGTGAGGACGAAGGCGCCGCCGGAGCCGATGAAACCCGACACCATGCCGCCGATGAAGCCGATCAGGACCAGCAGAAAGACTGTCGCGGCATTGAGTTCGATGAACTGGGTGATTTCCATGGAGTGTTTATTTCTTCTCTGCGTGGGAGGCGGCCTTGAGGCCCATCACATCCCAGAACAGGCCGGTGAAGGCTCCGTGCGCGAAGGAAATGAGGAAGGCAAGCAGGATCGGGATCAGCACATGCCACCAGACACCCGGCTCGATGTGGCCGCCCAGGGCGGTGCAGGCCGCGGCGTCGGGCTTGTGGTAGTAGATGGCATCGGCGCCATGCCCGACTACACAGGCCGCGGGCGTCGTATGGGCCATGTGCAGGATGACGTCGGAGTAATAGAACATCGCCGCGTAGATCAGTGCGGCCAGGCTCCCCCAAAAGATGGTTCGTCCCCAGTGCGGGTGGTGCAGGTCCATGGTTTCCTCTCCCGGCGCCAGGCAGCATTTGTTGCGGCGCGAAATACGGGCTCCTGATTGGCGAATAAAAATCCTGTTGATCGATGCTGGAAGTGGACTGCTAATATCACGGGCTCCGTCAAGATTTCGTTAAGAGCCAGCCAGTTGCACCGGTGCGCTCGACGAACATGGGTTCCCAGGACATGAGTTTTTCCCCTCTGCTGCAACGCTTCCTGCCCTTCCTGCGCTGGTTTCCCTATTCCGGAACGACGTTGCGCGCCGACTTTCTCGCCGGCCTCACCGTGGCGCTGGTGCTGGTGCCGCAGTCGATGGCGTATGCCCAGCTCGCCGGCCTGCCGCCCTATTACGGTCTCTACGCAGCCTTCCTGCCGGTGGCGGTGGCGGCGCTGTGGGGCTCATCCAACCAGCTCGGCACCGGGCCGGTGGCGGTCGCCTCGCTGCTGACCGCATCGTCTTTGGCGCCGCTGGCGGCGCCGGGCTCGGAACAGTTCGTCGCCCTGGCCATCGTGCTGGCGCTGCTGGTCGGCATCTTCCAGCTCACGCTGGGCGCCTTCAAACTCGGCGTGGTGGTGAATTTCCTCTCGCATCCGGTCATCGTCGGCTTTACCAATGCTGCGGCGATGATCATCGGCTTGTCGCAGGTGAATAAGCTGATCGGTGTGCCGATGGGCCGCTCGGAGTCCTTCATCAACGACATATGGGGCGTCCTGAAGCTGGTCGGCGATACCCATTTGCCGACGCTGGCCATGGGCGTGGCGGCGATCGCCATCATGTGGGTGATTCGCCGGCATGCGCCGAAACTGCCCGGCGTGCTGATCGCCGTGGCGCTGACCACTGTCGTTTCATGGCAAATCGGCTTCGAGCACAACGCGACCGCGACCCCGGAGCAGATCGCCGAGCCCGAGGCACAGACGCTGCTTGGCGAATTCATGCGCACCGAGGCACGCATCAAGGAGATCAACGACCAGCTTGCCGCCGGAAATGTCGAACTGAAAAAACTGCAAAAGGCCGGTGTCGAATCGGCTCACGATGTGGCCCGGCTGCGCTACGAGATCGAACTGCTCAATCTGCAGCTCAAGGATCGCGAGGACGAAAACCGTCGCCGCAGCCGCGCAATTCGCGCTACCGTGCTTGAGCAGGTGCCCGGCACCGACGGCAAGCCGCCGATGTATTTCGCCCAGGGCAAGGTGCCGGCGGGGCTGCAAACCGATGGCCATCGCTGGCGCATCACCCGGGCCGTGCACGGGGCCGCGGGCGAGATCAAACTAACTGGAGGCGGCCAGGTGGTCGGCAAGATTCCGGAGGGCCTGCCGTCCTTCGGCCTGCCAAAGTTTTCCTGGGAAATGATCGGCAGCCTGCTCTCCGCCGCCATCGTCATCTCCCTGGTCGGCTTCATGGAGGCCATCTCGATCGCCAAGGCCATCGCCGCCAAGACCAAGGACAAGATCGACCCCAATCAGGAGCTCATCGGCCAGGGGCTGGCCAACCTCGTTGGCGCCATGACCCAGTCCTTTCCCGTGTCCGGTTCCTTCTCGCGCTCGGCGGTCAACATCAACGCCGGAGCCAGGACAGGCATGTCCTCGGTCATCACCGCGGTCTTCGTGTTGCTGACGCTGCTGTTCCTGACCCCGCTGCTTTACCACCTGCCGCAGGCGGTGCTGGCCGCCGTCATCATCATGGCCGTGATCGGCCTGATCAATTTCGGCGCCATCAGGCACGCCTGGCAGGCCAACAAGCACGACGGCATCGCCTCCATCGTCACCTTCGCCGCCACGCTGGCCATGGCGCCGCATCTCGACAAGGGCATCATGGTCGGCGCGGGGCTTGCCATCATGCTCTACCTCTACCGCACCATGACGCCGCGCGTCGCCATTCTCGGCCGCTATCACGACGGCACGCTGCGTGACGTCAAGGTGCACAACTTGCCGGAGTCGCGCGTGGTCGTCGCCGTGCGGTTCGACGGCCGCCTCTATTTCGCCAACGTCTCCTACTTCGAGGACGCCATCCTCGAGGCCGTGGCCAACAATCCGCAGGTCGCCTACCTGCTGGTCGTCGGCGACGGCATCAACGAACTCGACGCTTCCGGGGAGGAGGTGGTGCACCACCTGGTTGAACGCCTGCGCGCGGGCGGCATCACGCTGCTGTTCTCCGGCCTCAAGAAGCAGGTGATCGATGTCATGCACGCCACGCACCTGTTCGAGTACATCGGCCAGGAAAACATCTTCGCCACCGCCGACCTGGCCATCGAGGCGGCCTATGCAGCGGCCTCGGCGGCCGGCAGGGAGCACGCGTCCACGCTGCTGAAGAAATGAACAGCCAGAATTCGTTGGCGAAAACACCGTCACACCAGCGCCGAGATTGCGGCCGCTGCTAAAATGTCCGCTTGAATTCCTTGCCGCCCATGTCCACGCTGCTGCCCATCGACGCCCTCCTGATTGCCGCCTGTGCGTGGGGGGTCATCGGGCTGCTCGGATTGGTGGCGCCGCGCAACACACGCTTCATCAGCAAGACCCTGTTTCCGCTCGGCGCCGCAGTGGGCATGATGGTAGGCCTTGTCGCGCTGGATTCGCTCGGCGGCCCGGCGCAAACCGCAGTGCTGGCCATCGGCCTGCCCGATCTGCCCTTCCATCTGCGCCTCGACAATCTTTCCGCCGTGTTCGCCCTGCTGCTGGGCTTCGTCTCGGTCGGTATTTCGATCTACGCCGCCGGCTATTTCAGAAAGGGCGAGGGCACCGCGCCCGGCGTTCTGTGCCTCGAATACCACGTCTTCCTCGCCAGCATGCTGATGGTGCTGCTGGCCGACGACGCCTATGCCTTCATGGTGGCGTGGGAGACCATGGCGCTGTCGTCCTTCTTCCTCGTCACCACCGATCATCGCCACGACGAAATTCGCCGTGCGGGGTTTCTGTACCTGTTGATCGCGCACGTCGGTGCCATCGCGATCCTGCTGTCTTTCGGCGTGATGACCGGAGGGGCCGGCGACTACAGCTTCGCCGGCATGCGCGCCCAGGAACTGTCGCCATTCTGGGCCTCGGTCGCCTACCTGCTGGCGCTGGCGGGCTTTGGCGCCAAGGCCGGTCTGGTGCCGCTCCACGTCTGGCTGCCGGAGGCGCATCCGGCAGCACCTTCGCCGGTTTCGGCGATGATGAGCGGCGTCATGCTGAAGACCGCCATCTACGGGCTGCTGCGGGTGAGCCTCGACCTGCTGCCGGCAACCTTGTGGTGGTGGGGCGTCGTGGCCCTGGCCATCGGCCTCGTCACCGCGCTGTTCGGCGTGCTCTACAGCACGGTGCAAAGCGACATGAAGCGGCTGCTGGCCTATTCCTCGATCGAGAACATCGGTCTGATTGCCGTCGGCATCGGCCTGACCCTGATCTTTCATGCCTATCGCATGGAAGGGCTGGCGGCGCTGGCGATGACGGCCGTGTTCTACCACTGCCTGGCCCATGCCGCCTTCAAGAGCCTGTTGTTCCTGTGTACCGGCTCGGTGCTGCATGCGACCAAGGAACGCAGCCTGGGCAAGCTCGGCGGCCTGATCCATCGCATGCCCTGGGTGGCCTGGCTGGCGCTGGCCGGGGTGATCGCCAGCGCGGGCTTGCCGCCGCTCTCGGGATTCGTTTCGGAGTGGCTGCTGCTGCAAAGCTTCCTGTTCTCGCCGGGCCTGCCGCACCCCTGGCTCAACATGGTGGTTCCGGTGGCGGCGGCGCTGGTCGTTCTCGTCGCTGCGCTGGCCGGTTTTGCCATGGTCAAGTTCTACGCGATCATCTTTCTCGGCCAGATGCGCGAGGCGGGGCTGAAG
>Ga0265297_10009063_pt1 | contig 13015 bp, 9 predicted proteins | sample Munlanlwell13791_FD_192502 | JGI IMG/M metagenome (GOLD analysis project Ga0265297, IMG submission 192502) | Leachate microbial communities from a municipal landfill in Southern Ontario, Canada - Leachate well 137-91 | ecosystem: Engineered > Solid waste > Landfill > Unclassified | place...
GTCACTTCCGAGGATTCTTCGGGCAACAAAACTGAATCAAAAACCAATACTTTATTAACCCCTCAAAAAAGACTGACCGTAACCGAATTGATTTTCAAAAACTTCCAGCAAACATTCGGATGGATGAGAAATGTCGGGGCTAAGTTCTAAAATAATTAGTTATCCACATGTAAAATTTTAAGAAATAATGTTATTATAATAAATATATAAATGGGAGGATTTTAATTTTTTAAGTATAAATTCATAAAATTAAATTTATGATTAATTCAAAACATACTGTTCTTATTGTTGAAGATGAACCATCAATTCGTGACGCGATTGTTATTAAATTAACCCGCAAAGGATTTACCGTGCTTGAAGCAAAAAACGGTCAAGAAGGACTTGATATTGCCTTGCAAAAGCACCCGGATTTAATTTTGCTTGATGTTATTATGCCGATAATGGACGGTTTAACAGTGATTAAAAAATTAAAGGAAGATGAATGGGGAAAAACCGTGCCTGTACTTTTATTGACTAATTTAAGTGACCCGGAAGCTGTATCTAAATCAATAAAAATAGATCGTTCTGACTTTCTTATAAAAAGTAATTGGACGCTTGAAGAAGTAGTGGAAAAAATAAATCAAAAATTAAAAACCGTATAAAAAGGATATTTAAGCCACTAAAAATAATTACTATGGTTAACAAATTAAAAACCGTAAAAGTACCGCCGCAATTTGAAGAAATTTTTAGCAAGAGTGAGAGTTTTGTCACCGATTATTTTAAGCAAAAAGATGAGGATCCCACCAAAGGAACCATTACGATTGCCGGAGAACGATATATTCTCGTCCGAGCGGCATCAATGTCCGTGGGGTTTTTTAAAATCATCAGTAATTTTTTTCGTGACAAGAGTGCAGAGGAAGCTCGCGTTATATCAGAAAGTATTCTTTTTGATCTTGCCCATGCTATCGGTAAAGCAGATGCGCGGGCGTTTCATGAAAAAATGAATTTAAAAGATCCTATTGAAAAATTATCCGCCGGACCGATACATTTTGCCTATACAGGATGGGCCTTTGTGGATATTTTTCCTGAAAGCAAACCTTCTCCGGACGAAAACTTTTTTTTGATTTATGACCATCCATATTCTTTTGAATCGGAATCATGGGTTAGATCCGGAGAAAAAACCGATCACGCGGTTTGTATTATGAATGCCGGTTATTCATCAGGATGGTGCGAAGAAAGTTTTGGAGTGGCATTGGTTGCTTCGGAAATAATGTGTAAGGCGAAAGGGGATAAGTTTGACAGATTTATAATGGCTCACCCTTCCAAGATTAACGAATATATAAAGAAATATCAGAAAGAGGCGCCTCAGGGTGTTAAAATAGAAAAATACGAAATTCCCGGATTTTTAAACAGAAAAATGCAAGAAGAGGAATTGAGAACAAAAAATAAAACACTGGAAGAAATGAATGCTTTTATGGTGGACCGTGAATTAAAAATGATTGAGCTCAAAAAAGAGATTGAAGAACTTAAGAAAAAATCCGCCGGCTAATTCTTATTAAAATTATCTATAGACGCAAATTTTTATAATAAAGTAATATGCGGATTAGGTTTAAATTTACTCTTTCTTTTATTTTTTTATCGCTTTTTCCACTTGTAGTGGCGGGAATATTTGCATTTCAAAAACTTTCAAAAACAGATATCTTATTTATTGGATTTATAGCGCTTCTCGCAGCAGTTATTTCATTTCTTGTCGCAAGAATTTTTTTTCGGCCTATTAGCGAACTTGCTGATATGGCGAGCAGATTTCAAGAAGGAAATTTTTCACAGAAAATAAATGTTCAATCTAAAGATGAAATCGGGAAAATATCACAGATTTTTAATAATTTAGGGAAACAACTGCAAGAATTATCTCTTAATTTTGAACAAAAAGTAGAAGAAAGAACAGTAGAATTAAAAGGCAAGATAAAAGATCTTGAAAATACAAAAAGGGCAATTCTAAATCTTCTAGAGGATTTAGAAATCATTAAAAACAAACTTGAGACAGCAAGAGCGAAAGATGAAGCGATATTGGTCAATATCGGCGAAGGATTGATATTTACCGATCTTGAAAAGAGAATTCTTCTTATTAATAAAGCAGGGGAGGATATATTGGATTGGGAAGAAAAAGAACTTTTAGATAAAACGTGGACAGAGGTAGTAGGCATTAAAAATGAAAATGCCGAAGAAATTTCTTCTGATTTATTTTCTTTGGATAAAATTATAGATTCGCCTTTTATCTTCACCAATGATTACTACTATACGAAAAAGAATGGTAAAATTTTTCCCGTGGCGATTACTGCCTCAAAAGTTTCCGTCAATAACGAACCAATAGGCATAATTATTGTTTTTCGGGATATTACAAGAGAGAAAGAAATTGATAAAGCGAAAACAGAATTTGTTTCACTCGCTTCTCATCAACTTAGAACCCCGCTTTCCACAATTAATTGGTATACGGAAATGCTTTTAGCTGAAGATGCCGGTGAAATCAATAAAGAACAAAAAAAATATTTAGAAGAGATTTATCAGGGAAGCAAGCGTATGGTTGGATTAGTAAATGCGCTTTTAAATGTTTCTAGAATTGAGCTGGGAACATTTGCCATAGAACCGGAACCCGTGGACTTGAAAAATGTTGCTCAAATAGTATTAAAAGAATTGGAACCTAAAATTAAGAATAAAAAAATAAAAATACACAGTTCGTTTGATTCAAATTTACCGATAATACAGCTTGATCCCAGACTTGTTAATATTATTTTTCAAAATTTATTATCTAATGCCGTAAAGTATACTCCTTCCGAAGGAGAAGTGTCGCTCACAGTGACAATAAAAGATAAAGATGTTATAATTAAAGTAACTGATACCGGATACGGCATTCCTCTAAATCAGCAAGATAAAATTTTCAGTAAACTTTTCCGAGCCGACAACGTGGTTTCTAAAGATACGGAAGGAACCGGTTTAGGACTTTATATTGTAAAATCAATTATTGATCACTTTAATGGCCGGATATGGTTTGAATCTGAAGAAAATAAGGGCACGACATTCTGCGCAACATTGCCTCTTGGAGGGGTAAAAAGAAAAGAAGGGACCAAAACATTAGGATAAAAATTAAAATTTAATAATAAAATTTTATGGCTCAAACCAAAAAAATAGTTTTAGTTATAGAAGACGAACAACCATTATTGGAAGCTATTCGCATTAAATTGGAAAAATGCGACTTTGAAGTGGTAACCGCCCGTACGGTTCAGCAAGCACTAAATTATTTAGAAGATATTAAAACCGTTGATGCTATTTGGTTGGATCATTACTTGATAGGAGGAGACAGCGGTCTTGATTTTTTAGTAAAAATTAAAAATGGCGATGCTAATTTAAAAAAAATTCCTGTTTTTGTTGTTTCCAACACTGCCACCTCAGACAAAGTACAATCTTATCTTCAATTAGGGATAGAAAAATATTATATAAAATCTGACTATCGTTTAGATCAAATTATTGAAGATATTAAAAAAAATTTAGAAACAGTGAATGGTAATGTTAAATAATAATCATTATTAATTACTAGAACAAATTTTTAAATAATAAAATATGGAGCCAATTATTGAAGTGGAAAATCTAACCGTTGTCTATAATTTGGGTAAAACAAACGAATTCACCGCTTTAGCCAACAATAGTTTATCTATTTATAAAGGAGAATATATTATAATATTTGGTCCTTCGGGTTGCGGTAAATCAACCCTTTTATATAGCATGGCTGGTCTTCAAAAACCGACGAATGGAAAAATCAAAGTGGCCAATAGAATGCTTTCGGAATTATCTCAAAAAGAATTGGTTAAATTTCATCAAGACGTGACTGGAATGATCTTCCAGGCTTATTATTTAATTCCTTCTTTATCTGTTTTGGATAATGTTTGTTTATCTCTGATTTTTAAAAATATTAGAGCAAAAGAAAGAGCTCAAAGAGCAAAGGAACTTCTGAAACAATTTGGTATTGAACAATGCACTTATCGTTTGCCTTTAAGCTTGTCTGGTGGTCAACAACAAAGAGTGGCCATTGTTAGAGCTTTAATGACTGATCCGCCAATAATTTTTGCCGATGAACCTGTTGGTAATCTTGATTCAAAATCAGCAGAAGTTACTATGGAATTATTGGACGAATTAAATCAGAAGTATAATAAAACTATTATTTTGGTCACTCATGATCCGAGTTATCTTTCCAAAGCTGATAGAATTTTTCATATGAAAGATGGACGCATTGAAAGAGTGGTGATAAATGAATCCGGCAAAAAAATAGCGCCTATGTCAAAAGAATCGCCTATGTCGGATATTTTATCTTCTTTGGCTCAGCGGTATCCGACATCTTCAGAAATTGAATTAAAGAGCAAGGCCTTGGTGAATTGGCTGATTACTGTTTTGGATGAACCGAGAATAGCCAGAATAGAAGAAATAATTAAAAAAAGAATAAAAGGCGAATATACGCAAGATACCTTGCATGAAAATTTAAATTTATCATTTGAAAAAGGCGGAGCAGGGCTTTATGCTCAGAGAGCCACCGAATTTACTAAAAAAATAGAATTTATTTTAATGGAAGCGGGCAATTTGCACAAAACAATAAAACCGACCGTTTCTATGACCGAAGATGATTTAAAAGCCGTGGAAATAAGAAAAACATTATTGGATCGATATCACGGAGAACTTACTTTGGATCAAATCAACAGACTGGACAGATTTATCAGGCTTAGAATAGAAAATATGATTAATAGAGCGCAATTCTTAAAATATCTTGATTTGCCGTTTAAAGCCGGCGGAGTCGGTTTGAATCACAGAACCGCTCATAACTTCACCAATTTAATTGAAATTATTTTAATTAATATTTAAATCATTCTATGAGATTTACTGATCTCTTATCCTTATCTTCAAGAAATTATCGGACAAAATTGGGCCGGACTTTAATCACTATTTTGGGTATTGGTGTCGGCGTAGGAACAATTGTTTTGCTTGTTTCTTTCGGTTATGGTCTTCAAAATTTATTAATGGCGCAAATTTCAACTTCCGAAAGTTTGCGCACCATTGATATTTATTCTCCTGATGCGGAAAATATTTTTTTGGACAATGTATTAATTGATAAAATATCTAAATTGGAAAATGTTACCGAGGTCAGTCCTATTGCCAATTTTATGGGACAAGCCGCAATTTCTGATTTAAACGCCAATATTACGATTTATGGAATTAAGCCGCTATTTTTTACATTAGAAGGAGTTAAAACACAAACAGGACAGCTTCCCCAAAACAGCAAAGAAGTGGTTTGCTCCACTGCTTTTGTCAAACTTTTCAACTTAACTCCGGAACAAATAATTAATCAAACAGTAGATGTAAGTATTTTTCAAGAAACACAAGGTGTTGATCAGGAACTGCCAACAGTCATGGAATATCCGGAAAAAGGTTTAAAAATAGTCGGCGTGGTTGAAGATGAAACGGTTCCCACTGTTTATCTTCTTTTAGACGATATTAAAGATGTCCCCATAGTCAGTTATCAGCAATTGAAAGTTATGGTCAGTAAAACGGATTTTGTAGAGACGGTCAGGCAGCAAGCGGTTGATTTTGGTTATCTTACTTCTTCTTTAAGCGATACGGTGAGCGAGGCGAATAAAATTTTTAAAAGCATTCAAATTATGTTGGCAATTTTCGGTATGGCTGCTTTGCTCGTTGCCGCCATTGGTATGTTTAACACAATGACTATTACTTTATTGGAACGAACCAATGAAATCGGAGTAATGAAAGCTATTGGTGCTTCTAATAAAGAAATTTCCGCTCTTTTCTTGCTTGAGGCGACTATAATGGGTTTTTTGGGAAGTATAGCCGGTTTATCAATGGGTTGGCTGAGCGGCAAGATTCTGAATTTTGTTCTTCATTTAATGGCCATGGCTTACAGTGCCCAGAGCGTTAATGTTTTCTATATTCCAGTTTGGTTTATATTTACGGTAATTATTTCAACCACAATTGTCGGTTTTTCAACCGCAATATATCCCGCTCAAAGAGCTGGAAAATACGATCCTTTGGAAGCGTTAAGATACAAATAAGTTTTCCGTGTCTTGTGGATAACTGCTTTGACAAATTTAATATTTATAGTTATATTTAATATATTGCTGCAGACAGTAGGTGTCCCTTTGGGGGCTTAATAGAACCTACCGAGGTAAAGATATTTTTTTAAGTTAACTTAAAAAATCTGCGGCAACACGCAGTTTATTTTTTTAAAGAGTTTTGTCTCCGGACGTTAAGTCGGAGCAACAAAACCTTTACCCCCTCCTTTATCTCAACGATAAACTTTCGATAATCGTTAGGATAAAAGGCGAAGCCGCTTCGCTTACGGCGTATCGTAAAAGGGTAGACCCCCGATGGAGTAAAGGAGGGGGTACGCAAATTTTTAGTAAAATTTTTTGCGTTATAAATAACTTAAAAATTTAAAAAAATTTGGTATGGCTAAAACTCGTCAACAAAAAGAATTATCTCTTAAACAGCTTCAAGAAGCAATGTCAGAAATGAAATCTTTGATTTTTATCAATTATTGCGGCTTGAAAATTAAAGACATTGTTGAATTAAGAAGTTTATTAAAGAGCAATAAGTTCAAATATTTGGTTACTAAAAAAACTCTTTTAAAATTAGCTTTAAAAAAGTTCGGATTGGAAAATATTAATTTGGACCAAGTTCAAGGCGGAACGGGTTTGATTTTCGGTTATGATGATGAAGTGGGTCCGGCCAAAATAATAACCGCTTTCAGCAAGAAAAACAAGCAATTAAGCATTCAAGGCGGAATTTACAATAAAGAACTTGTCAGTTTGGATCAGATTAAAATTTTAGCCACCTTGCCGTCAAAAAATCAATTAATAGCTCAATTATTAGGCACTATTAAAGCGCCGATATCTAATTTGGTTTATACATTAAAGGGCAATACGCGGAATTTTGTTTATCTTTTAAGCGTTATTAAGAAATAAATAATTAACTTTAATTTTTAAAATTATGACAGAAGAAATTATTGAAGTTCCGGCTAAATTTAAAGATTTAGTTGAAACCATTGAAAAAATGAATCTGGTTGAATTGTCCGAATTAGTGAAAATTTTAGAAAAAAAATTCGGCGTTTCATCTCAAGCTCCTGTGGCCGTAGCCGCTGGTGCGGTTGCCGCAGCTGATGCCGGCGAAGAGAAAGAAGAACAAACCACTTTCAATGTTGAAATTACCGATGCAGGCAGCAATAAAATCAGCGTTATCAAAGCTATTCGGGAAATTACTTCAATCGGCTTAAAAGAAGCCAAAGACATGGTTGACGCTGCGCCTAAAATTGTTAAAGAAGGAGTAGGCAAGGAAGAAGCTGCAACTATGAAGAAGAAATTGGAAGAAGCCGGAGCGAAGGTAACTTTGAAATAAAGAGTTTTGTTAATAAAAACAATCCGCTAACTAACGGATTGTTTTTATTATTACAAAACCTTTACCCCCTCCTTTATCTCAACGATAAACTTTCGATGGAGTAAAGGAGGGGGTTCTCTATTTTGTAGCCAAAAAATCTGCGCCTTTCAGGCTTGATTTATTTGGACAAAAGAGAAAATTCGTAAATTTTTGTTCCGTTCAATAGCCATGCCTTATCTTCCGTTTTACTGATAATAAAATCTTTTAAATCATCAAATTTGTCGCTTGAGAATTGTTTTACCAGTTTTCCGTCTTTTGAAAGAATAATCAAGCGTTTAGTCGCTCCATCTAAAAGATATAAATATTTCATATCAGCACTGGTGAAAATTTTTGTTTTTTCATTTTCCATGGAAAGCGTAGGTTTGATCTCATCTAAATTGAATTCAACTTGTTTATTTTTATAAAATTTTAATATTTGTCCGGTCTTCTTCGCGATATAAATTGAACTGTCAATCGTCATGGCCAAGGCATCGGAAATCGCGATATCTTTGTCCTGAATCCAGGATTCTTCTTTGGAAAAACCGTCAATGGTTTTGGTATATTTATAAATTTGATTTGACCCCGGATCAAGAACATAAAGTTTATTGTTGAATACGCCTAAATCTTGAATCTTGGATAAATGATTTATTTCCAATTTTAGAGAAGAAAGTTTTTTATCAATTGTATTGAAAGTGGCGATGGTTTGATTTTTGTCCCAGCCGATTAAAACGTCATTATCCAAAGGAATAAATTTTTTCAAAAGACCCGTGTTTATTGAAGTATTATTGGCCAATTGGGTCTCTTTTTTATTATAATCAAACAAATAAATATAATTATTTGAAGAATTAAGAATATAAAAATTATTTCCCAAATTAGCCAAGCTGTCGGCTTGGGCGTCTTTATTTACTTGAGTTAAATCGGTTAAAAGCAGGGGATTATCAATAATCGTTAATTGATATAAAGAGTTAAGTTTTTCTACATATTTATTGCGATAAGAATTATAAATATCTTTTTGTTCTTGGGTTTTTTGCGGTAATTTTTTTATCAATTCATTCATTTCGTCCAAAATTTTACCAATCGTTTCATTGTTTTTATAAACTTCAGCCACCGCCAAATCAGCCTCTTTTGTTTTTAATGCTTCAATTGTTTGATCTTGCTGTTTAACATTATTGACGGTAATTTCTTTTTTGCCGATAGTAAATAAACTGCTGGCGAAAAGTATGGCCAGAATAATCAGAACTCCGATTAAAGATTTTTTCTTCAATGATTCAGGATTGATTTTCCAAGAAATAGTTGGAAATTTTATTTTATGTTGCTTTGGTCTAATTATCGGTTTTGGCTGAATCTCTGCTAATTCTTCTTCCTCGTCAATTGAAATTTTTTCTTCCGGAGCGTCAATTTCTTCTTCTGGTTCTTCTTTAATTTCCGGAGAGGGGACTTCGACGGCAATAACCGGAGCAGGTTCTTCAACTATTGGTTCAGGTTTTTTGATGATTTCTTTTTTCGCGATTTTTTCTTTTAATTCTTTTTTTTCTTCTTTTTCCGCTTTAATTGTTTCAACAATAGGCGTTTCTTCGCGGGTGGAAATGATTAAATTTTGCAAACTGACTTTTTTTGATTCTGTGCCGAGTAATTGTTCTAACCGGGAAGAAATTTTAGTTAAAAGATTATTTTCAATAATTTCCGTAATTTTTTCTAATGAAAAATAATCAAAAAAAGCGGCATTGGCAAAAAATAAAACATTGTTATTATCCAATGAACCGCTGATTACGTTCAAGAATTTTTTTGTCTGATTTTTATTTTTTTCTCCCACCAGTTCCGCTATTTTCCCGTCCTTGATCAAATAAGTTTTAATGTCTCCAATTTGGGAAAAATGAACATCCTTGTCTTTAATGATAATAATATCAACATCCAAGTCGGTTAAATATTCTTCAAAAAATTTCGGGTTGCGCGCTTTTTCGCGGTTTAAAAAATTATTAATTTTACTCAAAAGGTCTTCAAAATCTTTTTCAACATTAACGGTCAATTTCAACGGGTCATAATAAGTATCGCTTAAAAAATCTATGACTTTTTGAACCCAATTTGAAATTTCGGCTGTTCTAGCAAGCTGTTCTTTTAAAGTTGATTCTTTAGATGAGGAGAGATGCAAATTAATCATTGCGCCCAATTGCCCGAATTTATTTAAAAATCTGGCCTCTGGTTCGGCCAAATAAACGCGGCTGTAAATGTTAGTTTTTTTAGGATTGGAAAGACAAAAATAAGTTGTTTTTGGTTGAATGTTTATCATATTTTTTATTTATTGTATTATAATCAATAACATTCCATTATTATAACATAAACTTAAAAAAGGGGAAGCTCTGATGCGGTAATTCAGCGATAGATATCCACAAATAAGAGTAAGACTTTGTTGATTTATTAACGTTTTTACTCTATAATAATAGGTATAATTGCTTATAGTTTAAATAGGCGATAATGAACCTCAAAAAAGAAAATTTGAGACAAGTTTTATTTTACTTCTATAGAAGTAGTCTTATTTTATTATCTAAATTATCAAAAGAATTTAGATTTTTTTATTTGATTTATATAAAAAGAGACAAGTCGTGCAGGAAAATTTATTCGGGCTGGTACGTTATAACAATCAAAGATGAGAAATCAAAATGTAAAATAAATTCAGTCAATAAATTATTTTCAAACATCAAGAAAAATAAATTAACTGAAAATTATTCAGAAATCAAAAAAGAAAAAACAAATCCCATTAGAGAAGAAATTTCTATCGGGATAAATTGGAAAGAAAAATATTTTGATTTAAAGATACAATTTATTAATTTACAAAAACAATTTGCTAATTTAAAAAAGCAATTTTTTATTTTAGAAAAAAAATTCCGCCAGCAATATTTTAAGTTTGGAACAACTCGAGCCGTGGCGGTTTTTTTATGCATCGCCTTAATTATCACCGCCGGTTGGCAAATGATTTGGAATATGTCGCGCGCTGCCGCTGCCGCTACTTGGGGTTTTACAAGTGCAGGCGATTATACGGCCGCCGCTAATGTTGAAGTTGACGCTGCTGATAATAATTTAGCCAGATTAAAATCTAATTACACTCTCGGAACAGATTGGATCGCCACGAATGGAAACGGTTATGATTGGAAATATCGCCAAGAAATTTCCGTTGACAACAGTCAAGCCGAATATGATTTTTCCAATTATCAATTAAGAGTGGCGTTGACTTCTGCTAATTTTGATTTTTCCATTCCTGATTCGCAGGGCAATGACATCAGATTCACCGGAGCGTTAGCGAGAACTAATTATGCTTCCGAAACAGCAAGATTAAACGCGCAAGGATCGAATGAAGTTTCTTATTACAAAGAGTCATATGATCAATCCGCCAAGACTGCGGTTTTTTGGGTTAAGCTTCCCAATATTTATTCTTTCTGGGGCGTATCAACTGAAAATTCCGGCACTGATAATAAAGTGAAGGTGGACGATGTCTCGGGTTTTCCGGATCCGGCCGATTTTCCAAACGGAGAAATGCCGGTCACGGTCAAAGACACTTCAAATAGTGAAACAAATTACATTACTGCCATTAACGCGGACACCAAAGAATTAACTTTTAAAAATAATTTTGCGGTCAGTTATTTAACTTCAAAAACCGCTCAAGTCAAATATATTGAAGACGAACAAGTTTATTTATATTATGGAAATTCCAATGCTACGGTTTCAACACAGGTAACTATAGGAAGCATGTTTGGAGAGGCTAATTTGCAAGGACTTTGGAAATTAGATGAAAATACCGGTACGGCTGCTACCGATTATTCCGGCAATAGTAATGTTGGTGCTATCACCAGTGCAACATGGTCAACATCCGGAAAGTTTGGAAATACTCTGAGTTTTGACGGAAGCAATGATCTTGTACATATACATAATGTAAGCGGGGGGTTGAATCTTGGAACATCTCCGGCAACGTACAGCGCGTGGATTTATCAGACAGGAGGCAATAACAACTATGTAATTGGCGCGGGTAATGGAGATAATATAGCCATGCAAATATATACTGGCCAAGTTTGGTGTTATTTCGGTGAATCTTCCAGTCATGGTTATATCGGTTCTAACGCAGCGCAGATCAGCGCGGGTAACTGGTATAATGTGGTGTGCACAAGAGATGGGTCTGGTTTTGGAATGTATGTCAATGGGGCAAGTGTTCCGTTTACTGCTTATGGTCCAAGTACAGTAGATATGAGCGCTGCATTTGTAAATATAGGCGTGGGTCGCGAAAGTGGTTGGTGGTGGCAGGGTCTTATAGATGATGTCGCGATATACAATCGAGCGTTTTCCACAGATGAAGTTTTAGCTCAATATAATTTACGTCTTCTCATTTCAACTATCCAACCCTCTCAATCTCTTTATCCTTCAATTTGGCAATATCAGCGGGCGATAACAATTGATAACAGCAGCGGCGGAGCTTTAACTGATTTTCAAATTAAAATTAGTTTAGCTGCAGGGAATTTTAATTTTTCTCACGCCAATTCCAATGGTTCAGATATCAGATTTACTGATTCGGATACTACTACCGAGCTTGATTATTGGATTGAATCATATAATTCTGCGGATCAAGCAGCTACAATTTGGGTTAAAGTGCCCTCTATTTCCGCTTCTTCAACAAAAACTATTTATATGTATCATGGCAATGCAGGGGCGGGGAATGTAGCCAGCGGCACTGATACCTTTGTGCTTTTTGATAATTTTGATGATGGGCAATTATCTTCCATTTGGACGTTCGCTAATAATGGAAATAGTGCAAATACATATTACGAAACAACTAATCCGGGAAAAATGATACTTACCACGGCATCAAGCGATATGTATGGGGGCACTTATAGTTTTTCCCAGTTGCGATTAACAACTATTCCCGAAGGGGATTTTGAGGCTATTGTAGAAATGAACGCCGCAGGAGTCGCTAATTATGAGATATGGGGCATAGGTGGTTCTACGGATGGTAACAATTTTTTTAGAGTAGGAAAAGGGTATCATAGTGGTTTTGGAAATAAGACGATTCATTTTGGCAAAATGCTTTCAGGTTCACCGGCAGAGGCTGGTGTTTCACATTCAGCAGATTTTGCGTATCTGAAAATCAGGCGGGTTGGCACAACATATACGTCATACTGGACTGATGATTTATCATCATGGACACAAATTGGCACCTCGCAAAGTTTTACTCCCGCAACATTTGGATTGTTTGGAATCAAGACCACTGCAGTTTCAATGAGTCAGACTTTTGATAATTTTCGTATCCGCAAATACGCTTCAACCGAACCCACTACTACCGTTAATTCGGAAACCAACGTTGCCTGGCCTTCCAGCGAAGTGGCTAAATTAACCGTGGTTAATAATACCGGCCAAAATTATGCCAGCCTTTCTTCATTTACGCAGACTTTAGGCTCAGGCAATGCAGGCAGCGTCAAATATCAGATTTCCAACAATGGCACAAATTGGTATTGGTACAATTCAGGCACAGGCGATTGGGAAGCCGCTTCAAGTTTGCTTCAAACAAATACAGCCAGCGATGTAAATA
>Ga0265297_10009064_pt1 | contig 13014 bp, 17 predicted proteins | sample Munlanlwell13791_FD_192502 | JGI IMG/M metagenome (GOLD analysis project Ga0265297, IMG submission 192502) | Leachate microbial communities from a municipal landfill in Southern Ontario, Canada - Leachate well 137-91 | ecosystem: Engineered > Solid waste > Landfill > Unclassified | place...
AGCAGTTAAATCAGAAACGCCCTCAAAATAAATATCGCCGCCCTTGCCTCCATTTCCGCCGGTTGGACCCAAAACCATTTTTGTTTTACTAAAAGCAACAACTCCGCTTCCGCCGCTTCCTGCTGAAATTTTAATTTTTATATCATCTATAATCATAGTTATAATATCTGTATTTTACATTCTACCAGAACTGAGAGAAAATATAAAGGACTTGAAAAATTAAAAAATATAAATTATCATAAAATCATATTCCGGTGTAGCTCAATGGTAGAGCGTCTCCCTGTAAATTTTGCAGCTTCCAAAGGAAACTTTGGAATGAATAATCTTGGGATAACGGTGAAACCCTGTTCGCAGGGCAATACCGTGGGAACCCTTCGGCAAGCCTCAAGGCAGGCCCGAGGGGAGCGCCGTAGAGACTAGATACCAAGATGTCTAAATTCCGCATATAGCGGGACATGACAATGATATAGTCCACCCCTAAAAGTAATTTTAGGATAACGTGTAAGGAGCGGGTTGTAGGTTCGAATCCTACCACCGGAGCATAAGTTTACAAAAGTTGACAGAGAATAAGAGTAAAAGCTGACAAGAGTTGACAAGGATGAAGACTAAAAATCGCTAATAGAAAGACGGTTTTTTATCTACGTTTTCCTATTCCAATCGTAGATAAGAAAAAAGTTATCTACGATTCATATAAATATAATGCATCTTCTGCTATCGAATAATTTAGAAATAAAAGTTATTGACAGGCAAGGGTGTTGACAAACGGTTATATATCGACTAATATACAGTTAATAAATCCTTATCGTTTGCTTCGGCTACGGTAAGCAACAGGAGCCCTTCGGGGCTCTTGTTTTTTATACTCAAAAATTATATCGTAAAATAATATGGACAATCCAAAACGTGTTGCTGTTTTTATAGATAACAGCAACGTATTCCATCATATTCACGAAATAAAACAAGCCGATCCATGTTGGATTTGTTTGTATAACCCCTTGATACTTGCTGAAAAATTGGCGGGCAGTAGAAGGCTTGTATATGTTGGATTTTATTGCGTTCGTCCGCCATCATATTTATTAAGCGGTAATGAAGCGGATAAGAGAAGATACAATTTAACCCAGCAGTATTACGGATCAATTGAAAAACTTACAAATGTTCAAATTAAATTCGGGGATTTAAAAGGAACAAAAGGAAACCTACAAGAGAAAAACTTAGATACTCAATTGGCGACAGATATGGTTACAATGGCCGCATTAGATAAATACGACGTAGCGATTCTTGTTTCAAATGATGGGGATTACAAAAGTGCTATTGAAAACACAAAATTGTTTAACAAAAAGATAGAAAACTTATTTTTCAAAGGGAGTTTATCTATGGCAATAGACGGAAAATGCGACATTAAGAGGAGAGCTCGCCGTTCCTTTTTTGTGAAGTTGGACGGCTTAGATGGATTCTAAAAATTACAGGATTAAAAATCGCCAATTGATGTGCGGTTTTTTATTACCATTGACAAATAGATGATATTGGTGTAAAATATAATTAGTGAGATGAAGCGCGTTTCTTTATCTTTTGACAATCAAAAAAATAGAAAGAGAGGTGATAATTGTGAACCCGACAATTTCAGTTATTGTCAGAACTATGAACGAGAAAGAACGCCTGGCTGAACTACTGCCCGCGATAAGAAGCCAGGACTACTTTTACCAAGTCGTTGAAGTTATCGTCGTTGACAACGAGTCGACGGACGGGACAGCAGAACTTGCGTTGCAAAATGGTGCGAAGCTGATAACTATCAGACGGGACGATTTCAGCTTTCCCGTTTCGCTTAACAAGGGGGCGGAGGCGGCGAGATATTGGTTTATCTTGTCGGGCACGCCTTACCATTCAGGAATGATTGGTTGAGGAACGGGGTAGGGCATTTCAGCGACCCAAAGGTGGCTGGCGTCTATTCGCCAGTAATCCCACAAAAAGGATGCACATTGGCAGAGCTGATTTTCTACTATTCTGGCTATCTCGTTGCCAGGTGGAAGGGTTCTCATCGGGTTGCCAAAGGTGGAATGGGCGTCTTTGGCGCTACGAACATCGCAATGCGTAAAAGTTTGTGGCAACAACACCATTTTGACGAGCGATACGGGCTCGGCGGTGAGGACGGCGAGTGGGCTGGCTGGGTGATGTCGCAGGGATTTCAAATCGTTTGCGACTATCGTTTTGCAGTTCGCCACTCGCATGGGTTGGGCTTCTCTGGATTGCGAAAGCAGTTCAACTACTGGAGCAAGCTCGGCGAGCCATCTGTTTTCAATCGGGAAGAGTTCCAATTCAGGAAGGATTTAAATTTCTGACGAGATTGGGGCTTATGCCTGTTTGGAGTAAAATCTGAACAGGCTTTTTTTATAAAAAAAGACAAAAAATCTAAATCCCTATAAACTCGCTGCGAACAGCCTGAATTAAGCGGAGCAAATAAAAATCGCCTAAACGCGATTTTTTTTATGTTTATGTTATAATTAGGTAATGTATAAAGGAGAAGCTTCCTCCCTAATTATCCCCCCTTCCTATAATTGGTCGTTCTTACAAATAAGCCGATTGAACGCAAAATTTCCATGGGATGCTAAAAACATCAGCGTCCTTTTTTATGCAAAAAAGTATTTGTCTCTTTTTCATTTGTTATAAAATTTGGTGTAATAAAATAGATAAAATAACAATAAAAAATATGGAAGAAAAAATGCAAAATACGGAATGTTGTCCCAGGTTTGACCCTACTCCTTGGGATGATAAAATTTTTGAATGGGATAACAAAAAGTTTATCAAAGGCAATGTTTTAACTTTTTTTTATATGCCTATAAATTTTGGGTCCGTTGTAAAAAAGTTGATGGAAAAAATTGAAAAAGCCGGCGCTGTGTCTCAAAACTGGATGGGACTTTCAGACCATACTTCAAAATGGAATATGGATTTATATATTGCTGTTGACAGGGAAATTTCAGGAGCTAAAAACGCCGTTTTGAATGGAAAATTTCTGTCAAAAGTATATGAAGGAAATTTTAAGGAAACCGAAAAGTGGTGCGAAAATTTCAAAGATTTTGCAAAATCAAAAGGATTGGAAATTAAAAAATGGTATATGTGGTACACAACTTGTCCGAAATGCGCCCAGAAATATGGAAAGAATTATGTTGTTATAATAGCTGAATTAAAATAATCAAAATTAATTTTTAGAAATATGAAATTGAAAAGTTTCTTAAAACTTATTGCGTTTATTGGGGTTTGCGAGTTGGCAGGGATCATCGGATCTGTTTTTACATCTTCATCTGTAAAGACATGGTATGCAGGCCTTGCAAAGCCGATTTTAAATCCGCCTAACTGGATTTTTGCTCCTGTTTGGACAATTTTGTTTGCTTTAATGGGAATTGCGGTTTTTCTTGTTTTTGAAAAAGGCGGCGATAGAAAAGAAGTAAAAGAAAGCCTTGGCATATTTGCAGTGCAGTTGAGTTTGAATATATTTTGGTCTTTTTTGTTTTTTGGTTTACAGTCTCCTGGCACAGCGTTTATAGAAATTATATTTTTATGGTTTGCTATTGCGGTAACTATAATTTCTTTTGCAAAAATTTCAAAGCAGGCCGCTTGGCTTATGACGCCATATATTCTTTGGGTAAGTTTTGCAGGATATTTGAACTTTGCGGTTTGGCTGATAAATTAGCAGAAGAATATAAAAATAGCTGGGCAACGTCGGACGTTGCCCAGCTATTTAATAAAAGCTTACTTCTTGTTGTGGACAACTACTTGTGGAAACGGAATTTTTATGTCTTCTTTATCAAAAGCTATTTTTATTCTTTTTCTCATTTCCGCTGTAATATCCCATTGCTTTAACGGTTTTGTGTCTCCTAAAATTTTTATAATAATTGCAGAATCTCCAAAGTCGTCAATTTTAATAAATTTTGGCGCAGATATCACGGAATTTTTCCATTGAGGGTCTTGGGAAATATCTTTTCCTATTTTATTTATAATCGCGATTACTTTTTCTAAATCAGAATCATAATCAATTGCCAAACTAAAATTAACTCTCGCAAAGCCTTTTGAGAGGTTTGATGTTATTTTTATTTCTCCGTGAGGAATGTGATGCACAGTGCCGTCAAGGTTTCTTATGGTTGTTGTCCTTAAAGTTATGTCTTCAACAGTTCCGCATACTTTGTCAAAGCAGACAACATCTCCTATGCGGTACTGATTTTCAATTATAATGAAAAGCCCTGAAATCATATCCTTTATCAGATACTGTCCGCCAAATCCAACAGCAACTCCGGCAATGCCAAGCGTTGCCAAAAACGGAGCTATTTGCAGTCCAAACTCTTGAAGCGCCATTAAAATAGCGATTATCCAGATAAGCGTTACAGAAAATCCGGATATGATTTTTATTAAAGTATCTTCTCTTTTTTTCTCTTCCTCTGGAGTCAAAAAGCTTTCAGGGGGAACGATTTTTCTTATCGCTTTTTCTATAAAGATGTGTATAAATTTGTTTGCAATATAAGCTGAACCGATAATGGCTATTATTTTTATTCCATGGATTAAAAACCAGTCTAATAAAATTTTGCTGTTTATTTCCATTATTTTTATTTGAGGATTTAATTGTATATTTTTACCATAGTTTATTTAGTCAATATGTCAACCCTATTTAAAAAGAAAAAATGTCGGCCAGCCCCTCCTAAAAAATTTTTATATTCCATAAATTTATATGAGCTTGACGAGGATAGGGAGGGAATGTATTATAAAAAGCATCAGTTTGCATCAGTAAACTTTTTGTTCATTTTTAAGGAGGCCCGGACAATGGCCGAGCAAGTTGAAAAAAAGGGAGAGGACAGTTTTTGCATCAATCTTGGTTTAGCGGATCAACAAGACAGCGTTAACCCCGATGATGCTAAAGGAAAAGTTGTTTTTGAAATTCCTCTTCGGATTTTTATTCTTTTTTTTCTAAAAGAATCAGGAAGTTTTGGATTAAGATCGGGAAGCCCTTTTGATAAGTGGGAAGATTCTCTTATAAGAAGGCTTGGACACTCGATTGATCCTGGGGCAATATTGCAGGAAATTGAGGCGCTGAAAAAGGATGGGTATATTATTTCAAAATACCGCCAAGCTGGCACTTGTTCAAAGGCAGATTTTCTTTTTCTTGCTCCTGGCGTAAAGTTGGAGATTAAATAGGCTCATTTCCAAGAGGAATATAGCGAGCGCGTATGCGTTCGCTTTTTTAATCTAGCATATGTTATAATAATAAAAACAATTAAATTTTTTAAAAAAATGAAAAAATTTTTATATTGGCTCCCGCGTATTTTATCAATTTTACTTATTTGTTTTATAAGCATGTTTGCTTTGGATGTTTTTGAAGAGCCCCAGTGGTTTTTGGGTTTAATTATGCATTTGATTCCCAGTTTTATTTTGGCTTTAATAACCTTTATTGCGTGGAAACATGCTTATTGGGGAGGGATTTTGTTTATTGCAACAGGAATTTTTTCTTTGTTTTTCTTTCATTTTGAAACAATGATTGTCTTTATTCCTGCTGTGGTTATTGGCATATTATTTTTGACGGAAGGAATTTTAAACAAACGCGGTGCATAATAATCAAAATCAAAAAAATAATTAAAAATCTCGTTTTGGTGAAAAAATATGGATGAAGAAAATAAAAAAACAAAATGTAAATGCAGTGGAAATGGCATAGGAGAGGGAGTTTATGGATTAGGTTTTTTAGGGGCTTTAATTTATTATATCCACCATGCTGACAGTTTTTGGGTAGGCGTCTTAGGCTTTTTAAAAGCTCTTGTTTGGCCAGCAATATTGATATATAAGATAATGGAGTTTTTAAAATTTTAATTGATAAAATTTTTCTTTTCTGATATCCTGTATGTAGTTCTTTTTAGAAAGGGGATTAAAATGGCTAACAACAAGGTTAGTTTTAACATTTGTGATACTGTTGATTGGGATGAAAAACGGTTTCCTGGATTGGTAAAAAAAGTCAAAAAAAGAATAGGACAGGGGCCGTTTAAAGTTGTTGGAGTCAGAGTAATAGGCCAAAAAATGCGACAGAGAATGTCTCCAGAGATTACTCATTTTCAGGCAATTACAATTCAGCTTGAAAATAAAAGATATTTGGAGCTTTCCGGGGATTGGTTTAAAAAGGTCTAAGGGGCAGATTTTATCTGCCCCTTTTTTAGTTTTTAAGAGATAATTGTTGTGGTGTTTGCTGTTTATGCTGAATATGGACCAGGTTCTTTAAACAGGTTTTTTACTCTTTTTTGGTTTGAAACAGCTTTTGCAATTTCAATAATAATAACAAGAATTGTTCCTTTTATCAAAAGCAAAGCCCATTGCAAGAAGTTAAGCGGAACAAGGTTAAGAATTTTTTGCGTTATGGGAATATAGGTTATTATTGTTGCCAGAAAAAGACTGAAAAAAACAACCATAAAAAGCCATTTGTTTGACCAAAAATTTTCATATTTCCAAAAAGGTTTTCTTAATGTTCTGCAGGAAAAAATATAAATTACGGAGCTAAAAGCCAAAGACATAAACGCCATTGTTTGTCCAAGAGCAAAATTTTCTTTATGTATTCCAAAATACCAGAAAAAAACAAGCGAAAATAGTCCCGAAAGAAGAGAAATTGAAATAATTAAAAACATACTCAATCCCCCCAAGAGCGGGTCGTTCATTTTTTTTGGACCATCTGACATTGTTTCTTTTTCTTTTGGTTCAAATCCAAGTATAAAGTCTTCTGGGCCGTCGCATAAAATATGCATCCAGAGAATTTGGGCAATTGTAAGAGGTATCGGCCAGCCCATCATCAATGCTCCCAAAATTACAACAACTTCGGCAAACGAGTTTGAAAGAATAAAGAGGATTATTTTTTTTATGTTTTCAAAAACAAGTCTGCCTGCCTCAACAGCATAAATTATTGTTTTAAAATTGTTATCTAAAAGTATAAGGTCGGCTGTTTCTTTTGCAACTTCGGAAGCGTCTCCCACAACAATGCCTATATTTGACTTTTTTAGGGCAGGGGCATCGTTTACTCCGTCTCCAATCATGGCTATAATTTCTCCGGAATTTTGCAGTATTTGGACAATTTTTAGTTTTTGATCAGGAGTTACGCGGGAAAAAATTAGAGTTGAGGGAACAATTTTATTTAATTCTTCGTCCGAAAGAGTGTTAAATTCTGAACCGTCTAAAACCTGTTCTGGCTTAAATTTTATTCCCAGAGAGGCGGCTATTCCTTCAGTTGTTTTTTGATAATCTCCGGTGATTATTTTTATCTTCAAACCTGCTTTTTGCGCTATTGCAAGGGATTCTTTTACTTCTTTTCTGGGAGGGTCTTGAAGCCCCACAAGACCCGCAAACTCAAGATTGGAAACTAAATCTTCAGAAATGTCTTTTGCTTTTGTTTTCGGAATTTTTTTGATGCTAAAGCTAAGATTTTAATGCCTTTTTCCGCCCAAAGATTTATTTTTTCTGAAATAATTTTTTTCTTGCTTGTTGAAATTTTTGACATTGATAAAATAATTTCAGGAGCCCCTTTTACAAACAGGGAATATTTTTTAGATTCGGGAAAGAAATTGGCTGTTGCCATAAATTTTCGCCGGCTGTCAAAAGGAATTTCAGAAATTCTTTCGTGTTTTTCAAAAACAATTTGGGGATTAAATCCCTTGAATGATTTTAAATAATCCCAAAGCGCTGTTTCAACATTATCATTTGTATCGTTGCACAGGCACATTGCAAATAGGCTGTTTTCCGTATTTCCAAAGTCTGATTTTATCACTTTCATAATTCCTTCTGTGAGCGTTCCTGTTTTGTCTGTGCATATTGTTGTTACAGAACCCAATGTTTCTGCCGCTAAGATTTTTCTTATCAAAGCTTTTCTTTTTAAGCTCTCTCTCATCGCCAGCACTAAAACCAGTGTAATTACTATAAGAAGAGCTTCCGGTATTATGGCAACAAGAATAACAGCTGATAATTCAACCATTTCTAAAAAATCGCGGCCGGTTAAAAATCCCACAAAAAATATCATAGCTGACAAAAATATTGAAATAATAATAAGCTTTTTGGTCAGGTCTTCCAGCCTGATTTGTAATGTTGTCTGTGGCTGGTCTGTTTCCCTTAGACTTTTGGCAATTTCTCCTATTTTTGTGCAGTATCCGATATTTTCCACAATCATTATCGCCCTGCCGTAAGAAACAGTTGAGCCCATATATACGTTGTCTTGCTTCTGTTTTTGAACAGCTTCGCTCTCTCCGGTAAGTAAGGCCTCGTTGACAGAAAGAGAAGCAGATTCAAGAATTTTTCCATCAGCCGGAACCCTATCTCCTGCTGTAAGAAAAACAATATCACCCGGAACAAGTTCTGAAGACTCAATTTTTTTCTTTTTGTTATCTCTTAAAACTTTGGCCTCCGGTTTTACCATTTTTTTCAATGCTTCAAGGGTTTTTTGGGTTTTATTCTCTTGTATAAATCCTGTAATAGCGTTTATTAAAACAACTGAAAAAATAAGAGCTATGTCAAAATATTTTTGAAGGAGTATGGAGATGGATCCGGCAAATAAAAGCGCATAAACCAAAGGATTTGCAAATTGCAAAAGAAAAACCCTTAGGGCGGGCGCGGTTTTTTCTGCGGGCAAAATATTTTTACCGCAGTCTTTTTGTTTTTGTTGCGCTTCTTTTGAGGAAAGATTATTGTGTTTCATATTTCAATTATAAAACAATTCTTTTTTTATACAAATAAGGGTTTTAATTTTTTGCTTTTGTTTTTCATTTTTGTTATAATAAATAATCAAATTAATTTTTAACAATGAAAGGATTCATAAATTTTATAAGGGAACAGGGGGTGATAGGTCTTGCAATAGGTTTTCTTTTAGGAGGGGCGGTTTCCAAGACGGTTGCTTCTTTGGTTGAGAATATAATCAATCCTTTGGTTGGGTTGCTCTTGGGCAAAGTTAATCTTAGCGATAAAATGATAACAATAGGAGATACGGCAATAAAATATGGAGCTTTTATTTCCACAGTTGTTGATTTCATAATTGTTGCGGCGGTTATTTATTTTGGATTTAAAATGCTTGGCCTTGAAAAAATAGACAAGAAAAAATAAAAATATATATAATTAAAAATTCACTTTGTTAAATAGTTTTTGCTACTGAGTAAAAACAGTAGCAAAAATTAGCGCAAAAGCGCTGTTTAACAGGTTAAAAAATATGCAAAATAAAATTTTATTATCTTTTTTAATAATCGGGCTGGTTTTTTCCTTGCAAGCCGGCGCTGTTATGAAAAGCAATGACGGCAATGCAGATAAAGTTCAGGAACAAATGCAAACTGCTAATCAAGGAAATGACATACAAATACAAGTAGAAAATAATGAATCAGAACAAAATGGGAATGAAAACGGAATGGAGCAGGAAAATGGAGACCAAGTCCAGGAGCAGGAAAGAATACAAGAGCGTTTACAAATTCAAAATCAAAATGGCAATCAAGAACAAGTTAAGAATCAGGAGCGCAATGGAGAAGTTAATGGCGCCAGCCACAGAAGCGCTGTCGCAAATTTTGTGCAAGAATTATTGAGTGTTGCTGACAGGGAAGGTGGCAGAATAGGGCAGGAAATAAGGGAGATCGCGCAGCAACAAAACGAGACAAAGGAGAAGGTTGCAGAGGCAATAGATACCATTAAAAATCAAAATATAATAAAAACATTCTTGGTTGGTCCTGATTATAAAAGCACCCTAAGGTTGAAGGCTGAAATATCGGCTGTTGAAAGCCAGATAGTTGAATTGAATAACTTGATAGAAGAATCAATTTCAAAAGAAAGCGAGGCAGAAGTTCAGAGCCAAATTGAGGTTTTGGAGCAGGCAAAAGAAAATATCAGCAATTTTTTGGAAACAAACAAAAACCAGTTTAACTTATTTGGGTGGTTTTTGAAGCTGTTTGTAAAAACAGAGTATTAATATAGGCTATATATATTGGATAAAACCGCCTCCGCCTTCGCCAACTGGCGAATGGCGGATTGACAAGCGATTTTGTTTTTGGTAAGATAAAACCGACAAGATTAGTCGGTTTTTAATTATGCGGTAAATAATCAAAACAGCCATGCAAATATCAAAAAAATCGCAATATGGAATGAGGGCAATGGTTTTGCTTGCAAAAAATTATAAAAAAGGACAGATATTATCCTTAAAAGACATATCAGAAGAAGAATCAATACCTTTTGATTTTTTGGAAAAAATAATTTCTAAATTAGAAAAAGCTGGTTTTGTTAAAGGAAAAAAGGGAGCAGGAGGAGGATATATTTTATTAAAAAATCCAAAAAAGATAACAGCTAATGATATTGTGGAAGTTTTAGAAAATACTGTCCCTGTAAATTGCTTTTTATGCGGAAGAAAACATAAGTGCGCTGTAAAAAGCGTTTGGGCAAAGGTTGATTTGGCATTAAAAAAATCATTAAAGTCAATAAAATTATCAGAATTTGTCAAATAATTATATGAAAAAAATATATTTTGATTATTCAGCTTCTACGCCCGTTGATAAAAGGGTTTTAAAGTTAATGGAACCGTATTTTTCTGAAAAATTTGGAAATTCAATGTCTTTACATTCTTTTGGGCAGGAAGCAAAATTAGCCATTGAAAACGCCAGGACTGTTTTGGCTTCTATAATAAACGCGAACTCAAGTGAAATTATTTTTACAAGCTCTGCAACAGAAAGCAATAATATGGCTTTAAAGGGAATTGCTTTTGCAAACAATTTACCGGGTAAAAAAAAGAAAAACCATATAATTATTTCTTCTGTTGAGCATCCGTGCGTGGTTGAATCTGCAAAGTGGTTGGTAAAACAGCCGTGGCACGGTTTTGAAATAACAAAACTGCCCGTTGACGAATTTGGGGCAGTTAATCCCGAGGATGTTAAAAAAGCAATAAAGGAAAACACTGTTTTGGTTTCTGTCATCCACGCTTCAAATGAAATTGGGACAATTCAAAAAATAGAAGAAATCGGAAAAATATGCAAAGATGCGGGAATTTATTTTCATACGGACGCAACCCAGTCTTTTGGAAAAATTTCTATTGATGTTAAAAAAATGAATATTGATTTGCTGACTGCTTCTTCTCACAAAATTTATGGGCCAAAAGGCGTTGGGATGCTTTTTGTTAAAAAAGGCACGGTTATCCAGCCAATTTTGCACGGCGGAGGGCAGGAACAAGGGTTAAGAGGATCAACTGTTAATGTTGCGGGGATAGTTGGATTTGCCAAAGCAGCCGAGCTTTGTAAAAAAGAAATGAAAATAGAAAATAAAAGACTTGAAATTTTAAGGGATAAACTCATAAAAGAAGTTTTAAAAATAAAAAATTCAAGGCTGAATGGCCACCCAAAGAACAGGTTGGCAAACAATGCAAATTTTTCTTTTGACTTTGTTGAAGGGGAGTCTTTGCTAATGCAGTTGGATATGCAGGGCATTGCATGTTCTACTGGTTCTGCCTGTTCTTCTTTTAATCTGGAACCAAGCCATGTTTTGTTGGCAACAGGATTAAAACCCGAGCAGGCGCACGGGTCTTTGAGAATTTCTTTGGGGAGATTTACAACAAATAAAGACATTGAAAAAATAATTAAAGTTTTACCTAAAATAGTTGAAAAAATAAGGTCAATGTCGCCGTTTAAATGCCAATAATTTTAATAATATGCCAAAAAATAATATAAAAAACAAAAAATGTCCCAGGATTAACACTTGCTCTGCTCTATATACCCCAAAAGTTATGGAGGCTTTTAAAAATCCGCATAATTACGGAAAAATAAAAGATGCGGACGGGATTGGAAAAGTTGGTAATATTGTTTGCGGAGATGTAATGTGGCTTTATGTTAAAGTTGATAGTTCTAAAAAAGGAGAAATAATTAAGGATATAAAATTTGAGACTTTTGGATGCGTGGCGGCAATTTCAACAAGTTCAATGATAACGGATTTGGCAAAAGGAAAAACAATACCGCAAGCGCTTAAAATAAAAAAAGAAGATATTATTAAAAAATTAGGGGGATTGCCGTCTGTAAAATATCATTGTTCTGTTTTGGCTGTTGATGCATTGGTTGAAGCAATTTATGATTATTTTTTAAAAAATAAAAAAGATATGCCGGAAGTCCTGCAAAAAAAGCACACAAAAATTCAGAAGGAAAAAGAAATAATTGAAAAAAGATACAAAAACTGGTCAACATAGTCATTGGGAGGTCGGACCTCCCAATATTTTGGTTGTTGTTCTTTTAAAATTAAAAATATTTGCAAACGTGTTGCAACGGAAGTTTGTGTTATTGACAGAACAATGTTTTTTTGTTAATATAAAGATACAAATTACGGCGTTGTGCCGCAATTTTTATTTTTTAGGCAGGGGCTGTTTGACTATATGCAAAACAGCCAAAACCAAAAGGAGAGTCTATTTTGATGTCAAAAACAAGAGTAAGGGTGAGAAGAACTGGACAAGAGATTTTTGACAATGTTATTGATTTTCTAAGGAAGTCAGTTCACAAAATGAACGATTCCCGTCTCTCTGTGAGATTGGCTGCAGTTATTGCCAGTTGCACAAAAGAGAAGACAGATATTGGCTTAGCCATTTCTTTGGCCTCAGAACACGATAGTCGTAGTCTACAGGCTGAAATGATGGCAGTTGTTGCCAAAACTTTGTCAGAAGGCCTTCATTTAGACGAGGCGCGTGGTATTGCTCACGATATGGAAATGAAAGGGCTTGATAGATACTGGATAGCTGAAGCCTGGATCTGGATAGCAAGATTCTCGGTCCAAAAAACAGATGAAGAAAAAGCAGAAGAAGCAATTTCGCGCATCAACACTCCGGCTTTGAGAAATGAAGCAAGGGAAGATTTAAAACTCTTGCTTCGGCGCCACCAGCACACAGGCATCCAAAAAGACAAAAAGCATTTGTCTGACCTGCAAACTTTACGGGCCGTTCTTTCTAAACTGAAAGTCATGGAAGACAGCCATGTCATATCTCCCAAATTCACTAGCGTTCATTTGCGCTTTGTGGCA
>Ga0265297_10009065_pt1 | contig 13013 bp, 6 predicted proteins | sample Munlanlwell13791_FD_192502 | JGI IMG/M metagenome (GOLD analysis project Ga0265297, IMG submission 192502) | Leachate microbial communities from a municipal landfill in Southern Ontario, Canada - Leachate well 137-91 | ecosystem: Engineered > Solid waste > Landfill > Unclassified | place...
AATCAGGAAGCTATTCGGTTCGCTCTTAGCAATGATGGGTACAATTACAGGGCTTTAAATAATAATAATCCGATACTTAACTCGGCTACCATAAGTTCTTCGGGGGGCGTGCGCGATCCACACATTCTACGTGGTGAAAACAACGACTACTATATGGTGGCTACGGATATGGTCTCGGCATTGGGATGGGCATCAAACAGAGCTATGGTTTTATTAAAGTCGAACAATTTGACCGACTGGACATCCAGTGTCGTTAATATCCCGAATACATATCCCGAATTTAGTGCTGCCGACAGGGTTTGGGCACCTCAATCAATATATGACCCTACCGTAGGCAAATATATGGTTTATTTTGCTATGCGACTTGGAGCATCGGATTATGACAAAATATATTATGCATATGCCAATAGTACTTTTACTGCATTAGAATCGGCACCCAAAATTTTGTTTGATAATGGAGGTTTATCTACTATTGATGCAGATATAATACTTAAAGATGGAATTTATAATTTATTTTTCAAGACGGAAGGAAACGGCAATGGAATTAAGAAAGCAACTTCGGGTAACTTAACAGGAGGATACGTGTTGGTTGATAAATACCTTCAGTCCACCACTAACCCGGTTGAAGGCTCCAGTGTATTTAAACTGATTAATTCGGACAATTATATTTTGATGTACGATATGTACACCAGTGGTTCTTATCAATTTACAATCAGTACCGATTTATTGAATTTTTCAGTTGCGCCCACTCCAATTTCTTTTGATTTTACACCAAGACATGGAACAATAATTCCGATAACAGCTTCTGAAAAGCAGGCTTTGAGTGCAAAATGGGGAACAACGGAAACTCCTTCATTATCAATCAATTCATCTGTCCATATTTATCCTAATCCTGTAAAAGAAACTTTAAGCGTCGCAATCGATAAATCAGTTGATTCAGAAGTGAAAATTTTAGTTTTTGATTTGATGGGAAAAAAACTTATACAGACTGATGTTGAGCAAGAAAATATACAATTAAACGTAAGTAATTTAAAACCGGGTATCTATTTATTACAATGTATAATGAACAATCTTGAAATAAGCCATTCAAAATTCATTAAAGAATAATGCAGGAATGCAGTTCCTGTTATTCTATCGATAAATTTGAACCAACGGTGTAAATGTCCGTTTTAATTTAAGTAATACCCTGTTTATAAGTTGTTTTGTTTGTCAAAAAAGTCTATACACAGTGGGTTAAAATTCAGATAAAAGTAGTGTTGAAAAATTTTAAAATTGGGTCATATAAGCAAACATCTTGTCTCCCTTTTTGAACGTATTTTCGCCATCATTTTCTGGTATTACACATATATTTGTATGATAATAAAATTAATGTCATTATAAGCCAAGATTTCACAATACTTTTTTAAATATCAATTATTCACAATTCTTAATTATTTACATCATGAAAAAGATCTTCTCATTCTTAATTTTAGGTACATTGCTGGCTATTGCCGCTAATGTACAGGCTGCGTTTACGCCTACAGCGGGTGTTAACTATTATCTTATTCAACGTTCCAGTGGCAAGGCTATTGGTGTGAATTCGGGTGGATATCCGGCATTGACCTTTATGGCACCGGAGAGTACACAGTATTTTAATTTTGTTGCCGCAACTGATAGTGCTTTTTACATTAAAACCAGTTCAGGTAAGTATCTGACCAGAGGAACCGCTAATACCTGGGACATTGTTTATACTGACACTGCATTCGTTACCAATGGGTACTCCAAATGGTATGTATATGGTTCTGATTCGCTGAATATCAGATTCAGACGGTATGCTGATCAAAAATTTATTTCACCGAATGTAAATTACGCCGATCAGGGAGACGGTTACCGTTTTTATAGCGATAAAGGGATTTCAAATGGTGCAGCTGCATTGCCTTCTACTACTTTTCAGATAAGGACAGTTGCCGATAAGATAGCAGTCATTCCATTTAATTTCTTCGATGGTACATTTGAAAAAGCAGCTATTGATGGTGGTCCATGGGGAACCTGGATTCCCAAGAAGATTTCTGCGAATGTACCTCCAATCGGTATTCTGGGAACTTATACCACAACTTCACGGGTAAATAATGGAAATTCATATCAATCAAACGGTGCACAGGCTTTTGCCATGCGTTTTTCGAATGATACGGTTTCTTATGTATCAATCAGTCATAAACTATTTAATTTAATTCCGGGTGCAACTTATACTTATAGTTTTAATTATAAGAATGTTGCTTCATCGTTGTTGAAAGTAAATGTTTATGCTGCTTCCGTTGCAAATGATTTAAAAGCAAATGCAATTGGTACTGTATTTACAACAGACAGTACAGTAACCGGAACAGCAAGTACATTAACAGGTTCCATCACTTTTCAGGCTCCTTATACAAGTTGTTATATTGTATATCGGAAAGCAAATACACAAAACAATCAATTATTTGTTGACGATATTGCTTTAGTTAAAACAGTTGATGCTCCCGAAGGAGTTTATGTATCTGAATCGCTTTTCCTTTTGGATGACTTCAAATCAACAGCTCCTTTAACTGTTATCGGAACATCCCTGACTCAAAACATACAAATCACTGCTCCGGCAGGTATTACTGTAACACCTAATGAAATTACAGCCGCTGCTTATACTTCAACTGTAGTAAATGTATCATTTACCGGTGCAGCTACAGCAGGATACATTAATGTAACAAGCGGAGGTGTATCAAAAAGAGTTCGGGTAATTGCAAAGAAGAATGCAGACTGTTTGACGCAAGTGTATCCAACTTTAACCAATATAATTACGGATCCTTATTTAACAAGCCTTTCGTATTTTGGTGGTTGGGGAACAAAAGCCTTAATTAATGATACTATCAACACGGCTTATTGCGGTTTTAGCTGTGTGACTGTTGGTAATGGAGTCACAAAGGGTGGAGGCTCACTGGATTTCAATGCAACCGGAAAAATGCAAGCCAATACAAAATACAGAATTCATGCAATGATCAAAACGATTGGTGGAACATATGAATTTGGAATTGGTGGTTGTGGAGTAGGTGGATCTACCTCTGATTTTAACACACTTTTCAATACCAATGGTGAATGGCAAGCTGCTGATTTCACTTTCAAAACAGGAACGTTGGCTGCTTCGCAGGGAATCTATTTTAATAGTTCTTTGACAGCTGATGGTTTATTGGGATATATTGACAATTACGAAATGTATGCAGTTCCTGCAGTTTATCCTTCTTCGGCTTCACTTACATTCCTTGGAAATGGGACAAAAAAAGTGGCTGTCAGAGCTGTAAACCTTGCAAGTAATATTACAATTACTGCTCCATCAGGTTACTCTGTAACTCCTTCTACTTTGTTACCTACTGTTTCTGGTGGTACAAGTGATTCAATTGCTATCACTTTCAGTAGTGCAACTTCAGCAAGTGGTTATGTTTATTTCACGAGTGGAACAGTTAAAGACAGTTTACAGGTAACAGGAACCATGGCTCCTTCTATTTTAACCAGCAAGGCTAATTTATACCTTGATGATTTAAATCTGACTGATTCGGTTGTTGTAAATGGAGGTAATTTGGCAAGTGATATTACTATTACTGCACCAAGTGGATTTACAGTTACTCCTACTACTATTCCAATGGCAAGTGCATCTAATGTGAAAATGAAAGTTACATATGATGGTACAACATCTAACGCAACCGGTAATATTGTATTGACAAGTGGAACTTTAGTTGTAAATGTAGGTGTGGCCGGATCTAAAAACAGTGAATGTTTCACTCCTTTGTACAGTAATTTAACCAACTTGATTCCAAGTCCACAGTTGAATACTTTAACCGGATTTGCCGGCTGGGGACATAAAGACATCGTATCAGGAGAAGCCTATTGTGGTGCAAAATGTGTGAAATTTACTGCAGTAACCAATGGCTGGCCAGAAGGAGCTGCCCTGGATGTAAATGCTATTCCGTGGACTGCAGGTCATAAATACAGAGTACGTGTGATGGTCAAAACAGTTGATGGAACGCTTGGAATGTTAGCCAAAGGCACAAGTCCTGATTTCATGATGTCTATTCCACAAAGCGGAACTAACTGGATAACAATTGATACAACATTTACAGCAGGTGCAGGTGCAGCAGCAAATTTCTTTACTATCAACAACGTTGACGCAGCTGCGACAGGTAAAATTGCATATATTGACAATTATGAATTGTATGACTTAGGTTTAGGTACCGGTGTTAAAACTATTGGTATTGAAGCCACGAAAGTATATACTACATCTAATTCAATAGTTGCTAATTTTGAATTACAAACTGCCGGAGTAGTTGAGTTCAACATTTACAACATTCAGGGAATGTTGGTTGCAAAAAACAAATCATCGTTTGATGCAGGTATGAATCAAAAAGTGATGAATGTAAACATTCCTTCGGGCGTATACCTGATAAATGTTATCAACGACGGGAAACAGGCTACTTTCAAAGTTGTGAAATAAAGCATATTTAATTTAGATTAAGGAGCAAATGGCAGGTCTGTTTGCTCCTTTTTTTGTGCCAGATTAGCTCATGCAACTAAGTAATCAGGATTTTCTTATAATAAAACGATTGTTTGTGAATTAAAACAGTACTCCAATTTGGTCATCTACTTTATTGACTTATTTTTCACCCGTTTTCCATTTGCTAATATATATTTTTGAGCCTTCATTTGATTATTTATCGATTCATTTGTATTCATCGATTTTAATAAATGAAACCGTTTGATTAATGATATATATTACTAAATTAAATTATTTTATTATGAAAAGAAAATTTTACTTATCAATGGCGGTACTTTTTGCCGCATGTGTCGGCTCCCTGAGCGTACAGGCACAAACAACTGATGTTACATCAACTTATCTGACTAATGCGGATTTTGAAACCAGCCCAACGGGTGCAGCAGTTGATAATACAATTTATGATGTTGCTGGTTGGGTAGAAACACCAGTTGCAGGAGTTTTAAATTATAATAAACTTGCTACTGTTGGATACGAAAGTGTTACAGGTGCATTGGGAACTGCCCCGGTAAATGCAAGTTCAGTAACGACCGGAAATTCGACGCTTCTTGGAGTGAAAGTACACTGGGGACCTGCCGAACTATATATTTCACAAACAGTAAATTTACCGATTGGAAAGTATACAATGACATGGGATTCATATTTGGCCCAGGTAGTTACAAGTCAGGCAAGTCGTTGTGGTTATATCATTGATGGTACAGCTACATACGATGATCTTCCTACTGCAATTAATACCTGGAAAAATCATAGTCTGACTTTTACTCTGACTTCAGCTAAAGATGTGACGTTCCGTATGGGATATAATAAAACAGCAAATGTAGGTTCAACTTCTAGTCCGATACTTTTTGTAGATAATGTTAAATTGTTGAAATTTAATCAGGTCGATAAAACAACATTACAAGGACTTCTTGCAACAGCAACTACAATGTCAGGCAATCCTCAACCGGTAGGTACTTCTACTGTTTATGCTGATTTAACTACTGCAATTAATGCTGCTCAATTGGTATATGACAATGCCGCCGCAACTTTAGTTGAGGTTGCAGCGCAAGAAAGTGCATTAACAGCTGCGATTGCTGCAGTTAATGGCGCAATTACACTTGAAGCCAGAACTAATTCATGGACAAATTTACCATACGCTGCAACTTCAATTATTTCAAACCCTAGTTTTGAATCAGAGCTGTCTGTCGGCTGGACCAGCTTAGGAGGACTTGGCAGAGCAACTAATGCGAATATTGGTGCATTTAAAGCCGGTACTTATTATTTGGAAAAATGGGTGGCAAGTCCCGGTACACAGTCAAATATAAATTTGTCGCAAGTGCTTAAAAATGTTCCTAATGGTATGTACAAAATAACTGCAGCTGCACAAGCTGTTCAACAATCAACACCGGTTGCCTATCCGGGGAAAGCATATGTTTTTGCAAATGCTGATTCTGTTGAAGTATTTGAACTAAACAATTATACCGTTCAAACTACAGTTACAAATAATACATTGAATATTGGTTATGCGGTAAAAACAACCGGTAACTGGGTATCAGTAGATAATTTTCAGGTAATTTACCTTGGAACTGGTCCTAAATCTGTTTTGAAAAGTGCACTTGACTCAGCCAAGGTAATGGTTGCCAATCCGGTAACAGTAGGATCTACCACCGTTTATCCAAATCTTAGTACAGCTGTGTCAGCAGCTCAGGTAGTTTACGATAATGTTGCTGCAACAACTACTGAAATTTCCGATCAGGTTACAGCTTTGAATAATGCCATTGCTGCTGTTCATGCTGCTATTTTGTTGCAGACAAGAATTAATACGTGGACAACATTACCTTATGATGCAACTTCAGTTATTTCAAATCCTAGTTTTGAGAACAGTGCAACTGCCGGTTGGACAAATGTAGGTGGATTTGCGTCACAAAACAATACTTCCTTTTCATTTAAAGCCGGAACCTATTATGTTGAAAAATGGCAAAGCTCAGGAAACTGGACAGGTTTGAAGTTATCTCAAACAATTAAAAACATTCCTAACGGAGTATATAACTTAACAGCTGCCGCATTAAATAATCCGGTAACCACTGGTGGCGCATTTGTTTATGCTAATATGGATTCTGTAGAAGTATTTTCACCAAATGATTACACTGTTTTAGTTAAAGTGACTAACAATCAATTAGAAATTGGATATAAGGTATTAAACGGGGGAAACTATGTGGCTGTCGATAATTTCAGACTTAGCTATGTAAGCGATGGTACTCCATATGTAGTATTAGCTCCGACTACTTTATTCTTTGATCCAAATCATCTTACGAAAACGTTTAATGTTTCCGGTGGAAATCTGACTTCAGCCCTTACATTAACTGCACCGGCTGGTATTAGTCTTGATAAAACCAGTTTAACTGCTGCCGAAGTTGCCGCAGGAGCTGTGATTACAGCTACTTTTGATAATGCTACAGTTATTACTAATGGAGTAATTTCTGCAACCAGTGCTACACTGACACAAAATGTAACTGTAAATACATCAGCTGATCTTAGCTGTTTTACTCCTCTTTATTCGACTTTGACAAATCTTATCCCGGATCCTTATTTGAATGATCTTTCCGGATTTGGAGGTTGGGGACACAAATCTGTAGTTTTGGGAGAAGCATATTGTGGTGCTGCCTGTGTTAAGTTTGATGCAACAACAAACGGTTACCCTGATGGAGCGGCTTTAGATGTGTCATCTGTTAATTGGACTGCAAATCATAAATACAGAGTACGTGTTATGGTAAAAACAGTAGATGGAACGCTTGGATTGTTGGCCAAAGGTACAAGTCCCGATTTCTCAATGTCCATACCACAAAGTGGAACTAACTGGATTACAATTGATACTACATTTACAGCAGGTGTTGGTGCAGCAGCAAATTTCTTCACTATCAACAACGTTGACGCAGCTGCTACAGGTAAGATTGCATACATTGACAATTATGAATTGTATGACTTGGGTTTAGGTACCGGTGTTAAAACTGTAGGTATTGAAGCAACGAGAGTATTTACAACATCTAATACAATAGTAGCTGATTTTGAATTGAGAGCTGCCGGAACAGTTGAGTTCAACATTTACAACGTACAGGGAATGTTGGTTGCAAAAAACAAATCAACGTTTGATGCAGGTCTGAATCAAAAAGTGATGAATGTAAACCTTCCTTCGGGCGTATACCTGATAAATGTTATCAACGACGGGAAGCAGGCTACTTTCAAAGTTGTGAAATAATATCTTCTAATAATTAGATTAAGAGGCTGTCTACTTTTAGACAGCCTCTTTTTTTCTTATGAATATACAAAAAAAATTTATTGTAATCCAAAATGACATTATTTTCATCTTTAACATGTATAATATAGCATACTTTTGCAGGTATAAGAACGATTCAAATTTATAAACATTAAAAATCAGTATCATGAAAAAACTTTTCTCAATGATTTGCCTGTTTTTGGCAATCAGCACAGGATACGCACAAAATTTTGTGCCCGATCCCAGTGTTATGTACAATATTGTACAAACAAACTCCAATTTAGTTGTTGGGCCTGCCATATCCGGAGGATTTTCCACTACCCAGCCCGTCGTGCTGACATTGACTAATCAAAGTTCCCAGGCTTTCTTTTTTATTCCTGTGGCTGGTAAAACAGATACTTATTATCTTCAGGATGGTGAAGGTAAATATTTGAACAAAGTTTCGAATGTTAGTTGGGATTCATGGTCTGTTATCTTCGAATCGACCACCACAGATTTAAATTCAGAATGGGTTATTAGTGGACCGGATGCAACAGGAATTCGTCTTATGTTAAATGCTAACAGTAAATACCTAGCCTCGGATGCAATTACCAGTGGATCGTCTTTGTACTGCGATAAGGCCGTTGACAATGCTAACGGTTTATTTTCATTAAAGGTTGCTACAATAGATAATACTCCGGTATTTAGTGTGCTGGATAAGAATCTGGTGATTGAGATTGAAAAGGATCTTCAACCATATCCTCTTGAAATTTTTGCAACCGGTCAGAATTACAATATAAATGCCACTGTATCCGCAGGGTATACCTTGAGCAAAAGTACATTCACCCCGACAGATTTTACTGCAGGCTCAGGTAAAGCTCAGGTGGTAATTATGGCTACAACAGCAGCTGTAGGCGACACCGGGACAGTTGTATTTTCTTACACACTTGGCGGAGTAACGAATAATTTAGATACGGTAAAAGTAACACCTGTAAATAGTTATGAACGTTATTTTATTACAAATAAAGCTTGTGGATTAGTCGTCAGCAGCGATTCGATTAATAATCCTGCCTTAGAAGTGAGCAATTTAGAAAATTACAAACAATACTTCTTACTACGTCCGGTTCATCCGGCTATAAAGGATAGTCTTTTTTATATTGTGCAGGATGGAGAATATGCTATGTTAAAGAAAGTAGCTACCAGTGGTTGGGATACCGAATATGGACATGCTTCCGACGAGGCTATCTGGAAAATGGTAAAACAGGCTAACGGTGCGTATTCAATTTCTAATTTTGTAACCGGAAAAGCTTTAGGAACAGATGATATTATTGTCAACAGCAGACTGTATGATGATAAAACATTTACGGCTGATCCGACGGCAAAACCCTATTGCGAATGGTCTCTTGTTTCTTTGTCTGAAAGCACGGATAAAACGAATTCTGAATTATCAAGTGTTTCTTTAAGTGCAGGATTACTGAATCAAAGTTTTGAAAGCGCTGTGCATTCATACGATGTTTTGGCTCCGGTAGATGAAAACAGCATTACAATAACAGGAACATCAAAGTCAACTGTTGCATTCATTGATAATAATTCAGCAGCTGTTTCAACCGATTCTCCTACAGCGGATGTAAGTTGTGTTTCGGGCGATGGACTGAGCACTACCATATATTCTTTCAAATACGCTCAATTAAGTTTTGGAGATTGGGCTGCGCGGGGTGAAACTAATTCGACCCGTTCAATTCCAAGTCAATGGGGATGGAAGTGTTCAAATGCAAAATGGGTTTCAGCCAATTCAACCACAGCCGGAACTGTCAGATATATCGATAATCCTGTAAATTATTTCTCGTTAGCTGATACAACTTCTTCGGGTGTTTTAAAAGACACTATTGCCTATAAAGGACGCATCATGTATGTACGTTGGGATGGAGCAGTTGGTGATTCAGGTGTTTACAGTTACCCGGTAAAATTGGAGGGAGCTAAAACCTATACTTTCTCTGGAAAATATGCCTGGAATTCAGTAGTACCTGCTGACACTACCGCCACGTTCACTTTTGGAATTAATACGGCAAGTGATAATTCGGGAACATCTGTTTGTTCGAATGATTTTACTGTTGCATCGACTGATTTGCTGGATTTGCATAATGCAAGTTTTACATTCACTCCGACGACATCGGGTATATATTACTTTACAGTTAAGAATAATGTAACTTTATTGGGTGCACTTGCTGACTTATCAATAGTGGAAGGAACTACTGCCATTCAAAATGTAGATGCGCCACGTACTCTTTATGCTGTCAAAACAGGGCAATCTGTCCATGTTCATGGAACTATTATGGGAGACAACTTAAGCGTTTACAATGTAAATGGTCAGTTAATTAAACAATTAAAAGGCGGCTCAGATATAACAACTATCAATTTGAAATCGGGTATCTATTTAATAAAAGTAAATACAGTTGTATTAAAAGTAATATTATAACATGATTGATTGGTCTTGTAATGCGGGTATCGTTTTTTAAGACTGATTGATAGTTCAGATCAATTAAATAATCTTTTGCGCATAAATATTATGACAGCAAAAGGATAAATTTGAATCATTGGATAAAGCCCGGTTTTATACCCGGGCTTTATTGTTTTATTGAGCATTGAAAATGAGGTCGACTATTTATTTTGATAAACGGACTATTTACTTTTACCCGGTTACATTAAATTTCAGGTAATCTTTTGTAATTATCTCAAATTAGTAGTAATTTTGCGTATCTAAATCACGGAGTTAGTATTTCCGTTTCAGATAATCTGATTGATACCTGTGATTCTGGATGTATAAGAATTTTATTGAATTTCTTGTATTCAAACAAATAAACAGCTTCAGAAATTATGAACGAAACAACATTAATCACCACGAGTAACTCGTTAGAAGGTTACCGGGTTGTAAAACAATTGGGACTGGTACGCGGCATCACAGTTCGCTCACGTAGCATTGTGGGAAACATTGCCGGAAGTTTTATGACGATATTTGGCGGTAAAAATGCCATTTACACCGAATTGTGCGAACGGGCACGTGAAGAAGCTTATCAACTAATGATCCAGCACGGCAGGGAAATGGGTTGCAATGCCATTATCAATATGCGTTACGATGCCAATGACGTGATGAGTGGTCTGACCGAAGTGTTGGCATATGGAACGGCTGTAGTGGTTGAGAAAATCAGTTAACTGCGATTTATTAGAAACTCGGGATTCAACATGATTGTAGATTGTCCCGTACAGGTTGCCTTATTAGGCAGCCTCATTTACTGTTTCATGTTAATATCTTCTTGTCACCCTGAATGAGTATTTTGGGAAAAGTAAAACGGGCAACGAGACTCCGATAACCAATGCCAAAAGTATAAACAGGGTGGTCAATCCGTTATGAAAGATATCCAGCATGTATTGTTGTGATTTTACAACATCGGAATTTTGCATGAATTTTATCAAGCCCAAAATGGTACGGTATGCAAATAACCCTGGAATCATGGGTAGTAATGAGGGAAATGAAAATACTTCGGCCGGGCAATGAATCAGTTTGGCAAATAAAACACTCATCAATCCTATGCAAGAGGCTGCTACAAAAGTGGCAAGTGATATCTCCATTCCTGATTTAATCAGAAAAAAACGGGTGGCATGTCCAATGGCAGCTAATAAGGCGGAGACAAAAACCGATTTGCGCGATGGATTTGAAATGACAGCGAAACCGATGGCCGCTATTGCTGCCAGCAAACCATCAAAAAGGATCATTCGAAACATATCTGAGTTCATAATTTTGTCAAACCAAGTATTAACATCGAAGCAAATAACCCGATTGCAATGCAAACAATCAGACTCGAAGCATTCACCAAGCGGGCTATGCCGGTAAGGATATGCCCCTCAATAATATCCAATACGGAATTGATAAGTGGAACTCCCGGAATCAGATAAAGAACGCTGGCAGCCAGAGCAACTTCCGGTGTATTTCCTAGTGGTAAAACATAACCTATTCCCGATATCAGCGAAGCAACAAATGCACTGGTAGTAAAAACAACCAAATGATTTATTTTTTTTATAATCATTTCCTGGCGGACATAAAATCCTGCCAATGTTCCGATAAATACAAGACTAATGGCATATAAATCGCCTTTAAAAAGCCCGCAAAATGCAGCATTGGCAAATCCAACCAGTATTAAAACCAACCAGCGGGACATTCTCTTTTGAGAAATAATTTCCTCAAACTTCCGCCTTACTTCATCGTATGGTAGGTTCTTGTCGTAAGTATCCCAACTCAACGCACTAATATCGGATACACAAGTAAAATTCAAAAGTAAGGGCTTTGTTTTCTTTATGATGGTCATCCGGTTTGATGGATTTTCTTTGTTTGTGATTGACATCATAATGCTCAACTGAAACACCGATAAATCAATATCGTAACCAAAAGTCTTAGCCATACGCGAAACATTTTGGATAATGCGCATCGTATGGGCTCCCGAAGTCATGAGCGAGGATGCTATGTCGGTTAATAAATCCGAAATTTGTTCAATAGTCGGTATTTTATATTCCAAATTGGATTCCATGCTGGATATATTTTGTAATTTTGGGAGCTGTTTTTGAAAATATTGTCTTAACTTTTCTATGTTGCGTTCAGGAATGAACACAAATGCATTTTTCTTTTAAGGAGGCGCAAAGATACCTAAAAACAGACATTTGTAATGTAAGGATTAGTTATTTTTTTCTTAAAATGAAGGTAAGCAGCTTTCCGGATTGAACTTAATAAGTTCCGGACTGTTTTGAGCATGAACACAATTTTATAAAATGAAGACGGAAAAATTTGATGTTACGGGTATGACTTGTTCTTCGTGTGTAGCGCATGTAGAGAAGAGTGTCACCAAATTGGAGGGAGTAAAGACTGTCAATGTAAATTTGCTCACCAACAGTATGACTGTCATATTTGACGAACAAAACCTCAATGCCGTTTCCATCGAAAAATCAGTGGAGGATGCCGGTTACGAAGCTCATGTTCGAGAAGTGGCTTCAGCTGCAACAACAACTCCCACACCTAAGATAGATTTTGTTCGACTTGAACAGGACGAAATGAAAATGCGATGGTGGATTTCGCTCATTTTTCTGGTTCCTTTGCTTTATATTTCGATGGGATACATGCTTGGTTTGCCTTATCCTCATGCTTTTCATGCTACTGAAAATGCCTTGTTGTTTGCGTTTACACAA
>Ga0265297_10009066_pt1 | contig 13013 bp, 9 predicted proteins | sample Munlanlwell13791_FD_192502 | JGI IMG/M metagenome (GOLD analysis project Ga0265297, IMG submission 192502) | Leachate microbial communities from a municipal landfill in Southern Ontario, Canada - Leachate well 137-91 | ecosystem: Engineered > Solid waste > Landfill > Unclassified | place...
TTTCGTCCATTGCTAAATATCCTCGACTGCAGCCTCCCGTAGGAGTTGGGGCAGTGTCTCAGTCCCCATGTGGCTGACCACCCTCTCAGGCCAGCTACCCGTCAAAAGCCTTGGTAGGCCATTACCCCACCAACTAGCTGATAGGACGCGAGCTCATCTCCAATCAAAAACCCTTGCGGGCCCCCTTTACTTATGATTGCTTGTGCAACCGTAAACACATCGGGTATTACCCTCGCTTTCGCAAGGCTATCGCCGAATTGGAGGTAAATTACTCACGTGTTACTCACCAGTCTGCCGCTATATTCCTTTTCCCTCGACACATCCACCTTGCGGTCTCAATATCTCAAGAAAAGGATATCGCTCGACTTGCATGCCTAATCTACGCCGCCAGCGTTCACTCTGAGCCAGGATCAAACTCTCCGAAAAATCTATGGAAAAATTTGTATGAAGGCTCTAGTGATTTATTTAATTTCAAACCTCATTAAAATTGACCTAAGCGATTTTATTCGCTTTGGCCTCGCTTGGCAATTCAATTATCAAAAGAACGGTATTTTTTTTGCTACTCAAGTTAGCAAAAAAAATACGCCCCGACAAACTTGTCGGGACGTAAATCTATGTTTACTGTTCCCTTATTGTCGAAATTAAAATTTAAGAAATTGTCAACTGCGTTTTAATAGTTTTCACTATAGCTTGTCCACTCCTTCAAGAGGGGAAGTTTAATTTTATTATAAAACGCTATTTTGTCAAGAACTTTTTTTATTTTTTTTTAGAGTACCTAAACCCTTTAAATTTATAGGGATTTAGCTTGGCAAGACCCCTAATGCGCCATGAGTTGGGATATCTTAAATATCGGCAAGAATAATGAAATAACTATGCCCCCTATGACAATCCCTAAAAACGCAATTACCATCGGTTCGATCATGCTGGTCAAAGCGCTGGTTGCCGCATCTACCTGGTCATCGTAAAAATCGGCTATTTTAGCCAGCATCTTTTCCAGCTGGCCTGTTTGTTCGCCAACATTAATCATCCTGGTAACCATCGGAGGAAAAACACCGCTTTTAGAAAGCGGCTTGGAAATAAGTTCGCCGTTACGCACGCTTTTAGAACAATTAATCACCGACTCCTCTACCACTTTGTTTCCGGAAGTTTTACTGACGATTTCGAGGGCACTTAAAACCGTAACCCCGCTTTTAACTAAAGTCGAGAAAGTACGGGAAAATTTAGCCACGGCAAGTTTGCGCAAAAGCGGGCCGAATACCGGCAATTTCAAACAAAGTTCATCAAACTTATATCTTCCTTTAGGCGTTTTAATGTATCTTTTAGCAAGGTAAATAGTAATACCGAGCATGATCAAAGTATAAAGAAAATATTTTCTTAAGAGGTCACTCATGAAAATTAAAACCTGAGTAGGAAGCGGAAGCGTGCCTCCCAAAGAATCAAATATGCCTTTAAAAGTGGGCACTACCTTGAGCAGCAAAACTGCGGTGATCAGAATGGCCATACTTACAACTACCGCAGGATATACAAGGCTGGAAACAATCTTACGGTTAAGCGCCGCCTGTTTTTCCATGAATGTTGCCAAACGATCAAGGATTTCATTGAGCATGCCTGACGCCTCGCCCGCCTTGGTCATATTCACAAATAATTCCGAAAACACAGTGGGATGTTTTCCCAACGCATCGCAAAAACTCATTCCCGCTTCTATATTCTGCCGGACATCGGTAACAATTATCTTTAAGCTGTCATTTTCGATCTGCTCAGACAAAATACCCAAAGCATTAACCAAAGGTATGCCGGCATCGATCATGGTCGCTAACTGGCGCGAGAAAATAACCAAGTCTTCCAGCTTGACTTTCTTGCCGCCTTTCTTGGCCTTTTCAGAAACAGCTTTGGCAAAATCAATGGAAACAACCACCAGTTCTTTTTTATGCAGGGTTTCGGCAACTTCCGTCTCGGAGACAGCCTGCATTAACCCGTTAATGGTCTGGCCGGCTTTGTCTTTTGCTACGTATTGATATGAATTCATAGGCTATCAGCTACCTTTAAGAATGCATCTACAATTTTGGGGTCAAATTGGGTGCCGCTGTTGCGTTTAATTTCCAAAACGGCTTCGTCTTTGGTCAAAGGTACTTTTCTATAACTCCTAGCCGAACGCATCGCTTCATAAGCATCAGCAACATGAATAATCCGGGCGCCGAGAAGAATGTCATCTCCCTTTCTTCCTTCAGGATAACCGGAGCCGTCGTAATGCTCATGATGCTGTCTCACCAAGTCTACCACTCCGTTTAAAAAAGTCAATGGCTCCAGGATCTGCGCTCCAATAGTTGGGTGCTTACGGATTTGTTCCCACTCAGCCGGGGTTAATGCAGATGGCTTTAATAAAATACTATCCTCTACGCCAATTTTTCCTAAATCGTAATTCGCAGGCCTGACGCAGGATTTCAATATCTTTTGTGGGAAGCTTCATATAGTTGGCGATAATTACCGCGTAGCGGGAAACATTTTCGGAATGGCTGTGGGTGTAATGGTCGCGCGCGTCAATTGCCTGGGCCAAAACTTTGATCGTACGCATATATGTTGAGCGAAGATTTTCATAAAGCCGGCTTAAATTAGTAGTTGCCTCTTCTATCCTTTTTGCCAAAAGCATATTCTGCTTTTCCAGGGCCTGGTTGTTTTCTTTCAGACCCAAAGAAAATTTCCGGTTAGCTACAAGCAAACTATGCAGTTTTATCCCCTTTTCTACCAGAAACTTTAATTTCTCGGCATTTACCGGCTGGGTTAAAAATTCATAAATTCCCAAATCGCCGATCTCCTTAATGGCCTCCTTCTGACTTTCATCCAACATTACGATGACAACGCAGTCCGTGTCGATTTTTTTAAGTTCAACCATCAAAGCCGCCGTGTCTATCTGCGGAACCCCATATTTTACGAATACCATTTCGTAATTACATTGTTTCAGGCTGGCAATCCCGCTTTCAGTCGATGGCTCTATGGTAATATTAAAATTACCGAGACTGGATAACTGTTCTTTTATATAGTTCGAACAGGAATTATCGTTACAGATTACAAGTATTTTTCCGAAATTTTCCATAGTTACTCCTCGGTAGTAATCCTTATCGCTTCATCAAGCGTGGTCAATTCTTCTTTTACTTTAAGAAAAGCATCATCCCGCAATGTTTTCATTCCTTGTTTTTCGATCATGTAAGCCCTAATTTCATCTATTGATTTCTTGCGGATAATCATTTCCCTGGCAGTATCATCAATTAAAACTGTTTCTAATACGGCGATCCTGCCGTAGAACCCCGAGTTATTACAATATTTACAGCCATGGGCAGCAAAAAAATTAGCTTTCCCCGAAAAACCGATTTTCTTCAGGAGTTCTGCCGGGACCTCAATCGGTTTACGGCACTTAAGACAGATCTTACGCGCCAACCTCTGGGCGCACAACATAACAACGCTGGAGGCGACTAAGAACGGCTCTATCCCCATATCGATAAGCCTGGTTATACTTGAGATCGCATCATTGGTATGCAGGGTTGAAAGCACAAGCTGCCCGGTAAGCGCAGCTTTAATAGCAATGTCGGCGGTTTCAGCATCCCTAATCTCGCCAATCATAATTACATCCGGGCTCTGGCGTAAGATCGAGCGCAGGCCGGAAGCAAAATCAAGCCCGATGTTGGGCTTAACCTGCAGTTGAGTTATACCGTCTACCTGATATTCAACCGGATCTTCGATCGTAATAATATTTCTTTCCGGGGTATTAAGCTGGTTTAATACCGAATAAAGCGTGGTGGATTTACCTGAACCCGTGGGCCCGGTAACCAACAGCATTCCAAAAGGCTTGCCTATAGCTTTTTTAAAAGTAGCTGCCGGCTGATCGGAAAACCCCAGCTTATCCAACCCGATAGAAAGATTGCCCTTATCCAAAGCGCGCAAAACAAATTTTTGCCCGAATGCCGTCGGAAGACTGGAAACACGAAAGTCAACTTCCCTTCCTTCCGTTTTTACCTTAAACCTTCCATCCTGCGGGATACGGCTTTCAGTTATATCCAGGTTGGAAATAATTTTGAGCCTGGCTAAAATAGCGTTTTGGTTTACTTTCGGCACCCTCAACACATCGTGAAGCGCCCCGTCAATCCGGTACCTGATCCGCAAACAGTCTATCTCAGGTTCAATATGAATATCGGAAGCCCTTCTTTTTAATGCCTGAGCAAGTATTATATCGACCAATTGGACTATGGGGGCTTTCTCGCTCTCCATAAGGACATTGGAAAGTTCGATTTCGTCCGTCTTAAGTAATTCCAGATTTTTCGCCTGGTCAGAATCATGCTCAAGCTCTGACTCTTCAATTATATTCTGCATATCCTTGATTTCTTTATGGTATTGAGTATCGATTGCGTGGTTGATCTCTTCATCCGGGCTTAAAACAATATCAATGTTGCATCCTGTAAAATTACTTAGATCATCAAGGGCAAAAATATTTAAGGGGTCACTCATTGCCACCGTTAAAGTAGTCCCTATCCTCGATAACGGAATCGTATTATAGAGCTTGGCCATGCGTTCGGGGATTAAATTTACAACCTCCTCATCAAATCTAAATTTTCCCAGCCGCAAGGTAGGAAGATAAAGCTGCTCCGAAAACAAAGAAAGCAGTACGTCCTCGGTAACAATCTTCTCATCAACCAAGACTCTTCTCAATGGCACGCCTCTTTCTTTTTGCAGGCTTAAAGCGCGGTCAAGCTGAGTTTTATTAATATGCTGGCTTTTAAGTAATATTTCGATTATGTTTTCTTTTAATGAATGCATGCGTGTTGTTCTTATCCCTGATGCTTTTCGCAGCAGGGATAAAATTCGGGCATACGATTTACGTTCACTAACGTTCCGTAAATCGTGCCCTCATTTCAATCATCCGGCGCGGTTACGCGCAATACTTCTTCTATTGTAGTCAGCCCTTTTAAAGCCGTTTCAAGGCCGTCTTGGCGCAAAGTCCTCATTCCTTCTGCCCGAGCCTGTTGTTTAATAAACTGCTCTTGTGAGCCGGAAAGTATCAATTCCCTTATTTTCGAGCTAAGCGGCAGCACCTCCGCAATTACCGTCCTGCCGGAATAACCGCTGTTAAAACAATGCTGGCATCCTTTTCCTTTGTAAAATTCAAGCTTTCCTTTTTTTAGATCTAAACCTAAGCTATCCGCAATTTCATTTTTAAGGATATATGATTCCTTGCAGGATGAACAAATTTTTCTAACCAGCCTTTGGGCTAAAACACATACTAGCGAAGAATTGATTAAATATGGCTCTACGCCCATATTAACCAGCCTGACCACAGCCCCTGCAGCAGTAGTCGTATGCAAAGTAGAAAGCACCAAATGTCCGGTAAGGGCGCTTTTTATGGCGATATCGACTGTTTCAAAATCCCGTATTTCACCTATCATTATAACATTAGGATCCTGGCGTAGAATCGAACGCAGCGCTGCTGCAAAACTAAGCCCGATTTCAGGCCGGGCAGTAACCTGGTTTATACCTTCCAATTGGAATTCAACCGGGTCCTCTACTGTTACGATATTTTTTTCCGGGTTATCTACTGATTTTAAAACCGCGTAAAGAGTTGTAGTTTTACCGCTGCCGGTAGGCCCGCAGACCAAGATCATCCCGTGAGGCAAAACCGAAACCTTGGCTAGAATCTCCAGGGCATGATCACTAAAACCCAAAGTTTTTATATCCAAATTTGCCTGTGATTTATCCAGAATCCGCAAAGCCACTTTTTCACCGTGGCTAGAAGGTAAAATGGAAACACGGAAATCTATCTGGCGGTTTAATATCCTTATTTTGAAACGGCCGTCCTGAGGAAGGCGGTGTTCGGCAATATCAAGCTCTGACATAACCTTAACACGCGAGACAACCGAAGCATGCATATTCTTAGGCGGCGCTTTTTGCTCCTGGAGCACTCCGTCAATGCGAAAACGGATACGCAATTTTTTATCAAAAGGCTCGATCAAAATATCCGATGCTTTCTTTTTTATCGATTCTTCAAGAATTGCATTAACGACCTTAATCACCGGAGCCTCGCTACTGATACGGCTGAGCTCCTGATCGCTTATAGAAACTTCTTTTTCCTCTCTTACCAGCTCAATGGAAGAAACTGTCATTTCCTTTACCAGGTCATCAATGATGCCTTTGGTTGTATCAGGATAAGAAAGTTCGATAGTTTGATTGATGTCCTGGACCGAAGAAATTATGGGATTAATTTTAAAACCGGTAAGCGACTGCACATGGTCGATAGCAAAAATATTAAGCGGGTCGGCCATGGCCAGAGTTATCGTGTCTCCCATTTTTGAAACGGGAATGATCTGGTAGTGTTTAGCGATATCTATGGGAATGATCTTAACTATCTCAAGATCAATTTTAAAACGTTTTAGATCGATCAAAGGCAGACCAAGGCCTTCACTTAGAGTAGAGATCAGCTCATTCTCTTTAACAAATTTAAGTTCAACAATAATATCGCTGAGTTTTCCGCCTTTGGTGGTCTGGACCTTAAGCGCCTGCTCAAGCTGTTTAGCGGTGATTAACTTGTTGTTGATTAATATATCGGTAAGCCGATCTTTGAGTGAAAGCATAGATTAGTCTATAGGCGATAGACTATAGCCGATAAAACCATTAGCTGAAATTTTTACCGACCATCGACCATAGGCCATCGACAATTTATTCTTTATCTTTATAATATTTTTCAATCGCCCTCTTGATATCAGATGAGGTGGAAACAAAAGTCTGAACACTGCATCCGGTTAAGAGCTCAACATCTTCAATCGCCTGTACATTCAAAGGATTCGACATGGCTAAGGTAAGGTTATTGCCGATTTTATCTATCGGTACAAGCAGGTATTGCCTGGCAACCCTACCCGGAATGATATTGGTTATATCGATATTTACATCATAGTTGCTTAAAGGCAGATAAGGAAAGCCGTATTGAGCGGTAAGCGATTGAGCTATATCATCTTCTTTGACAAAACCCAGATCAACCAGGATCTCGCCGATCAGGCCACCTTTATCTCTTTGTACGCTTAAGGCCTGGTCAAGCTGCAACTGGCTGATTATCCCGCGGTCAAGCAGTAGCTCACCTAATTGTTTATTATTAACTCTTCTGAGCACTTTTTAATCCTTAAACAATAGCAACCTGATTTTTACCGTTGTTTTTAGCTTTCTTTAGAAGCTCCCTGGCTTTTTCAAAAAGCTGGGATGCTTCAACCCCATCAAGGGGGTTTTCGCTGACGCCTGCGCTAAATGTTATTCCGTCTTTTCCGCCCTGTTCATTAAAAAAAGCAGCCTGCACATTTTTACGGATCTCTTCGGCAACTTCAAATGCCTGCCGCTTATTTCTTTCCGGCAAAATAAGCGAGAATTCGTCTGAATCCGTCCTGCCAACCCGGTCGACATCGGTTATACAATCTTTCATTAAATTGGCGATCTTCTTTAAAGCAGCTTCGGCGTTGATTAAGCCGACTTTTTCGCGGTAATTTCTAAAATTATCTATATCAAAAACTACGAATGAACAAGGCCTTTGGTAAACAATCGCCCTTTTAATCTCTTCCTGCAGCCGGCCGGTTATATAAGACTTATTATAAAGACCGGTAAGCAGGTCCTTGATTTCCAGTTTTTCAACCCGATGGGCCAGAATATCGTTTTCGATTGCTATAGCTATTTGTTTGGAAAATATTTCCAGCAGTTCTATATCGTCTTTAGTATATCCGAAATTTTCCCGGTTATTAGCGACTCCCAAAACGGCCTTAACCCTCTCTTTTAAAAAAATGGGCATAGCCAGGCAATTTTTCATCTGAAACTTGGCGAAGAATTCTACGGTAAGGTTGTCGCTCAATAAATTCTGCTTGTCTAGAATAAGCAGTTTATTTAAATTTAAAGCCTTGATATAAATATTCTCTTTAGGGCCTACCTCAAGCGAAGTCAGATAATCCGACTTTAACCCCTCGGCAACTTTTATGGAAAAGGACTCTTTATTTTCTTCTTTAAAAAGTAAGAATGCGGTATCTGAATTGGCAAGCAAGCGGGATTTTTCAACGGCAATCTTTAGAATTTCATCGAACCTGGCGCCCTGGGAGATGAGAGAACTTACCTGCATTAAATTGGAAAGAATAATAATTTTTTTCTGAATCTCAAGGTTTATCTCGGTTGTTTTTTCACTGTAGTGCTTAAGCTCATCCATGTTCCCGCGGATGCGCTGGGTAAGCTGGTTTAAAACATTCCCTAGCTCGCCTACTTCATCATCGTGGTCTACTTCTAATTCACGGTTTATATCTCCTGCGGCAATAGACTTGGCTTGCGTCGCAACCGAAGTCAGGCGGTCGAAGATCTCTTTAACTACCAAAAGCCCTACCACTGCCACGAATATGCTCACAATCAGCGAAACTACGATATCAACTTTCAGCCCGAACCTTGGCAGGATGTAATTAGAAACCAGATACACGCAAACCAGAAAAGGCAGGATAGACATCAACTGAAAAGCAACAATAAGTTTTTGCTTAATTGTCCTTGAATTTAAAGAGAAACGGTCAATTTTCTTTTCCATAGCATCTCCGCAATTTGCGATAATTTATGGGATTAAAATTTTAATTTCTTATAAAATTATACTTCATAACCCTTTATATATCAAGGGATTTGTTACTTTAGCCGGAATTATTACCAAGTGCCAGATTATATTCTTTGGCTAACATATCTTTACTGATTCCGGTGTCAATAAAATCCCAGGCCAGTAAAGCTGAAATCGGCTTTTCATCAAGATATTTTTGCGGGTCTATCCCTTCTTCGGCGAATGCTTCCTGCCATTTCAGATAAGAAAAATAGTTCGACCAAGCATCGAATTTAGCCCCTTTTCTATGAGCGGTCATAATTACTTTGCTTAATTTTCTGTCTCCCCGCGAAAGCACTCCCTCTAAATGAGCCATTTGAAAATTATGGAAATTGAGCTTGAGTCTCCTGTCTTTATTGCGCGAATATAAATATGACTGTTTTTCTTTATTTTTCTCGATTGAATCCATTTTAAGCCACTGCAAAGGAGTATGCGGCTTAGGTATCAGCGGGTTTATACTTATATTGATCTGAGCAGGCCCTCCGGTTATTTTTCTTTTTAACTCCGAAGCCTCCTTTGCAAAATTAATTATACCGGATAGATCCTCTTCATTCTCCGTCGGTAGGCCAATCAAAAAATATAATTTCAGGTGCTGATAACCTGCCTGGTAAGCTTCTGAAACAGCTAAAAAGAAATCTTCTTCCGAAAAATCCTTTGATATCAACCGCCGCAATCTTCGGGTTCCTGCTTCCGGAGCAAAGGTCAAGCCGGTCTTTTTAATCTTAGCGATCAAGGTAGAAACATTACCGAGTAAAGATTTTGCTTTTAAAGAGGGAAGCGATAAATTAACTGCTTCTTCTTTAAAAATATCGGTCAGCTCAGAAACTAAACTGACTATATTCGGATAATCGCTTACCGATAAACCGGCTAAAGACAGCTCTTCATAACCGCTTGAGTCATAAGCTTGCTTGGCCAGGGAAATAACTTTCTCCTTTTTTCTGTTCCTCAGCGGATAATACTGGGTCCGCGCCTGGCAAAAACGGCAGCGGTTAGGGCAACCGCGGGAAATCTCCAGGGTAATCCGGTCATGGATTGTCTGGATATATGGAGTAACCCAATTGCAGGGAAAATAAACCGAATCTAAATCTTCCACTACCCGCTTTTTTATTCTCACAGGCAGGCCGTTTATTTTAGGAGAAAAACTTTTAAGTCCTGCGTCCTGGTTGTATTCTGCATTATAAAGCGACGGCACATATACGCCTTCTACCTTAGCTAGTTCTATTAAAAGTAATTCTTTCGAAATTGCGCCTTTTTTAAAATCGATTTTAAATTTACGGTATATATCCAAAAACTCAACTACCGCTTCTTCGGCTTCTCCGATAATAAAAAGATCGAAAAAATCCGCCATCGGCTCCGGATTTAAAGCACAGGGCCCTCCGGCAATGATTAATGGGCTCAAATTATCTCTTTGGCTTGACTGCAGGGCTAAACCGGATAACTCAAGAAGATTTAAAACATTAGTATAATTCAATTCCGAGCCCAGGGAAAATCCTAAAATATCGAATTCAGCTAAATCGCGGTTTGTTTCCAATGAAAAAAGCCGCTGGCCGGAATCCCTTAAAACCTTCTCCATATCTTCTTCGGGGGCGAAGAATCTCTCACAGGTAACATCAATGATATTATTTAATATTCCATAAATAATCCTTAGGCCAAGGTTACTCATCCCTATTTCATAAAGGTCGGGAAACCCCAAAGCCACCTTTAAAAAGCAGGAGTCAAAATCTTTTTTAGAAGCATTCCACTCATTGCCCAAATACTGGGCCGGGCGGCGCACTGTAAGCAGGTCTTCAATCATAGTTTAAAATACATTCCTGGTCCGGTCGATATTTACCAAAATACCAAGGGAAATAAAAGTTACCAGGACGCTTGAGCCTCCATAGCTCATAAGCGGAAGAGGCAATCCAACCACCGGAGCCAGACCCATATTCATGGCGATATTAATGAATACCTGGATTGCCAAAAGGAGTGAAATTCCGTAGGCAAGCAGCCGACCAAAAGTATCCTGAGTCCTTTGGGCGATTATGAAACCTTGGCGGACAATTAAAAAATAGATTACAATCAAAAGAAAGCTCCCCAGAAATCCCCATTGTTCCGAAAAAGTTGCGAAAATAAAATCGGTGTGTGATTCCGGTAAAAAATATAACTGGCTTTGTGACCCGGATAGCCAGCCCCGCCCGAAAAAACCACCTGAACCAATGGCTATCTTGGACTGAATTATCGTATACCCTGCGCCCAAAGGATCAATATTCGGATTTAGAAATACCAAAAGCCTCTGTTTTTGGTATTCCCGCAGAAAATGCCAAAAAAACGGAAGCGGTAAGATTAAACAGGCCACCAGGGTAAAAATATATTTTAACCTGACATCGGTTAAATAGAGCAGGCAGACAAAAACAAGCAGGAGCATTAGTCCGCTTCCTAAATCAGGCTGTTCGATAATTAAAAACATCGGTACGGCTACAAATATAAATGGCAGGATAAGCCCGCGGAAAATACCGAATTTTCCGGACAATAATGAAGTGTAATTAACCGATTTCTTGCTGAAATAGCGGGCCAGAAATATTATTATGGCTAGTTTCGCAAATTCGGACGGTTGGAAATTAAACCAGGCAAACTTAATCCAGCGCTGGGCCCCCAGCCTTACAATACCTAAAATAAATACCAGTAAAAGAAAAAATAAAGCCGAGCCATAGATTAAATAATTAGCATCCCAAAGTTTGCGGTAATTAAACCCGGAAACAATAAAAAAACAAACTAAACCGATAGCTATCCAAAGCATCTGACGCAAGTGGATATCCTGCCAGGCCCCTTCTTTCTGGTAGGTGCTGCTGTAAATCGACAAAATCCCGGATATGGCAATTATCAAAGCTAAAATAAGAATTATAAAAAAAGAGTTTCTCATTCAACTAACCCCTGAAGACACATATTTTCGATAATTTTCTTGGCACAAACTACAGCGGCATGGCCCGGCCCGCCGTTTTCCAGAAAAACGCAGATTGCAAACTTTGGTTTATCATAAGGGAAAAAACCTACGAACCAGGCATGAGTAGACCCGCGGGGCACCTGGGCAGTTCCGGTTTTACCGGCAACCGAAACAGGCAAAGTAGATAAAATAGACGCTGTGCCTTTCGGATCGGAAATTACTTTATGCAGGCCTATTGAAACCGCTTTAATCGTGCTTTTCTTTAAATTAATATTAATATTTTTTTTCTTTTTCGAAGACAGCTCTAAACCCCCCACCGATTTTACTATATAAGGACTGACCAGATAACCGCCGTTGGCAAAAGGAGCGACTAAAACAGCTGCCTGTAGGGGCGTAACCAAACAATCACCCTGGCCGATGCTTAAATTAGCAGTATCGCCGTCGTACCAACTCTTGAATTTGTTTATCTTTCGCCATAAAGGCGAAGGTATAAAACCGCTTGTTTCATACGGGAGCTCAAAACTGGTACTTTTACCTAGACCAAATCTTAAAGCATAATCATGCATATTTTGAGCCCCGACCAAAAGCCCTGTCTTATAAAAAAATACATCGCATGAATCCGCCAAGGCATGGTAAACATCCTGCACACCGTGCGTGTCCCAGCATTTGAACCTTCTTGAACCTACCATAGTTGAGCCCTGGCATAAAAAACTGGTAGAAGTATTGATTTTTTTTAATTCAAGCCCGGCGCAAGAATCAATTATTTTAAAGATAGATGCCGGTGGATAACTTGAAGAAATAGACCGGTTAATTAAAGGCGAACCCGGATTATTAAAGAGCCCGGCTATCTGTGAATGACGGCCGTTTACAAAAACCTCAGGTTCAAAATTAGGGTAATTCGCCATCGCCAGGACCTCTCCTGTTTGCGGATCGATTAAAACCACGCTGCCCTTTTTTCCGGAAAGCGCCTCCTCGGCGATCTTTTGGATATTAAGGTCAATGGTTAATTGCACGTCTTTGCCGTTTTTGGGAGCTTCAAAACCCAAAACCCGCATGAATTTACCGCGGTGGTTAACTTCCACGGATAAACCGCCTTCTTCCTGCCGAAGATAATAATCATATCTTTCCTCTACCCCGCCGAAGCCTACGATATCTTTTGTTTTATAACCATAGTCTTCAAGCTTAGTCAAGCGCCATCTGTCGATCTGATTAACATATCCGATGATATGACAACCAAGCGAACCATACGGATAATGCCGTAAAGGCTTAGATGCGACTATAATGCTTGGCTCCTCAGACTTAATTTCTCCGAGGACCACTGCTTTTTTAAGATCTATATTGCTGGCTACTGTTACCGGAATGCTTAGGGAAATAAAATTCTTTTTAAAGGAATCTTTTAATTCTTTTACACCTACGCCTAATATCCGGCTGATTTTCCCTAAAACCTGATCGATG
>Ga0265297_10009067_pt1 | contig 13013 bp, 17 predicted proteins | sample Munlanlwell13791_FD_192502 | JGI IMG/M metagenome (GOLD analysis project Ga0265297, IMG submission 192502) | Leachate microbial communities from a municipal landfill in Southern Ontario, Canada - Leachate well 137-91 | ecosystem: Engineered > Solid waste > Landfill > Unclassified | place...
AATCATCCATATCAAAAAGGATTTCTACGGCCAGATCCCGACCGTGGAAGAAACTCAACTGTGGTCGATCTTGGACGGGGGGCAGAAGAATGGCCAACAAGAACGGGGACGTGTTTCCAGTGGACGACAAGATCCCGCTCGAGTACAGCATGGCCGCGAAGGTCGTGACGTTCGACTGTTCGATCTGCACCCGGGGATCGAAGCTGGACCATTACTGCGGCCACGGAATCGAAACAACGGGAAGATTTGAGGATGGGGAACTGAAGGACTTCTGTGTGTCTGTTGTTGCTGCTTCCAAGTGTTCCTTCTGTGGCAACGAAATGATCCCTGCATCCTCGGTTAAATGGAAGTGCAACACGGAAGGATGCAAGTCCAAGGGGCGGTTTGTCTACACTGGGGTTCACCCTGTTTTCGAGGCTTCCAAATCGTGACGGAACCCCTCTACTACCGGAACTGCAAAGGGGACGTAGCCCTTTCCCTCGATGATGGTGAAACCATATGGACTCCCCAGGGCCGGAACATCCCAATGACCCCCTCATGGGAATGGACCGATGAAGAGGATCTCGAGGTCCTGCTATCAACCCCACAAGCCCAAGCCCTTGAGCGTTCCAGGAAGGCCCCTCCCCTGACCGAGCTTGAGCAACTTGTGGATACTTTTCACAAGCGTCAGTTGGCGGCCAGGAAGGACTTCAGACAGGCACCGAGGCCTTTGCGTCAAGTTCGGGAATCCGTTTTGGTTGTGACTTCTGACCCCGACGACTGATCTCATCTATTCCCTGAGGTAAGTAGGATATCTGGGGATCACCATGAATGATTTTCGTACTGCTGTTTTGAAACTGGCCCATGAAGTCCCCGAGCTTCGGAAGCACCTGATGCCGATCCTCAGCAAGACTGCTATGGAATTCGATACGGAGAAGGCCCTCAAGAAATACCTCAAGGATCATCCGGGGGCCGATAAATCGAACCACTCAGTGAAAAAGACCGAAGGGGGCAAGTCCAAGGGGTTGGATCAGTCGGTTAAACTGAAAACCGATGTTGCTAAACTTAAAGGGCAGAGGCACTGGGACAAAATCCAATCATCGATGTGGGATTTTGATGAGACCTTTGATGCCTATCAAGGATATTTTGGGGATAAGAAAGCTGATAAGCTCCTGGTAGAGGTGAATGGGAAACAGGATCATGAATGGTCTACCGGGTCTTCATTTGATGTTGATCCCCATGAGGAAGATCCTATCAAGGACATCGAGGATGCAATAGCCAAAGGGGCCAACCCCGCTGCCGTTCAAAGGATGATCCAAGAGTATCCTCAAAAGATGCAACAATTGAAAGATGTCAATGAGTCTTACATCAAGAAGATGCAAGATGAGATGGAACAGGCATCGGCTAAGGGGAAGAGGCCGAAGGGTGACATCAGTACCCATCGGAGATAATAAAGGATCACTGACACCTCGTGTTGAGAAAGCCAAGAAGCTATCTTGACGGGTAAAGTAATCCTGGTCGCTTCGGGGTTACTCCATTGTCTCGAGCATTCACTCTTTATTACTCGCCGTTGACCTGAAATCAGTCACCATCTGACACAACTCCAAAAAACGCTCTTGAGGGATGTTGCGTTTCATCATGTTGATATCTTTATGTACCCATTGGATGTTATCCAAAGTGTAGGCTTTTGCACTGTCGATTCGATCAACGGATGCGGTACTTGGTTTTCCAGTCCTCGGATCTAATGTAAGATGTATTCCGGTCAAAGCACACTTTTCACCCTGTTTTTGGAACAAGGTCCACAATTGATCAAGGGTTACATCAACACGGAGACCTCTAGTTTTGGCATTGGAGAGGATATTGTGATAAAGACCACTTGGGATCATCCCCCCTCGCCATAGACCACGAGGGGCGCACCCGCAGTTGTTCGTTTTATTGTTGGATAACACATCAGACCTTACCTCTACAATGTTTCCACACTCACACCTGCATGTAGCCCTTCGAGGTTCTTGAGGGTTGAAGCCTATAATTGTCAGTTTGTCAAACTTATCGCCCACCCGCCACCTGATGCGAGAGGATTGAGCACAACGACAGCATCGGATGACCTTACCTTTTCGTAGCCCCCATCTATTTCGGGTGCGGTAATTTTGACCGCAATCACATTTTAGATGAACCCCCTCTTCGGGTGAGTCACTAATCACAACCAGATCTCCAAATCTAGTACCCGGAGAAACCAACGACCGAAGCCCCGTCTTCCTGATCACCATTTATCGTTCCAAGTGAAAAGACATCTGGTATCTTTTATAACCTGTTTATCAATACCTGGTTCTGTGGGTACTGTTTCAAAGGAGGTTTTCGATGGGAAGACTTTTCACTTTGTATTGGAGTTCCCTTAACTCCTATGAGGATTGCCCTCAACAATTTCTTTTCAGCAAAGGCTGGGGGGCAATTGATGTTGGGGGGGGTCCTGGAAGACCCAAACCGAAGCCTCAGAGGAAATCGGAGCATTCAGCAGTGCTGGGGATTTGCATTCAGTCGGCCATTGAACGTTTTTATAATGACGCCTTATGGGGTTTGCTGGATCCTCAATCCCTTCGGGATCGTCTCCTCGAGCTGGCTGAAGAAAGTTTCCTCATCGAGATCGCCAAGCGGTATGTCGACTGGAGAGTTGCCCCCACTCAGGACGAGATGCGTCAAGTCATCAAGGATGGGGTCCTGGGTTATATGCGTACCCTGAAGGCACATCGTTTGCTCGGAGTGTGGAACAAGGCTGAGTTGGACCTCGTCGGCTACGTCAACAAATACACCCCCGTCGGAGGTCGCCCAGACGTGGTGATTCGGCGGGATGCCGAACCCTACAAGGGTGTCTCCATCATCGACGGGAAGAACGGTAAGAGGTACAAGGACGGTAAAGGCGGGTGGATGACCTTCACCTCTCCTGATCAGCTTCGCTGGTACGCGATGATGTTCTACATCTGCTATAAGCAATTGCCCGACAGGTTGGGTTTCTGTTTCTACCGCTACCCCTATGGGGCCCCCGTGCTAGATACGGAAGGGAACCCTACAGGAGCCACTGAGGAAGGGATCGATTGGGTCCCTTTCACGATGGAAGATATCAAGGGCCTGGCTCAACGTGCTGTGGATGTCCGTAAAGGTATCGATAAAGAGCGTTTCGATGCCCGTCCGGATCCCAAGAAATGCCGTCTGTGCGATTGGGAAACTGTCTGTCCGCAAAGGCAGGATCAGAAGGCGACCAACCGACGTAATCCGAAGGCGGATGACCTCCTCGAGGGAACCCCTGGTGGGTTCACTTTGCTGAAAATGTAATCCCATGAAATTTGAAAATGGGGGTATTTAGGAGTGGGAGGTGCCACGCATGGCTGGTGAACGACGATCTGAACTGGATGCTTTGATTAAGCGTAGGGATACGCTCAAAGAAGCTCTCCAGAGGGCCAAAGGACGCAAAGATGCTGCCGTGAAGGAAAGAACCGCGGTGGAAGATGAATGTCTGAAACGGGGCATTGCCCCTGATCAGTTAGAGGGCGCGATTGAAAAGTTGACGACCAAGTACGATTCGGAGGTTCAGGCCTTCTGCAACAAGCTACAGAAGGCTGAGGAAGCGATCAAACCATTTTTGGGGGAATCATGAATTTCAAAGTCGCCAAGTCTGATCTGGAAGCCGCTCTTGAGGTCGTTAAGGGGGGTCTGGGAAGTGGGGCCGATCTTGAGTCTCATGTCCTGTTCCGTGTCCCCCTGGATGGGGATGGAACCCGCATGGAGGTCCTGACGCATCAGGGGCGTATCTTCTCGTCATTCCCTTTCGTCGCAACCGTCGAACAGAATGATGATATCAAGATGTTCACCGTCAAAGAGTCCAGACTTCGGATGTTCTTGGACACCCTCCCGGAAGATGCCGTCCTGGTTTTCGAGTGCACCGATGGGAAGATCGTGGATGTCACCGGGAGTGACGTAACCCCCAGCTACCAATCTTTGGACCCGAATCAATTCCCCTTCTGGGATGACCTCCTGGCAGTTGCCGTGAAGGCCGGGGCCAAGGCAACTCTTTCTGCAGAACGTCTGTCCAAGGCCCTGGGATATTCCAAACTTTTCGCCTCGAAGAACGAAAGCCGTAAGCCTGAACTGTGTGTATGCGAAGTGAAGGATGGAGTCTTGGCATCCACGGATACCAAGGCTGCCGCTCTTCTGAAAGTCCCCGCCCTTGAGAAGTCAACCCTCCGTATGCACTACAAGGACTCTGGTGGGATTCAATCCTTCCTGGCAAACAGCAAGGGGGATATCGAGATTCTTGAGTACGACCGGGGGGTTTTCTTCCGTAGGGGCGATGGGGCAATCTTCGGGGAAGGCCGTTTCCTGGCCAATTTCCCGACCTTCAGCCAGCCGGATCCCGAAGATCAAAGCTGGTGGGTGATTCCCGTGAAGGATTTCCTGACGGGGCTCAAGGCTCTTCGTTCCTCGGCAAGGGAAGATGACCAGTCCCTTACGATTTCCCGTACGGATGCCAACGGGCCCGTCCTGATCAGCATGCTTTCTACCACGGGCAAAACGGTCTCGAAAGAGATTCCCTGCACTGATCATGGATGCAAGGCTGGGGGGGTTCCTTTCACCGGGGAATTCGATGTCGAGTTTGACAGCATCCAGGAGATCCTGAAAGCCGCTGGGGAAGTCGAAACTATCAGGTTCGGGGTAAATCAGCGGAAGAAGGGCGGGTATCTTCGTTTCATCGAAACGCCTTTCAAGTCTGATACGGATCCAGGTGATGAATACCTGGTCGTCCTGAGATGGACCCGGGCTTCCTGAGGAATGCATGACCCCAACCCTGTCAAGTCTTCGTTCCAATCTTGACAGGGCTCTAGCTTTACGAGACTCTGCTGCTAGTCGCCTCAACAACACCCTGAAAGATATCAACCGCTTGGAAACCGAGATCACTCTGTTGGACAGGGTCCAAACCCTTTTCCAACAGTTCATTGACCAAGAGGTCAATATCGGGGTGCAGGCTGTTACTCAGTTGATGACCGAAGGATTGCAGGCCGTTTTCAATGATCAAAATCTTCAGGTGAAAGCCGAAGTTCAGATTGAGAGGGGGAAGGTGGCGGTGAACCTCATCACCACTCAGACCCCTGCCGGGTCTACCCAGGAGATCGAGGGGGACAGCAACGAATCCTTTGGTGGTTCTGTATCTACGGTTCAATCTGTCCTCCTTCGGGTTATCATCGTGTTTCGTCGGGGTCTTCTACCGGTGTTTTTCCTTGATGAAGCTTTGGGAGCTTTCGACCCCAACTATTTGATCAACATGGGGACCTTCCTCAACCTTTTGTGCAAACGGTTGGGGATGGACATGCTGGATGTGACTCAGAACACCCCTCTTCTCGAGACTGCAAACAAAGCCTATCGCATTAAACGAAATGGGGCGGCAGTCTTTTCAGAGGCAAAATGAAAAGTGCAAGCGCAGTCAAACATCAACTCCAGCAGGTGATCTTCCGGTACATCAAGAAACAGCTTCGGGATAATTTCCGGATGGATCCGGAAACCTGTGTTTACAACAAGAGGGTCGTCATCGGGCAACCCAGCAAGATTGCCCCCCAGGCAGTAGGGGTGTGCTACTACGAAAAGGACGAGTCGGGTCCTCGGTTTGTCATCTGCGATTCCTTGGTGGCGGGTTGCCAGGATCAGGCCAGAAGTTGTCCAATGTGGAAAGCCCGTTTCACAAAGGAAGCCATCAAACGGAATTTCCGGAACCTACTCCAAGGGGATAAGGGTCTCATCGCGGTAAATTTCCCTGATATCGCGGCCCTCCTATGGGTGCTGGATACTGATGAGGATGCTACTTCGTTGGATGCTATCGTTAGGGAAGCACCCGTGGGGGACGTCTGTGAGCAACCTTCTCCTGATCTCACGTCGCATATCCCAGGAACTGGCAACAAATCCGAAAGCGTTCCCCTTCGAGGTTCACTGCCGAGTCCCCTCCGAGACGTCGCCGTTCCTGGTGACGAAATCGAAGGGCGGGGTTCTGTGGGTTGAAGAGGCTCCTACCGGCAACATTAGAGCCGGAACCTGTCAGGCGACTCCTGCTAGGATCTTCAGGCAAGTGGTTGAGGCCGTATCTGAAAGGGGCCTCAACGATAAATGGGGGAATGTTCATCCTTTCACCCTCAAGGGCGTCAAGGATGCCCTTGACCACCTCAATTTCTATGATTTCACTGACATGGAAGTTTTGGTGTCTCGTCTACACCTTCCCAAACATGTCCTCCCCAAAGGGAATCCGGAACTCGATAAGGCTATCGAGGAGATTCTTGGCAAACATGATGAAGGGGGGGTTGATCAGTTGTCGGATGATCAACCGGAGTGGCTTAATCCAAAAGATCTGGGTGTTCCCATTCGACCTTGCTTATGGTTGCCGAAGAACTGTGCCGTAGTGGTCCCTGCTGACAGATCCTACGTGGGTGAGTTAGTTCATATTGGGGGTTCCTACGTGGCTGCTGTCGTTTACAATTCCTGTCGGGGCATGGCTTTCGCCAAGGGGTCTTCGGAGTGAACTGGCTCGAAGAGCATCTAGCAGAATGCACTTTGACCGAAGAAGTCGAGGGCTACCTTCTAGGAAGAGGTGCCAAAGAGGGGACTCTTGCAGGTGAAAGAATCGTTACCTGGAAACCCATGAAGATCAAAGCCCCCGATGAGAAGTTTCGCACCTGGTATGGCGATTACGGTGGAAGGATCTCGGGATACTTGGTCACTCCGGTGAGGTCCCCCCGTGAAACTTTCCTGGGTTTCGAGGCCCGATGTATCACCCACAAGAAGATTGCCGATTATCGTCTCCCTGAGGCCAAGTGGTGCCCCTTCTGGATTGGTCTTCAGGTTGGGATGCAAAAGATCTGGGATGGGGGCGATATCTGGATCGTTGAAGGCCTGTTCGACAAATGCTCTATAGAGTGGTTCGTTCCCGAGAAAGACGCCGTATTGGCATCCGTCAGGGCTCACCTCACCCGTGAGCACGTAGAATTCCTTCGGCGTTTCTGCAAGGGTTGGGTCCATATGGTGTACGACAATGACACCACCGGACGCAATGCCACTCATGGTTTCATGGATGAATCGGGAAAGAGGATCCCAGGGGCTTTGGATCAGCTTACGAGGGTCGGGGTTTTGTGTCGAGATGTTCCTTATTCGGGTAAGGATCCAGGTGTGATTTGGGACCGTGGGGGGGCTCAAGCGGTTCGGGCCGCTTTCACTTGAGTTCCCTTGGGGTAAAGTAACTGGGCATTTTAAGGAGTACCAAGATGGCTGAAAATTGGCTTGCCGGTGACGACGTGATGAACACGATGAGGGATTTGGTTGCCAAGTATCATCCCCATCTCGCAGGATGCGTAGATGAGATCGCAGTGATCTTCAAGGAGAAGGCATCCGAGGTTGGGGACGTCGTGATCGCAGGGAACACCTCCAAGGCATCCCCGCTGTTCTCCATCCTGGCGGAAACCCCCTGGAAGTTCGTGATCACCCTGGCGGGCGATGCATGGGCGGAGCTGAATGATAAGCAGAAGCTTGCCCTGCTGGATCATCACCTTTGCGCCTGCGGCGGCAAGGAAGACAAGGCCGGGAACATGTCCTACTACGTGGCCCGTCCCGATGTCGCTTTCTTCCGGGAGGAAGTCGAGCGTCATGGCGTGTGGCGGACCAGTGGGGCCGCTCCTACGCAGGATCTCATCAAGGACATCTTCGGGGATGATACCCCGTAGCAGGTACGCGAAAATCGGAGGGCTGAGTGTCTCTCGACACCAAGCACAGACCTACTGGCTGGGATGATGTTCTTGGCCAGGCTGCCACCAAGAAAGTCCTACGTCGTTTTGTAGCATCGGGGGCGGGTTTCCGTCAGTCGTACCTGTTTGCTGGGCCTTACGGCTCTGGCAAAACAACAGTCGGGCGTATCCTGGCTAGGGCACTTTTGTGTTCCAACCCGTCTCCTCAGGGGGATCCTTGCGACTGTTGTGATTCCTGCCGTTCCCTTCTGGATTTAGGGACATCCTTGAATTTTACCGAGGTGGATGCCGCTACCAATTCAGGCGTTGAAGCCATGCGGAAGATCACCGAAGAAATTCAGTATGCGACTTTCGGAGGGAATCGCCGCATCTACCTGTTTGACGAGTCCCACCAGCTATCCCCTTCCGCCCTGGATGCCATGCTGAAACCTCTAGAGGAAAGCACCCCGGGTACGGAAGACAAGAAGATGGTCTGTATCTTCTGCACGACTGAACCCGAGAAGATGAAAGCGACCATCCTCTCTAGATGCGCTCCGGCTTTTGTCATTCAACCGGTCCCCCCGGAAGAAATCGCCCAGCGATTGGCCCGGATCTGTGAACAAGAGAAGATTGAGTACGAATCCCCGATGCTTCAATTGATCGCAGAGGCTACTGAGTGCCATATTAGAGACGCCCTCAAGGCTATTGAGGGCGTCTCTATGCTGGGTTCAATCAACGAAGTCAACGTTCGGACATATCTTCATCTCGACCTCAACAGTCTTTACCTAGATATCCTAGACAACATGGGGACTGATCTCCAGGTCGTTACGGGATCCCTAAGACGGATTCTTGAAAGAACCTCGCCGGTCACATGCTACGAAAGACTGGTCGAAGTCTGCATGATGGCTTACCAGTCTTTCCTGGATACCGCAAAACCGGCATCTTTCTGGGACGCCGGTAGACTCAAGGCCATCGGTCAGAAACATGGGGATAATCTACTGGGGTTCGCCGCACGCTTAGCAAGCCGTCCAGGACGACCCAACGCATCCATGCTCTTGTGCGACCTAGGTCATCTTCATCATGTTGGGGGTTCTGTTTTCGGTGAACAACCCGTCCTGGCATCTTCTATTCGGATGCAATCGGATTGCGCACCCATCAAAACCTTAAACCCCCCCCAGATCATCCAGGATCAGGTAAAAACTACTGAAACTTTCAATGTGAAATCAACTGAAAACTCGGGTAATCTAAAGAACGTGGACACCGCATCTGTGCAAGATGGTGTTTACGTTCAATCTCTGGCTGTGGGCAAGGTCGGTGGAAAGACTTCTGGCGTGTCGCTGGGTCCGAAGCCGATTTCTTTGGAACTTGCCCCGTCGGAGTTTTGTCACCTTCTTGGGCTGAGGGTCGCAGAACTGGACGGGGATCGTGGCGGACAATCGAGATGCTCCGACATGGATCGTTCTTGAGTTGACACCTCAGGGTGAGATGAAACTCGAGGAGGGTACTCTGGAAAGGAGTATCCGGTCTGATCTTGGTGTTGATTCCGCTTTCCCGATCTTCATCCCGGCAACTACTTACCGCAAGAACGACAAGATCATCACCCTTCGATTGATGGAAGGCTACGTGTTCGTAGCCTCTGGCTTGTCTGAAAATATCTACTTCGCCCTAGAGCAGAAGGCTTATGTAGCCCAAGTAATGTCTACTCGGACCGGACCCTACAAGATCCGGGTTCCCAGCACCATCCCCGATTCGAAAATCACTGAACTTCGTCTTCAATTGAAAGAGATGATGGCTACAGACATTCATCTCTACGATAGAGTCCGGGTCACGGATGGGACTTACAAGACTCTAGAGGGTCTTGTGCTAGGCATCGAAAAAGAAAACGCCCATGTGAAAATCAATCTCAGGTCGATGGAAGTTATAGCCACCGTACCTCTGATTTTCCTTGAGTCGAATGAATCTGATATTTGAATATCAGATTTTGTAGAATGTTGTTCTACTTGCGCTTTTTGGGCTGGGAATTGATATGGAGGTTCCCCATGTCGTCCTGGTCTCATGGAAACACTGTTGATCCATCGGAAATGGAATCCCGGTTTGCTCAGGAGGATGGCCTCTCCTACATGGATTCGGTTTTCACTGAGCCTACGGAGGATGATCTCGTCCAGATAGAGGAGATCAGGGCTGTTATGGACAGCCTCCCTTCGCGGGAGGCTGATTTCCTTGACCTCTACTATTTCAGGAAACTGAGACAAACCGACATCGCGTACATTTTCGGGGTCTCTCAACCAACTGTCTGTTACAGGTTGTCTCGGGCTGCATCCCGTGTGAAGTTCCTTCTCAGACGACCCCGAGTAGATTCAAGCCGCATGTTGAGCGATTTGACGGGTTTCCTCACAGATCCTTTGGATGTGAGGATCATGATCCTCATGTGGGAGACAACCTGTCAATCCGAAGTCGCCAAACGTCTCGGAGTCACGCAAGGACTTGTTCGGCATCGTTTCCTTAGGTCCATCAACAAAATGAGGGGGAACCCTCCTTTATCCCAGTACGTGCAACTGTTTGATTACATCACTGAAAACCTCAACATCCTTCGGGAGGTTCAAAGACCCTCTTGGGGGGATAGGGTCGCTTTCTGTATTCGTTGACCCCATCCGTTAATCCTCTTATCCAATTTGTCAGATTGAAGGTAGGGGTGTTCCATGCCCGATGAGAAGGTTGAAAGACGCGTTTTGATGGCAAAACGAATTGCCACTCGATGGTTGATTCGAGTAGCCAAGTCTGAGTATCGTTTAAGCATCCTGTACGGGGCCAAAGGATCTCAGAATTTGGCAAATCTTCTTCGGTGTTTCCGGGATGGCAAGGTTGCTATGCAATCTGTTAGTCCTTTGTCTGATTTAGGCGTTCTTGACCATGGCGACTCGGTGGAAATCTGGTCGTCCAATCGTGAAGCAGTGATTCAGATTAAAGAATGGTCTGAGAAGCGGGGCTACGAGACAACAGGGGTGTGGTGATGAGCCTGTCTCGCATGCAATCAGTGACGACATTCAGTTCCGCATCGGGCAGGTACACCTACTATTTCGATGTAGCGGTTGACACTCAGGGACTGGTTCAGGTTCGCAACATCCGTTCCCCCAATGGTCCCATCGATGCCCTCAATGGGATTCCTTCATCTGTCATGGATGATATGGAAGATGCCAAGGAGATCGTAGTTCAGATGCTCGCCAGCGGGGAAGCCTACAACGGCACAGTCACGTTCACGGGTGAAACCTACCAGGATGTGGCATTCCCGGCCGACCTGAATAACACGCTGTACCGAGTAGCTTACGTCACTCCCGATGGCCTGATCCTGACGACCGTGAACAAGACCATTAGCGGGTTCCGGGCGGAGACTCCGGCTGCGTATGGAACTGTCCTGGCCCCCAAGATTGTCGGCTGGGTCGCCCTGGTTTCCACGTATCAGTCGGGTTCTACGGGTGGGACCATCACATTCACGTCCGGTGGGGGCGAAACCCAGACTGTCACGTTCCCGGTTCCGTTCCAGACAGATGCTTTCCGGGTCCTCCTGGAACCGGATGGGTTCTACGCCATCAAGGTCCTTTCTCAGACTCGTGCCGGATTCACGGCGCAGTTGGGGTACACTTTGGCAACGGGGTTCACGGCAACGGTGGGATACGACGTATTCCTGTAGGGCGGCGGAGGACTGACCGATGGCACAGAATCCTTTCCTGATCGACCAGGTGCAGATCGAGCCTGGTACGACGGGGACTCGGTTGATCCGGCGGAAGACGTCGGACAATTCACTCGAGTTTTCCGATGGGGTGGCCGGGGCGTTGTCCCTCAAACAACTGTCTGGGATCAACATCACTGGACTCGTCACGGTGGGGGCAGGTGCCGGTGCCCAGTACACAACGATTCAGGATGCTGTCAACGCCTTGCCCGCCGGTGCAGTTCCGTACACGATCCTGGTCTATCCTGGAACCTACGCCGAGACCGTGACGATTCAGCGGACCAACGTGACCATCGTTGGGTTGGGATTCCCGACTGTCGTTCAATCGTCTGGAAGCACCCTTATCGTTCAGGCGGGGGGTGGGAGTATCCCCTATAAACTGACCATTCAGGGGATCGATTTCGACAACTCCGATGTTGCGGCGGCCTGTGTTCGCATCATTGGTGGTGCCGCTTCATCCGTGGGTCTGTATGGGATCGAACTGATCGATTGTAACCTTGAACATGACGCTGGGGGCGGCAAGACCCTGTGGGCGACTTCGATGTGTAAGTTGATCCTCCGGAGATGCACTCTTGGGGGCAATGACGCCATCGCTACAATTTCAGATTGTGGAGAGGTCTACCTCTATGGTCCCGATGGGCTGGGTGGCTATGATTTTTCTTTCGATTCCGGAGGAACTCTTCCTGTCGTGACCACCGGGGATTACCGGGTATCTGGGGCGGATTTCGGACCCTCCCTGTTGGATCCTATCATGAGCGTTACCCTCACAGGTGGGGGATCGTTTGGTCTGACCGATTGCCTGGTTTCTGGAAACGTGACATTTGATGGGGACCAGGATTTCTTTGTATCAGGATCGACTGTTGGCAACGTGGTTATCAACACTACGGCGGCCGTCAGGTCTTCGGGGACTACTCGTGGGACTCTAACGGCAGCTGCTGGCGCAACCCTGGCCGAGAACCTTCAGTACGGGGTTGCCAATTTTGTTGGAGACACTTTCAAAGCCATTGTGTTTGGTGCTCAACAGCCTGACGTAAATTACATGATCAGTTTGGAACCCAACAATCACGGGACCTACATTTCAGCCAGGTCTGTCTCTGGATTCACCATTACGGCTGGTGGGGTGACCACGGCGGATGTACCTTGGACGTTGACGAGGGCACAGGTCTAGGAGGACGGAGCATGGAAACGAAAGATCCAGTTGGGGATTTCTGGTCTGACGTCATTAGAGAGGCGGGAGACTCAACCAATCTTCCTCCGGATAACACCGGAGTGTACTTTGATGAGACCCAGGTTCATTTCAGCAGCATCCCGGCGGGCTACGTTTTTGGTACACCCAAGACAGCCGACGACAGACACTCGTCCATGCGTGCCCTGACCGACAAGGCGCGGGCATCTTCGGCGCTACCCCTTCCGGTCAATGCCGGGACCCGCGTGGCCTTTAAGGTCAACCTGGGGTCCGTTCTGACCTATCCCGATGTCCCTCATCCGGCATGTGAAGGGACCGTAATCACGGTCAAGACCGCGACGGGTCCGGCTACTCATCAGGTAGTGATGTGTTC
>Ga0265297_10009069_pt1 | contig 13012 bp, 10 predicted proteins | sample Munlanlwell13791_FD_192502 | JGI IMG/M metagenome (GOLD analysis project Ga0265297, IMG submission 192502) | Leachate microbial communities from a municipal landfill in Southern Ontario, Canada - Leachate well 137-91 | ecosystem: Engineered > Solid waste > Landfill > Unclassified | place...
GAGTGAACTCGCTGGCATAGACTTCTTTTTCCTTGTGCCATAGGTTATTCAGGTCATTATCCCGATTCCCTGTTGGAACAAAGAACGATGTGTGGTAAATGCCCGTGCCACCTCTTTCTGATAATGCCGATGAACGAATGGCGTACGGAACGCCAACCTTCATCCCTTCCAGAATTTCGCCGTTTATTGTTGCGAGACATTCCGGACAACCTGCGTCCATGACACTTTTCGAGGAGCTCTTTTCAGTCAGACCAAGAACTTTCATTATCTGAAAGAAAATGCCTGTCAGGATGACGACTCCGTCCGGGATTTTCATCCCCAGCGAAGTTATCATTTTTTCGTGACTCTCAAGATCTTCTGCCTTTAAGCCCTTTTGGCCTTCGCCGTATAGTTTCAACATTTTAGCCTCCGTTTCTATTGTCAGGGATTAGTATTTCAACGAACACACGATAAATTATACTACCGAAAAAGCTAAAATATGTCAATCAACCATTATCTCAATCTTTTTCGCAAGGCTAGCTCCAAGTCCTCGTTTCGGATCTGCGTGTACTGAAATGACGATGAGAGTTGGGCATGGCCCAGCGCTTCGGAAATTATAGAATTATTAAATCTCGTTTTTGGTAATAAATGTGCGTACGCACATTTATTACCAAACCTTATTTTTCAGTTTGCAAAAATTTTACACAAAAAAATCGCCTGCATAACAAGCGACTTTTTTTCATTTTTATATTTTATCCAACCACATCCACGCCCATGTTTTTGGCGGTGCCTGCAATAATTTTTATTGCCTGCTCAATATCTGTGGTATTTAAGTCCGGCATCTTTTTTTCTGCAATTTCTTTTAGTTGAGCTTTTGTAATTTTTCCAACTTTTGTTTTGTTTGGAACACCTGACCCCTTCTCAATTCCAATTGCCTTTTTTATGAGCTCGGCAGCTAATGGAGTTTTCAATTTAAAAACATAGGACCTGTCCTTATAAATTGTAACTTCAGCCGGAATTTTATAGCCCTGCATTGACTGAGTTGCTGCATTAAATTTTTGACAAAACTCCGCAATATTTAATCCGTGCTGAGCCAATGCCGGCCCAATTGGAGGAGCTGGAGTTGCCTTTCCAGCTGGAATTTGTATTTTTACAATAGCTTTTATTTCTTTTGCCATGTTGTTATTGTACTTTTTTAATTTGTAATGAATCTAATTCCACAGGAGTATCCCTGCCAAACATATTTACCAAAACCTTAATTTTTCCTCTTTCCTTATCAATTTCAGAAACTCTTCCCTCAAAACCTTTAAATGGGCCGTCGTTCACTTTTACTGTTGCTCCAATTTCAAAATCAATTGTAAACTCAGGTTCGCCCATTTGCATTCTTTTCATTAAGTCTTCCATTTCAGCTTTTGAAACAGGAATTGGAGTTGTTCCAGCTCCCAAAAATCCTGTTACCCTTGGCGTGTTTCTAACCACATACCAGGAAGCATCGGTAACCTCCATTTCCACAAGCACATAACCTGGATAAATCTTTTCTTCAACGGTTTTTCTTTTCCCGTTTTTAATTTTTATTTTTTTCTCTTTTGGCACAATCACATTAAAAATCTTGTCTTCCATACCCAAAGACTCAATTCTTTGCTTTAAATTTTTTGCAACTGCATCCTCGTAACCAGAATATGTATGTATAACATACCAATTACGTTCTTGCTCTATTTGTTGCTTTGCCATCTTATTTTATTATAAAAATTTTAATTATTGAGGTAAAAATATAGTCCAGCCCACCCAAAAAAGCAGCTGCCCCAATTGTAACTCCCAGCACAATTAATGTGTACCTTAAAACGTCTTTCTGCGAAAGCCAGCTTACTCTTTTCATTTCCACCCATACCTCCTTAAAAAATATATTTATTTTTTGAGTTATTGTCATGTTTTTTAAAACCCCGCTGACGGGGCTATGTTTTATGATAGCCGAACCCAGCACATAAGTCAAGGTCTTTAATTATTATACCACAAAATAATAAAATGGCCCCATGAGCGCAAATTGCAACTCATGGGGCCCACAACTTCGCCAGGCGCGAGCGTTAACCCAGCGAATTTGCTTCAATCCCCCTCGATATTATCTTCCTGGAGGTCCTCGATAAGGAGCCGAAGCTCCTCTACCGACATCCCGTGGCGAAATGCCTCTTCTTGCTCCAGAAGCTCTGCCATTGCAATGTCTTCCTCTGCAATGGCATCTGCCACACTAACCACGCTGACTGTTCTCATCATTCGGCTCCTTCCAAAACAGGGGGGGGTATTCAAAGCCCCGGCGGGCTTTGTAAGCAAAGAACTCTATAATTTAATTATAGCATAACAAAAACCGCGTGTCAATAGAACGCGGTTTTTACAATTTATCACTATATATCCAGATTTTTGGCTGCTTTGGCGTGGGTTTGAATAAATTTCTTTCTTGGCTCTACTTCCTCACCCATTAAAATATCCAATGTTTTATCTGCCTCGTGAGCTTCTTCCACTGCAACCTGCAATAACGTTCTGTTTTCCGGATTCATTGTTGTTTCCCAAAGCTGTTCTGGATTCATCTCTCCCAAACCTTTATAACGCTGGATTGATGCTCCGGACTTGCCTATTTCTTTTACAATCTTATCGCGCTGGTCGTCAGAATAGGCATACTGTGAATTTTTTCCAAAAGAAATTTTATAAAGCGGTGGCTGGGCAATGTAAATATGTCCGGCATCAACAACAGGCTTAAAGTGCCTGTAAAAAAATGTTAAAAGCAATGTGCGGATGTGCGCTCCGTCAACGTCAGCATCTGTCATAATTACAATTCTGTGATAGCGCAATTTTTCAATGTCAAAATCTTCTCCAATTCCAGTTCCCATGGCAATAATAAGCGCCTTAATTTCTTTTGAGGCTAACATTTTGTCCAGTCTTGCCCTTTCCACATTTAAAATTTTTCCCCTTAAGGGCAAAATAGCCTGAAATCTTCTGTCTCTTGCCTGCTTTGAAGAACCGCCGGCAGAGTCTCCCTCAACAATATAAATTTCAGACTCTTCTGGTTTACGCGACAAGCAGTCCGCCAATTTTCCAGGCAGTGCCAAGCCCTCCAAGGCTCCTTTTCTTAAAACTGTTTGGCGGGCAGCTTTTGCCGCTAACCTTGCCTTTGTTGCCAGTAAGCAATTTTCAATAATTGATTTTGCATCGGATGGATTTCTTTCCAAATAATCTGCCAACCCTTCTGCAGTGGCTGCTTCAACAGCTGCTTTGGCTTCGGGATTTCCCAACTTTGCTTTTGTTTGGCCTTCAAATTGCGGAGTTCTAATTTTTACAGAAACAACAGCTGTTAAGCCCTCTCTCACATCATCGCCGGAAAAATTTTCATCCTTTTCTTTCAAAAACCCTTCTCGTCTTGCATAATCATTTAATGACCTTGTTAAAGCAGTCCTAAAACCCGATATATGAGTCCCTCCGTCAACTGTGTAAATATTATTTGCAAACGATTCCTCTGTGCATTCCATTTCCTGTGTGTACTGAAAAGCTGCTTCAACAGCAATGCCATCTTTTTCAGATGAAACAGAAAAAATGTTAGAGTGCCTTGCTGTGTTCCCCTGTATTAAATATTTTATATAAGAACCAATTCCACCCTCAAAATAAAACGTATAGCTGGACGCATCTCCCTTTGTTCTTTCGTCCTTAAAATTAATCCTTACTCCTTTTGTTAAATATGCCTGCTGTCTTAAATGATTTAAAATTCTTTTTGCGTCATATTTTATTTCTTTAAAAATTTCGGGGTCTGCTTCAAAAATTTGTGTTGTTCCAGTATCTTTTGCATCGCCAATTTTTTTTACACCAGCTTTTGGCTTGCCCCTAAAATATTCCTGCTGATAAATCCCTCCGTCTCTATGAACTTCAGATAGCATGTAGGTTGAAAGTGCGCAAACAACAGAAATACCAACTCCGTGTAATCCACCCGAAACCTTGTAAGCTTCTCCGCCAAATTTTCCTCCAGCGTGCAAGGTAGTCAAAACAGTTTCTAAGGTTGATTTGCCTGTATCCGGATGTTTTTCAACAGGAATTCCCCTGCCATCGTCAGAAATCTTTACCCTGTTATCGGGCAATAAAGTGATTTCTATGTTTTTTGCATATCCGGCCATAGCCTCATCCAAACAATTATCCAAAACTTCCCACACCAAATGGTGCAAACCGTCCAAGCCCGTGCCTCCAATATACATTCCCGGCCTTAACCTTACGGGCTCTAATCCTTTTAAAACATAAATATCTTTTGCAGTATATTCTCCCTTGCCCGCCTTAACCTCTGTTTTTCTTTCAACTTTAACAGGCTTAAGTTTTTTTACCTCAGCTTTTTTTACTGCCGGCTTTGACACCGACTTTTTTTCAACTTCCTCGTCCTTTTCTTTTATATTTAATTTCATCGTGTTTTAATTTACGTTTTTTATTAGCGCAGAATTGCGTTTAGGGATTTTTTTGTTTCTTCTCTTATTTCTTCTTGGATTTTATTTATTTCTTCATTAGTCAAAGTTCTCTCTGGGCTTCGATAAACAATTCTAAAGGTGTAAGATTTTTTATCTTTGCCAAATTTTTCTTCTTTTTCAAATTCATCAACCAATTTTACTTCCTCAATTAAATTTTCTGCAAAATCCCTTACTATTTCGTAATAATTATTTAAGTTTATGTTTTTATCTATTATAAATGAAATATCACGCGAGGTTTCAGGATATTTACTAACCTCTTTAAACCTACTATTTATATCCTTAAACTGGCTGGTAATTCGCGGGTCTTCAGACCAAAAAATTCTTATATCCGGTATTCCAAATTTTATCATGGCTAACCTCTCAATACCAAATCCAAAAGCCCATCCGTTATAGACTTCTGGGTCCAATCCCAAATTTTTCATAACTTGTGGGTGCACTAACCCCGATCCCACAACCTCTAGCCAGTCTCCATTAAACATAATTTCAATCTGCACCGAAGGATCTGTAAAAGGAAATGAATCCACTAAGAATCTAAATTCAACATCAGGACCAAATATGGCTTTTGTCATTTCTACTTCTACCTCCTTTAAATCGTCTAGTGTAATAATTTTTTTGTCCTTTCTGCAAATTAACAGACCATCTATTTGATGAAATGCGGGAAAATGTTTTCTGTCTATTTCGTCTTTTCTAAAAACAATCCCGGGAGCTAACGCCTTTATTTCTCCGTCTTTTTCAAGTCTTTCCAAAATACTTTTATCGCGTAAATAGTACGGCCACATCACTGTCATTTGTGTGCGCAAAATGTGATCTTTACCCAAATAATATGTATCTGTTTCTCTTCTACTTGGGTGATCTTTTGGAGTATTTAGCAAATCAAAATCATCTTCTACTGTAACAATCCTAGGAATATCCAATAAATCAAAATTAGCGAACCTTGGCAGGTTTGTTATCGTATTAGCCAAAATTTTAATAGGAGTATTATCTTTTTTTGTTAAATCTGGCAACGCTAAAAGCCGTTTAATTCTCTCTGCCTTAATATCCGTCCTCTTCTCTAATTCGGCAATTAGCTCCTTTTCCTTTGAATCGTTTATAACAATATTTTTTCGCATATTTATATAGGCTATATTCTTCTATTTTACCTCAAAAATAAGCCAATTACAAGAGCTAAATTTAGCTATTTTCCCCCTAAATAACCAACAAGGCAAGCCCTGCAACAATTAGAATTATAGAGGTTGTTTTTTGAATTATAATTTTTTTTGATATTTTTTCCTTCAGAATTTTTGGGAAAAAAATAGACAAAAACATAACTAACAAAAAAAGGAAAACATACTGTATGCCGCGCAAGGAATTTACAATGGGCAAAAAAGCAACTGGCGCCAAAAAAATTGCAACAGCCTGTAAAATGTTTGCCACCCCCCCAGAGGTTTGAGAAAAAATAAAAATTGGCCAAGTTTTTCTGCTTAGAACTCCCCTCTTCGCAAAAATTTCTTCTCTGTTTCTCCTGCCAATTAGAAAGAATAATGCAAACAAAAATGTTAGAATTCCAATCCATATAAATCCCTGCCAAAACCCAGTTTTTAAGAAGACAATTTTTTGAAAAATATAGTTGAAAGAAAAAATTAAAGACGAAAAAAGCGTAATCATTAGATACTTTCCGGTTGCCTTTTGTGTTTTTTCAAAGGAAATAATAACACTCCCAGCAAGCAACAAGATAAATGCCAAAATACTTGTTTTGCTCATTACTGTTGCACCAAAGAAAAACCAACCCAAAATTAAAACAAAAACCGGTTGAGTGGCTCCAATGGTTGTCATAACTCTGGAAACATCAAATTTTTCCAAGGCGCTATACATTGTATAAAGCCCTGCTAAATAGGTTATTGCAGAAAACCCAATCCAAAATAATGCAATCGAATCCGGATAGCCTGGATTTACAAATGGTATTACAAAAAACACCAACCCGCTTAATAGTCCCACAAAAAAAGTGTATGGCCTGGGCCTTGGCTGTCCAGCCAAAACAAGCTTGTCGCCGAGGTTGGCAAGACTAAAAAAGAAATATGCTAAAATTATTATTAAAAGCCAAGAAATCATAATATTTTACTATTATATCACAAAACAGTTGTTTTTGCTTATAGTATATGGTATTATTACTTTAGAAATTATTAATTTTCCAGCTGACTATGGTTAAGTAGACAGCTGGAACAAATAAAAACATGCCAGGAAAAGCAAATTCGGCTTTTATGAAGCCGCTAAAGCTCTCAGCTGATTTAGAAGCAGTTGTGGGCAAGGGTCCCATGCCAAGATCTGAAGTTGTAAAAAAACTTTGGGCTTATATAAAAAAGAACAACTTGCAGGACCAAAATAATAAAAGAAACATCAACGCCGATGACAAATTAAAAGCAGTCTTTGGCGGAAAAGGTGTAGTAAATATGTTTGAAATGACAAAGTTGGTTTCAAAACACCTTTCATAATCAAAATAAAAATCCCCCTAGGATTACCGAAGGGGATTTTTATTTAAAACAAATACAGAAAGCAAAAGCTATTTTTTGTCTAGCCAGTCCAAAATAACCCCTGCTGTTTTCTGTGGTCTCTCGGCCGGCACAATGTGGCCTGAATTTTTTATAACTTTTATCTCTGCGTCAGTAAATCTGCCCAGAAGCTCCTCAACTGTTTTTACGGTTGCAACCTCGTCCTTGTCGCACGCAATAAGTAAAGTTTTTGTATTTATTTTTTTGCCCTCTGATATGGGCCTTGATTTTGAAAACTCATCAAACAACTCTATATTGGCTCTGGGGGATAAATGGCTTGTTTCCTTTTTATCTATTTCAATTAATTTTTCCCTGCGTTTTTTACTTTCCGATTTAAATATAATCATATTACTTGCCGTGTGGTAAACCTTGTTGTTAAGCCAGGTCTTTTGTAAAAAATCAGGCAAAGCCTCAGCTATCTCATATTCTAAAAGCGCAATTCTGGCAATTAAGCTATCTGCTTTAACGACTGGTGTTATTAGAACTAATTTTTCAACTTTTTTTTCATGCTCCTGGCAAAAGGTCAGAGCAACTCGCGAGCCAAAAGAATAACCAACAAGAATGATTTTACCAAGCGACAAATTTTTCAAAAAAGTATCCAACCATTTTACATAATTTTTTAAAATATGTTTTTCTTTTAACGGCTCTGACTTGCCACACGCAGGCATATCTGGAACAATTATGCGGAAATTTTTAAAATTTCGCGCCATATCTGATATTGCCTTATGGTTTCCAGGAAAGCCGTGCAACATAACAACAACTTTTTTTTGGTCTTTATTCACTTCCCAATAAAAAGTTTTAGTTCCATTGATTATAGTTTGATTTTCTTTAAAAGCCATAATGAAATCTTTAATCCAAACTGGCTATAGCCTTCATAAATTCTGCTGACCAGCGGTAAACATTATAATTTTTTATTGCTTCGCGCATTTTTTTCATATTTTGGCGTTGCAGAGTCAAAGGCATATTTAAAGCTTCTGCTATAGCCAGCGCAGTTTTCTCTGCTGAATAAGGATTTATTATAATTGCCCCCTTAAGCTCTTTTGACGACCCAGCAAACTGGCTCAAAATAAGAACCCCTGATTCGTCGTTTCTTGATGCCACAAATTCTTTAGACACTAAATTCATTCCATCATGCAATGGTGTGACCAAACAAAGGTTTGCTTGCCTATATAGCGCATCAAGATCTTTGTGATTAAAATGCTTTTTTACCAGAACTATTGGGGCCCATCCGTTTTTTTGAAATTTTGCGTTGATTCTTTCGGCCTGAGCTGTAACATCCTCATTAAACTGTTGATATTTTTCAACTTCTTCCCTGCTGACCGGGGCTATTTGTAGAAAAGTAAATTTTTCCTTATAAGCGGGATATAGTTCAAAGAAAAACTCAATCCCTTTAAATCTTTCCAAAATTCCTTTTGTGTAATCTAACCTGTCTACGCCCAGCCCAACGTATTTTGTTTTTACACCAAGCTCTTCAAGCAAATTTTTGCCTCTTTCAATTTTTTGTTTCTCATCTTTGCCTGCAGAAAATGCAACGCTTATTGGAAAAGCTCTTATATTAGTTAAATGGCCTTTTAGGGTTATGGAAAACTGCTCTAAATCTATCATTGATTCAATTGCTTTGCCAACTGTTTCCATAAAATTATTGCAGTATTGCTGAGTATGAAAACCAATAATGTCGGCTGAAAGCATACCCTCCAATATTTCTTTGTGCCAGGGACAAATACTAAAAACTTCAGGAGTAGGCCATGGAATATGCCAAAAAATTCCTATTTTTGCATCGGGTCTGCTTTTTTTTATCATCTGAGGCAAGAGCGCAAAATGAAAATCTTGTACTAAAATCAAGGGGTTTTTTATACCTTTTATCTCGCGCAATAAATTTTGAGCAAATTTACCATTAACGCTTTTATATTCCTGCCAGTCCTCCTTTCTAAAAATTGGGCGGTTATGAACATTGTGACATAATGGCCAAAGAGCTTCATTTGAAAAACCAACATAAAAACCTTTGTGCTCCTTTTCAGAAATCCAAATTCTTTTTAGGGTGTATTTAGGATCGTCTGGCGGAACCTGTAGTTTTCCATTAGCATCCGATGTTTTTTTATCACCATCTCCTGTTGCCTGCGCCATCCAAATGCCCCCGCAGGCTTCCATAACAGGCTCTATTGCTGTAATCATTCCGCTTGCCGGAACAGAACACACAATATCATTTTTTACTTTTGTGTGCACATACGGTTCACGGTTTGAGACCGCAAAAATTTTTCTATTTTTTAAGTATCCTTTTACAAACTCTCTTAACCTTTCTGCTGTCCATGGCGTATCTAATTTTTCCATTCTTAGCCTTGCCTCTTCTGATGCCGCTGACCTTGCTTTTGACAAGCTGTCTGATATTTTAGAGATTTCTTCTGCCAGAGGTCTTAAAAAAGAATGTTTACCAAAGCCTTCCAAGCCTTGTTCTATGTTCCCCGAACGAATAGATTTAATTGTTTTAATCATTTTTAAAACTGGCCTAATAATAAGCCACCTTAAAATAAAAATTGCAGCTATGGCAAAAACCAATGCCTGAAAAAACAAACGCAAAAGATTGGTTGTCCAGATTTTATTTAAATCAGATCCTATATAATTGGCATTTTGCACAACCATAATTGCCCCAATAACTGCATTATCTTGGTGTATGGGATTAATAAATTCATAAACTTTGTTGTCCTCCACTGTTACAAAATTGCCCAAGGCATTATCTGAATCCATTGCTTGAGTTAGTGTTTTGCCACCAACTATTTTTTCTGAAAGTCCTGCCGAAGATGCCACAACATCTCCTTTATTATCATACACAACCAAACCCATCAATCTTTGTTTGTCGGTGAATTTATCTAAAATCTTTTGCAGAGAACCTTTTGAATTTGCAATGTAAGTGGGCTCAATTGACTCCTTTAAACTTTCTGATAAAATTTGCGTTCTGTATTTTAAATCAGAAACCAAGTACAGTTGCTGTTCCTGCACCTGAAAAATAGTAAAGCCAAAAACTATTATACTTGTCAGAATTAATGCTCCTATAATAATTGACCAAAATTGATTCATGAGTTTAAGTTTTATCTCTGTCTTATTATACTAAAAAAAGCTCCATATTTAAAGCCTTGCTAAATATAATAACAAGTTTAAAGTCTAGCCCGTTTTTTGTAAAATCTATAAATAAATTTTCTGGTTTCCTCCACAATTATGATGGAAAAAGCCACTGCGCCAGCCAAAAGCCAATCGTATCCATTTAGCGGACTAGTACGCAGTATCTTTTGCATTAAAGGGGCGTAAACAGCCAACAACTGCAGTGTTGCAACTATAGCCGTTGCCATAACTAAAAATTTATTGGAAAAAGGATTTGCTTTAAAAATTGACTGATCTTCTGACCTGCAATTCCATGCATTAAACCACTGAAACACAGCCAAAACAACAAGAGACATTGTTTGGGCTTTTACTAAGTCTGTTTGAAACAACCCTTTAAAAATAAACAAAGTTCCTATCATCATGGGCAAAGCCATAAGAAGCATTCTTTGAGCCATTAAAAAATCTATTAAATATCTATTAGATTTCCTAAATTTTTCTGAAAGAAGTTTTTTTTCTCTGGGTTCCATTGCCAGGGCAACATCTAAAAATCCGTCTGTCACAAAATTGAGCCAAATAATTTGCGCAGGTAAAAGTGGAAGAGGATATCCTAAAAAAAGGGCTCCACCAATAACTAAAACTTCTCCAAGGCTTGTGGAAAAAAGGTAAAGAACCACCTTCTTAATTGTTTTATAAATACTCCTTCCCTCCTCTATGGCAGAAACAATACTGCCAAAATTATCATCCAAAAGCACTATATCCGATGCTTCTTTGGCAACCTCTGTGCCTATTTTTCCCATTGCAACGCCAAGATCTGCCGACACAAGCGATGGCGCATCATTTACGCCGTCTCCTGTCATTGCAATTGTTTTTTTAGAAATTTTAAATATTTTTATTATTCTTAATTTGTGCTCTGGAGACACTCTTGCAAAAACAGAGACACTATTAATTTTTTCAGCAAGCTCTTCATCACTCATTTTTTCCAACTCAACTCCGGTGATAATTTCGTCTCCTGTTTTATAAATACCAGCTTCCTTTGCAATTGCTTTTGCGGTAATTTTATTGTCGCCAGTTATCATAATCACCCTAACTCCAGCATCAATTGCCTTGCTCATTGCATCTGGCACTTCCGGACGCAAGGCATCCTTCATTCCTAAAAAACCAACAAAAGTAATATCCTTAATTTCTTCTGGTAATGGGTTTTTGCCGGGGCTATTGTCTATTCCTATTGCTACAACACGCAGACCCTCTTCGGACATTTTTTCAAATATCTTTTCTAAGCCCGTTTTCTCGTCTTTTAAAAAACTGCATGTTTTGCCACCATGCCATATCTTCTTAGAAATATCTAAAATGTTTTCTGGAGCGCCCACAACTATCAAAATCTTTTTGTTTTCTGTTTTTCTAAGAGACGCGCGATACCTCAAATGGTAATCAAACGGAAAATCTGTAACAAGCGGAGCCTCCTGTTCTAAAATATTTTTATGAAAACCTATTTTTTGCGACAGCGACAATAATGCTGCTTCTGTTGGATCTCCGCTTGATATCCATTTGTTTTCGTTTTCCAAAAAAGCTATTCTGGCAGAGGCGCATAAGGCGGCATTTTTTACCGTAAAAATTAATTCTGGATGGTTTAACGGATCCACAAGCTTGTTGTCTTTTTTAACGCTTCCTTTTGGCTCGTAACCAACGCCACCAATATCAAAAAAATTATTGTCCACAAATACTTTACGCACAACCATTTCGTTTTTTGTGATTGTCCCTGTTTTATCAACTGCAATAATTTCTGCCTGCCCCAATGCCTCAACTGCTTGAAGCCTCCTTACCAACGCATTGCGCTTACTCATTCTCCATACTCCGGTTGCCAATATCAATGTCATAACAATAGGCAATCCTTCTGGAATAATAGAAACAGAAAGTGATACTATTGTTGTAAACATTTCTTTTATGCCTTTGCCGGTAAATATTCCTTCTGCAAATAAAATAATATTTAGAAAAACCACAACAGTAATTATTGCCCTTGATAAATAGCGTATATTTTTTTTAAGCGGAATTTCTGTGTCCATTGACGCAATTTCCTTTGCAATTTTTCCTATTACTGTGTTTACGCCAGTGGCAACAACAATAGCTTTGCCATTACCGGTTAATACATGCGTTCCCTTAAATAAAATATTTTTTTGTTCTGCCACAGGCAAATATTCTTTTTCCAATGTTTCAGAAATTTTATTTACCGGCAAAGATTCTCCAGACAAAGACGACTCGTCTACTTTAAGACTGTTTGATAAAATTACGCGAGCATCGGCGGGAACTTTTTCCCCCTCCTGCAGAATAATTACATCTCCAACAACAATATCTTTGTCTGCAACAATAATTTCTTCGCCAGCCCGTAAAACAGTTGTTTTTGTTTCGGTATATTTTTTAAGAGCCAGCAGAGTATTTTGAGCCTTACCCTCCTGCAAAGCTCCCACAACAGCATTAAAAATAAGAACCAACATAATAATAGTTCCGTCAACAAATTCTCCCATAACAAAAACTATTGCCCCTGCAACTAAAAGAATATAAATTAAAGAGCTTTTGAATTGGCGTAAAAAAATAACAAAAAACCCGTCAGGTTTAGCCTCCGGTAATTTGTTGGGCCCATATTCTTTAAGACGGGATATTGCTTCTTGGTCACTCAACCCCTGTTCGCTGGAGCCTACTGCATCAAAAATATCTGCAACTGATTTTAAGTGCCATTTATTTTGCATATTATTCAATTCTACCAAAAAATCGCCCAAAAGGCGATTTTTGAAATGTTTAATTTATTTTTTATCAGCTCTCTTTAGCAAATAATTTAAAATTGGCGGAGTTAAAAGGGTTGTAAAAACAACCATAATAACTATTACAGAAAATAACTGCTGGTTTATCACCCCCAACGCGCTTCCCATTGAA
>Ga0265297_10009070_pt1 | contig 13012 bp, 18 predicted proteins | sample Munlanlwell13791_FD_192502 | JGI IMG/M metagenome (GOLD analysis project Ga0265297, IMG submission 192502) | Leachate microbial communities from a municipal landfill in Southern Ontario, Canada - Leachate well 137-91 | ecosystem: Engineered > Solid waste > Landfill > Unclassified | place...
TTGAGCGGTAGGAAAGCTAAGGCTGCTCTTGGAGTAACTGCGAAACGGTGACAAATTCATAACCCTGAGACTGGAATTGGGCGATGATTTGGGGAAGGGCTTGTCGGTCACTACTGCACTTCTCGCAAAATGGATGCAGCAAAATTATTGATCCAGGCTGAGTATTTTTAAGGGTGTAATCGATGAGGAATTGGGCTCTGAGCTCATCCGTTGTTTGGGGGGCATACGTATCTGGTTCGACGTCCCACATGATGGTTGGGATATTGTGTTGACGAAGGTACCAAGGTAGCGCAAAGAGCTTTTTGCCATTGGGTGGTCGGAAAGTAATCTCTCCTTGGTAGCCAGTTTCACGGATGAGCATGTTGGTTTGCTGAATTTCGGTATCAATAAAGGACAACGATTGAAGCAAAAAACGTTGGTGTGAATAAGAGTGATTGCCGATTTCATGACCCTCTTGAGCAATTCTCTTCCCTTGCTCTGGATAATCTTGGAGTGCTCGACCCACAACATAAAAGGTGGCTTTGGTATTGGTGTTTGAGAGGATTTCGAGAATCTCATCGCTGCGGCCATTGGGGGCATCGTCAAATGTCAGGGCTATCTTTTTCTGGGTGGTGCTCACTCGGTTGGTTATACCACCAAAGAACTGAAAAGAACGCGATTTACTGATTTGAAAAAGACCGTAGAGACAGAAAGCCAGCAAAATGAAAAAAATGACGATTGATTTGAGGTAAGAAAATTTCATAGGGAGATAATGACGTTTTTTACTTTTTTCCTTCTCGTCGAAGAGAGAGTTCTTGGGCGTATTCAGTGACGTGTTCAATTCCAGTGCTGAATCGTTGAAAAAGGCTCTCCAGTGTTTGCCCTTCCGTTGAGATTCGGAAGCTGTACGCTCCTCCGTCTACGTCCCGAGAGCAATTAATATTACATTCGTTGAGCACTCTAATCAGAAAATCCGTTTCGGTTGTGCCAGAAATATAATCCGGCATTCCATTTTCTTGAATCCAAGATTTCAGTTCCTGCAGATCTTGTTTTAGACCGTTAAGAACGATCAGTGAGTCGTTGAGTGAGGCATCTTTTCGTTGATGGTAATAGCCGTTAAAACCGAAGTGAAGCTGGATAAGTGACGGTCGGTTTTTTGGATAGACATAGACAATTGTCAGACCATTTGAAAAAATCTTTCGTCCGTTGTTTTCCGCTGTAATCATAGAAAAAGTGTAGCATTATGATTCGGTTAAAACTACTTTTTTGTCTGCCTGTCCGAGATGAAAAAAAGTCCACCAATGATCATCAAGGGAATCGAAATAAAGAGCGCTTCAAAGTGATAGAACCACAAAGAAATCAGCCCAAGAATGAAAAAGAGCCCACTACCCTCTTTTGGGTTTTTCCAGGCGATGGCGGTAATTGCGGTCAGTAAAAAGCTGGGTAGCAAATGCATTCCCAGAGCGAGAAGCCACTGGGGTTGATCAAAAACGTCCAGGGCGAGGAGGCTGATAATGGTGATTACAAAGATGGAAAGAATGCGAGGGAGCCACAATAATACGTTTTTCATTATCTCCATCCTACAATAAGATTGGTGAATCAGCCAATTTCTCACCTTTTTATCAGAGGCGAGGCGATTTTTTTTCTGTGAGAAGTTGATTGAGTTCCCACAGCGCAATCTTGTTACTTTCCCAGGTGAGTTGGCGACGGGCTTCTTCGTAGGGTAACCAGATGTACTGTTGATGCTCGTGGCTGATACTCATTTGTGGTGATGAAACCTCTACTCCAAAGGCGTATTCGGGAATGGATACTAGTTCATTTCCCCAATAATTTCGGCCGATGGCTTCAGCCGGGACGGAGCCGATGGAAGTTAGCGAAATCATCTCAGTCTCTATGGGAATTCCTGCCTCTTCGTACGCTTCTCTTTGGGCAGTTTGCAACGAGCTTTCCTCTGCCTCACCGCCACCGGCGATGCCCTGCCAAGCACCAGAATCTTTTCTTTGAAAAAGGCAAAACTGCCAGGTGCCATCAGCACTCTGATGAAAGGGCAAAACCAGTACTTGGTAAGGAGAGCGCATAGTTATAATAGCGAAAACGGTTTGCTCTGTTCATTCAGATTACCAGCTTTATCTTTCGCCCTGACTCGGTAGGTGTGACTTTCACCAGCCGTGCCAAGGACACAAATTCTTCCGTTGGCATCCGGAATTTTAACTTGATCATCAATAAAATGCTCCACTGACAATTGATCAACGCGAATGAGATTATCGGTGATATGTTGCACAAACATGCAGGTTCCGCCATGCGTTTCATCTTTTACGGGTCCGAAGATTTCATAAGTTGGCGCTTGGGTGTCACCCTTCATGGTGTAATTAAACTGCAGTGTGTTGTTCCCATAGTTGCTTTCGGTATGCGTTCGATTGGGGTTAATTTTCAAAGTAATCGTATGCTGGCCAGTAGAGATAAAGAGGTTTTTGCAGATAGTTTCCCCAGGATGCTCATCCGTGGCAGAAACTTGATAGCCGTTGTCTTCAACAATCAGCACAGCCAAGATTCCACCAGTATCGTTGTTGTCTTGGATTTTGGTACAGACTTTTATGCTGTCATTCCAGAGGTCAATCACTGGATCAAAACTCGGACTGCTACTCACATCATGGGTCGTTGTGACGGCTCCTCTCCCTGATCCATCATCGTAGGAGCGAATAATTTTTCGATCGCTGCCAAAGACATAATCGGCTGGAGTAGCGGTTGGTGTTGGTTTAGGTAAAACGATTGTTGATGGTGTGACTTGAGCCTTGGGAGTGGCTTTCGGAGAAGGAGTTTTTGAAACTGTGGGAGAGCCTAAAGGTTCAGGGCTCGCGGTTTTTTCTTGTTGGTCCTCAGCTGATTGGGTAGCGTCAGTGTTTTCTGTCTTTGAAGAATCACTGACGAGATCGCCAAGCAGATTCTCCGTTGTCGTTGTCTTCGGCGTTATGTTTGGTTTCCAAACGGCATATCCAACCACGCCAGACGTCAACAACAGCGCGCAGCCGATGAGTACGGGTAACCGGTATCGTCGCAAAAAGGCAGCGATGTTTTGGAAAAATGGTTTTGTTGAGGAATCAGCTGGTGTTTGGGGAAACGGTTCTGGAGATTCTATCGACTCTGCGGGAAGAAAGTCCTGAATGGTTGTTGGTTCATTTTCAATTTCTTCCATACTTTGATTCTAGGGGATGCTGGCACAAATGTATATTTAGGAATGATTTGAGGGTTAAACGAACTTCGGCTTGGTAAACACAAAAATGGTCCAGTAGGAATCGACGCCCAAGCGACGCAAGGCTTCATGTCGGTGACTGCCATCAGAAAGTTGCCAATCTTGCCAGATATCGGTAACGATCAAAGGGGGAAGTTCCCTGCTCTCTTGGAGGATGGTCATGAAATCCTCCACTCGTTGCTCCCATTTCTCAGTCGACTCAGTGAAAAGCATGCCTGGTTCAGGCCCCATGATCCGGGTCAACTTATGCAAAGGAAAGTTCTCGAGCTTGATGGTAATGGGCTGCGTGTTCAAGAGAATATCGGCCAGTTTGTGATTATTTCCTTCACCTCGCAAGTAGTCTTGCAGCCAATCAGCTAACTGCCCAGTTTGGTGAGCTCGCTGAGCACTTTCGAGTGTAAAAGTGAAGGACATATGAAGTGTATTTATCTGCTTTTCTGTCCGAATACCACAACGCGCTCTTTTTTCTTAGTCGCGTGCTGATTTTTGACGGAATATTCGTACCCATCTACTTGTACAAAACCGGCAGCTTGTAACAGCCCAATGAGTTCATCGAGTTCGTAGTACACAAAGAAGCGCTCTTCTGTTTCCTGAAAGCTGACTTTTTCAAAGGCCTCCCCTGCTCCTGCTTTGGTTTCGATCGTCAAAACACCACCGGGCTTTAACAGTTTCCAAATGGATTGGAGCATGGCTGGAAAATTCGCGCGATCGATGTGAATAATGGCTAATTTTGACCAAACGCCATCGAAAGTGGCTTCAGGAAAATCAAGTTGTTCCATATCCATGACTTGAAAATGGAGCATGGGTCGTCTTTTTTTAGCTTCCGCAATCAGATTTTCCGACAGATCGATGCCCGTTACCTGCAAGCCTGCTTGGGCGAGATATTCCGAATCGCGGCCCGCTCCACAACCGACATCGAGCACCTTGGCTTGAGGTGGGAGCTGAGCAATGAATTCATCAAGTTGAGTGGTTTCGGGAATTTTGTCGAGTTTGTCGGCGAACTGAGGGGCATATTTGTTATAAAGATCTCGGGTAGTGAGAAATTTGTTCATACCTGTGAGTCTAACATAAGGAAGAAGTATCAGTCTGTCATGACCAGGGTGAACCGTGGGACTGTTTTTCCATTGAGAGTTGGTGTTTCCAGCCAGCTACTTAACGGGCGAACAAAAATCAACGTGAGATCATAGGTAGCTTGGTAGATGACACAAACTTCATCGGTTGCTTCCAAAAAGCCAAGCTCGAGTACTTTATAGGTGTTTTCGGGATGTTTGTAATGGGCGTAGATACCACCAATCTGGACGAGTTGCTTGGCTTGTTCCAATTCGGTGTGGAGTTATTGGTGATTTTTGTGTTTGGCCGAAATTTGGACAGACATATTTAGACTTTTCTTTTCATACCCAACACCAAATACGTGAGGCCAATCAAACAGATTACCCAACCAATACTTAAAAAGGCGTTTTGGTAATCGTAGTTTTTAGCGACAATACCAACGATCAAGTAGAGCCCCACCACCGCCAACTCCACAAAAAATCCCTGCACCGAAGTGACCGTGGCCCGCACTTCGCTCGACTTTAATTGATGTTGCAAAGCGCTCTGCATCACGATGTCGATAATCTTGAATGAAAAACTCAGAAGAAATAGCAGTAACAAAAACGGCACGGTGTAAAAGTGGGCAGCAATAAGTAATAACATTCCGTTCAACAAGAACAAGCTTTCAAAGAAACGCACGGATTTCTTTTCAAAACGATACGCCAAGACGCTCGCGGCGATTTGCGAGAGGGAATAGAACACGAAGAAAATTCCCAAGGCAGATTTGGCTAATCCTGCTTCCGTGGCGAAGATGGACCAGTATTCATCCAAGGCACCAAATAGCGCCTGACCTAACGCCACGAAAATGATTATTTTTAAGATAGCTGTGTTTTTTAAACTGGTTCGCAGGCCTTGCCGCAGTAAAGAAAAATACTGTTTTTCCTGAGTGGACTTTGTTGTCTGCACTTTGGGAATCAAGGCAATGGCGCAAGCCGAAATCAGTAAAGAAAATAAACTAATCAGTAATACAAAACGATAACCAAACTGAATGGATAAACTTGCTCCTACTCCAGAAAATAGCAGGGCCAAGTAACCAAGACTTTGAATTTGTCCTAACACTTTGGCATACTGATTCTCTTGCTTGTGCATCTTGAGTTCGTCATACACAAAGCTTTCGAGTGTGCCCGAAGTACAGGCACTCTGCACACCCCACAAAATGAAGCCCAGTAAAAATCCGAGAAAGTTGGGCATGGTGATCCAAAAAATATAGCCGATCAAGCGAATAAGTTGGGCCAAGATGAGGATTGTTTTGCGTGAGTATGTATCGGCTAAAACTCCCGAAGGAACTTCTAAAAGAAAGGAAGTGCCGGCCCAAGCTATGAAAAGTGAAGAAATCTGCAATGGACTGAGTCCATTTTCGACAAACATGACGGCGTACACCGGATAGATAAAAATGAGATCGGAAAAGAAGCTATAAACAAAAATTTTGGCGAGGAACGATTTCACTTTTGGGCGATTTTCTTTTTTTTCGGTTTCGGTAGAGGCACATTGGCGGCGGTTATTTTGATGAGCTGACTGATCCAATCGCTGTCTTCCAATTGGTCACCGTCAATCTGCATCGACACCTTGGCTCCTGGGTAGGCACAGCCTTCTTGGTAGTACTCGCCAACAAAGTTTTTGCCAGGAATAGTGATTTTGATAAAAAGCGTGTCGTCACAGACAAGTCCAACTACTCTCCCCTCGCAATACAAGGCGTATTCCCCAAACATTTTACGGGCGGAAACATTGTCAAGTTCAGCCAGCTGATCAAGGATGAAGTCGATAGTAGATTGAGAAGTGGACATGGCTCTTTATAGTGTAATTGATATTTTGGCACTTCAAAGAACGAACTTGGGCGCTGCTTTAGCAAGCAGCGCCCAGATGCTCAGCCTTGCGGCAGAGCTACTTTTTGGCCGTTTCCATATTGGTGGTGAACCACCAAATCAGGAGCCAGCCATGTTCTGCATCCTCGATCAAAGTCTGAGCCTTGACCCCAATGGTTTGATCCACCAGACTGTCTGGAAAGTAGTTGAACCCCACCCAGACGTCTACGTGTGGGAGGCCCTGCTTGCTCACTCGCACTCGGGTGGCCTCGATCGTCACTTGCTTGGACACGTTTTGCTCCTTGTCTAGGAAGATGCAGAATTTTCACGATCGCTTTAGGAATGCAATATTCCTGAAGCTAGATCATCAATTATTGCTAAAAAGTGGAGAATGTAAATGTTATAGGACATTATTCAGAGACCCCAAAAATCAAGCTATAATAACCATCAGCTTTTCTCTAAGAAAAACTGCCAAATAACCACCCGATTATGAATGCCAACCTCCACGTGCAACCGTATAAAAAAGATTTTGAGTACTCCTACTCCATTGGCGTTTTTCCCACGCTGGAGTTGCTTGCTCACCAGCCAGATAAGGTCATCAAGGTTTTGTTGAGTTCGAAGTCATCACTCAATGCCGGTGTCGACAAGATTCGCGAAATTTGTCGTAAACACGACATTAAGGTCGAAATTGCCGACGCTTTTATGAGTAAGGTGACCGGTAAGGAAAATAGTTACGCGATCGGTGTTTGTAACAAATATGATGCTGTGGTTGATCCTCAGGAAAACCATCTTGTTCTCGTTGGCATCCGGGACATGGGAAACCTGGGAACTATTTGCCGCACAATGTTGGGTTTTAATATTCAGAATCTAGTGATTATTAAACCAGCCGCTGATATTTTTGATCCTAAAGCCGTTCGCGCTTCCATGGGAGCGCTTTTTCAACTGAATTTTCAATATTTCGATAATTTCGCTGAATACCAAAAAACAACTTCCCACCACCTCTACCCTTTTATGACCGATGGGGCCCAGAGTTTGCGAGAGATTCATTTCCAACAACCATATTCCCTTATTTTTGGCAGTGAAGCCGCGGGACTTGATGCCAGTTTTCAAGGTGTTGGGACCAGTGTGATGATTCCGCAAAGTGACAAGGTGGATAGCTTGAATTTGTCTATCGCCGTGGGAATTGCGCTGTTTCAGTCGCAAATATAAACATCCAAGATGAAGTTGTTTTTTACATGGCTTGATTCAAGCAGAGCGTTTCCGTATAACAAGGCGCTTTACGCATCAAGTAAGTGTATTCAAAATTGAACCCATGAGGATAATGCCGATAAGCGTAATCCCAAAAAACCATGCCAATAATTCCCAACGCATGACCTTTTTCAAGATCAGCAATTCTGGGACAGAAATCGTCACGATTGAGGTCATAAAAGCAAGAGCAGTTCCCAAAGGGACACCCTTACCAATCAGTGCTTCCATGATGGGAATCACGCTTACCGAATTTGCATAGAGGGGCGCGCCAAGTAATGTTGCCAGAGGTACCGACCACCAAGAATCACTCGCTAAGTTTTGCTCAACCAAACTGGCCGGTACAAACCCATGAATCAGTGCTCCAATTCCCACACCGAGCACCACATACGGAAAAACGGTTTTGGTGATCCCGAATCCATCTTTCCAGAAAAATTTGAGTTTTTCTGGAATGGAAAGTTGTTGACTGTTGTTTTCGATTGCGTTCACCTGTCGTGAAGTGAATTTTAAAAGTTCTGGTCGCACGTATTTTTCCAGTTTGAGTTTTTGAATGAGCAGACCACCAAGTATGGCCACAGACATACCAATGAGGTTATACAAAACAGTCACTTTCCAACCAAAAAGTGCTGGGAAAAGGTAGAGCGAAGACTCATTTATTAAGGGCGAACTTATCAGAAAAGCAAAAGTGACCCCTAAAGGAATGCCCGCTCCCACGAACCCGATAAACAAAGGGATAGAAGAACATGAGCAAAATGGCGTGACCATTCCCAGTAAAGCCGCAAGAAGATAATCGAGTCCATACCACCGCCGATTCGTCAAAATATCTCTCACTTTTTCCATCGGAAAGTAAAAGCGAATGATGGCCATAGCGTAGTTGATGACTAAGAGTAATAAGCCAATTTTGATAATGTCGTACATGAAAAAGTTGATGGCATCGCCCCAGTAGGATTGAGGAACGAGGCCAAGAAACTGGTAGGTAATTACGTCGGCCAGAAGTTGAATAGGAAAGAAAATGTCCATGATCTAGCAGTGACCTCCACAGCATTTGTTCTCATCATTTTTGCAACAGTCATCTTTACAAGTTTTGTTTGCTCCACAATGACACCCCGTGTGTTGTGGATTATCTTTAGTCGATACTTCACCAAGTGCTTTTTTGATTTGCTCAACATCTCCTGAGCCCACCATGATGGGTTGTCCATTAACAGCCAAGACCGGACTGCTCATAAGGCCCATTTCGATAATTTTGGCAACATCTGTGCTGTATTCTACTTCTGTCTCAAGATGCAGTTGTTTGACTGCTTCTTGAGTCTGTTCGAACATTTTTTTGCAGGTTGGGCAGCCAGAACCAAGAACTTGAATTTTCATAATCCCTTCTCTTTTTTGGTTACTTGAAAAACGAGATCAGTGATTCGTTTGCCTTCAGGGGTTAAAGCATAATGAACATACAGGCCACGCTTTTCATCTTGAATAATGCCGGCGGCTTTTAAGTCTCGTAGATGATGCGAAATCAGACTTTGTGAAAGAGTGACCTGTTTTTCAATTTCACACACACAGTGCTCACCCTCTTGCAGTATGCACAGAATTTTTAAGCGACTTTCACCGGCGACCAGTTTTAATACTTGAGCTAATTCGGAAATATTGCAACTTTGTCTGCTCGTTGATGAACAGCAACTATATGAATTCACGTTCATATAATAACAGATTTAGATAATCACATGAAGTATGTTTTTTCATTGCTCGTAATGAAAAAAATGATTTTTCTGCTGTTATACTCAAAGCATGCAAGTGCTCAACGATATCCAAGATATTATTAATCTTCACCGTGAAGAAACGTACTCCACTGATTATTTCGCCGACATTGGTATTCCCACACTCTTGTTAGAGACACAAGTATTTAAAGCTGATCGTTCCTTGCTGGGACAGTATCTTGGTCGATTCCTCGCCGCTCATCCAGAGCTTTACCAACAAAAAACTGTGATGGACGTTGGTTGTGGTTGCGGCTTACTTGGTTTAGTTTGTGCGCTTCATGGTGCCAGTGCGGTCAGTTTTTCTGATGTTAGCTCTCCGGCGGTGAGCAATACCGATAAAAACATTCAACAGTTACACATCCAAGTGCCAACGCAAACTTTTGTGAGTGATTGTTTTGCACAAATTCCTCCCCAAATTTTTGATTTCATTATCTTCAATCCTCCGAGTGTCACCGGTGTACCCAAAGATTTTTTGGAAGAAACCATCATCAGCCCTGATAAGGTCTTAGAGGACTTCTTTTCTCAGAGCCAGCATTATTTGGCTGGAGATGGAAAAATCGTTGTTCCTTATTCTGGAAAGCATTCTCGGCCACACCAAAAGTATGCTGAAGAGAACGGGTACAAGGTTCAGCTGATTGATACCTCACTGTACGAAGGTGTCGAACTTTCGACTTTGTTGCTGCAGCGGTGAAATTCTCCCGCATAATGATTGGCTGTGTTCATAGCGTTTTTGCCATTACTTTTTTAGAAATGAAATCTTTGTATTGCGGTAACCCAATTTTTGTTCTGAAATATCTCTTTCTCCGTTAATTCTGGGCCTTTACCAAGTAGTGTTACCGTGTCTCCATTGATGATAAAGGCCTGATCATCGGTCAGAATTTTAACAGGATAGTTGGTCTTAGGAATGTGTTTGGCTAGTTTTTCGCGATACTTTTCGCGATTGTAGTGAACCGTCAGTAAAAACGGCACGAGGTTCATGGCTTTCAAATTATTGAGTTTCAGTCCATACGTCTCGTCGACCTCCCGTTTCCAGGTGGCCATCTCAATCGTGGGACAACAGACGTACGATCCCGCGCTGATGCCGATGTACCACTTCCCCTCGTCCAGGAGTTTGTTGAGCACCTTGGTAAAACCGCTCTGACGAATATGTTTGAGGAGGTAAAAAGGATTACCACCCTGAATATAAATAATGTCGTAATTTTTGAGCGAGCGGTACAGTGACTTTTCATCTTGGTCTTCCAAAGTGAAGTCAGCCACTTGGAAACCGAGATCCGCCAGAGCCTTTTTGTCGATGTCGAGGAAAGCGGTGTCCGTGGCCACATTGGCTGCGGTCACGATATGGGCCAACTTTAACTCTTGGGGTGGTTTATGGAGTCTCTTCACAATTTCATCGGCAATCACAGGAATTTTGAAACCGGCGGAAGTAAGGATGATGGAGCCACGCATAGGAAGATTGTACCAAGAGTTAGAAAGATTACTTACTATAATTCCAACGCTATTCGGATCAGTTCTTGGCCCTCGGCTATTTGTTTTTCTCCGAAAGGAAATCTTTGCGTTTCGGTCGCCCAGATTTCCCACAATCCTTGATTCAGGCAGTACATCTGCAAACGGAGTTTTTCTTCGGAATTGAGATCGCTTTTTTCATAGCCTTTCCAAAAAAGGTTGGTGTCAAAATTCTCTCCCAATTGAAACTGAGCGGGGATTTTTTGTAGGTCATAAAAGGGATCACCCAAGGTCGCAAACTCGAAATCAAAGATGCCAACAATCTGGCCATTTTTTACTTGAATATTGCTCGGGCTAAAATCACCATGCACGAGGCTTTCATTTCCACGAGGCATCTTTAGCTGGCTAAATTGTTTAAAAGTATCCGTGATCATTGTCACCGTTTGGGCAGGCAAGTAATCTTTTTCCACGACGAGCGAAAAATATTCCAGGTGCTCGTCTCTCACGGTCTCTGACCAGTTTTTTTCTTTGCGCAAGAGTTTTTCTCTAGCGGCCAAGGCACTTAACGGAACACTGTGAATCTTGTGTGCCAGCTCCCCCAGTTGAGAACAGAGTGATGTCTGATCCTGAGTGGATTGTAGTGGGAATGACTGCTCCAGTGTTTCCCCTTCAATATAGGAAAGAAGCAAAAACTCATAATCTATTATTTTCTTACTGTTATCAAAAACGATGAGCTTGGGAACGGGAATATCAAACTTTGCGAGGAGGGTATACAAAAAGGCTTCTTTTTCAAATTTGTTGGGATCCTTTTCGCTGTGGGAAGTATCTATTCGTAAAACGAATTTTTCATCGGCCACGAAAACCGGGTTAGTCAGACCAGTTTTTATCTCCCGCAACAAAGTCGGCTGAGGCAAATGATAAGAACTAAAAATCTTTTTGATTGACTGTCTGGAAATCAGGGCATCCTGCTTCATGAGGAGAGTATAGCAAGAAGTGGTTTGTATTCAGGACTAAGTAATAGTCATGGTCAGTTTAAATTGCTGTAAGCTAACTTCATGGAAATTTTTGAACTGTTGGCCGTTTTCTTTGTTGGTATTCTCGCGAGTATGTTCGGAGCGATGATCGGTGGCGGCACCCTGCTCTCTCTTCCCTTTCTCATGTTGATTGGACTGCCTGCTCCCGTAGCGGTTGCTACCGAACGATTTGGTGGTTTAGGTCAAACGGCGGCTTCATTTGTGAAGTTTGCTCGCTCCCAGAAAATAATGTGGCCCTTTGTTCCTCTCCTTACCATAATTAGTGTGGTCGGTTCGATCATTGGCGCGCAAATACTCGTAACGATTGATGTTGAGCTTTTACACAATGCCATCGGCGTCATCTTGTTATTGCTTCTTCCACTCACTTTCCTTAAGAGAAGTGTTGGAATCGAACACAATAAAGTTGGTCGGCGCAGCCTGATCGTGGGTTCGATCCTCTACTTTTTCGTTCAGATTTTTGCTGCGTTCTTTGGCGGAGGTACGGGAATTTTAGTGGCCTATACCCTCATGTTTTGTTTTGGCCTAACCGTTTTAGAAGCGTCCGCCACCAAGATTATTCCCTGGTTCTTCCTCTCCGTTACTTCGCTCGTTATTTTTGCGCTCAATGATTTGATTAATTATCAGTTGGGAATAGTGTTGCTCCTGGGGATGACAATTGGCGGATACCTGGGTGCCCACATCGCTTTAAAAAAAGGTGATGCCTGGATAAAGTACTTGTTTTACGGGTTGGTGATTGTCACGGTGGCAAAGTTATTGATGTTTTAAGAAACACTCAAAACAATGGAGATCATCGACACCAAAATAAAAAGCATTTTTTGGGAGGTGTAGACGGTTGAACAATTGGAGTCTTTGGTGCCGAATTCGTCGGAGTCGAAGGTAAAGGTGTAATGATTGGAGTTGGAGTAGCAGTTACAAATGTCTTTTTTACATTCTTTAGGGTTTTTGAGGTTAAGGTTTGGATCTTTGAGTATTTGTGGAAAATGGCCGATGCATTTTTGGAAGGTGTTTTAATCCTGATTTCCTCACTCCAATCACCTGGACTGCAGCCATTTTGACCCCTAATTCTAAAATAATACACGGTGTTTGGTTTCAGATAATTGACGGTAAACGACAAAACACCAGATGATAGGCCCTGGTTAATTACTGCCCCATAGATTGGTTTCTCTGATTCATGGCCATAGGCGAGATAGTACGAGGTGTTTGTATCAGAAACTGGCGCATAGTAAAGAATTGCCTGACCAGGACTAGTTTTGATTTGGAAGAGGTCCGGAGCATTGGCGGGCTTTGGATCAGAACACGATTGAGGGGAAGCGGCTGAAAAACTAGATATGGAGGTGGAAGAAGAAGACTCGGATGTGGTCGGCGTCGGGGTTGGCGTTGCGGCCGGCGTGGGTGTGGGGTCAGGAGAACTGGTAGATGTAG